>OATI01000006.1_pt1 | contig 321327 bp, 242 predicted proteins | sample 1494981 | NCBI WGS metagenome assembly OATI01 (sample SAMEA2579952, study PRJEB22360) | human gut metagenome
TCTATTTCACCTACTTCAAGTACGAGAGGGAAATCAGGGGGATGATTTACACCACCAACTGGATCGAAAGGCTGAACAGGGATTACAAGAGGGTCATCAACATGAGGGGGGCCATGCCAAACCCCCAAGCCGTCATACTACTCGGTACTTTTCAAAACCGGGGGTATCTCCCAGCTTATACCCTTTCTCGGGAATCCATTTTGCATAAATCGTATCGTAAACGGCATGAAGGTTTTCATACGGTCCTTGGTAGCGGAAGATTGCATATTTCCCGCCGGGAATTTCTTTTACTCCCACCTCTCCTTTCGGTTTCCCGACACGGGGTAACACGAGGCACACGGACGTGCGCAATTTATCCTGTTCCGTCACTTTCGGATCATCATGGTACACGCAGAGGAACTCCACATCCGGGGCAAAAAGATTTTCCTCCCGCACGTAATTCCATAGTTTTTGCCATGCGGCACAATAATCCAACTGGTTATATGCACCTGTCAGCCAAACGTAAATCACTTGTTTCGGGGCCAACACCTGTTCTTCAAATTCTAGTTTCAAATCGGGTCTTACTTCTACTGGTTTCATAATCGTGTAATTTTTATTATTACGGTATCCATTCGGCGAAATACCATAGAATTGCTTGAAACTTTTCGACAAAGAAGAAGGCACGTCATACCCGACCCGATAAGCAATGTCCTGCACGGACAAATCGGAATAGCGTAACAAGCGAGCTGCAGTCTCGACACGTACCCGGGTGATGAAAGCCCCGACAGGCTCTCCCAGAAAGGCTCGCACGATCCGGTGGAAATGCCAGGGAGAAAAACCGGACATCTCGGCTAACATCCCGAGATCGATATTCTCATCCAGATGATTATTGATATATTCCACGATCACGTTGATCCTTTTCAAGTACTCTTCTTTCGTTGTCAATTTCTGTTCCATATTTTTTTGTATTTCGAGACAAAGGTAAGACCCTGAATTGGGAGAGACTTTTCCGATCTTGCTAAATTAGTTTGTAAGGTTCTCTACACCTCCCCCTTCACAAATTGAAAGTCCAGCCAATAAGTTGCCCGCTTTGCCGTGAATTTCAAAATGCAATAAGTCGGGTCGTTCACCCCGCCCGGGAAATGCTCAATAAACCAATCCTGCCACAAGGCTTTCTTCTCTGCCTCATCGGTAACAATCTCGATGTACCCGGTCAACACGACACTGTTAATCTCCTTCTGGAAACACACTCCCGCTTTAGGATTCACCCGAAAGTGTTCTGTTTTCTCGGAATGCGTTCCCGTAGCAAACCAGATTGTAGTTATCCCTTCCGCTTTCACCTTCGACATCGGCACAGGACGGGGAAAACCATTTTCGTCAACAGAAGTCAGTACCACACTTTCGCATTGCTCCAGTAATAATTCCGCTTTTCGTTTCAATTCTTCCATATATCCATTTTATTAATTATAAATACAAAAGTAGAGTTCCGGGAAAAGAATCTTTTGTAAAAAATCGACTTTTATTCCCCCAAATAAGTAATCGGAGTATCTGCCGGCAAGGACGTGAAAACCATCGGGGAACTACCCGACAATTTCTTGAACTCCTTCACCAAGTGAGAAGAATCATAATACCCGCAATCAACCGCCACGGAAAAGAGGTTATTCCCGGAAACCTGACGAAGTACATCCATTGCCCGACGAAATTTCACGACCCGGCTATACTCTTTTGGCGTGTAACCCGTGGCATGTTTAAAACGACGTTCAAAATGACGTTGACATATACACACCCGACTCATCAACTCCCGAACAGGCAACAATCCCCCGGCCTGACGGATCACCCCGGTTGTCCACACGATTTGCTTGTCAACCTCTTCGGCATATTTTAACCGGGATATCAGAAAAGTTTCGATCACTTGCAACCTTTCCTCCAGCGTACTTTTCTCCCTTAAAAGAGAGGCGAACTCTTCATGAAAAAGAAATCCCACGTCTCTCAAATGAAGTCTCTGCCCACTCAACTCCCCTAAAGGCTTTTTCGTGAAAATAGTCAACCCGCAAGGAGTGAATCTGACCCCGATCATGTGTAGTGATCCGGCACAAACCGACAACTCCGAGTAAGTCTTCATCGCTCCCACGAAATAACCGTGTAAAGGATCAACACCAAACCGATTTTTATCCTCTAGGTTACGTGCATCATCCAAGTTAAAAATGAAATCGGTACAACCATCAGGCAAAATTTTCATCTTCTCACCTATTTCCGGTGAGCCTTTCACCTCCCAATATTTGTCTATATAAGGAGATAACACAGGATGAGGGGGATATTCTTGGTACATGGGTTCGATTATTGGTATCAAGGCAAAGCTACTAAAAAAATCCGGGACGACCATACCATCTCCAACACAGGCATCATTTGGAGAAAAGTCCCTTCCACAGGTAACTTGGGGAGAAATTCCACAACTGGGGCAAAATTTTCCACAATTGTGAGATTCGAACAAATACACGTACAAACTGTTTTTCAACACGTTATCATTTTACCACACGAATGGCACGGGCCTTGTCTCTATTTAGGCATAGAATAAAACATCAAAACAAAAAACTATGAGAACGTTTATTTTTTTAGCAGTCAGTTTGTTTTCCATCGCCTTCCTCGGAAGTTGCGTGGAAAGTTCACAAAAATATAAAGCTTTGCAAGCAAAAGCAGATTCTCTACAAGCCGTTAGCAACGGACAAAGTGACGAAATGGATAAACTTTTAGCAGATCTGAATGACATTTCCGCCGGAATGCAATCTATCCGCGAGGCCGAACACATTCTGGCCATCGAATCACAGAGTGACACGAAAAACAGTAAGAGTAAAAGCCAGATTACCGCTTTAAAAAATGACGTACAAGCGCTTTCTGACGCTATCGCCGGTTACAAAGAAAAAATTGCTAAACTGGAAGGGACTAACAAAAGACAATCCGCTGAATTCAAGAAATTAATCGCCGGGTTAAACGAAGAGTTAGCCATCAGAGATCAAAAGATCAATGAAATCAACCAGATTTTGGCTGCCAAAGAAAAAGAACTAGGTATCAAGACTCAACAAATAGCAGAACTAAACCAAAACGTGAGCAATTTGCAGGAGGAATCGACCGCACAAAAGGAAATGATTTCCGGTCAGGACAAATCGCTCAACACGATCCACTATCTGTTAGGTTCCAGAAAGGGGCTAAAAGAAGCTAACGTGATCTCAAGACAAGGAATCTTCTGTCCGCCGATCGTTTCTTCTCAAGCTCAAAATGCAAAATTCGTGGATGCCGATATGCGTGAATTGACATCCATCCCGTTAAACTCCAAGAAAGCAAAAATCCTTTCCGTTCACCCAAGCGAATCATACGCATTGGAAACCGGGGATGACGGTATGCAGACTTTGAAGATTAACAACCCGAGTGCATTCTGGAAACAAACAAAATACTTGGTAGTGATGATCAACGAATAAGGAAAGATTCACACACTCATATACACACAACACACACAGGTAAGGTGTTCGGGGTCCTCCCGGACGCCTTTTTTCATGCCCGTTTGTTTTTTCCCTTTATTTTACCGTTATTTGTAATAACCTAATTATACGGATCCATGAAAATAGCCTTGCTCACCTTGTTATGTGTTATCGCTAGCAATGAACCGGACTTCGTCAGCCAGCAAAAGAAATATCCCCGGGTACGAAACGCCTACCACGAAAAAGAGGCATTACTGACCCGAAGATTAAAAGAACACAACCTTTCGTTGGATAACCTGAATATTCTTATCATGGCGTATAAAACAGAATGTATCATGGACATCTATGCCAAGAAACGGGAAGACAAGGTGTATAAAAAGATTACAACGTATAAGATATGTGCCCGTTCCGGATCTCTCGGCCCAAAACGTCGTCAAGGAGACTTACAAATCCCGGAAGGTTTCTACCATATCAACCACTTTAATCCCACGAGTAACTATCATCTCTCTTTGATGATCAATTACCCGAACCATTCAGATAAGCTGAAAAGCAAAGCCTCCCATCTCGGGGGTAATATCTGTATTCATGGAAATTGCGTCACGGTGGGCTGTCTTCCCATGACAGACGATAAGATCAAGGAAATATACATCTACGCCATACAAGCCCGTCAATCCGGCCAGGAAAAGATACCCGTGTACATCTTTCCTTTTAAATTCTCGGACGAAAAGAATAAAAATTACAGCGAAACCTATCGTGCCTATCCAAACATATTAGATTTTTGGAAAAATCTCGAAACAGGGTATAATCTATTTATCAAGGATTTAAAGGAGTTAAATATCTCCGTGGACAAACTCGGTAACTATCAATTTTCCAAATAACGGAATAACCTGTCTCTAAAAACACTACCTTAGTGCCTTATTACAAAAGGAGACAGCAATATGCTATTCAATAAAAACGAAAACAAACCGGCATCCTCCATCGAGGAAAAAATCAAACTCTATCGTCGTCAGGGTCACATTGTTCCCCCCCGAAAGATTATCAAGAACGCGGAACAGATAAAAGGCATCCGCGAAAGTGCAAAAATCAACACGGCCGTGTTGGATCACGTGGCGGCTAACATCCGGGAAGGAATGTCAACCGAGGATATTAACACGCTGGTATACGATTTCACCGTGGCACACGGGGCTATCCCCGCACCGTTGAATTACGAGGGTTTTCCCAAAAGTGTATGTACTTCCATTAACGAAGAAGTATGTCACGGAATACCGGACAAGAATATCATTTTAAGAAGTGGTGACATTATCAATGTTGACGTTTCCACTATATACAACGGTTACTTTTCAGATGCATCCCGTATGTTCATGATCGGGGAAGTTGCGGAAGATCGCCAAAAACTGGTACGTGTCACGAAAGAATGTCTGGAAAAAGGCATCGAGGCCGCACAACCCTGGCGTTTTCTCGGAGACGTGGGCGCCGTGATCCAGGAACATGCTGAAAGTAACGGGTACTCGGTTGTCCGGGAATTCTGCGGACACGGGGTCGGCTTAAAATTCCACGAGATTCCGGAAGTGGAACACGTGGGAAGACGGGGTACGGGAATGCTGCTCGTTCCGGGCATGATCTTCACGATCGAACCGATGATTAACATGGGAGAACGGGATATATTCATCGATGAAGATAATGATTGGACGGTTATTACCGAAGACGAACAACCTTCCGCTCAATGGGAAAACACCATATTAATCACGGAAACCGGGAACGAAATATTAACCTGGTAACCCGTTTAACATGGCTTGCGAACAAATACCTTCCCCCCTGGTTGATCTCCTGCGGCAATACAAACTGTTGCAAGAGGAATTCGAGTTTGAAAAAGAGACATTCTACCAACAAACACAACGTGCAGGAATCCCTAAACGGATTCAGCAAGGCGTTTGCTGGTATCCCGTGTCAGCGAATAAAAGTTACTACAACTCGTTAAACCAACTCATCATCGAGATCAAACGGGATGAGAATGATGACACGGATCATAATTTCGAATACGGTCGTCCGGTTTGTTTTTTTCGTTTTAACCAAACGGGGGATTTGCGTTATTTCAGTTTCGCGGCAACCATCAGTTACGTTCATGAAAACACGATGCTCGTCGTGTTGCCCAACTCCAACAGCCTTTTGGATATTCAAGGATGCCCGGATCTTGGCGTACAACTCTACTTTGACGGGACCTCCTATAAAACCATGTTTTCTGCCCTAACGGAAGTCATGGAGGCCAAGAATAACCGCCTTGCCCGCTTACGGGAAGTCATACTGGGAAACGAGATGATGGAACAACGAAAACTTCAACCGATTCACTTGATGTGGCTGAACCATTCACAGGAACAAGCGGTAAACCGGGTACTGGCAGCCAAAGAGGTTGCAGTTGTTCACGGCCCTCCCGGAACCGGAAAAACAACCACGCTCGTCGAGGCCGTCTACGAAACTCTGCGACGGGAGAATCAAGTAATGGTTTGCGCCCAAAGCAATACAGCCGTGGACTGGATCGCCGAAAAGTTACTGGACCGGGGAGTCAATGTACTACGAATCGGGAACCCCACACGGGTAAACGACAAGATGCTGTCATTCACGTACGAACGCAAATTCGAATCCCATCCAGCCTACCCCACGTTACGAGCCGCGAGAGCATCCATCCGGGAACTCTCCGGACGCCTGAAACGCTTGAAAGGAGCCAAACGGGAATCTGCCCGCCGGATGCTGCATGATTTACGGGACCAAGCCATCAAATTGGAAATCAAGATTGATGCCCAACTCTTCGGGGAGGCCCGCGTGATTGCCTGTACGCTGGTTGGTTCCGCCAATAAACAATTAAACGGGAAAATGTTCTCCACCTTGTTTATCGACGAGGCCGCACAAGCCTTAGAGGCTGCTTGCTGGATTGCCATATCCAAGGCCTACCGGGTAATACTTGCCGGGGACCACTGCCAGTTACCTCCCACCATCAAATGTTACGAAGCTGCGAAAGGTGGGTTGGATCGTACGCTACTCCAAAAGATTATCCAGCGTAAACCCGAAACTGTTTCCATGCTCGAAACACAGTACCGGATGCACGAAGACATCATGTACTTTCCCTCGAAATGGTTCTACAAAGGCCGTTTGCAGGCATCTCCGGAAGTACGCCACCGTAATATTCTCGAATACGACACTCCCATCGAATGGTTCGACACGGCCCTCTGCGAGTTCTCGGAAGATTGTGTTAACGAAACGTATGGAAGAATCAACAAGCCTGAAGCCGAATTGTTGGTAAAACAATTACAGGAATATATCGAGAAAATCGGTATTGAACGAGTGCTGGATGAAAGAATCGATCTCGGGTTGATATCCCCTTATCGGGTGCAAGTACAATATATCCGGCAAATCATCAAACGGAACCGCTTCTTTATCCCCTTGCGGAAACTCATCACGATTCACACCGTGGACGGGTTCCAAGGCCAAGAACGGGATGTTATCCTAATCAGTCTCGTACGGGCCAACAGCGAGGGAAACATCGGATTCCTAAATGACCTGCGCCGCATGAACGTGGCCATCACCCGAGCCCGCATGAAACTCATTATTCTGGGAGACACCACCACGCTCACCTCCCATCCGTTTTACAAGGCCTTGTACGAATATATCCGGGAGAAAGGAAAGATCATCGAAATTCAACCGGAAACACCCGACACGGCCCCATCCAAACAAAAGTAACTTCATTGCAACATTATTTTCATTCGAATGTAACAATTCTGCACCTACTTTGTCCTCGTAAAAAACAGAATGTTATACCAGATGAAGTATGTTATACAATAGAGAATTAAGTTGGCTTTCGTTTAACGAACGTGTCATGCAGGAAGCCCAGGATAAGAGCGTCCCGCTTATACAACGCCTCCGTTTCCTCGGAATCTATTCCAACAATCAAGATGAATTTTTCAAGGTGAGAGTTGCCAACCTGGAACGGCTGGACAAGAAAAAGAAAGAAAAGGATAAAAAACTCTCCGGCAACCTAACCTCGCTGGAACTACAACGCAAAGTGTCGGAAAAAGTCTGTGAATCCCAAAAAGAATTCGAGAACACCTACACGCAAATCCTGGACGAAATGGTCAGCCACCACATCTACGTAGTTCATGAAAATGCCCTGGATGAAAACGAAAAACAATTCTGCAGACAATACTTCTCGGAGAAAATCAGTCCGTTACTCGTTCCGCTGATGTTGAGAAAAAGCGTCCGGCTCCCCTACCTGCAAGACGAGCGCATCTATCATGCCGTTAAAATGGTCAACAAGAATTCTACGAAGAACAACCGATACGCTATCATCGAAATACCACACAACAGCCTCTCACCCCGGTTCATCGTACTGCCTTCCCCCAACGACAATACCCGGATCATCTTCATTGATGATATCATCCGTCTTTGTCTGGATGATATATTTTTCATGTTCTCGTACGACGAGATCTCGGCCTACACCTTCAAGTTCATGCGGGATGCAGAGCTGACACTAGATGACGACGTATCGAAAAGCCTTGTTGAAAAAATGGAACAGGGATTGAATAAAAGACTTTATGGTCGTCCCGTTCGTCTCGTCTACGACGAGGCGATGCCCGGAGATCTGTTCAACATCCTCACCGACAAGTTAGGACTAAATAAAAGTGGTAATCTTACCCCCGGCGGACGCTATCATCTGATGCGAGATCTGATGAAATTTCCTAAAATTAATCCGGAATTAGAATACGAAGAGGTTTCCCCGTTACGCCATCCAGCCTTTAAACCTTTTTCCAGCGTGATCGACGTGATCCGGAAACAGGACATTTTGTTAAATTATCCCTATCACACGTTCAACCATTTCATCGACTTTATGCGGGAAGCCGCCATGGACCCGCACACGGATTCAATTTACATCACGCTATACCGCACGGCCGAAAGGTCAAAAATCATCAACACGCTAATCAATGCCGCCAAGAACGGGAAAAAGGTCGTCGTGTTACTAGAATTACTGGCCCGATTCGACGAGGCCAGAAATATCGACAATGCCGAGGCATTAAGACAAGCCGGGGTAAAAGTAATTTACGGGATACCGGGATTGAAAGTCCATTGCAAACTCGCCTTGGTCAAACGGCGGGAAGGCTCTCAATTAAAGGGATATGTACACGTGGGAACCGGAAATTTCAACGAGGACACCGCCAAAATATACAGTGATTTCAGCCTGTTCACTGCCAACCGGACCGTGGCGGAAGATGCAGAACGTGTCTTCGAGTTCTTGCAAAATAATTACAAACAACTCGATACGGACCTGCTACTGGTCTCCCCCTACAATATGCGGGAACGTTTCGAATCCTTGATCGACAACGAAATCAAAAATGCTAAAGACGGGAAAAAGGCTTACATTTACGTAAAATGTAACAGCCTCACGGACGAACGGATGATCGGACTACTCTACAAGGCCAGTAAAGCCGGGGTACGTGTACGCTTAATCGTACGGGGAGCCTGTTGCTTGATGCCCGAAGTAAAAGGCCTAAGCGACAACATCAGGGCCATCAGTATCGTGGATAAATACCTGGAACACGCCCGCCTGATCTTGTTTTACAACGGGGGAAAAGAAAAGGCGTTTATTCTCAGCGCAGACTGGATGACCCGCAATCTGAGCCGCAGAGTGGAAGTCGGTATCCCGATTCAAGATAAAACCATACTGAACACGCTAAAAAATACTTTTTCCATCCAGTGGAAAGACAAGGTAAAAGCCCGGAACCTGAATTTAGAGGTTATAAATCAGCGGGTGTCACCTTCCTCACCGGATGAAACAGACCTGCAAACTCGCTCACAAGTGGCACTATACAATTTTTACGCATCACAAAACGAAACACAAAAATGACCATAAACACGAAAACACTGGCCGCTATCGATATCGGCACGAATGCAATCCGACTTTTCATATCCAACGTGGAAGAATACCCCACGGAAACCCTGTTCAAAAAAATAGCCTTTCTGCGAGTACCCATCCGGTTAGGAGAAGACGTATTCACAACAGGAGAAATAGGGCAACAGAAAGGAAAACGCCTATGCGAAACCATGCAGGGATTCTCGTATATCATGTCTGCATTCAACGTGGAAAGCTACAAGGCATACGCAACCTGCGCCATGCGAGAGGCTCGAAACGGTAAATCCGTGGCCGAACAGATACAAAAAGAGTGTGACCTGAACATTGAAATCATCAGCGGGACCAAAGAGGCAGAAACCATTTTCGCCGGGGGCATGAACGAGGTGGTGGATGATGACAAAACCTACTTGTACGTGGATGTCGGTGGCGGTAGCACCGAAGTAATTGTTTATAGTAAATCCGTCAAGGTCGAGGCTTGTTCTTTTCCGCTGGGAACCGTGCGTATGTTAAATGACGCCATGGACAAAGAGGAGATGAAACACTTCAAAAAATGGTTGAAAAACATCACGGAAAAATATACCCCGGATGCCATTATCGGGTCGGGCGGAAATATCAACAAGATTCATAAATTACTGAATAAAAAGGAACGGGAACGAATCACATACCAAGAACTGGATATTCTTTACGAATACATGAAATCCTTCAACCTCGAAGAACGGGAACGGATCATGAAACTGAACACCTACCGGGCCGACGTGATCATACCCGCCATGAAAATATTCCTCACCGTGGGAAAAATATGCAAGATAAATGAAATCATCGTCCCAAAACTCGGATTATCTGACGGGATCATCCGGTTGCTATACGAGGAGGAAAGGAGAGGGAGAGTATAGACTTTACAAGCAGAAAGCGTGTTAAAAGGCATTTTAACACGCTTTCTTAAATCAAAAACAACAACTAGACTCAACAGATCACTTGCTTTAAACCACTAATCCAAGCATCTATTCTCTTATCAGTCTGGTCAGATTCATTGGATTCATCCAAAGGAAGCCCCACGAACTGACCATCCACACAAGCCTCGGAAGAGTCGTAACTATACTCGTCGGTATCCACCGAACCGGCAAATTGACATCCACTTCCTTGTAGCTCGTTATAAATTATTCCGATAGCATCGCAGAATGACCCGCCAAAAGAGGCAGAATCCCCGCATCCGAAGATTGCCACGGTCTTACCCGACAAATTCTTCGCTTTCAGCTTATCCAAGAAATCGTTCCAATCATCCTGCAACTCTCCGATTCCCCATGTAGAACTACCCAGTAACAAAACATCGTACTTGTCGACCTCGTCCACTTTTGTAGTTCCCACGTTATGTATATCTTCACTTGCAACACCCAAACGAGCCGCAATCGTTTCAGCTACTCCTTCGGTTGCTCCCGTCGTGGAGCCATAAAATATTCCAACTTTCTTCATCTCGATGTATTATTTTATTTTGTACATGACAAAGATAGCGCACCCGACAATACCGGTAAATCCCTATATATGATTAAATTTAACCCCGCCAACCCCTATTCATGGGGATGTGGTTAAAGCAGTAACAAACCATGATCCCGGATCGCCTGCATCTCTTTACTATACCAGAAAGGCAGGAAGTCATCGTTAAACAGGATCTCGTAATTCCGACTAAAGTCTTCCAGCAGATAAGGATTCACAGCATCCACTCCCACCTGCATCAGCGACTCGTGGATAAAATGAGCCCAGTCACCCCTCATTTTGATCGCCATCTCCCGGTTATTCGTATGTAGCAATAACACGATCGAATATTTCCCTTTTTTCACGCTCTCCGGCCCCAACTCCACCCGACCTCCTAACCAGTATAGGCGCCGGGCATGTAATTTTTCCACAGGTTCCTGTTCTTCCGCCATATGTGCGACAAAGCGAGGCGGAATCGTGGTTGCCGGAATCTTGCAGTCAAACCATTTTTGTAAAGGCAAGTCAAACCCCACTCCCCGCATATAATTATATAGTGAACGACTTAATCCACCCCCCAGTTCGTCATGATCACCTCCTTGTAAATCCTCGAACGCCACGTCATTCCGGGCAAAGCCCCCGAAAGGCGGTTCCGTAACCCGGGTTCCAAATCGTTCGGGACACAAACCTACCGGACTATGCGCCGTCATGGCAAAACGATGCCAAAAACCGGAATGGATATATCCCAGCTCGAATAACTGGCGCACCACTTCAAGCGAATCGACAGTTTCCTGTGTTGTCTCCGTCGGGAAACCATACATCAAGTAAGCGTGAACCATGATTCCCGTCCCCGTGAAATGATTGGCCGAACGGGTCAGTTGCTCCAGAGTAACCCCTTTATTGATCAAACCCAACACCCGGTCAGACGCAACCTCTACCCCGCCCGACACGGCAATACAGCCGGATGCCTTCAGTAAACGGCACAAATCCCGTGTATAAGCCCGTTCAAAACGGATATTCCCCCACCAGACGACCGTCAGTCTTCGGCGCAATATTTCCAGTGCCATCTCTTTCAATAAAGCGGGAGGTGCAGCCTCGTCAACAAAATGGAAACCACCTTCCCCCGTCTGTGCCATCACTTGTTCCATTCGGTCAACAATCGTTTTCACCTCGTTCGGTTCATAGCGCCGGATATAGTCCAGACTCCCGTCGCAAAAACTACATCTTCCCCAATAACACCCGTGAGCCAGAGTCAGTTTATTCCATCGTCCGTCACTCCATAACTTATGCATCGGGTTTACGATCTCGATCACCGAAACATACCTGTCTAACAACAATCCGGAATAATCGGGTACGCCGACTTCCTTCTGCGGGATAATCACGGCCGACTCATCATTCAAAAACTCGACCCTCCCGTCTCGTAAGCAAAATGTGCGTACCAAATCGGAATCCCCGATCTGTCCCGTCACGTGTTCAAGCAAACGCCATAACGGCAACTCACCGTCATCCAACAACAAGTAATCGGTAAAGTGGAAGAAACGCACGTCTGTCAACGATCGCAATTCCGTGTTGGCAAATCCCCCACCCATCGCTACCGTGACCTCCGGATAATTAGCTTTAATCCACTCCCCGCAACGCAAAGCACTATAAAGATTCCCGGGGAACGGGACTGTGATAGCCACCACCTCCGGACGATACTCTTTCATCCGGGCCGCAAGCAGCCTTATCAGGTAATGATCCGTGAAAGTCAAGGGCTTTGCCAGCTCCGCATTCAACTCATCAAAAGAAGAGGCCGAACGCCCCAGATGCTCCGCGTAACGACTAAACCCGAAATGCTCATCCACGGTCTCTTGCAAGAAATCGGACAAATCTTCCAAGTACAAGGTGGAAAGGTAACGAGCTTTATCCTCCAACCCCATCACCCCGAAGGCCCATTCCGTATCTTCCTCCTGCTCGAAACGACTTGCCCGGGGTAGAAAATAAGATTCGCAAATCGAGTAAGCCAGCGTCCGGTTCCTTCCTTGCAGAAAAGCCATGACCGCATCAATTGTGCGCTTGTACTCCTCCTGCAAGGCAAAAATACGCCGGGCGTTATCCGACAAACGAATTTCCCGGGCTGCCACCTGTTGAAAAAGCTCATGTAGCCCCCGGGATGAAAATATTTCCAGAATCACTTCCAAGCTCAAATCAACCTGCACGGAATCAACTCCTTTCGTGTTCAAAAAACCTTTCAAATACATCATCGCCGGGTAAGGTGTATTCAACTGCGTAAATGGTGGTGTCACCAGCAACACCTTAGGGGAAACATTCATTATCTTGAATTTATGATTAAACAAATGTACACTTTTTTAATTCCAAGACAAAATTTAGGATATGCCACTTTTATTTCTTAATTTAGCGAATCGTAAAACTACTAACATTTAGCTATTATGAGTAGAAAGGAAAAAAGCATTGAATTATTAAACAAAGCAGTTGCTGACGAATTGCTTGCCGTACACCAGTACATGTATTTTCATTTCCGTTGTGACGATATGGGCTACGACCTGTTGTCCGGGTTATTCAAACGTACCGCCATCCAAGAGATGATGCACGTGGAACAGCTTTCAGAACGTATCTTGTTCTTGAAAGGAGAAGTGGAAATGAAAACATCCGGGGATGTTCAGAAAATCCACGAACCGAAAGAAATGCTGGAATTAGCCACGGCCATGGAAGAAGGTAGTGTAAACGACTATAACGCTTGGGCTCAAGAATGTGCTGCCAATGCGGATGCCGTATCCAAGAAACTATTCGAAACGCTTGTTGCCGAAGAAGAAGTTCACCAAGATCAGTATGAAACAGAACTGGACAACTTGGAGAAATTCGGAGCCAATTATTTGGCCCTGCAATCTGTTGAACGCAGTAAAAGCGTGGCCGTGGGAACCGCTCCCGCGGGAGAATAAATGATTAAGAAAGCGACTCAGAACGGGTCGCTTTTTTTCACCTCGGGCTTTATCAACAACCGCAATGCCTGGTCGTACGTCACGTAACTCCACATCCAGTTGATAAATATAAACAATCGGTTTTTCACCCCCACGATACTCATCAAGTGAACCAACAGCCACAATAACCAGGCAAAAAATCCACTGAAACGAATACCGGAAATCTCTGCCACGGCGTCATTCCTCCCGATCGTGGCCATGGATCCCTTGTTCATGTATTTAAAAGGACGCAAGGGTTTCCCCTTGATCACGTGTCGTAAATTCTTCGCCAATAAACTAGCCTGCTGTATGGAAGGCTGCACGACCTGCGGGTGACCGTTCGGGTAGTTTTCCGCCACCATCAAGGCGGTATCCCCCAACGCGAATATATCCGCCATCCCCTGTACCCGGTTGAACTCGTCCACGAGAAGGCGATTTCCCCGACCGTAGACATCTTGAGGTAACCCTTCCAAACTGTTCGCCTTCACCCCAGCCACCCAGAACACGTTGTTCGTAACAACCTGTTCACCATCCACGAACGTCAATTTCTTTCCGTCATACTCTTTCACGAGCTTTTTCAACAGTACCTCTACCTTCATATTCTTCAAATTCCGAATAACGTCCTCCGAGGATTTCCCCGAAAAAGCGTTCAGCAACCGTTCTCCCCCGTCTACCAGGAGAATCCGCATCTCGTTCCAATCCAGCTCCGGGTAATCCTTCGGCAACACGAACTTCCTCATCTCCGCTAAAGCTCCTGCCAACTCGATTCCCGTGGCCCCACCTCCCACAATCACGAACGTCAGCCAATGCCTCCGTTCTTCCGCATCCGACGTGTTCAACGCCCGCTCGAAGCTCTCGATCATCCGGTTCCGGTTAAACAAGGCATCCGATGTCGTTTTCAACTGCATCGTCCGTTGTGCTAACGTCTGATCCCCGAAATAGTTCGTTCCTGCCCCTGTGGCAATTACCAAATAATCATAAGAAACATCCCCGATGGAAGTCTCCAAACGATTTTCCTGCGGGATCACCCTTTCTGCCGTGCATATCCGCACGTGAAAATCATGTCGTCTCTTGAAAATCTTTCGGAAAGGGAAAGAGATCGCACTCGGCTCAATTCCCGATGTTGCCACCTGATACAGCAAAGGCTGGAAAAGGTGATAATTATTTCGATCTAATAATATAACTTGAAAATCCCGGTCATTCAACCGACGAGCCAATTTCAACCCTCCAAAACCACCCCCCACAATAACAACTCGTTTTTTAGTTCCTTTACTAGGAATATTGCTCATTGCTTCCATACACGTAATAACTTTTATCTTCAGTTATACGTGATATTTCATTGAATCGTTCCGTTCCCGGTTAAAAATAAAAGTTTATAAAGTCGATAAGGTTTATAAACAAAGTGGCTGTCCCAAAAGTTATTTTTCAAACTCCCTCCCCCCTTCGGGGTACTCCCTCTATAAACAGAGGGAGAGTTGAAATACTCCCTGTCTTCGGGAAGAGTCACCAGCTCCTCCTCTGTTTATAGAGGAGGTGGCACGAAGTGACGGAGGAGTTTTTTGAAATAAAATTGACTTTTTAGACAGCCCCTTATATTAGAACCGATAAGAAATACCTATTGATGGAGAAAATGCCGTGGATTTATATTTTCCCTCGAACATTTCATCCGCTCCCGTGACCACGTTCTTGTACGGGTACTTTCCGTGTTGGCTGAACCCTTGAATGTAAAGGAAAGCCACGTCAAATTGCAATCCCTTGTAAGGCTCGAAAGTCAATCCGGCAGAAAGCCCTAATTTGTCCATTCCCGGAGTTTCCGGGTTGTACAACTTCTTACGAATCGGGCTTTGGTCATAATATACTCCGGCACGTAACACCAAACGATCGGTTGTCTTGTAGCTTGCCCCGATACGGTAAGTCATTGAATTTTTATAATCTTTCTCCGCTTTAATCGGTGCGATTCCCAATTCCGCCTCGTTAAAATACACGTTCAAAGAATCGTAAGCATTCCATCCCACGTATTGTAAATCCAACGCCAACTCCCAACGATCCGTGGGACGATAGCTCACGCCCAACGTCGTGTTGGAAGGTAAAGGCAATTCTGCATGGAAAGTACCCTCATCATACTTCGGGATAGAGATATTCGGGATCGTCACTCCCGGTAACTGATTCAACATCGGACCGTATTTAGCAAGCAAATCTTCCATATTGGCAAACAAATCTTCAATACGACGGTTGGCATAATTTAACGATGCCTCCCCTTCTTTTACCCGCATTTTGATCTTGGAACGATAAGACAAACCGACAGTCACTTTATCACAAATATCGTACATGATTCCCACGTTAAAACCCACTCTCATGTGTGCATTTCCTTCCAAACGAGCATAAGCCGGTGGAACCTCCGTCCCTTTCATCAATGCAACCATCTCCTGCATTGCCTGTTTATCCGCATCCGGAATTATATTCGAGGGAACACCTGCCAACAATGGTAATAAACTTTCAAACTTCGTTCCTATCCCCTGCAAATCGCTCGCCCCCATCAATGCCCTAGAAAGATTCACGTTTCCCCAAGCCAGTTGCAAACCGACACCGATACTCAAATGATCCGTGATCTTGTAAGAAAGCGTTGGTTGAATCACGTATGATTTCAGGCTAATATCCTGAATCAACCCTGCCCCGGCCCAGTTCTTCGGCCACTTCAAGGAGTTCCCGTAAGGAGTGGTCAAGCTGATTCCGGCAGCCAAATTATCGTAAATCTTGAACCCGGCGTAAGCGTATAGCGGCGTTCCTACCGGGTTATCCGTCTTGGCCGAATACCCGTCGTAACTATATTTAGCCTTGGCCATGATAGCAGATATACCTAATGAAAAATCCATATTGGTACGCAAAAACACCAGTCCTGCCGGGTTAAAATGCATACTCTCCGCACCCAATTTCATCCCGGTCCCCACGTGTCCCATTCCGGTCTGTTTCGTGCTTAACAAATTGACTTGGTATCCTTCGGCAAAAACCGTCATGCTCAAAATAGAAGCCAATACTGCAATGACTAATCTCTTCATAGAATCTTTTTTACATTATTACTTAACGATCAAATCATTAAAACAATCTAATCATTATTTTCTAAATTTTAAGGCGCAAAAATAACATTCAACTTCTTAAGTTGTTTCTACTTTACGGTATGCAACAAAAATTGGTTACCTTTGCGTCCAAAATACAGACACCATGATCACGTTTGAAATAGACACCGAATACATTGAATTAATCAAGCTGCTAAAGGCCACCCGCATCGCTGACAGCGGTGCCATGGCCAAGATTCTCGTGGAAAATGGAGAGGTTACCCGCAATGGAGAACCCGAATTCCGCAAACGGGCTAAAATCACCAAAGGAGAAATCATCACCGCTTTGGGACAAAGCGTGCAGGTAGTATAAGTGTTTTTTCATCAAAACTTATACATCAGCCCCACGCTAAAACCGTCATATTTGTATTCAATGCGGAATCCCAAGTCGTGATAAAAACATCCTCCACCAAAAGACAAATCATGACCTTCCGTGTAGAAGGATGCCGAAACAAACGGCACCCACACACTCTTTTTTACAATCATAACCCGTTCCCGCACGGGAGTATAAGCGTATGCAAGATGTTTCAGCTCATTGTACTGCACGGAAAGCTCCACAGCTAATTTCCCGGATTCATTATCGAACAAGGTCCTCTTGTAATCCCGGATCAAATTCCAATCCTCTATCGTACTCTTTAGCGTTCCTTCCCGATCCACGATCGGAACATCCCGGTAAACCGTATCCGTTTTGTACCTGTACTTATAACGTACTTCTCCGGACAGGCGAACCGTGTCCGGAATAAAGCACGTTATAGTATCTCGAATCGTCTCACCCTTCATGTAAGTCGTCCTTTCCCCCTCCTTCATCGTGTACCTCCCGACAAAGAACCCCAACAACAAACAAATCACGCCGCATATAATCAGAGTCTTCATATCAATCCAATCTTTTACACGTTCTCCGGTTTCTGACTCATCGGTTTTATTTTACTCGAATAATTCTTCCATATATCAGCACTTTTATATGCCTCAACACTTTCGTCCGGAACATAAATAGAATAAGATGTTGGCATATCATATCCCAATGATAACTGCCCCGTAATTACAGGTGGAACAACAGATTTCACGATCAAATGCTGTACCTTAGTACATCTATGAAGCATACCCCCTCCCATTTCTTCCGTTGTAGATGGATAAATTAAGGTGATCAACTTTTCACAGCTTTGTACCATTAAAGGAATCACGGAAAACCCTTCTCCAAACTCGATTTTTAACAATTCATTATTTGCAGAGAATGTATGTCCGGAGTTTTTTATATCAACCGTGGCAGGCAAATAAACACGAGTAAATTTACATCCTTGGAAAACGGCGTACCTAAGACGACTCACATGATTAAAATCTATCGAATTCTCATCAACACCTGTATTCTCGAAACTAGTGGATCCGATCAATACTTTTTGATTTTTGGGAAGACTAAAACCTTTTAAGTTTGTACATTTTTGAAAAGCCCGGTCCTCAATTATCGTAACATTCCGGAATATACTTCCAAAATCCGAAAAATCCGTAATCATCGTATTTGCTTTAAACATATCAAGTTTTATTGCTTTTACCACATCAGCCTCACTTCTTAATAGTCCTATCTTATTCTTACTGTACTCTTGAATAGCCAACCTCTGAATTTCCGGATCCTTGAACTTAATATAGAAATTACCAACCACATTTATTTTCAACCGTTTAAACGTATTTCTCAACGTTTCCACCGAATCCTCGTAAACATCCGCATGAATATTCAACGTCCCGTCCAGCACCGGAACCGGGTCTTCCCCGGCAATTCCTTCACTGCTCAATCCCTCGTAACTCCCATCTGCCAAGCTTACCAACTTATCAAGTATATCCGAACTATCGTACGTCTCGTTAAATCCCACGACCCGCACCCGTTTCAAAGCGTGTTCCGTCCCCTGTTCTTTCTGGGCCTCCATCACCTCTACCAGCAACTTCACCGGGTGAAGTAACGGACAATCCTCCACGAAAAAGTCCGTGATAATCCCCTTGCATTGCTCTATCCTGACTCCCTCCGTCGGGAGCAACGGGTAGTTCGACAGTGACAGGTACTGATTGCGGGGACTAAACTCGATCACCCGCATACTACCACCTGTCGGAAGTTTCATCTGCGAAAGGGAGGTTCCGTCAGCATACACCTCTTGCAAGTGCGTGCAGGAAGTCAAGTTCAATGTACCACTCAACGTGGCAATATTCGACAACACGAGTTTCTGCAACGACGCACAATTCGAAATTGTCAACGACGTGATCGAGATCACGATATTCTCCGTCTTGCTCCCCAAGCGAATTTCCCGGAGCATCCGTCCCTGTATCACCATGGACCCTTGCACGTTCTTGTCATACCAATCCCCGATGTCCTGCAAATAAGAGGCACCCTGTATCGCGTTCTGCTGGTCGCCCGTTCCGGAAAGTTCAATCTCCATGGAACAAGTCTCCCCTGCCCGGGTCCGTTCGCCCCGGATAATCGACGTCCCGTTGGCAATTGCCGGGTACATATCCATCGCCGGGGTCAGATCGTACGTGATCGTGTTTCCGGCGGCACGTACCGTGATCGTGTCCGTTCCGGCGGCCGAGAACAAACCGAAACTATACTTTGACATCATATACAGGATACGTTTCGTGATCCATCGCTGCTCCGCTTGATAGTGGTCGCCAAGCGACTGCGTGATCGGGTCCGTGTCGTTCGAATAAATTCCGGCACTATAAGCCAGTTTCCCGTTTTCGTAACAATATCTGGCATCGGCATTGTATGAATTTGCCGGGAAATACTCCTGTGCCTCGTCAAAGAAATACTTCTGGTAGAAAGCGTAAATCTTTTCCAGGTCATTCCCCGACTTCAAACCGCCCAACGCCTGCATGGCCGTCATCATCCGCCGCATACTGGCCACCTTCTCCTCCGGGAAAGCCAACTCCATCAGGTTAAAGAAATTATTCGTTTCCCCGTTCCAGATCGAGGCCCCGGTTTCATCCGTGTCATGCGTCTCCACGCTATACTCCTTGTTCGGCAATCCCCGGTTCGTCGTGTCAAACCGGGTGTCCGCGTCGTCCACCCGCCAGCGAAAACGGCTTGTCTCCGTCCCGAACGAGTAAGGGTACGTGTTCTTCGCCCGCTCATCCGTTCCCGCGTTAAACTCCACGTTATTCATGAAAAACAACGTGTCATCCACGTCCCAGTACAACGGAGCCTCCGCCCTGAACTTGGCAATCCGGGCATTCACAAATAACGTGTTCAACTCATCATTCGTCTTTCCCGACAGGTCGGTAGCCGACAGCCCGTACCCTTTATCCACCAGTTGCGTGACCAGATTAATCACCCCCTTCCCCATGTCCGAGGGGATAAAACGATTCAACGACGCCTCGAAATAATACACGTCAAATCGGCTCCCGTCTCCCGCCTTGGCAATCCAGAATTCACATGGCCGAGTTCTCATCGCGGCGGCCTGCTCGTTCAACTCTTCCGGGGTCCCGTCAAAAGGCAACAAACGGGGAGAACATTCATACACGATATTATATGCCGGGATAAACCTCGATATACTCTCCACCTTACCCTCTCCGGCATCCCAGCTATTCGCCCCGTTATACTGGAAAGCCTCTTCGTCGCTATTGTAGAACACGTTATTATTCCAAGGCACCCGAAACAGCGTACATAATGGCGAGTTATCCGATCCCTCGATACTGATTAGGTTCGGGAACAAATCCGTGTCGAAACCGAACGTGTACTTGTCCCCCTTGTCAGGCCCGAACGTGTACAATCCCCGGAACGTGTACACCGTGCGCCCCTCCTCGTTCACCGACTTCTCGAAACACACGAAAGGCATCTGGTACACCGCCACGCGGGCATCCGCGTATTGCTCCGTTTCCATCGCCTCGTTCCTCAACCCGACTTCCCGGTACAAATCGTTATAAGCATTCACCGACCCGATCTTGTGCGACTGCATCGAGGAGGCAAAATTCTTCTTCGCCGTAAACTTCTGTCCTGCCGGAATCCACGGCACCATCTGCCACTTCTTCGTGCTTGTCGTCCCGTCGGCATGAGTGATCACCGATTTTGCCTTGTCCAATTGGTAACGGGTATTCCATATCCAGTACTTCATCGAGGACGTGCCCTGTCCTTTCGCCGTGACCCCGGAAATCGAAACGTTCCATTCCGGGTGGTCCGTGAACAGCACGTCCAAATTACCCACCCGTGCTGTCTGGTCGGCCATCGAGGGAATCGTGTTGTCAAACACGAGACAATTAAACTGATCCCTCGTGTTGTCGAAATCCACCTCCGAACCGTTCCCGTCCAGAATATCGTTATACAGCCGGACACGGGCCTTTTCTGCCGAATCGGATAACCAGTTGATATAATTCGTCAACACACCCTGCGATGTTAGGCCGGAATCGTATTCCCGGATTCCGTATATATCCACATCCGCGCAGTCCGAGCCAATCACGATGCCCCCTCTCTGGGCAAAATAATCATTATCCTCGTAAGCGAACTCCCGGTTCTTAACCCCGTTGATATACAGGATACAGAGATTAAAATCCGGATTCCCGTACGCCATCGGGAGAATCGTTAGCGTGAACCGGGTCCGCTTTCCCTCGAACGTGTGGAGGCTCTGCACGCTGTCCTCCCGGAGCGACTGCGAGTGCATCACGATCTGATCCGCGTAAATGTTCAGCCCCGTGAACGACACCCCGTCGGGCGTGGAAATCGTCACGATCGGTTTCGAGTAATCCGTCACGTGATCCACCCGGTAATCAATCTCCAGCGTCTTCCCGACCCGGGCGCATTCCCTCGCGAAGGGATAATAAGCCATCGCCAGCGAGGAACCCGCCATCAGCCGCAACACCCGGTTCCCGTCCGAATCCGGTACCCACCCGTCGTTTCCCCAGTTCATATTCTTCCACCCGGCAGCAATCGCCGTCCCATTCATCTCGTTCACCACCTCCCGGTAATTCTCCTGCCGGTTATTGCGAGTACGCGGGTTGACGTACAAGGTCGCCCCCGCAACGGCGGAATATCCCAGCGAGTTGTTCACGGGGAAAACGAGTGGTGACGTCAGTGCAACCGACTCGTCAAGCACCTCCACTTGGATGGAAAACTCGCTATTGTCCAACGTGTCTATTTCCAGGGGAAGAGAGAACGTGTGCTTGGTCGACACGGCAATGCTGTTTTCATTCGAGGAAAACACTTGTTGCCCCTCTTTCATGATCACGAACCGGGCAAACGTACTCACGCTATCCCCGTCGTACATGGCGTAATCGAACAACGTGTTCTCCACCCAGTTCGTGGCCTTCTCCAACACGTTATTAATGGCAATCAGTTTCACCCGCTCCCCGGCAACAGCACAAATAATGTTGAAAGCAACCGTCTTCGTCTTGATACTCTCGTCCGAATTCGCCACGTACGCCGACACCCGGAATACCCCCGTCTTCCCCGGGTGAGGAATCGTGTAATTATAGGCCGTCTCGATATACACGTTCGTCCCGATCGCCACCTCGTACGACTCGTTATAATCTTTTCCCGACATCGAAACGTGCAACGTCTTCGCGATATTTCCCCCGATATTCAACGGCAAGATAATTGCCCCCGAGTAAGCTGTCCACCACCGGAAATTATCGGCAAAAATAGACAACGCCGTCAGTTGAACGGTATAAACAAAAGCGGGTGTCGTGATTTCCGTAACCTCCCCCGTCACCTTGATCATCACGTTATTGGCTCCCGAACTCAAAAACTCGGCCACGTCAAGGGCCACCGGGGAAGCACTATTCACGTATACCTGTTTCACGACCAAATAATCCGAATGATCCCCGTTCCTCACCGATATTTGCAGTAGTCCCCGCTCCCCGGTGTCCTCGTACGGCTCGGAATCCGTGTACCGTTCTTGACTTACGAAGGTGAAATTCAACCAGCAAGGCTCTCCCTTGCTGGCCGAAATATTCTTGCTATCCAAATTATTCACGATCCGGACATTACGTTGCACCCCGGTTCCCCCACCCCCGCCGCCGATTTCCGACAGGCGTTTCAGTGTCCACGTCCCGCTTCCTTTCGCCCGCATCAGCACCACGTCCTCGCTGCCGGCATGATCCGCCTCCTCGTCCACGTTATCCAAACTTCCCAGCGTGCCTCCCACCGTCAGGGGCAACGAGCCGATATATGTCCTTACCAGTTTCCCGTCTTCCTCGATAGCATACAATGTCCCTTCTTTCTTTTTCCCGATAGCGTCATATTCCGCTTGAGTCAACAACTCGTAATCCAGTGATAAGGCCTTGACCAACGGGGTAATAACCTTCTCTTTCATATCCTTCAATGTCATGCTCCCCGCCACAAACCCGTTCTTCGCGTCCGTCATCAAAAAAGTATCTTCATCCGACACGCCATGAGCCGGAAAATTCTTTATATCTAATGTTCCCATATCTATAACACGTATTGTTTGTAATTATACACGAATTCCTCTTCCGTACCTTTGCCTTGCGGGGTATTGTAAAACCGTTTCCAGTACCCCGCCCATCCCGTCAGGTCCGAGGGAATCTTTTCCCGAACCCGGGCGTAGTGCATCCGGGCCATGCTGATTGCCAGTGCCAGATTATATTCCAAGTATTCACTTTTCAAGTTGATCACGCCGGATACGATCAGCACTTTCCGGCACAAATCCGGCCGATACGACAAATAGTTCCGCACGATGTCATCAAAAGTCTCCGGTTCCATCTGGAAAATCCCCAAGGCCGGACCGTTCCCCAACTGACGGATATATTCACCCAATGCCGACTCTTGGGCTGCCGTCCCCATCAGCAAGTTTTCCGCCTCCTCCGAGTACCCCCCGATCCCGATCAGTACTCGTCGAATCAAGTTCCTAAGTTGCCTTTTGTCCATCATCCAGTTCTTTTATCTTTTTCAACAACTCCTCGGCACTCTTCGCCGTCGTGCAATTGATAATATCCCGGATCGCTGCCGGTAACTTCGCCACGTTTCCCTTTTTCGCCCGCTCGTTCTCCCACACGCTCCGTCCCTCGATCAGCACGATCGCTGCCGTCACGATCATCGAGGCATAAGGATATTCATACCACGGGATACAACTCCCGATCACGTCAAAAATCAACGCCATCACCTGTATCCGCCAATAATCCCCCAGTTTCCCGATCGTCCGCCGGAACCCACCCGAGTTTATCACTTCTCCCCTAGCCCTGGCACTATTCACCCCCGCCCACAAGTCCATACAAACCGCCATCACCATCACCACCCACATGGCTAGGATGATATACACCCGCAACTGTATCTGGGAGAATTCTCCCGTTACCAAATAATCAATCATCTCATTCCTGTTTATTCACGTTCTCCATCTCGTTATAAGCCTCATCAACCACGTCCCGCATCACCCCACACTCTTCATCAACACTCATTCCCTCCCGGTAACGTTCCCCAAACTTTCCCTTGTTCAGTTCGAACAACAAGGCATCTGCCGGTAACCCGTTGATCTTCTCCCCGCCAACCAACGAAAGCAACACGCTCTCCTCTGCCGACGTGATCTCGATTTCTCCCTCCGACTCCCGAATGCGCTGCAATAAACTTCTCGTGATGGACGAGGAAGGAAGAGAGGCATAAATAGCATTCATAAATCCCTTACTCATATCCATGAGCAAGTATTTTTCCCGGTACGAGTCGGTAAAAACCCGCATCTGTTTCATGTTTATTTTTTTCATATTGATTTTTATTTAAACTAATCATCCCCAAACTTTATCCCTGCAACATCCATCGTATTCATCACCCAACAATTCGCTCCATTTACATTACCAATAAATGTTATCATAGCCAATACAGTCACTCCACCACTTTTATCATTGATTAATCCCCAGTTATAATTACTACCTCGATAATACATTTTATGATTCCCTTGAGGAATTATACCGACCATACCACTCCCCAATTGTTTGACCCATATAGTTTTTCCTTGTTTAGGTGTAGCCGGAAGTTTCAAATCAACTTTACTACTATTTGTGCAAACAATATACTCATCGTCATCTCCTATCTGGTATCCACTCAATGAACTCGTGTACTTTAATACATAACGACCGCCTTTAACCACTCCGTTCCCCAACTTTACATCTCCATTAAGAATATCAATAGCAATATTTTCATTGGCACCAGACACATCTATTTCTACTCCATAATTAGTTAAAGTTCGATTATAATCCTTATTAATAAATCGAGCAACCCCTTTCAATCCGGTAGAGAGCGGATAAACATTACTACCGATCATTGATAGCCTGTTAGCTTCTTTAAATTTTATAAACTCCTCGTACAAAGACATTCCTGCAGTCGGATTGTCTCTATCTGTAGATTTACCTATACATGAATTAGTAATATTAAAGTTACCAATCTTATTTACACTCCCAAGTTGAAAAACAGGCTTATCCTCGTTACCATCAATAACTCCTTTCAATCCCCAATCATCCGTATCCTTGTAATTCATCGTCACGTAATTCTTAGCATCTTTCCGAACAAGGACAGTTCCACCGAAAAAAGCATCTCCCGTTTGAGCATCTATGGAAAAGGTTAAATCACCATTCTTCATTCCGAATAATCCCGTCTGCATCACTCCATTAACCTCTATCATATCCCGGCCAAACATCACCCCGGTAAATTTGCCACTACTCTCTTTTTTCCCGGCAACCATCCGGGGAGAAATGATTAATTCTCTCCCGACATCGGTTTTGTTCCCGTTCCACTCCTCAATCCAATCCAACAGATTCGCATCAATCCCATCCTTCCCGTCCGCAATCACCGGAACCCGTTCCCGATCCAGCACCGTGCTACCCTCGTAGAGTGTGAATTCGATCCAAGTGGCACTGCCCACGCTTACCGCACCCGTGTAGTCGGTCAGGCTGCCGTCCGATAGCTGGTACTTCAATGTTTTCTCCGTGGTGACGTACGGGGCGGAATTGCCGATCTGCTTCAACTTCTCGCAACTGATCGAGGCAGGAGTGAATGTTCCCGTTTTATCCTTAACGATCACGTCCGCGGAAGGGCGCACGCTGTAAACCACGGCGGGTTCCCCGTTTGGTCCCGGGTAGGCTTTCGACAGGCTGTACACGGCCGTCAACGAGGCGTACCCCTTTTTCGTCGCTGTCACCGTCACCGACCCGCTATCCGCCGTCAACCCGGTCACCGTGATCGCCCCCGTGGAAGCATTCACCGATCCCGTACAACCGGAAAAACTGCCCGAGAAACTCCAGGCCCCGTCCAGCGTGGTCCCCACGTACACTTTAGCCGTTGATCCCGGAATACTCCCCGTCACGACACCCTCCGTGTTACAAGTCACCGAGGCATTCTCGTTCGTCAGGTCCATGTACACCGCATCCGATCCCCCGTACAATCTCGTCAGGGTAAACAACTTCAAGAAGACCTCTCTTCCCTCGCAATTCACCTCGATCTCCACGGTGGCCTTGTCCACCATGATCTTCGTGATCGTCAACACACCATCTGCAAAAACATACTCGCACCCCTTCGCCGTCAACGCCACCGCGTACTCACCCTCTCCGGGCGTCTCCGCATAAGTCAATGCCCCGGCCTTATACGCCTGAATCTGGGTCTGAATCTTGAACCGGGAAGCCACCACAGTGTCATTCCCCGCCTTCACCAGCTCCTTCCCATCCACCACGTTCACGATGTCATAAAGCGACGAATCAATCTTTCCCTCGCTGTCCACCGCCACTACTGCGTCGTAAGTCGTCAACAACACCGTGTAACCGTTCTCCCCTTTCAATTCCTCCCGTTGCCCGTCCGTGAACTCTAGGTGTCCCTTCATGTAAATATTATTCAGGTAAGCCGAGTAGCCCTCCATCGAAACGCCTCCGACGTGCAATCCCGACAAATCCCCGAACTGCATGGCAATGTTCCGTTCGTGATCGACCTCCCACGTGGCCACTCCCGTCAGGTAGCGCTTGTACGTCCTTGTCGAATAGGCCGAAGCCCGCCGGGTCTTGTCCGTAAAATTCCCGTACACGGCAAACTTCATCGCCGGACAGGGATGCACGCTCGTGCCGGGTTTCAACTCGTAGCGGAACTTCCCATTCTCCATGATCTCCGTCGGTGTGAAATAAACCGTCGAAAACCCGGCCATCGTCAGGAACCCGCAACCGTCCACCCGGTTCCCGTCGGCATTCCCCGTGAGGTTATGGAATATTCCCCGGCAAATATCATTCACGTGCAGCCCCGCCAGTTCCCCTTCTTCTAATTTCAGGGTCACCACCCGGTTTGCCGTGTCCACGCTCTCCACCGTGCCGTAGGCGATGGAGTTCCACAACTCTCCGCTGACCACATCCACCCGGTTAAACCGCAATTCCGGCACTTCAAGGAACTCCCGCAACGTCAATCCCGTCATCTCGGCGTACCCGTTCTCGTCCATCCTCACCCCGCTGCCGCCGATCATCCCGGACATGAACGTTCCGACTTCCAGGTTCTTGAACACCACATCGCTCTCCGTCTTCACGGCCTGATCCATGTAATCGTCGAACGCACGCGAGTCCCATTTTGCGGCATCAGGCACCTGGGCCACCGTCTTGATCTGCCACCCGTCCGCATCCCACACGATGGCCTCCCCGTCGGTCATCTCGTCGGCCAACCGTCCGAAATTACGGGTTGTCCACTCCCGCGTGGCGTTAACAGCATTCAACACCTCGCTCCGGTCCAGTTCTATACTGCTCTTCACCTCTTGGATCTTCGCCGTCAAGGCATCCTCTAGGCTCACCTCCAGGTAATTCGACACCTCGCACGTCAGCTTACCCGTGTACAACTGCTTTTTCACCGAGGTCAGCCGCAATCGCTGCACCATCTCCATCCCGGGAACAACAATCCCCACGACATCCCCCGGGTTGAACACGATCCCCTTCTCCCGCACGTAGCGGTAATCTACATCTAGGTTATACTTCACCCGCAAACTCGAATGCGCCCGCATCCACTTGCGTCCTTTCTCCGCCAGCAACGCCTCCGCCGTGCGGACATACGCCTCCGGCAACGTGATCCCCGTGAACGTAAACTTGTCGCCCACCTGTACCCGCCACGTGGCGTTAGGAATCATCGATCGTTTCCCGTCGTTCCCCGCCGGGGCCATCTCGTCCTCCTGCGGGATCAGCTTCAACGTCCGCACCAACCCACCGTCACACGTGAAAGAGAACGCCTTCCCCGTCAGGTCGCCCGACAGGAAGTTCACCCGTCCCTCCTTGCCGATGACCACCTCTTTCAAGCTGAAATCAATGGCATTACAGGTCAATGTCAACCCGTCCTCCCCGATCGTGTCCACGCTCCCCGTGAACGAGGGTTTCACGTCGTCGAAATAGACCTCCCGTTCCACCAGTTTCGGGTACTCCTCCCGGTTCTCGAAATAAGGGATATATTTATCCGAATCCCGTTCCCGGGGACAGAGACGCTCCACCAGTCCTTTCCGGTAGCCAACCGGTAGATTTTCCGTGCTACCGTAAACGTATGCCCGGGTCACCGTGTTGTCGGCGTCCACGTTCTGCCGTTGCAACGTGTAAAGTCCTTTCCCCCGTCCCTGCTCGAACACGAGGCTCGTGGCGTTTTCCACCCGTTCGTAGAACGCAACGGTCCGGTCACGAACCACGTATTCCACCCCGAACTCGTCCGCCAAGCGGTTCAGCACATCCCGGCACGTCGTGTTGTCGAAACTGAGATTCTTCCGCTCCGTCACCACCGTCACCGGGTGATCGCCCTTGTCCGTGGCCCACGTCCACCCCGGGTCGAAATCGTCCCGGTTAATATTCATCAGCAAAAGCTCCACGAAATCGTTCAACGTCCCCGACAACGAGAAGCGGCTCAGTCCCTGCACGTCCGAGATATAAATCTTGTCCAGCAAATTGTACAGGGGACTTTCCAACACCAAGTCATACCGGAACTCCACCGCCGAGGCCTTCACGAGGTCGGGCGCCCGGTTGATCGTGTAACTACTACCCTCCAAGCGGGCATAATCGCCCACCCGAAGATCGAGCGGCTCGCTCACGGTCACGCTCAACGTCACCTCGTCCGCCCCCATCAACGTTCTTTCCAACGTGGCGTTGTCATCCGGGACACTCGCCACGAGCGTCTCTTCCTTATCGATCTTCCGATAAATTTCGATCATATTCTATCACGTTTAAAGTAAATTTCACCACCCCGTCACTCACGATACTCACGCTAAAACCGTCCTTCACGAACACGCCTCGCTCCCGTCCGTCCGCCAGACGCAACACCCGAACCCCGGGCAGTCGCCACAAGGCATGGAATTGCCTCATCCTCGCCCCAACTTCCTTCAAATTCCCCGCCCGCATCACGCATTCCAGCGAGAGTGCCGGATTTTCCCGGAAAGCCGTGTTCAGGTAAGGGGCCGTCGTGCTTACCTCTATCCGTTTCGGAACTTTCAGGTCGCCTTTCACCGCCGTCACCGTCACCCCGAAATCCCGGGCCAGATTGAAGTCGTCCACCCGGATGCGCCCGCCCCCGCTTCCCGCGAGGGTCAACTCCTCGAACTCCACGTACGGCTCCCGGAACTTCAGATCGAGTTTCAGCAACTTGTCGTCCACCCGTTCCACGCTGATCTCGTCCGCCATCACCACGTCGAAATTCCCCAACTCCGTCCCCAATCGCCGACAAGCCACTACCGCCTCCCGGAAACGCTCCATGTTCGCCGCATCCGCCATCACGAACTTCAACCCGATCGTCCGTCCGTCATATTCCAAGTCCTTCCCGTCAAGATAAGGTTCCACCCCGTCGCCCCAGTTCCGCTCGATCTCCCCCTTGCGTTTCGGGAAATCGAACAACCCGCTCACCGCCACGCCGCCGTCACCCCGCATGGGCAACACGCCGTAAGCGGTCACATCGATCGTATCAAACTTATAAATCATACGTTTCCTTGTTTTTATGTACCACCTTCGCGTAACCGTCCCCGTCCGTCACCGCCACGGCCCGGGCGTACAGGTTCACCACCACTTTCGACTCGCCCTCGCAATGCACCTCTACCGCCGCATCATCCAGCGCATCCACCATCACGAAAGCATGATCCCTCGCCCGAATCACCACCCGCGAATCATGTTTCACGTACAGGCGGCTCACCGCGTACTTCTCCACGCCACACTCCGCCTCGCACGCCCCCAGCAACACGGCATTTCCCCCCGCAATCTCCACCCGTTCGTCAACATAAATCCCTCTCTCGTGTAACATCCCGTCAAAATGCTCCTTCAAATACTCCTTTGTCGGGAAATTCTTCGCCAGACAAAAATCTATCCGGTCCCAATAGCACTGCAACATCTCCTCCTTATCCCCCGCCGCCGCCAGTTGCGCCATCCCGTCAGCACATCCCTGTACCAACCCGGCTCCCGCCAACAATTCTTCCTTTAAAAACACCATATTAATTTTAAATTTTAGATTTTAAATTTTAGATCCTATCGATTAAGTGATTTAATGATTTTCGATTAAGTGATTTTAATCACCCAATCATCGAATCGGCAATCACGGAATCTTTTTCATTCTAAACTTCTTTTATCTTTCAGTTTTTATCTTTCATCTTTTAGCTTTCATCTTTTAGCTTTTAGTTTTTATCTTTCATCTCCCCCTCCCCACGTACCCCCTCGTGTTCCGGTCGATTGATTCCAAGTGCTGGTTCACCCGTCCAAGTTCGTGCATCGTGGCTGTCGTGCTTTGGGCAGTCACCCGGGTATTCACCGCAATCTCATTCTGTAACTCGATCATTTGCGTCATGTTAAAAGGAGATTCCGGCACGGTCACTGTCCCCGTCAACAACCAATCCCGGATGGCCCGCACGTCCGAGGCCGTCATGTTCCAAAGTCCCACGAGCTGACTCGCCGTACCTTCCGTCATGGCCGCCTGCAATTGCCCGGTCACCTCCTGCACCCGACTCGACATATCCTTGTTCACCACCAGCCCCATATCGGTCATCATCTGCACCCACTCTTTGCTCTGGGCACTGATCGAGGACATACTCGACTCTAAAAGTCCCTTGATTTGCCGGATCTCCCCGGTACTGAAATTAACTCCTTCCTCCGATTCCTCGGCTGTAAACCTCTCCGCCGCATCGAACACAGGTTGTAACGATTTTTGAATTAACTTCATCGACAATTGTTTTGCAAGCATATTCTTAATCAAGGTATCAACCTTGCCCTGCATGATAGCGTCAATACCTTCGGTTCCCTGCGAGAAGGCATCCACCAGAGTTGAACCCAACTGGGAAGCGAATGACTTCAAATCAGTTGTCATCAATTCATCGATAATATTTTGTTTCGAATCCGCGATCTGATTCTCCAAGCTAGTGATCGCCTTTTTATACTCCTCTATTTTCCCCTTATCTTTTTTCTTCCTCTTCTTACTATCCTCCGCCCTTAACTGCCCCTCGACTTCAATTTTCTGCTTTTCCAAATTAGCAATCTGATCCACCTTCGTTTCGTACTCTTCCGTACCCAATGCTTGACTTGCAGCCCGGGCCAACCCATCATATTCCGTCTTTAATTTCTTCAGGTTCTCCGCGTGCTTTTTGATCTCTTTATCCGCTTTCTTCGTTTTGAAATCGAACAATTTCGTGGCACTCGTGATCATCCCCACACCCCCGCTAATGACACTAGAAATATCTCCTGACGCCAACCCTTTCGCCATATTCCCCATCCCGGAAACCATCCCGCTAACCTGATCGAAAGTTGCCTGCGCCTCCTTACTCATCCCAAAAGCCCCCCCTATTTGACTAATACCGGATAAAGCCTGAGTAGCAATGGCGGAGCATTCTCCAAGGGCTGTTCCCAAGTCCTTCCATTTACCTTTAGTCATTTCAACCCCACTCCCCATGCTCTTAAACAGAAACGACATTGAATCGTTTAATTTCTCGAAAGGTCCTTTATCTGTATCTTTATTTACATCTAATAGCTTCAACAAATCCTTTTTGGCTTTTGCTGTTAACTTTCCTTCCAAAACCAACTTTTCGACCTCATTTGTCACAGCAGCCATCAAGTCATTTGTACTATCTACAGTCAACCGACCAAGAAACAACCAAATAAACTCCCATTCCTGCGGTAATTTCAACATTTTATCCCGTAAAGCTTCAATACTGGCCATCTCTTCATTCCGGACAACAGTCATTGCTTCTCGAATACTTGTAATTTCACCCTCCGCCGATGCTCGAAGTTGAGCGGCTTGCAATTCCATAATCTCCCGGTTTGCCTTATCATGAATCGCCTTCAAATCATCCGCAAACTTTTGGTAAATAACCCGAAGGCGTTCCAACTCTTTTTTACTGTCATCAATATCTCCTAACGGCATAAGCGAAACGCTTTCCTCGTCAGAGGAATTTGTTGTAGATACTCCCATGGCCAAGTTCATGGCACTTTCTTTGTCTATAATTCCCATAAGATTCTATATTTAGCATTACTCTTTTCTATTAAAATATGAGATCCTCCATTTTTTCTCATTTTTCCTAAGAGAAATCCAAATATTTTAATCACACGATCACAACAAATCAACAATATCACTATTTTGCAATACAATCAATTTATTAATTCATAATTACAGATTTCAAATTGGAATATTCACTACCTTTGCATAAATAAAACAAAAGGAACATAACATGAAATCATTTTTTATATTTCTAATTTTATTCTCGGTTACATCCTTAACAACTGAAGCACAACTAGTAAATAATAAAAAAGCAACTTATAGGGAAACAGATTGTTACATTGAACGGATAAATGCAGAGACGTTCAATCACGAAGATCAGGACATCAAGTTCAAAATTATTTCTAGCACTTACTCCAAGTGGACAATTTCCATTGAAAATAAGACAAAAAATGATATGATTGTTTACTGGCGGGATTGTTCATTCGTGGTTAATAAAATAAGTGGAAATATCTTATTCGTTAGCTCGAAAGATTTTTCTATTGAATATTATCCACCTTACGAAGAAAAAATTGCTCCCGAATCAATATTTGGTGAAACATATTTTACTCATAATAAACGAGCATACATCATTGACCCTAAAATCATAAAAAAAACGGGAGAAGATTATTACATTCGTTTAATAATCCCGATTGAAGTGAATGGTGAACTAAAAAAATATGATTTTAAATACAGGATATATCTTGCCAATGCAGAGAAACAGCAAAAATACAAGGAGAAAAGGCAAAAGAAAATCAAGAAAGAACTTGAAAAAGTCATAAAGCAACATCAAGAATAGTAATTCTAATCCGGAACGCATATTTCGTCCCAATCGGTACTCAAAGTTGAGCGCCTTGCAACTCCATAATCTCCCGGTTCGCCTTATCATGAATTGCTTTCAAATCATCTGCAAATTTCTGATAAATCCAAACATTTCAATTTTTCAAATCAGCAAATACATATAATTGAAGAATAATTAATTATGAGTGGTGTCAATTTTAATTTAGAGGTGTCAAATATGCCATTTTGACATTTATAATGTTGTTAAATAAGACAAAAAATGTTATTTGTCAGCTTTCTAATGATTGGTATGAGATTTGTCAATGTAATTATTATAAACGATATGTATGGAAAAGAAAACATTCAAAATATTGTGTATTGATGGTGGGGGTATCAAGGGGTTATATTCAGCCCAACTTCTTGCTGAATTTGAGGAGATTTTTGAGACAAAAATTTCTGACCATTTTGACTTAATATGTGGCACTTCAACAGGTGGTATTATTGCTTTGGCAGCCTCAGCAAAAGTTCCAATGAAAAAAGTTGTGCAATTTTACAACACAGAGGGACCAAGGATCTTCAGTCAACACTATAAAAAATTTGGAGGAATCGGAAACTTTTTACTAAGTATAAAACAAGCTTTATTTTGTAGTAAATATGATGGCAAAAAACTAGAGAGTGCCTTAAGAAATGTTTTTGGAGATAAGAAATTAGGTGATAGCAATAATTTATTGTGCATACCAGCTTACAACATAACTATGGCTACTCCACGAGTGTTTAAAAAAGATTATGGAACATTATGCTATGACTCAAATAAGTCTTATGTAGATGTTGCTATGGCTACAGCGGCAGCTCCTACGTATTTACCGATACGAGAGATCAATGATATTGGATATGTGGATGGAGGATTGTGGGCAAATAACCCAACGTTAGTAGGAGTATCTGAATTTGTATTCAAACATTGTAAACCAGCCAAAGAAAGAACTGAGAGTGATTACGATAGCGTAGAGATTTTGTCAATTAGCAGTTGTGAAAAGAAAGGGGGACGAACGTACAAGTACAAGAAACGTTCTTTCATGGGGTGGAAGGACTGTTTGTTTGATCTGTATTCTAATGGACAAGCCCACTGTAATTCCTTCTTCCTATCACACATAGAAAAACATTTAGATTTTGATTTAAAGATTGTCCGTGTAACACACAAGCCTCTTTCTGCCAATCAACAAAAAAATATTGACATGGATAATGCAAGTGCACACTCTTGCAAAATTTTACGTAGTTTAGGAAAAGATACTGCTGCTAATTGGAAAGAAAAATCTGAAATACGAAAATTTTTCAACGAACAAAAAACATATAAAGACGATAATGGCAAATAATCACGAACAATTTATTGCCTTCCATGGTACAATAACAGCTTCAAATACGAAGCGGCAAACTCTAAAAAAAAACCGTGATGCGATTAGAACAAAGATTCGTAATCATTTCAAAGAGCACTGGCCTAAAAAAACTCAGCCCAAGTTTCATTGGCAAGGTTCTTACTCCATGTACACCTTACTAAATCCTATTAAAGACGAGGAAGGTCTTGGTGCATACGATTTGGATGATGGAGTATATTTTATAGGATCATCTGAAGAAGAACGTGAAAACGTTCAATGGTATCACGATGAAATATACAAGGCCGTAAAAGACCACACATCTGAAGGAGCTAAAGACAATGCCCCATGCGTAACAGTTTATTATGCAGACAATCATCATGTTGACCTACCAGCATATTTCATGGTAGACGGAGATAAACATCCAAAAATGGCTCACAAAAAAAATCCTTGGATGGATACAGACCCACGCGAAACAACCAATTGGTTTAATCGTAAAACCGAACACCCACAACTACGAAGAATAGTACGGTATGTAAAAGCTTGGGCAGATTATGTGAATAATCAAGGTAAAGGTAAAATGCCCACAGGATGTATTCTTACAATTCTCGTGGTTGATAACTATACTGCAAATAAGCGAGATGACATTGCTTTGAAAGATGTTCTCGTAAAAATGAATAAAAACCTCAATGCTGATAACGGTTTTCATTGTTATCGTCCAACATTCCCCAAGAACGAAGATTTGTTTGAACACTACAAAGAGAGTAGGAAAAATTTCTTTCTCAAAGAATTGAAATCCTTTGCAAATGATGCTGAAAAAGCCATAAACACTTCTAATCAAAAAGATGGCTGTCTTAAATGGCAAAATCACTTTGGCGAACGCTTTTCTTGCTCGACAGCCAAAGATGAGGAGGAAGACGCACAGAAGAAAGAATTATCAGGTACTTTAAAAAATAATAGCCGTTTTGCATAACGAAGAGATTTTAAAACACTGCTTTGATGAAATTAGTAAGGAAGAAGATGTGGATTTGGTGGAGTCTATTCCTACAAATCCACAGTATTCATATGCTAAATGCTGGAAATTAACCACGTACGTTTCTATAAAATCTGTTTCTGAGAAAATAGAACTTTATATTGGCTTTTCGCATACTTTCCCTTTTAAAACACCTGACATTTACTATTTTGACACCCAATATGATTACTTCCCACACATAGATTACACAAGTCGCAAACTTTGTTATCTGGAAGATGGAACAACTTACACTCCTAACGCCCCCATTATATTATTGCGCAAGTGTATTAGTAAAGCTAAACGATTAATTGAAAAGGGGGCGAAACGTGAAAATTCAAAAGATTTTATTGAAGAGCTATACAGTCATTGGGATAGCGAATTTAATGGTGAACCTTTTGTAAAGGACAATTGGATGATTTATGGTAAAATTCCTACCACATCAAATATTTTTAAGGTATGGTCATATAAAGAAACTCTAGTAACAGAAAAAGGACAAGTACATCACTTGATTATACCTTATGATTCTATTGACCATAAATTTGAAACGTATATGCGGGGTAAACCGAATTTTACGGAATCAGAAATTCTATTTCTTAGTAACATTGAAGTGCCCGATAAACCTCCGTATTGTATTACACCACAGATCTTTTTAAACTGGATAAAAGATGATGGCGATATAAAATTATTGAAGAAAACACTTAACAAAGACCGACAACTTACGATTGCTTTTCCTCTTTTTCAAACTAACTATTTTGGAGGATGTCAAATACCATTACAACCAGTTTTTAGGAACGGGTTCCGTAAACTTAATGCTTTTGATGAGCTCACTCTATTTGAAAAGAAGAACCAATATTTACAGCGTTTCGTTGGGAAAATTTATTCGTTAAGCAGAATAACTCAACGAACAGAAGGAAAAAAAATAAAGGTACGTAAATTTACGGTAGTGGGGCTTGGAAGTGTTGGTAGCAACCTATGTTATTTTCTAAGCGGATGGTCTAATGCTGAATTTATACTTATAGACAAAGACATAATGCAACCTGAGAACATTGGGCGACATCTACACGGTATGAAATATATCCAGCAAAGTAAGGCTTATTCCATGGAAGAGTTCTTACGGGAGAATAGACCAGACATGAATGTTAAAAGCTTCACCGCTTCAATAGAGGACATTTTAGAGAGGAACATCGAAGAGTTTAATGGATGTTCTGCGGTATTCTTATGCATGGGCGATTGTATGTCTGAACAGTATGTCTTATCATTAGTAGAAAGGAAGGTGTTGACTATACCTATATTCACATTATGGCTGGAGCCTTTCGCTATTGCAGGACATCTCGTTTACATAAATCCTATAGATACCCTAAACACAAATAATATGTTGGAAAAAGATACTATGTTATACAAACATAATCTTATACTTTCCTCTGAATATACAGGGAAAGGAACCTCTGAATTTGTTAGCAGAGATGCAGGGTGCAATGGCGCTTATACATTGTATTCTGGGAATGATGTTATGCTCTTCTTATCTGCAATATATCCAATTATCAATAAACTAATAGAACAACCGTCCAAAACAATGTGTTACCGATGGGTAGGAAATATAAACAACGCCAAAGAAAGAAACATTGCCTTGATAGAGGGGAAACACATCAATGGAGATGTAACAGAACTTCCACTATAGATTACAAACAACTTAAGGTAGAAATTAAGGAGTCTGCATTACAGAAACTTCAGAAAGTCCGTCAAACGAATGGTTCAGAAGTGGGAGGTGTATTTACTGGTTCCGAAATAGGGACTGACAATTATCGTATTGGGAAAATTTCCGATCCATGTATTGTATTTAACAGTTCATCTAAATATGGGTGTACAAGGGATGCTACATTAGCAAATATTTTTATACAACAAGATTATGAAACATCAAATCACTCTAGATATTATTTAGGAGAGTGGCATACACACCCCGAAGAAAATCCAACACCTTCTCTTACAGATATTGCATCAATTAGGGATGTGTATTCCAAATCAGACTTAGTAATCAACGGAGTATTTCTTATCATAATAGGAATAAAAAGTAATTATTATGGATATTATGATGGTGAAAATCTCCACAAGATAGATGTTGTTTTATGCTAAATAAACTTCAAAGGAATAAAAAAATGAAGCTTACCTACAAGGTCGAATAATATTTACAATTTATTTTTTATTCATCAAGAATCTTGAAAATAATTCATATCCTTATAACCGAAAGAAACGAATAGCAATATCGAGTCCAAAGGTGAAAATTTCATAAAAATTATTTTAGCGAAAAATTAACACATTAGTAAATGCCTAGAGCATAAGCGAACCGCAACGGCAGATAAACACTAATTACTATACTTATAGCATGAAACTAGAAGTTAGAATAGTTTAACCAGAAGATTAACGGCACAACAGAATGTCTAGTATTTCATCATATAGCAGCTTGACCTTTTAGCTTTCAATAGAATATTTTATACATTTAAATAGCTATATCCGGCTTTTCGCATCCATGTATTTCCTGTAACGTCGAGGTTCCCCGGTAGTGAAATCCACGAGTTCCACCCACTCGTATCCCTCATCTTCATCCTCGTCCCCGTATAGAATCCGGTTACGCTCGTTACACATATAAGTATATTCCTGTAACATACCCATGATCAAGGCATAACTACTGTTTAATGTCTGCTCGTGCGTGTAACCGAAAGCTTCCCTCACGTTCACGAGAAACATGAAACTACTTACTGGATTATCCAGCTTTTTAGATTTTTCCGGGCGGCTATGATCTCCGCCTCGTTCAACGGGCTCATGTTCTTTAGCGTCATGATAGATTTGTAAAAAGGGTTGTAGCCGACCCGAAACAGAACGGCATTCAACAAGATACGAGTGTCCTCCCACGTGCAATTATCCTTCAGCACTTCCCGGAACCATGCAGGAGGATCGCTTTTCTTATTGTGTAACCCGATACAAATGACGGAAAGAATAAGCTCATCATATTTTCCCATAACTTCCGGAACTCTCGGATCAAACGTCCCGTCCCCGTTTCCCACGATCACCTCCAAATCCTCCGGATCAATAGCCAACAACAAAGGTTTCAACCGGAACCACGAACGCACGGTAAGCGGCGTAATCGTGATATATTTGTCCACCCGCTTTCCTTCCGGCACGGAATCGAGACACGCGAACTCAAAAGGAATACGAATTGTACTCTCACTAACGGTGTCGCTCTCTAACGCGATAATCTGTTTTATGCCCATGTACTAATTTTAGATTTTAAATTTAAGATTTTAGATTAAAAAAGCGTTGGCCTTGCGCGGCCGGAATCTCCTAATCTAAAATCATGAATTAAAAAGGGATGCCCCGGTATCGCTACTTTTGGCATCCCTTTTACCGGTTTAGGCTTGTGGGGTCACGGTCTTCACCTCACGGATAAAGGACGGTTTCAAGCTTCCATCAGCGGCAATGGCCGATTGACGGGTCACTTTCACCAACAACAGATCGGTTTGTTCGCTGCCCGGTGCCTGGCTGATCTTGGCCGAAACAGCCCCGTTGACAATGGTGTACTCCACGTATTTCCCCTCGTAAGGCTGGGTGGCGATACAGAATGCTTTATTGATTGTCTCGACACTGTTGGGAGCCTCCCATTTATCACCGTTTTTTGTCCCGCCACAAAAAGTGACCAGCTCGTCGGTAGTCGGTGAAGGAATAGAAAACTCGATACTGTCGGCATCCCCCTTGCGGTTGATGATCGCTAGGGGATCTTCTCGCCCTTCCACCTCGATCTTCACTTGATTCGCATCGGCAAAATTAAACGCCACGGAACCTTTGTAAATATCTCGTAACCGGGTGTATGATGCCGGTACCACCCCGTTAACCGCCTCCCCGTAACCGATGGAAGCAACTCCAATTGCAATACTTCTTTCTGACATAATTTTTAAAATTAATGGTTATTAAAAATGTTTACTAAAAATCGTTCCGATTATCTATCCCCTGTCAGTGAATAATTCACCGGTTCGCTTTCCATTAAAATGCCGGATTACCAAAATATTCTCACATTTTCATGGCTTTTTTTAATTCTTGCCGAACGAGATCGAGTACTCTCTCCAGTATTCGATAACGCGTAGCTATAGATTCCGGTCCCACCCAATCCTTTACAGGACGGCACTCCATGTAATAAAATATGAAAAGTTGCCGATAATTCGAAGGTATATCCAACCGATTCAGAAGGTCAATGACCCAATCATGGAAATCCTGCAATTGTTGACTTAAAGACTTTTCTTGCGGATCATAACTCATGCAATCGACGGGCAAAGACTCGCAAAGCACAAATCCAATCTTTTTACGAGAAGACTTCAGCTGGTGAAAAGTCTGCCATTGAAGCACTTTATATTTTATGGCACCAAGAACATAAAAGTCAAGCGTCGTTCCATTCTTTTTCTTTTCGTGCATGAAATCAATCAACCGGGAATCATTTTTCTTTTCTAAAAGTTCACAAATGACTTTATATAAAATATCCTCGGCCTCATCTTCAATATGATATTGCTTACTTTTGTAGATAGCATATTCCAACCAATGGAAATACCTACTATCAATAAAATTTAATAATTCATTACCTTCCATGATATTCATTTAGATTGTCCCTTTTATCTAAAATATAAAACGGCTCAGCTTTTATCACGAAATAGGATATTAAACGACATTTTTACAATTAATTAACATAAAACACAACAAACAACCTTCTTTCCTTCCGAAAATTACTACTTTTCCTCCCGGCACATACATTTTCAATTCATCAGAGATCATCCTGTAGCGCTTAATAACCACAATAATATATCTAACATTCACGAACACCTTAATTACCATCAATCAAAAATATCTACACGTTAGAAAGTTTTAATTACTATACACACACAAGTACCCCGATTCATGTAAATCGATGGCGTAGATACAGGCATCTTACAGCATAATCGTGCCGTAGTCTCAAGGGTAGGTCAACGATAGGTTAACGAAAGGTCAACGAAAGGTTAACGATACGGTGTGAGAATTTTTTGCAGATTTCACATTATAATAGAAAGGACTTCTCCACGAGTCACCAAAGAGAGTATAAGGAAAGAGTAACCGGAGATCACTGAGACTAATTTACAGAAATTAAAAACAAAAACATGAAAACTTCAGCAATTGAAAACAAAAGGGAAAAATGGCATACCAACGGACTCACGTTCTATTACCAAGCAGGCAAATTATGCCAGTGCCGTAGCAAGCGCCCCCGTTTACGAAATGGCAAGAAAAAAGACGGGACCCCGTTACAACCAAGTCCGGAGCAAATAAAAGCCAGAAAGGTTTTTAAAAATATTATCGCACTCAAACATTATTATTTTAAGCAAATCAAAGATCTCCCGATCTGGGACCTGGCTCCCAGGGAAGCAGGACAAACACGGCTGTCTAAATTTCATAAGGTAAACTCGGAAGCTTGTGACGAACGGGGCGTGGCGAATTACGCGGCTTTCAAATTCAGTATCGGCCAGTTGTTTCGCCCCGTCAATGTCCGGGCAACACGGAAGGGATGGGAAATCACGATGACATGGGAAAACCGGGAAAACCGCAAACTATCACTGCCATCAGACTGGTTACGGGTAGGATATTTCTACGGCTCCTATCCATTTTCACCAAGGTTACTACCCAATGTGGTAGCCAAACGGGAAGATTGCCAAGCAACATTCAGTATTCCTAATCCCGGTCTGGAAATTTCAGAACCTATCCATTTGTATTTATTTTTTTCCAGACAGGATCGGATTGCTTTTTCGACAAGTTTCCACGTTCAACTTTAAGAAATTCAACATCAAACATTCATAAACTTATAAATACCAACGTTTTATTCAAGATTTCAACCAATTGTAATTGTTAATTATTCACAAATCTGAAGAATGTATGGGAATTTTCCCACGCTCTTATATTTTACTAACACAGGGAGCGACTCTCGATGAGTGTTCGAGAAATCTCCCTTGATTAATAACCTTAAAACCAAAAATCATGAGTAAAGAACTAGAGCCGGCAGCAACCGGCAAAAGCGGGAGACGTGGAAACGAAATTTTCTGGACCCATCCCACGAAGTCCGGTATCATCGTTGCCAGAGCCGTCAGTGCCCGGACGATAAAACTCGATGCGGAGCGTAAACCCCACGCCGTCGCATTCGGAAGTATCGGACATCTCAGTCGAAAAATGATTAAAGCTATCCGGCTGGGATTCCCGCCCAACATTATCCGTGAGAAAGGGGCAACCCTTTTTATCCGGATCAATTTAAAAAACGGAGTTGCCGAAGGCATTCAAAACGATCCGGACGCGCCAGTAAGTAAGAACAAAAAAGCATCCGAAGAATTCCACGCAGAGATTCATTTCGATCGTCTGCTCGTTGCAAACGGGGAACTGGAAGGGCCGGACGTGACGGTTGCCATCGATAAGGAATCTCGAATGCTCACGTTCACGCAAACGGAGAACTTCCTAGAAGGAACCAAAAACGAAGAGAATGATCGTATTTATGCCGTGATTTATGAAACTAAAATCGAAGCATGCATTATTCGTGAACTTCGCCAACGGAAAGAAAACGGGGTGACCAGTGTTTCTCTACCGGAGAGATACGATCTTGACCAGCTAGCAATCTACACGTTTGCCACGAGCCGGAGAGGAGATCAGGCATCTAATTCCCAATGTCTCCAAACACCGAAAAACAAGGGAGAATAAATCGCAAGAAGGAGTATCTCGAAAGGGATTCTCCTTCCTTTTGCAACTATTTCGGAGTATAACAAATGATTCAGTGATTCTACATTACCTTATCTAAAATCACTGAATCATAAATCAAAAATTACAACGTCTTATCCCAATTTCTCAGCCTTAAACCCAGCCTCTTTTACCAGCTCGATTACCCGGTCATCTGACAAATCGGAAGTAATCGTCAACACCCGGTCGGGAGTGGAGAGATCGATATTCCATTGGTCACGAGCGACTACTTTATCCAGCGTTTCACCGATCTTGGCAACGCATCCACCACATTTGGCGGTGGTTTTGAATTTACTTGTTTTCATATCCTTCTTGTTTTTAATTACGATTCCACCCGTGAAGAACATTCGGCACATAACCCCTTCAACACGTAGTTTATACTTTCTAACGTAAAATCGCCGGGCAAGGCCACCGTGGGCACGTGAATTTTTCTTAAACAAAAGGTCTTGTGGCAATTCCGGCAATAGAAATGAGCGTGAAGATCATCGATAGAACAGGTACATTCATTACTGCATACCGAATATTTCAACGAACCGGAACCGTCATCAATCACGTGAATCAAGTGATGATCCAAAAACAGATTAATCGTCCGGAATATCGTCGATTTATCCACGGTATCCAATTCCGTCTCTAGGTCCAGTAGGCTAAACGCCCGGGTAAAGCGGGTCATCGCCTTCAGAATCAACAGCCGCATGGCCGTCGGCTTGATCTCCCGCTTTTCCAGTTTTTCCAAATATACCTTCTCGTCCATAACACTCTATCTTGCTCGTTTCTGTATTCTTATCGCATTCAAAATTGCCAACAAGGCTACCCCGACATCGGCAAACACGGCCTCCCACATGGTGGCGAGTCCCCCGGCTCCCAGTACCAACACGATCAGTTTTACCCCGAAAGCCAGCGTGATGTTCTGCCAGATGATCCGGCGGGTCTCCTTCCCGATCCGGATCGCCATGGCCAACCGACCGGGCTGATCCGTCTGGAGAACCACATCCGCAATCTCAATCGCAGCGTCACTTCCCAAGCCCCCCATGGCAACTCCCACGTCGCTCAGGGCAAGTACCGGGGCATCATTAATCCCGTCACCCACGAAAGCAACACGCCTTCCCGGATCGCTCTTCAATGCCTCCACGTGCGCCACCTTGTCCTCGGGCAACAAATCCCCGTAGGCCTCATCCACGCCCAAATACCCTGCTAATTTAGAAACAATTGTTTGTTTATCTCCCGATAATATCTGAATATTATCAATATTTAATTTTTTTAATGCTGCAACGGCTTCTTTAGCATCTTCTTTCACGGTGTCCGCCAGCAACAAGTGACCGACGTACTCGCCATTTACCGCACACACGACAAGCGTTTCGGAAACCCCGGTCAGCTCGGACGGGAACGAGATCCCGTACTTCTCCAACAAACGAGTATTTCCCACCAGTACCTCCTGCCCATCAACGAGTGTCTTCAATCCGTAGCCTGCCAGCTCGGAGACCTCCACGTCACGCCGGATGGAGATTTGCCGGGATTTAGCATACTGCTCGACCGCCTTGGCTATCGGGTGATTGCTCCGGCTCTCGACAGAGGCAATTGTTCGCACAACCTCCTCTTCGGTAAAACCCTCCCGAACGTGTACTTGCTGCACCTCGAACACACCCTTCGTCAACGTCCCGGTCTTATCGAATACAACCGTGTTAATCTTCGTGATTGCATCCAAGTAGTTTCCCCCTTTAAAGAGAATTCCCTGCCGGGATGCCGCCCCGATTCCCCCGAAATACCCCAGCGGGATACTGACCACCAGCGCGCACGGGCAGGATATTACCAGGAACACGAGCGCCCGATACAACCAATCATTCAGCACGAAAGAGAAATCCGGTTGTACCCACGACACGATCCAAGGAACCAGCACGATCAACACGGCCAACCCCGTGACCACGGGCGTGTAGATCCGGGCAAACTTCCGGATAAAAAGTTCCGCAGGAGCTTTACGCTCGGAGGCGTTCTGTACCATTTCCAGAATCCGGGCCAGAGCACTCTGATCATAGGGCTTCGTCACCTTCACCCGCACAACTCGGTCGGTCACGATCATCCCCGCCAGCACATCCTCTCCCGTACGGATGTTCCGAGGCACGCTCTCCCCGGTCAAAGCCGCCGTGTTAAAAGCCGCCACGTCACCCAGCATGATCCCGTCCAAGGGTACCCGTTCCCCCACCTTGATCTCGATGATCTCCCCGACACGAACTTGTTCCGGTTTCTCGATCTTTTCTTGCCCGTCACGAATAACCGTCGCCTGCTCCGGACGTACATCAAGTAAAGCCCGGATATTCGACCGGGCCCGGCTCACCGCACTATCTTGGAATTTCTCACCGATGGAATAAAATAACATCACGGCCACGCCTTCCGGGTACTCCCCGATATAAAAGGCCCCGATGGCTGCCAGTGACATCAACATGAATTCGTTAAAGTATTCCTTTTCCCGCAAGCACTCCACGGCCTCTTTCAACACGGGAAACCCTACCGGAACAAAAGCGACCAAATACCATACAAATCGCACGATTTCCGCCTGAAACCAAGCGATATTCCCCCAAGATAAACCGATCCCGCAAACCAGCAACCCGAAGGAAATCAATTCTGCACTATATTTTTTCATCATTCTACTGTTTTAATTTTCCGTAAAATTACGATTCATTTCGTGCAACTAAATTGCAAAAAACAGAACGCACATGAACATGATCCCAGATCATCCCACATGCGTTCCTCCGAGCTGACACTCCATAGTTGATTATTTGGCCATCACTTCCCGATGTTTCATGATTTCACCCATGTGTTCCAATGCCCAATCCACCAGCATCTGCACCCGCGGCATCAAGCTTTCACCCAGCTCCGTGAGCCGATATTCCACCCGCGGCGGCACCTCGGCATATACCTTTCTCGAAATTAACCCGTCGGCCTCCAACGTCCGCAAGGTGACCGTCAGCATACGCTGGGATATGTCGGCAATCGCTTTATGAACATCACAGAATCGCATGGTTCCGTTCGCATTCAACGTCACGAGGACGAGCATTGACCATTTGTCACCCAAGCGACTCAAAACATCACGAATGGGACAATTATCGTTCGTGTAAAAATTTTCCATTTTTTTCTTCCCTATATATGGTTTAGTATCAACAATAGTTATCTCCGTGTAACTATCTTATCTATAAGTTCGTTCTTGTTTATGCAAATCAAATAGCTTACATTTGCTAAACAAAAGTAATAAACTTACTTTAAAGAACTATTGTTTAACTAAAAAAATTTACCCATGGCAAAAAAAGTAGCCGTATTGGCAGTTAACCCGGTAAACGGGTTCGGTTTGTTCCAGTATCTGGAAACATTTTTCGAAAATGGCATTTCCTATAAAGTATTTGCAGTGGCAGAAACGAAAGAAATCAAGACGAATTCCGGCATTGCCCTCGTGGCAGATGACGTGATTGCTCACTTGAAAGGACACGAGGACGAGTTCGACGCTCTTGTATTCGGCTGTGGTGACGCTGTACCTAAATTCGGGGAAAACGCCGGAAAGCCTTACAACCAAGATATGTTGGCCGTGATCAAAGCTTTCGGGGAGAAGGGTAAAATCATGATCGGCCACTGCGCCGCTGCCATGATGTTCGACTCCGTGGGCATCGCCACCGGAAAGAAAGTAGCCGTTCATCCTCTTGCCAAACCGGCCATCCAACATGCAAAAGCCACCGACGAGAAATCCGAGATCGACGGCAATTTCTACACCGCTCAAACGGAAAACACGATCTGGACCATGATGCCGGAAGTGATTGCGGCGTTGAAGGAATAAAAAGTTTATAAGGTTTATAAAGTCCATAAGGTCTATGGACCCTGCGGGCGCTTTGTCTATGGCAGCTTAAGCTGCCATTAAACTTGTCCAAAGGGCACCCGACACTTTATAAACTTTATAAACCTTACGAACTTTATAACCTCTCCCCCAAATAGGCCTCGATTACCCGGAAGGGAGCATCCTTCAACAAAACCCGTTTCTCTCGATCCAACAAATAAAATGTCGGGATCGCCCGCAAATCATAGAGGCGTTCCTTCGTGATCACTTGACCGTCATCATAAGTACACATCCATTCTTTCGGTTGTTCCGGCAACATTCGCCGCCACACCTCCAGCTCGGGATCAGGGAATACAGATAAGAATACTAGTTTCTTCCGGTTACCCTGTACTTTGACATTCAACAAGTTCTTCACCACCCCGGATGCCTCCACCTCGGCCTTAATGGCCCGGCAGGCATTACAATCAGGATTATTGAAGAAGAGAATCGTGTAATCCGCGTTTATGCCCGACAACTTCCCTTTCTTCCCGGAAGGTAATGTATAGGTGAAATCGGTTGCCGGATTCCCCACCCGATTCTTTAGCGCCATTTCCAGCCGAAAAGCGGGACGCATTTTATCTATCTCTCCCACCCGTTCGGAATTCACGATATATTTCAGCACGGGAATATAAAGTTCCTCGTTCAACATCGGGGAATTCGGGTTATAAAGATATTTATCATACAACACTGTGAAATAGGCAAACATCAGCGTATCAGCCGACAATGCCTTATCCAACATCCCGGAAATCTCTTTCTCGGCATCGGTATACGAGACATAAGGCAACACCTGCAAGAAATCCACGAAAGCCTGTTCCGTGATCTCTGGCATCCGGATCAAAGAAGTATCGGCAAAATTAAACTTATCCCAGTAATGAGTCACCAAGTATTTCGCCCGCTCCCGCTGGTCGGTATAAACAGGTGGAATTTCCGGTGCCTGGAATGATTTGATTTCTGTATTTTTAGGTTCCTCTTTTCCCTGTTTTTTAGGGGAAGAAGAACAAGCGGAGATTACTAGCGATAAACACGCGACAGTAATCCAAACCCGAACGATCCTACTCTTACTCATAATTCAATCTTTCATTTTCCTACACAAAGATACATTTTTATCCGAAAAACGAGGAACAAAAAAAGAATCCGGGAGTCACCCCGGATTCCATCCTAAAATTTACACGTTCACACTATAACGCGTCTACTATTTTCTTTTGCTCATTAAAAAACATCATCCGTTGAATCTCTCCACTTTGCGAAATCAGCGTGGAATGTCTCTTCAACGAATGAATCCATTTCTTTTGATAATCACATATTTTACTATCTCGCGAATCCATCGAGTTGATCGAATAAACCCGCAAAAAACATATCTGAAACCCGACCTTCTCCACGTAGCTATACGTTGCTTCAAAATTCACGTTAGAGAGATAAACCGACAAGGCGTTCCCATTGTGAAACGATCCTTTTTCAGACAATATTTCCAACTCGCGTAAAAGCTGGTGTAACTCCTTCTTCATGTTTTGCACGTCGTTCGTCGAAACCAGTCCCAATTCAGAGAAATACTTGATCTCTTTAACAAACGAACCGAAGAGATTTTCATCCAGTATAAAACAAGTCCTTCTGACAAGCCTTAAATCTTCAATTAATTCTTTCTGAACTTTTACTAATTTTTCCGGAAGAACGATGTCGGACAAGGACGCGGGAGTTCTCAAGCGTTCGTTCTGATATAACCACCTGCCAATCCGGAATTTTGACAAATGTTCGTAAGGGGCGTAAAATGTATAAGGAATCGTGTTCGACGCGGTCACTATCTCCGTTGTCGGGTCCGTCTTCACATAACGAAAAAGTTTCTGATAGCGCACCAGAATATCGTAATAGTTATCCATCGGATCCGCTGGATTGAGCACGTTCAAGTCGAACATCGCCCCACCGGACATACTGTTACCAATAATCTTATCCAACGATATGCCCAGCTGACTGGCGATGATCGCGACTTCGCTGAACGTAAAAGCAACCTCACCCCTTAATCTCCGGTAAATCGCCTCCTTACTCATGCACAAAATATCCATAAGGACATTAGCAAGATTACCCTCTTTAGGGGTAACCTCGCGCATCGTGCTGATTAATTCATTTACCACGGCATTTTTCATAGGGGTATTATTCTTTAATCAAAAAAGTATTTACCTATAGAAAATTTAACTACTTTCTTAGCCGGAATCACCATGTTTTCCTTGCTATTCGGGTTATAACCGTTACGTTCTTTACGTTCTCTGATAGCGAAAGATCCTAATTCTAACAAGGATATTTTTTCACCTTTTTTCAACGTCTCAGCCATGGTTCCGATTACAGCGTTTACAGCCTTAGCTGCTTCTACTTTACTGGTTCCGTTTTTCTCGGCCACTTTTTCAATTAATTCTCGTTTGTTCATTGTAAATGGTTTTTAATTAATAAATAGAGTTTATTGCCACATATCACGAAACCGCGTCCGGTGATTGCTCACCCGACGCGGTTCGATTCTAATTGTATTTTTGTCTCATTGATTCGCACGTTTAAAATTCATACTATACAAGTGGCATCTCGCTCACTCAACAGTACAAATATGAAGTATATTCTTCACAATTCTGTGCTACATTCAGGGTATCAACGATATACTAACTTTCTAATATCGTACCATGTTTTACATTTTAATTTATTTTGTGCAACAAACAATTCTAATCCCCGATCATCATTTCACTAATCGAAACGGAGACAAAAATACACTTTCAAAAATTGAACCAACCTAAACACACAATCCCTCGACGATTTCCCGCTGCGTTTTAAAGAATTTGACACGTTGCATTTCCCCACTCTGGGATATTAAGGTGGAAAATTTCTTCAACGAATGAATCCATTCTTTCACACTGTTAAAAACCTGTTCGTCACGCGTCGCGAAAGAGTTGATTGCGAAAACCCGGACCAAACTGATATGGTAGGCAGGAGACGCTATATAACTATAGGTAGCCTCGAAGTTTATATTAGATATATATATACATACCCCCTGTCCCGTCCTAAACGTCCCTCTCGTGGCAATCTCTTCCAGCTCATCAAGCAACTGGAGCAATTCCTTTTTCAGTTTCTGAACATATTCTTGGGAGATCAGGTGAACGCTGGCAAAATACTTGATGTCGTTGATCAGGTAAATGAACAATTTATTATCCCATATATATTCGGTGTAGCCGAATTCCTGGGATTCTCGCACGAACTCTCGCTGCTTTTCCAACAATTTGTCCACGATCTCTATATCCTCGAAATGTTTCTCTATATTAATCTTTTCAAATTGATATATCCATTTAAACATCCGGAATTTGGACAGGAGTTCATATTTCAGGTAAAACGTCTGGGGAATCATGTTCGAAGAAGTACAAAGTTCCGAAGCCGGGTCACGATTCAAATCCTTGAAAATCTTCACGTAATTATCCACGATGGAATAATAGGTTTCTAACGGATCGGTCTGACGTATAATATTCAGATCAAATATGGCATTTGAATCCACGTTCGTCCCGGCCAGCTTATCCAACGACACCCCCATTTTCTGGGAAATCGCGGCAGCCTCTGCCAGCGTGAAGGGAACCTCCCCCCGTAATCTACGATACACAGCTTCTTTACCTAAATATAACATATCTATTAGCGTATTCGCCAAATTAGTACCATTCGGTAATTTTTCATTCATAGCTTTAATTAACTCGCTATTGTAATTATAAGTTGTCATGATTTGAGTTTTTTATTAATACAACTATTTGATTTATTATACGAGTCTGTATTTATTTCTGTTGCGAAATACGAAATAAATATCTTACAAATTTAATAAAAATCTCGAAAAACAAGTCAAAATAAAATTGTAATTCCTTCATTAGAAAAGATTTAGTTCGCAAATACACCTTTATGGTCACCAATCCAAACGTTCCATCTGATACTTTTGTAATAACAAAAAAACAACGTAAGCAGGGTAATGATGAGGAAAGTAATAATCGTAGCAGGTCTGATTTTATTCGTGGTGATAAGCAGATCTCACGGACAAGAAAAAAGGTTTTACGACGCTCCTTTAATAGGAGTGAAAACAAATGCCCTTTACTGGTTGACGACCACCATTAACGTCGGAGCAGAAATTGGATTGGGCAAGAAAACAACGGTGGATTTACTAGGGACTTACAACCCCTGGAGTTTTGGAGATAACAAGAAAGTTAAGCATTGGTTGATACAACCGGAGTTTCGCTACTGGACCTGCGAACGCTTTAACGGCCATTTTTGGGGGATACACGCTTTTTACAGCGAATTCAACATGGGTGGGATCAAAATGCTGGGACTGGAGAAATATCGTTACGAGGGAACGCTTTACGGGGCCGGAATCGCGTACGGACACCAGTGGATTATAGGGAAACGATGGAACTTGGAGGCCACGATCGGCGTGGGTTACGCACGTATCGAGTACGACAAGTACGAATACCAGACCTGTGGACCATATATTAAGAAGGGTACGAAAGATTATATCGGACCCACGAAAATCGGGATCAATTTTATATATATTATAAAATAAGTAAGGTGATGAAAAGAGCGTTTATATATACCATATTCTTGTTGACAGCCGGGCTGTTCCTCACGGAACTCAAGGCTCAAGAAGTATATTTGGGAGAGGTGAAAATTATACAGAATCGTTTCGAGCAACAGGGAGACAGCGTTTATATCGAAATGAACGTGAACTTGAACGGCTTACCCGTACACAAGAACCAAGCTTTCATCTTGACCCCGGTAGTCGAAACCGAGAAAGAATCCGAGGAACTACCGTCCATCGTGATTAACGGGAAAAGACGGGAAAAAGCCTACCAACGAGCGCTGGCTTTCAATCACGGGCATCCCCCTTTCCCAATCTACACGACGGTCATTGTCAACCAATGGAGCCGGGAAAGAATCGCCTATAACGTGGTCATTCCTTACGAAACTTGGATGAAGGACGCTAAACTGAATTTACGGGAAAACTTCTGTGAATGTGGCGGAGAAAAACGTCTGATCTCCATCAAGATGCTGGCGCAAACCATCACCTTGGAAAACCGCAAGAAAAAAACAGTGGAAGTGGTTGCTACCGAAAAGGTTGAAGAAGAGAAAAACATATACTACAAGGAAGGTTCAGCATACCTGGACTTCCCGCTAAACCAAACTTATATACTCCCCGATTTCAGAGGAAATCAGAAGGAGCTGGACAAAATCAGGGTAACGCTAGATTCTATCACGAGCAATCCCGACTACGAGATCACGGGAATTTACCTCACCGGCTTCGCATCACCAGAGGGATCATACGCGCAGAACGAGGTGTTATCCAGAGATCGCACGAGAGCGCTGAGGAATTACTTGCTCCGCAGGTATTCATTTCCGGAAAACCTTTACCACGTGGATTGGCGAGGGGAAGACTGGATCGGGTTGAAAAGATTGATTCTCCTGTACGGGATGCCGGATGAAGAACGAGTACTCTCGATTATGGAAAACTACAGCGTGTTCGAGGGAAGAGAGAAGCGCCTCATGGATTTGAACAACGGGAAACCGTACAGGTACATGATGAAACATTTCTTCCCGGAATTGAGACGAGTGGATTACAAGATCACGTACAAGGTGATTAAATAAAGAAATTAAAACTATGACTAAACCAGACTAAAAATAATTCCTGAATGCCCCCCGGTATAACAAACGCCGATCCCCACATACACCTCTTACCGGGGGCATTCTTCTAAAAAATTAAAAGGCTATCCTTGAATGTCCCCGGTTGTAACAAACGCCGATCCTCACATACACCTTCTTAACCGGGGCATTCTTCTAAAAAATTAAAGGGCTATCCTTGAATGCCCCCTGGTTGTAACAAACGCCGATCCTCACATACACCTTCTTAACCGGGGGCATTCTTCTAAAAAAATTAAAGGGCTATCCTTGAATACCCTTCGGTTGTAACAAACGCCGATCCTCACATACACCTTCTTAACCAAGGGTATTCATTTACAAGGGCTGATCATTGATCAGCCCTTTTTTCATTCATTCCCAACTCTAAACTTTTAGCTTTTAGTTTTTAACTTTTAGCTTTTAACTTTAAACCTCCCCCATTTCCAGCACGCAAGGACAATGATCCGAGTGATGCACTTCCGGCAAAATATAAGCATCTTTCAGCCGGGATTTAAGACTTTCGCTCGCCATACAGTAATCAATACGCCATCCCTTGTTATTTGCCCGGGCGTTAAACCGGTAACTCCACCAAGAATACTTCCCGGCCTCTTCGGGGTGGAAGTAACGGAACGTGTCGATAAAACCGGTATCAATAAATCCCCCGATCCATTCCCGTTCTTCCGGTAAGAACCCGCTATTCGTGGCATTCCGCACCGGATCGTGAATATCTATCGGTCGGTGACATATATTGTAGTCCCCGCACAAGATCAGATTCGGCCGTACCTTTTTCAGCTCCCCGATATAATGCTGAAAATCCTCTAACCATTTCATCTTAAATGCCTGCCGTTCGTCGCCGGTAGTCCCGGACGGATGGTACACGCTCACGACAGAAAGATCACCGTAATCGGCACGGATAAAACGCCCCTCGTCATCATAAGCCGGAATACCCATCCCGTACTCCACGTGGTCGGGCGCCACCCGGGTCAGGATGGCAACCCCACTATACCCCTTTTTCTTGGCTGAAAAAAAGTACGACTTGTAACCTAACGCCTCGAATTCCAGTGTAGGTATCTGATCCGGCTGAGCCTTCGTTTCCTGTAAACACACGACATCCGGCTGTTCTTCCTCCAGCCATTGTGTAAAACCTTTGGACAAAGCGGCCCGTAACCCATTCACGTTATAAGTTATAATTTTCATACGATTCATTTTACAATTTGCCTCAAACTTACAAAAAAGAAGTGAACCCCAAAAGCCGGGTATTACTTTTAGGGTTCACTTCACACGTGGAAATCTATTCCAGATATTTACGAGATAAGGGATGCAATTGCTCATCCAGCTCATACAATTGGGGAATACCCGTCGGTATCTCCAACTTGACGATCTCCTCGTCGCTAATATCATCCAGATATTTGATCAACGCCCGCAGGCTATTTCCGTGGGCCGTTACCAGAACCGTCTTCCCTGAAAGCAACGAAGGTGCGATATAATCCTGCCAGAACGGGAGGACCCGCGTGATCGTCAATGCCAATGATTCCCCCAAAGGAAGAACGGCCGGATCAACATCCCTGTACTTATCCTCGAAAACGGCACAACGAGAATCATCCGGCTCCAACAATGGTGGTGTCACATCAAAACTCCTTCGCCATATATGCACCTGCTCCTCCCCGTATTTCTTTGCCGTCTCCGCTTTATTTAATCCCTGTAATGCCCCGTAATGTCGCTCGTTCAAACGCCAGTGATGAACTTCGGGTACCCACACCCGATCGGCAACTTCTGCCAAAATATGCTGCGTACGAATCGCACGTTTCAACACGGAAGAATAAGCTACATCAAAGAAAAGATCATGTTTCTTAATTAGCTCTCCCGCCCGGCGTGCTTCCTGTTCGCCCCGTTCACTCAGGTCGACATCCGTCCACCCGGTAAACCTGTTTTCCTTGTTCCAGACACTTTCCCCATGCCGTACCAATATTAACTTGTACATAACGCTTTTATTATTTAATTGTTAATAGAGTATACGAAAACGGGAAGAAAAAGTTGGAAAAGCGTGGGCTTGTGAGTGGAAATCTAAAATTTAAAATCTAAAATCAGTAAGGACTTTATGAACTTAGTAGTAATTTCTCAAAACCGGCTTGATACAAATACCCACTCGCACCATTGACACGTAACGATCGTATTCCAGAAGATTCTCCGCGTATCCGTTATAGTATTGTAAAAAGAAATACTCGTTAGCTTTCGGTGAAGGCTTGAAATTGATCTCCAACGTTGTGTTCATGTTAATAAACTTCCGGCGGGGATTAATCACGGCCGAACACCAAAGACGCTCGTCTGCACTCTGGTAGTTAAACGCTATGAATCCGTAGCCTTTATACTTCAACAAATCGGGATTTCCTTCTTTATCGACCCATCCAGCCCATAATTTCATCTGGGCAGAAAAGCGGTAATCAATAAACCACGAACCCGAAAGAGAAATGTAATTCCAACTGCGAGAGGCCAGCGAATCCCGGCCGTTCGACTCGTGTTCAAAGGAAAGAACCGCTATCCCCATCAGTTGATTACGATAGATCAACGCTTTGCTCAAACTAAGCCCCGGATTAAAATTATTATCCAGAAATGGACTGGACTTCCCGTAAATATCCCAAAACGAACGCTGCGTGTAAGTTAAATACAAGAAGGTCTTGAAAGGCAAGATACTTTTCGTCAGACGTTGCCGGATACTGATCTGAAACTTGGCATCCGCACTGTGTTTGTCAATCTTCCGGTTCGTAGGCACCCCCGTAACGAAATAATTATCCCGGAAAATGCCAAAACTCGGCGTGTTATCAAACAACTCCAATGCAGTCCTCTCATCAACCACCACGGAACCGCCTTTTTTCTGTTTGCTGATCTCCTCCCGTTCCTGCAATATCCTCTTCTCCTCGTCTGTCTGGGCTTGCAACACCAAAGGCGTAAACACGCAAAAGCATAAAAGTATATAAATACCTCGGACCTTCTTTTTCATATATCTACGAATTTCTTTTACTGAACAACGAAACAATCGCCAGCAACACAATCGCCCCCACGGTCGCCGTGATCAAACTCCCGATAACACCCGTTGTCCATATTCCCATGATGCCGAAAAGCCAACCTCCCAACACGCCACCAATGATTCCCACAATCAGGTTCACCAACAAACCCATTCCACCTCCCCGGACTATTTTTCCTGCCAAATACCCGGCAAGAATACCAATCAAAATATACCATATAAACATCATAACTTATAAAATTTAGGTTAATCTATCTATTTAAACTTGATAGAGCCCCAAAAAGTTATGATATTATGCATAAAAAAGTTCATAAAGTAGAACTTTATGAACTTTATAGACTTTACAAACTTTATATACTTATTCCGGCAAGGTCAGGAACAATCCCATCACCCAGTAAACAAGACCGGACATCACGACGGTTGCCGGAATCGTAAGAATCCAGGCCGCCACGATATTCGTGGCCGTAGCCCACCGAACAGAAGCAACCCCTTTCGTGATTCCAACCCCGATAATAGAGCCGGTAATCGTGTGAGTCGTACTCACGGGAATCCCCAACACGGCTGTTCCCATCAATGTCAAAGCTCCCGATGTCTCGGCACAGAATCCCTGCACGGGTTTCAACCGGGCCAGCCCGTCGCCCAAAGTCTTGATCACCTTCTTTCCCCCGATAATCGTACCTAAAGCGATCACCGAGTAGCAAGTAACAATCAACCAAGCGGGAACATGAAACTCTCCTGTATTCTCGTACAAATAATCACTCACGAAAGTATTACTTCCTGCAACACTATATAACAGGATGGCAATGATACCCATCGTTTTCTGCGCATCGTTAGCACCATGTCCCAAACTGAATATAGCGGAAGAGAACAACTGCAATCCCTTAAACAACCCTTCCACTTTCATCGGGTGTTTTTTATGAAACACGAGCATCGTGAGACACATCATGAAGAATCCCAGTATCATACCAATCAAAGGGGACAGCACGATAAAGATGGCAATCTTGAATATCCCGGAAGCAACCAGAGCGTCACCCCCGAACGTGAACCATACCGGACCGATCAATCCCCCGATCAAAGCGTGGGACACACTGATCGGCATACCGAAATGAGTACACAACCAAACCCAGATCACCGAACCGATTAAAGCTGCCAAAATAAGATATTCATTGATTTTCGAGGGATCCACGATTCCTTCGCCCATCGTGTGAGCCACGCTCACTCCAAAAATAAAGATAGCGGCAAAGTTCCAGAATGCTGCCCAGCAAACAGCCATCGTGGGAGAAAACACACGTGTCGCCACGATCGTAGCGATCGAATTGGCCGCATCATTCATTCCGTTCAAAAAGTCGAAAAGAAGAGCGATCACAATAGCTAAAAGAACGATTGTCAACATAGCGATCAGGCAAATTTAATAATAATACCTCGCACAATATCCCCCACGTCCTTTGCCCGGTCGGTAGCATCTTCCAACACCTGACCGATATTCTTCAGTTTCACGAGTTCGATAGCGTCCTTCTCGTTCGCGAACACATCACTCATAAATTGTTCATACAAATCATCCACGTCATGCTCGATCTGTTTGATACGAACACATTTCTCGTTAATCTCCTGCGGTTTTTTCTGGATATACTCCAATCCATTCATAATATCCTTCAAGATACGAGCATCTTCCACGATACATTGCCCCATCGCAATCAACAACTGGTTCACACTCTTCGGACGGTACATCAACATTCGTTTCGCGGCATCGTGAATAAAATCAAGGAACGTGTCCATACGGCCACTCAACAGATTAATATCCTCGCGATCGAAAGGGGTAACAAACGTCTTGTTCAATTCCTCGTACAACTTAGCGGTGATCATATCTCCACTATGCTCGAACTCCTTGATGTCCTTGTACAGCGCTTTCTGTTTTTCAGGGTCTTGCTCTTGTAATAACTCCACCAAAAGTTTGGCTGCAGCCTCTATATTAGCGGCTTGTTCGATATACAAAGGGTAAAACTTTTTTTCCTTTACCACAAATAATTGAAGAAATCGGTCTATTTTCATATTTTTTATTGATTAGCACACAAATGTAGTATCCCTACGCGGATATGCACGTTAAAAAAACCAAAATATGCAATCTTTTTTTCCACATATTTAAACCCGGGCAATAGAAAGGAAACACGTGAAAAGTACCAGTGTAGTCCCCAACCAAAGGCGTTCCGCCAATATAGGAGAGATTCCCCAAAAATGATACTCCAAGGCATCATGACCGCATCCTGCGAGACAATCTCCGCACAAAGTACAGTTGATTGCCGGACGCCCTTTCAGCACGTCTGCTTTCGACAGAGCCCCATACCGACACACCCGCGTACAAGCCATGCAATGCCGGCAACGATCGTTCAGACGCAATCGCCATGGAGACACGTGTTTCAAGTACATGACCAACGTTCCCGCCGGACAATAGGAGGAGCAATGCATGGCAACATGACGCCTTTTAGACACGAACCCAATAACCATGATTCCCACCATCCCGGCAAAAGCCGCAAGTCCCGTGGAATAAATCACCGGAACCCCGAAGCCTCTCAACGCAGAAGCAACACCTATAAATACAAACAATACCGTCCAACGCATTCGGGACCTCATTTTAGAAGAAGGGACCTCCCGTTTTCCATTTTTTCCCGCTGCCAGACTATCCCACGCCCCGAAATAACAGAGCTGGCTGCACCACGCGCCCCCGGACAATAGAATCGTTACGAGAAACAAAAACGGCATGAATGAAACCTCTCCCCGGTAAAATACTCCCGCCGGGATCAGTCCGGGTATGGGGAAATGAAGTTTTCCCGACATCAGAAACACACTATCCACGAAAATCCCTAAAAATAGCTGGCTAAAGAACACGATCGAGAAGAGTAGCCAAATACGTCTCCGCCACACGCCTCGTCGTTTCCGGTCGAACATCTGCAAATATAGCCATCCACCGAAAAGAGCTGCCAGCACAATTTGAACCCATCCTCCGCCCGGCAACAATCTCTCCCCCAACAGCAACGGTGGTTTCACGACAACCTGTACCACGGAAAGCAACATTCCCGCGACAATCGTCGTGAGTATCGCCCCCAACACGGCCCCTTTTTGAATGTTGATTTTTTTTCTCATATCCACACAAAGATAATTGATATTTATTCATCCAAATCAAAAATCATTAACTTTGCTCCCGCAAAAATAAACATCATGTCAGACATTCCTGTCCTAATATCGGATTTGGCGATTATCTTATTTTCCGCCGGATTGATAACCATCCTCTTTAAATGGCTAAAACAACCTGTCGTGCTGGGCTATATCATGGCAGGTATTATCGCGGGCCCCTACACGTTTGGCGGCCCCATGATCATGGATGCCGAGAATATTCATATCTGGGCTGACATCGGGGTCATTTTCCTCCTGTTTGCCTTGGGACTTGACTTTAGTTTCAAAAAACTCATGAACATCGGGGGAACCGCCATGATCAGCGCCCTCACCATCGTGGGTGCCATGATGATGCTGGGTTACATCACCGGGCTGTCACTCGGATGGGGACACATGAATAGCCTCTTTCTCGGGGGAATGCTCTCGATGTCATCCACCACCATCATTTTCAAAGCGTTTGACGACATGGGGCTCCGTAATCAGCGTTTCGCAGGAGTCGTCTTCGGAATTCTTGTCGTGGAAGATCTCTTCGCCGTCGTCCTCATGGTATTACTTTCCACGCTGGCCGTCAGCAAGCATTTTGAAGGTATGGAAATGGTCGACAGCATCCTTAAACTCATCGCCTTCCTCGTTTTCTGGTCTATTACCGGGATATTCCTCATCCCGACCTTCCTGAAAAAAACGAAACAATGGCTCAACGGGGAAACATTATTAGTCGTGTCACTCGGACTCTGTCTCGGCATGGTTCTACTTGCCGTGAAAGCCGGTTTTTCCTCCGCCTTGGGGGCTTTTGTCATGGGGTCCATCCTAGCGGAAACCATCGAGGCCGAAAACATCGAACACCTCATTAAACCCGTGAAAGATCTCTTCGGGGCGATCTTTTTCGTCTCGGTCGGGATGATGATCGATCCCGCCATGCTCGTCGAGTACTGGTTCCCGATATTACTGATCACCGCAGTCGTCATGGCTGGACAAATCACGTTTGCCGCATCCGGTATACTCCTGTCCGGGCAAAGCCTCCGGATTGCCATCCAATCGGGATTCTCGTTAGCACAGATTGGAGAATTTGCTTTTATTATCGCAAGTCTAGGTATGACCCTGCACGTGACGGACAAATTTCTCTACCCCATAGTAGTTACCGTCTCCGTCATCACCACCTTTTTCACCCCCTACATGATTCGCTTGGCAGACCCCGCCTACCAGTTCGTGACCAAACACCTACCGGCCCCTTGGATTCATTTCCTTGACAGGTATAGCACGGGAACGAACACGATCCGCCATAAAAGCACATGGCACCAACTACTGAAAGCGTTATGCCGCATAGTGATCACCTACACCATCCTGTCGGTCTTCACCATAGCTCTTTTCCTACAATACCTGACCCCGTTAATCCGCAAGGAACTTCCCGGCATACAGGGCGGCCTTGTTAGTGCCGTTGCCATCCTGCTACTTATCTCCCCCTTCCTACGGGCTATCATGATGAAAAAGAACCATTCGGAAGAATTCCAGCAATTATGGAATGATAGTAAATACAACCGGGGACCACTCGTATCCCTCATCGTACTGCGGGTAGCGCTCTGCATCGGGATCGTGATGTTCGTCATATCCAGCCTCGTGAACGTCGCTGCCGGCCTTCTGCTCGTGATCGCCACCGCAGTCATCCTGTTTTTCATCTATTCCAAACGGTTAAAAAAATACTCCATACAACTGGAACGTCGTTTCCTGCGTAACTTCACGGCCCGACAAAAGGAACAAGAACGCAAGTCTCCCATCAAACAACGTTTTGTCAAACATTTACTTGACCGGGATCTCCACCTCGCTGACTTCGAAGTGTCGCAATCCTCTCCCAGCGTCGGCAAAACGCTAAAGGAATTGAATTTCCGCCAGACCTGTGGGGTCAGCGTAGTAACAATCATCCGGGGAGAAGAACGAATAAACATTCCCGGTGGGGAAGAACGCCTGTATCCTTTCGACCATATCATCGTGGCCGCCACGGACAAAGAAATTAACGTCTTCCGTGAGTTTGTCGAAAACCGCATAGAAAAACGGAAACACGAACTTGAACTACAGCGTCCCCCGGAAGTCATCTTGGAACAATTCACCATTGAGGCCGACACGCCACTCGTGGGACGCACCATCCGGGAATCCGGTATCCGTGATAAAGCCGCCTGTCTCGTCATCGGCATCGAACGCAACGGCACCTCCACAATGAACCCCACCCCGGACACAACCTTCGAGGCCGGTGACGTGGTTTGGATCGTCGGTGAAAAAGACAAATTGCTCCATCTCGCCGCAGGAGAAACTATTTAACAATTGAAAATGAAGAAAAGTTTAAAGCTTAGAATTTAGTATGGAATCAAAAGGCATCGTCCCACCCCGTGCGGCTGGAAATTTAAAATCTAAAATCTAAAATTTAAAATTACATCATTCTATCTCCAACCCGAACAAGGCTTTCAACTCACTCACGGCTGGATTGATCTCGACAAAATGATCGAATTTATCCTTAGCCGTGAAAAGCCGTTTTTTCTCCTCGCCATTTTCCGGTTCCGTGTAAACTTGAACATTCAAGGTAATAAAACCGTTATTCAATCTTTTGGTAAGGAAGGAGAGCAAGTAAGGATGGATATCCGTCACCTTGGACAATAAAAAGTCATTATCAACCTCAAGCGTGATAACAAACCCTTGCACTTTTGGAGTGTGAGAAGTCAAGGCAATCTTAACGGTCGTATCTTCCTGCGAAGTTGCGACGTAAGTTTCCAACGCAGAAATCACATCCGCCATCGTAAATTCGCTTTGTGCTTTTACCCGGTTATCCTCAACCTTTGCACCACCCTCTTCCTGCCGGACCTGCAAGCTCTCCCGGGTCTCCGCCATTGCCATTTTCAATTTAAATGAATGTGGCGGTTCTGCCTTATAAGTATTCGTTTTTCCGGCAGGCACAGAAGGCTTTTCCCCAGCAACCGGAACCGTTGTCCCACCATCCGTTTGTTGGAATTTCCCATTAAAATCAACTATCTTTAATAACCCGGTAAATTCCTCTATGCTAAGACTTTTTTTTTTAGTTCATTAATTTGGCATAACTTGATCAAGGTGAGTTCCACACATAAACGTTTCTCCACACGCATTTTATACTGCATCTCACATTGCTCGATCACTTTCAAGGCATCAAATATGAATTCGGGAGTTACAGTTTTCGCTTGTTTCAGGTAACGTTCCTTGATGGACGCACTCACCTCCAGCAATTGCACGGTGATTTCTTCTTTAGCAACCAATAAATCACGGAAATGACGTCCCAACCCGGAAACCAAGTTACCGGCATCAAAACCTTTCTCCATGATCTCGTTAAAAAGCAAGAATGTTTCGGCTACTTTACCATCGTGGAATAAATCTGTCAACTTAAAATAGTAATCGTAATCCAACACGTTCAGATTCTCGATCACCTTATCATAGGTCAAATCCTTCCCGCAAAAACTCACCACTTGATCGAAGATCGACAAGGCGTCACGCATGGCCCCGTCGGCCTTCTGCGCGATCACGTTCAGCGCCTCTTCCTCGGCCTGTACACCTTCTTTGGCTGCAATTCGTTTCAGATGCTCGATCGTGTCGGGTACCTTTATCCGGTTAAAGTCGTAAATCTGACAACGTGACAAAATCGTCGGTAATATCTTATGCTTTTCGGTCGTTGCCAGAATAAAAATGGCATGGGCAGGCGGCTCTTCCAACGTTTTCAAGAAAGCGTTGAAAGCCGAGGCACTCAACATATGCACCTCATCAATAATATACACGCTGTATTTTCCCACCTGCGGCAATATCCGCACCTGATCAACCAGACCTCGAATATCATCCACGCTATTGTTAGAGGCAGCATCCAACTCGTGAATGTTCAACGAACGCCCGCTATTAAACGCCTTACACGACTCACACTCATTACAAGGTTCGGCATTCGGTTGTAGATTCATGCAATTAATCGTCTTGGCAAATATACGGGCACAGGTTGTCTTGCCCACCCCACGGGGTCCACAGAACAAATAAGCCTGAGCCAGTTGTTTATTAAGAATCGCATTCCTCAACGTGGATGTAATCGAGTGCTGCCCGATCACCGTGTCGAAACTTGCAGGTCTATATTTACGCGCCGAAACAATAAAATTCTCCATGATAATCTATTACAGGTTGTTACCCGGCACGAGTAAAAAATCGTACCGGATTACAAATTTACAAAGTAAAATGATTTATCACGCCACAAAACCTAATAATTTTTCTTATCACGCGAAACTATGTACGATTTAATGTGAATTCGATATAATCAAAACAAGGCTACTTTTATCACGATATCAATATTATTCAAATAAATATATCAGGAGATGCATCCCTTCTCCCAGCACTTTACCGGGGATATAATGGCCCGCAATATTATTCTTGAACGTGAATAGCCTTGTTATTGGCCCGGTTGACGGGGTATTCGAGTATGTTATTTTTGCTTATTATTTATTAAAATGGCGGCAATGATCGGGCGATAATCGGGCGACAATCGGGCGATGGCGCCTAACTGTCGCCTAACAGTCACCCTACCGTCATGTTACGGGCATGGATCACCCCGGGAAAAGGGATGTTAGTCATCCTGTTAACTTTAGATCCTACTAATTTTTTGATTTCGTGATTTCCGATTTAGTGATTCCAACCCTCTACCCAACGCTCTTTTAATCACTTAATCATTTATACAATCTCCCAATAGTAAAGGGGATAACTGCTTATTTTTGCAGCTATCCCCTTCACTGTACATTTTATGTATCCCGCTACTATATCTTTTCCAAATCCGTTTTAGCAATCCACCCCTCGTTTCCATCGGCCAAACGCACGTTGTACCAATCTCCTAGAGTTCCGATAACTTGTACTTTCAGTCCTTCGTGGATCACGAACAATTCGGTACCGCTATTATCCGGAGCCCCTCGTACCACCACGCTGGGAGTCATGATAATCCCGCTATCCCTGTCGGTCATCCGGTGATATTGTTTCAAAGCAAAGAAAATGGTCATCACGGACACCAACAGCATGATTATCCCTAAAGTGAACCAACTTTTCTTTAATGATATAGATGTCGCGTGGAAGAACAACGCTGCCATGATCAGAAATCCAATAAACAGGATGACAGACACGTACGCCCATTGATCAGCCGTGAAAGCGGTCACGAAAGCATTATACCAACGTACAAGGAAAAGTTCCGGTAATACCTTGATATTGTCAACCGTGGCCTTTTGTGCCATCGTCAGATTATACTTTATATCATTATCGCCCGGATGCAACAATAAAGCACGTTCGTAATTCAATATAGCTTTCGCAGTCTCCCCTTGCTTGTAATAACAGTTTCCCAAATTGTAATACACGGTCGCGGATTCCAGGTCATCGGACAACATCTCGTTATACAAATCAATCGCTTTCTGATAGTCACCTTCCTGGTACATTTTAGTTGCCTCTTCCGCCAGCGTCTTGACATCAGTAGCATAGGTCACCACACCGGATAAGAGCAACATCAATATTATATATATCCTTTTCATTCTTTTCAACTTTTAGTTTCTAACTTTTAGCTTTCATATCGCTTTATCCAATTTCGTGATAATAGATATACTATCCTTGTACACGTTATCCATCTCTTCTCCTTGATTAGCACCCGGGGCATAACGAGCGTACTCGCAATGATCGAGCACCTCGATAAAGCTCTGAATTAACGTCGCGTCTGCCCCCCGACGAGTCAGGTGATCACTGATATTGTCCCGATTCAATTCTGATGCGGCTATGTTCAATTTATAACTAACATATCCCCACAAAGCGTTCAACGTCTCTTGATAGAATAGCTCGGAGTTTCCGGCTTTCATCGCAACAGAGGCTGCCCGCAAACGTTTCTGAGCCATTTTATTCGCCGTTTTACTCTTCACCCGTACCAAATCGGCATTTGCCTTGATCCGGCGACGATTAAGAATCATCCCGACCACGAAAAGTACAAAAGGAATCAAGAAACTCAACCAGTATTCCATCGTGGCGAAATACAACACTCCCTTCGGACGGAGGTCGTTCTTGTGTGTCTTGATGTAGCGAATATCCTGTCCCAACATCCTGACATCTTCTTTCTTGAACGACTGTAAGGCTGCCTCCCCGGATCCTTGACTGGATTCATTTCCCTTTTCAACCCGAACAGAATACTCCTTTCCCTTCAACATCTTATAAGCCCCGGCTTGCGGGTCAAAATAGGAATATTGCACGGCTGGAATCTTGTAATCCCCCGCATAACGAGGAATCACGAGATATTCAAAAGTAACGGTTCCGGACGTTCCGCTTATATCCCTGGTCACTTTCGGATCGTACACGTCAAAATCATGCGGGAAAGTGATTTTCGGAGCCTCTAACAATTTCATGTTTCCATTCCCGCGTAACACCACCTTGTACGTCAACGCATCATTCGCTTTCAAGGTATCTGTTGACATAGAGGTTGTCATGGCAAGGGTTCCCACCATACCGCTAAATCCTAAAGGCTTTCCGGCCTCTGGTAAAGGTTTCACGGTAATTTTCACGGGTTTACTCTTGCAGAGTACACGGACATCACGGGAATTCCCGAAAAAGTCATCAAAGATACTACCACCACGACTCCCCACCCGTTGGCGGACAAGACAATACAACTCGTAAGGCTCGATCGTCAACGTCCCGGCATGTTGCGGGAAAAGAATCGTTTTTTGTAACACGCCTACCCGATCATATATTTTCCCGTTATATTCCTCACGTTCCAAATGAATCTGGGGAATCTTCACGTCTTCTGTCAGGAACCCGTCAAAAGGCGGGATCTTTTTCCCCTGCACATCAACCAGATTTACCCGGGCATATACTTTCAACGTGGCAGTCAAACTCTCACCCACGTAAAGCGTGTTGCGGCTCACATCCATTCGCAGGAACAAATCATCATCCGTAATCGAAGTACTTCCCCGGTTCTCAGAAACATCCCCGGAACTTTGGGCATTATTTCGAGGTTTCCCAGAACCTTTAATCACTTTTATCTTCAAGGGCTGGGACTTATACTCTTTACCATCCACGGTGATCGTGGCCGGCTCGATCGTAAACTCTCCTTCTTCCTGTCCTTCCAAAATATAAGTGTACGTGTACTCTTGATTTTGTTTCATATCGCCATTGATAATCGTGATGTTAGAAGACGTACTCAATGACGGTCCTGCCAGTAAATCAAACCCTTTTATCGTGGGAACCTGTAAGTTCTCCCCCTTGTTGTTCAACACGAAGGAAAGACGGAATTGCTCCCCGACTTCCACAACGGAAGGTGCGGATGCGATAAATTCTGTCTTTTGGGCAAATAACTTAGACCCACCAATAACGCATAATAGCAATATGATAATGAATGACTTCATTTGTTTATCTTTTAATTCTTTATTATCTCTATGGAAAAACGTACAAAGTTACCAGTTTTTCTCAATCTTCATCTTCTTTGCCTTTTGAGCTTGAACTTTATCTTTCTGTACCTTTTCCTGTGTTTTCTTTTCATCTGCCTCCAAAGCCTCTAACAAGCGTTTGGCATCCTCTTTAGAGATTTTAGGCTGGGCCTGTTGGTCCTGCTGTTGTTGATCCTTATTCTGTTGATCCTTGTTTTGCTGGTCTTTATTCTGTTGATCTTTCTGATCTTGATCCTGTTTATCTTTATCTTGTTGATCCTTATTCTGATCTTGCTGGTCCTTGTTTTGATCCTTGTTTTGATCTTTATTCTCGTCCTTATTCTGATCTTTGTTCTGATCTTGATTCTGTTGATCTTTATTTTGATCCTGCTGGTCCTTATTCTGGTCCTTATTTTGATCTTGATTTTGATCTTGATTTTGTTGATCCTGTTTCTGCTTGCGGGCAAACTCCAGGTTATACTTTGTCTCTTGGGAATTCGGACGGTTTCTCAACGACTGTTTATAAGCCTCGATACTCTCATCCAACTTGTTCATGGCCAAAAGAGTATTTCCGATGTTGTGATACAACTCTCCTAATTTTTCCTTGTCTTTTTCATTCTGTGCCAACGATTGGAATTGTTGTAATGCCTCGTCAAACTTTTTCTGTTTATAAAGCGCATCTCCCAGGTTAAACGCACCCTCGTATGATTTCACTTCCGTATCTAAAGCCTTACGATACTCCACTTCAGCCTTCTCAAAATCCTGTTTATTAAACAGATCATTCCCACCCCGAATAAACTTTCGTTCCTGTTGCGCAGCCGATGGTAAACTTATAACTACAGCTGCTATCATCGTTATCAATATCTTCACCATAATGTCTCGTTTAAAATTTACCGATTCGTTTCAACACTTTTCGTCTCACTTCCAAATATATTGATCTTCAAGAAATTCTTGTTTTTACGTCCCAATACCATGAAATCCAGCAACACGAATATCAATGCCATAATCAGGAAATACTGGTATTTTTCAGCATAATCACTGAATACCCGTTCTTCCAATAATGTCTTGTCCATACGATCAATCTCGTCCAACAAGGTGTTTAATCCCACGTTCGAATTACTTGCCCGCACGAATATTCCCTCTCCGGCCTTGGCAATCTCTTTCAATGTTTCCTCGTCCAGCTTGGATATAATCGGGTTACCACTCCCGTCTCTCATGTATTGTCCGGGATTTCCCTTCTCCGGGATCGGTCCTCCTTGTGCCAATCCCATCCCGATCGTGTGTACGTAGATACCTTTTTCCCGGGCAGCTTTAGCCGCGGCAATCGCATCGTCCTGATGGTTTTCACCATCCGTGATCACGATAATCGCTTTCGATGCCTCCGTGTCCGGGGTAAACGACTTCGCAGCCAAATCTATTGCCGTTCCTATCGCCGTACCCTGTATCGGGACAATATCGGTATTAATTCCAGATAGGAATAATTTAGCCGAAGAATAATCCGTCGTGATCGGCAATTGCACGTAAGCATCCCCTGCAAATACGATCAATCCCACTTTATCATCACTTAATTTTTCCACCATTCGGGAAATGGCCTGTTTCGCCGCATCCAACCGGCTGGGCTTTATATCCTGCGCCATCATGGAATTTGACACATCCAACGCAATAATTAACTCCACGCCCTCTTTTTTTACTTGTTGCAATTTTGACCCGAACTGAGGACCTGCAACCCCAAGAATGACGAAAAACAAAGCTACCAGAACAAGTATAAATTTTAATGTCTCCCGCTTATAAGATTGCAAAGGCATCAGTGTTGACAGTAATTCGGGACTCCCGAATTCAGCAATCGCTTTTTTCTTCCGAATCCTTGCTACCACGTAAAAAACAATCAACAATGGTATGATAATCAGCAAGTATAATAATTCAGGATGTGCAAATCTAAACATAACCCTTTCAATTTTAAATTTAATGATTCTAGATTTTAAATTCCGGATTGCATCAATTCACAATCTAAGATTTAAAACTTACAATTATGGAATTTTCCTCAACAACGTGTATCGCCCTAACGCCTCCACAATTAATAACAAAGCCCCGATCAAAGCAAAATAGAAATACTGCTCGTTCTTACGACTGAAATGTTTGACTTCTACCTTACTCTTCTCCAATTGATCAATCTCCTGATAAATTTGCTCCAGTTTTTTGTTATCTGTTGCCCGGAAATATTTACCGCCTGTCATGTCAGCAATCTGGGTCAATATATCTTCATCTATCTCAACCGGCATTCGCTGTAATTGCATCCCAAAGGGCGTTTGCACGGGATAAGGAGCCTCACCCAAAGACCCGACACCGATCGTGTAAACCCGGATACCAAAAGTTTTTGCCAATTCTGCAGCCGTCATCGGTGCAATCGCTCCCCGGTTGTTGACTCCATCCGTCAAAAGAATGATCACCTTGGATTTCGCCTTGCTGTCCTTCAAACGATTTACCGCATTTGCCAACCCGAGGCCAATAGCTGTTCCATCTTCAATCATCCCGCTATGAATATCCTTCATCACGTTGACTAACACGGCTTGATCCGTCGTCAAAGGACTTTGCGTGAAACTTTCCCCGCTAAAAACAACCAGCCCGATACGATCCTGAGGACGCTCCAATATAAACTTAGTCGCAACCTCCTTGGCTGCCTCCAGTCGATCAGGAGTAAAATCTCGTGCCAACATACTACCGGAAATATCCAATGCCAGCATAATATCAATACCCTCGCTGTTATAGGTCTGCCAACTCGTGCTGGATTGCGGTCTAGCCAATGCCAGAACCAAAAATAGAATGGCCAAAACCCGAGCTGCAAACAACAAATGACGTAACCAGATCCGGCTACCCCGTTTCATTTGCTTGAACACCCGGATTGAAGAAAACTTCAAATCAGCATGCGAGCGTTTCTCCTTGAATATGTACCAGATAATCATTGGTATCAGCACCAACAACAACCAAAAGTACTCGGGATTTGCAAATTCATATCCAAACATATCTTCTATTTTAGATTCTATTTAATTTCTTGATTTAAGGTTTTGATTGCAAACAAATCATAAATCGTAAATCATAAATCATAAATTAATTTCCGTTATCTTTCTCCTCTCCGGTTTCCTTCTCTTCCTTTTCCGCCTTCTCTCTCGCCTCCCTCTCCTGTTGTTCTTTCAACTCCTGCTCCAGGCGTTCTTTCTCATGCTCGGCTCGAATTGTATCATTAGTTTCCTGTACAAAATCATAGGCAATATCCAAATTCCGTACGTTCTCATCCTGCAACGGCTCCGCTTTAGCAAACTTCACGAAATCAGCCGTTTCAAACATATCTGCCAACTTATCCCGTTGCTTTGCACCTACCTGCTCGCATTTCTCCAAAGCCTTCAAAGTCTCGAAAGAAGTCTGTTCCATCGCTGAGATACCCAATTCTCCATCCAAATAATTCCGGATCGTGTCAGTTAATTGCGTGTAATACTCTTTGGTCTTTCCACTCTGCCATAATTTCTCCTTCTTGATCTCCTCCAAAGCCTTCATGGCCAACACGTACGGAGGAATTGCCGGTTTTTCGTGATGGAAAAGACTCTTACGGGATTTCCGAACTTTGATAATCCAGACAACCAGAAGAATCACCACGATTCCCAACAATGTCCATAACAAGTAAGGTAATATCTCGGCAAATGTCCACGGGGCAGCCAAAGGCATTACAATATCGTAATTTCCTTTCTGCTGATCAACCACGAAAGTATTCACGATCAAGTGTAACGGATCAGTACGCAGCGTGTTATTATAACTTTCCTGTTGAATCTCAATGGGCATTGGTGGAATCACGAACACGCCCGAATCAAAAGAAGTTATCACGTAACTTTCCTGCACGAGTACCCGTCCGTCCTTTTCCATGATAGAATCATGAACCGGCCCGGATATAATCTCGATTCCTTGTGCTATCGTGTCCTTCAATTGAGGGAATGCCACTTTCACACCCGGTTCAGCCTTCACTTTCATCCGGAAATGAATCTGATCCCCGATCATGATATAGTTCGTGTCAATCTCGGCACTATATTCCCGATTTTGTGCTTTCAAAGCACTGACACAACCTAGTAGGATAATTACGAATAGAATAATTCTATTTTTCATTTTAATTCTCCATTTTCAATGTTCAATTAATATCCAGCCCCTCTTTTCTTGAATAACGTGATCAATGACCTCACGTAATCTTCATCAGCGCTGATAGATGCCATGTCGACACCGGCATGTTTGAATATCCGATCCAGTTCCTTGTCTCGTTCGATGCCATACGCTTCGAACTCGTCCCGGACTTTCTTGTCGGATGTATCCACCCAAACACTTTCTCCTGTCTCCGCATCCGTCAAGTACATCAACCCGACAGGAGGCAATATTTTCTCTCTACGATCGTACAATTGCAAAGCCACCACGTCATGTTTCTTATTGGCAATAATCAACGGGTGTTCGAAATCGTGATCATCCATGAAATCGGAAATCAGGAAACAAGTACACCGTTTCTTGATCGCATTTGTCAGATATTGCAACGCCACAGAGATATTCGTTTCCTTGTGTTCCGGATAAAAATCCACCAATTCCCGGATGATATGCAAAATATGTGTCCGTCCTTTCTTCGGCGGAATAAATTTCTCGATCCGGTCAGAAAAGAAGATCACGCCAATCTTATCGTTGTTCTGAATGGCAGAGAAAGCCAACACGGCCGCAATCTCGGTAATCTGATTCTTTTTCAGTTTCGACACCGTACCGAAATTACGCGAGGCACTCACGTCAATCAACAACATCACGGTCAACTCCCGTTCTTCCTCGAATATCTTCACGTAAGGATGGTTATAACGAGCGGTCACGTTCCAGTCAATACTTCGGATGTCATCCCCGTATTGATAGGCCCGCACCTCGCTAAACGTCATTCCCCGACCTTTAAAAGCCGTGTGATACTCCCCCGCAAAGATATTACTCGATAATCCCCGAGTCTTTATCTCAATCTGCCTGACACGTTTTAATAAATCTGAAGTCTCCACCTTAGTTAATTTTAGATTTAAAAATTTTAGATTTTAAATTCCAACCCTCTTTAATTTATGATTCTAGATTTATGATTTCCGACCGCAAATCAATGCTTTTTTAAACGTAAATCGTAATTCACAAATCGTAAATTAATCGGTCTTCAATCACTAAGGTACCTCTACCGTGTTCAAAATTTCACTGATAATATCCTCGCTGGTCAAGTTATTCGCTTCAGCCTCGTAGCTCAAACCGATACGATGACGCAGAACGTCATGACAAACAGCACGAACATCTTCCGGGATTACATATCCGCGACGTTTAATGAAAGCGTACGCTTGTGCTGCTTTGGCCAAACTGATACTAGCACGAGGAGATGCCCCGTAAGCAATCATGGAAACGAATTTTTCCAAGCCATGCTCTTGCGGGTAACGTGTTGCAAACACGATGTCAACAATATATTTCTCGATCTTCTCGTCCAGGTAAACCTCCTTCACCACCTCACGAGCCCGCAGAATATCTTCCGGTTGTAGGATCGTGTTAGACTGGGGATAAATTTTCTCCAAATTCTGACGAACGATCAATTTTTCTTCGTCTTTTTTCGGGTAATCAATCACCACTTTCAACATGAAACGGTCAACCTGAGCCTCGGGAAGAGGATAAGTTCCTTCCTGCTCGATCGGATTCTGGGTTGCCATCACCAAGAATGGTTCTTCCAACTTGTAAGTCATATCCCCGATAGTCACCTGACGCTCCTGCATCGCCTCCAACAAGGCCGATTGCACTTTCGCCGGGGCCCGGTTAATCTCATCCGCCAGAATAAAGTTAGCGAAAATCGGTCCTTTCTTCACCACGAACTCTTCTCTTTTCTGAGAATAAATCATCGTACCGACAACGTCAGCCGGTAACAAATCCGGGGTAAACTGGATTCGACTGAATTTAGCATTAATAATATGTGCTAGTGTATTTATCGCCAAGGTTTTCGCCAAACCGGGAACTCCCTCCAACAAAATATGTCCATTAGAAAGCATACCGATCATCAGTCCTTCTACCAAGTGCTTCTGTCCGACGATCACTTTGTTCATCTCCATACTAATCATATCCACAAAAGAACTCTCTTGCTGTATGCGCTCATTCAATGCTTTGATATCAACCGTATTCATATCATTGATTTTTATATTGATTTATATTACTACTTTGTCTAACGTAAATATTCCACTTCGGTTTCAATCTCCTCAAAAAGAGAATCTGTATCTTCACCGTTTTCTGTTTTTCCAAAAATAGAGATTATTCCGCCAAATGTTAAAATCAAAGACACTAAATAATGTTAAAACAAATTTTAAGGTTTTCCCAAATAATTTCTAATCTCCTCTTAAAATACGGAATATTACTAAGATATGGTCTATTTTTTAACATTTCACCTTTTCTCATGACATACTTGTTAACAGACCACTCTCAAAAAGTAAGCAAAAATCAAGATTTTATGACTTAACAATAACCTATATATTTTTCGACGAAACAGTCGGAACGGCCTTCGTTCCAAACAAAGATAAGAAATAAATCATGCTCAACGTCCGATACTAGCGACAAAATACAACCCAATTATAACGGGTCAACATCGAAATAAATACGCACTCCCCTACCAATAGGAGTTTTCACCAATTCATCACTTTTCTGCTTTAAGAATGCTTTCAATTTTGACAGGGAAAGACCTTGTTCCGCCTTTATCAGAATTTGTATCCGATACATTTTTCTAACCCGGGACACATCCGGTTCTGCCGGGCCGCATACCCTACGTTCCAACCGTTCCCGCAGCAACCTAGCTAACTCGTTTGCGGCATTTCTCAAAACCACCTCATCCACATGCCTCAACTCTACCTGAATCAACCGGGAAAAGGGGGGATAGTTAAACATTTCCCGTTCTTGGGATAACTGAGTGTAAAACTCTCTATAGTTTTCCTTCCTCACCAACTGATACACTCGACTTTGCATATCTGTTACCTGAATTACCACTTTTCCGCGCTCACCTTTTCGTCCACTGCGTCCACTCACTTGCATCAACATATCATAAGCCCGCTCCTCTGCCCGGAAATCGGGAAATCCCATCAGACTATCGGCATCCATCACCCCGACAAGTTTCACCCGTTCAAAATCCAACCCTTTCGAAACCATCTGTGTGCCGATCAGCACATCCAAATTTCCACTTTCAAAATCATCGATTAAAGCCCTGAACTTTGCCTTATTACTCATCACATCCAAGTCCATTCGGGCAATCCGGGCCTTCGGGAAATACTGTTTCACGTCTTCCTCTATCCGTTCCGTTCCCGGAGTACGATTCACGTAATGTCCCTGCCCACACTCCTGACACACGGCCGGAACAGCCCGCAGGCTCCCGCAATAATGACAATTCAGCGTGTTCCGGTAGCGATAATAAGTCATACTCACATCGCAATGTTTACATTTCAAGATGGAACCGCAACGGTCACATTGTAAATAAGTCGAATACCCCCGTCTATTCTGGAATAAAATCACCTGCATCCCGCTCTCCAACACCCGTTTCATTTCCTCGTACAAAACCGGAGTAAAACTCCCTTTCATCATCTTTTTACGACGATACTCCTTCATATCCACGAACAACAGTTCCGGCATCATCACTTCCCCGTAACGGGTTGTCAGTTGCACGAAACCATATTTCCCGCTTAGGGCATTCTGATAACTTTCAAAAGAAGGTGTTGCTGAACCCAACAATATTTTTGCCCCACTCATCTTTCCAAGCATTATAGCGGCATCACGACCGTTATAGCGGGGTGCCGGTTCTTTTTGCTTGTAAGAACTTTCATGCTCCTCGTCAACAATAACCAAACCCAATTGTTTATAAGGCAAGAACACGGATGACCGCACACCCAACACCACGGGATAAGGATTCGTACCATTCTGTTTACGCCACATCTCCGCCCGGGCACTATCTGCCATACCCGAATGATAAACGCCGACTTGATCCCCAAAGACCCGTCGCAGGCGTTTCACGATCTGTACTGTTAACGCAATTTCCGGTAACAAGTACAACACCTGTTTTCCTTGCCTTAGCGTCTCTTGTATCAGATGAATATATATTTCAGTCTTACCCGAAGAAGTTACGCCCTGCAACAAGACACAATCCTTCTCCTTGTAATACCATTGAATGTCGCCCAAAACCTTTTCTTGCGCCCCCGACAAAGCGTGTACATCCTCCACTTCCTCTTTAGATACCTCTAAACGGCTGACTTCCTGCACAACAATTTCCAACACGCCCCGTTCACACAATCCTTTCAAGGCCGAGGCCGAACTACCGATTTTCTGAATAAACTCCGTTCTAGGCACCCCCTCGACCCGATGCTCGTCGCTATAATACACCCAATCACACAGCATTTTGTATTGAGCCCTCGCCCGTTTTAAGCTATCAAGAATCCCGTCCAATTCTTCACTCGTGAACTTTCGTTTCCATCTCACCAAACGCTCAATTTTAGGCTTGAACAGATCATCTACCGACTCCTTGATTCCGATAATTTCTTTTTCCAATAAGGCTCGAACAGCAACATAGACATCCTTTCTCCTCAAGAGTTTTTCGACTTCGGCCATACATATCTCACCTCTTTCTTGAAATACTCCCATGATCTCCTTCTCTTCCCGGCTTAATTCACTTTCATCTACCAACCGCTCTTCCCAGCCGTTCACCAAACTCAAACTCGTGTAACTCTCCAAGCGCATCGAAACAGGTAATGCTGCACGCATAACCTCTCCCGGTGGCGTCATGTAATACTCGCTGAGCCACAATAAAAATTTCAGATGAGAACCAGAAAGAGCGAATCCTTCCTCGATAACTCGTTCTATCGGTTTTGTTTCAAATCCGACAGGCGGATTCGTATGCAACGCATAGACAACACCCGTGTAACGTTTATTCTTAACAAATGAAACGACCACGAGCGCACCTACCGTTACCGAATGTTCATATTCTTCCGGTACCGAATAAGTAAAAAAACTTTCCACTCCCAGAGGGATAATGACATCCGCGTACAACAAACGAATTAATTTTAGATTTTAAATAGACAAAACTTCCGTAATGTCCAACAAATTATGATTTAACGGTTTTGAATTCTTGATAGCCTTGTTAAAAGGAACATGAACAATATCCTTATTCATAATCCCAACCATGATACTGGTCTGGTCATCCAACAAAGCATCCACTGCCGCCACTCCCAACGTGCTAGCCGTCACGCGGTCAAAAGCGGAAGGTGATCCTCCTCTTTGGATATGACCTAGAACGGTTACTCGCACATCATATTCGGGATGTTTTTTAGCGATCTGATCGGCAATCGTGTACGCTCCACCTGATTTATCACCTTCTGCCACGATCACGATACCACTTGACTTATGAGGTTTATAATCATGTTCCAGGTAACGATCCAAGTCATTCAAATCCGTCTCGATTTCCGGAACCAGAACAGCCTCGGCTCCCGTAGCCACGGCCGACCGTAACGCAATAAATCCGGCATCCCGTCCCATAACCTCGATAAAGAACAAACGATTATGAGCACTTGCCGTATCCCGGATCTTATCCACGGCATCCACCACAGTGTTTACCGCCGTGTCATATCCAATCGTGTAATCCGTCCCGTAAAGATCATTATCTATCGTACCGGGAATCCCGACAATATGCACGTTATGCTCTTGACAGAACAACCGGGCTCCGGAAAAAGTTCCATCCCCACCAATCACGACCAATGCATCAATTCCCAATTTCTGCATCTTCTCGTAAGCTTTCGTACGTCCCTCCGGTGTACGGAATTCCTCGCTACGGGCCGTCTTTAAGATCGTTCCTCCTCGTTGAATAATATTACTCACGTCATGGGAATGCATACGCACAATATTTCCCTCGATCAATCCCTCATATCCATCGTAAATACCATAAGCCTCACAGCCATTAAAAATAGCGGCCCTCACAACCGCCCGAATAGCGGCATTCATTCCCGGAGCATCGCCTCCTGAAGTTAAAACTCCTATTTTTTTAATCTTTCCCATAAAAACAATGTTTAATTGAAAATTGGAAATTAAAAATGTTAATCTCTATACCCCCAATTCTATAATTTATTTTTTTAGTTTTAGCTTTTAACTTTTAGTTTTTAGCTTTTAACCCCTCCTTTATCTCTTCCATCACCCACCTCGGTGTTGAAGTAGCCCCACTGATTCCGACACTATCGGCTTTATCAAACATCTCATCACGCAGGTCTTTCACCCCCTGCACAAAATAAGTCCGGGAATTCACCTCCCGACAAACCTCGAAAAGTTGCTTCCCGTTGGAACTCTTTTCCCCGCTAACAAACAAGATCACATCATGTCTTGCTGCAAAATCTTTCAACTGCGGGATTCGATTTGCCACCTTACGGCAGATTGTATCGTTTACTACCACGGAGGCCCTCGCATTCTCCTTCACCAACTCCACGACACGCTTGAAACCATCCAAACTCTTGGTTGTTTGGGAAAACAGGATTACCGGACGGGAAAAATCGATGGATTTCAAATCTTCCTCTTGCTCGATAATCAACGCCTCATCATTCGTCTGTGCTACCAACCCGTTCACCTCGGCATGTCCTCTTTTTCCATAAATCACGATCTGCCCCCCGTTCGCTCTCACCTCCTCGTATGCCTCTCGTATTTTCTTCTGCAAATTCAATACCACGGGACACGAGGCATCGATCACCTCAATCCCGTTCTTCTTTGCCAGTTCGTATGAACTCGGTGGTTCACCATGAGCCCGGAACAACACACGACACGCCTTCAACCGGGCAAATTCATCATGATCTATCGTACTTAATCCCAGCTGTTTTAATCGCTCCACCTCTAAACTATTATGCACAATATCTCCTATGCAATATAATCTTCCATGTTGCAATTCTTCCTCCGCCTTGGCAATCGCATTCACAACCCCAAAACAGAAACCGGAATTCTCGTCAATTTCTACTTTCATATTTCGAACGAATGATCTTTAACATCTCTTCCACTTCTTCCTCCACGGTCATATCGCCATTATCAATCAACACAGCATCCGACGTTCTCACCAAAGGACTTGTTTCCCGGTGTTCATCTATATAATCCCGTTTCCGGACATTCGCTTCCACTTCTTCATAAGTCACCTGCTCCCCCTTCTCGATCAGTTCCTTGTAACGTCGTTGAGCCCGTACTTCAGGACTTGCCGTCATAAAGAACTTCACCTCCGCATGAGGGAACACGACACTCCCTATATCCCGTCCATCCATGATTACACCACCCTCTTTTGCCATCTCCCGTTGTTTCTCAACAAGCAACTCCCGCACGTAAGGCAACGCAGCAATCAAACTCACGTTATCAGAAACCTCTAATCCGCGAATGGCTACCTCTACATACTCGCCATTCATGTAAGATTCATAACGTTTTTTTTCCTCGTTATATTTAAAACCGAAAATAATTGTCGGAAGAACTTCTTTCAACTTCTCATCATCCACGTTCCCGTTTCGGATTAATCCTTCACGCATTGCTTTCAACGTCACGATCCGATACATGGCTCCCGTGTCAATATACGTGTACCCCAAACGTGCAGCCAGTATTTTGGATACCGTGCTTTTTCCCGTAGAAGAATGGCCGTCAACGGCAACAATCAAACCTTTCTTTTCCATTTTCAATTTTATCTGTTCAGATTGCGAAGATACAAAAAAAGGGAGTAATCATGACGATCACCCCCTGCTATATTTTTGTTACAAATTCTAGTTTACCAACTGCAACAATTTCTTTGCCTTCTCCATCATGGTCTGGTTAGAAGACTCTTCTGCCAAAGAAGTAGCAATCTTAGCATATCTTTTAGCAACATCCTCGAAACCACATTTGTTAGAGATCAAGGCATAATTATAAAGGGCATCAAAATCTTTCTTTGACTCGACGGTTTTACCTGCCCACAATTGAATCACCTTCAAACGGGAAACATCATTCATGATCTCCAACGCACCATCGGTGATCTCCTTGATCATTTTCCTGTTCTCGGGGAAATAACGGAATAACTTTCTAGCCTTGTAGAAATAATCTTCTGACTTACGCTCTGCCCGCAATTGCTTGATGTAAAAATAGTCAGCCACCACATCATAATGCTCGTAACCGCTACTCTTTAAGAAATCCAGATACTTGTTATACTCGATCTTGTTACTGTTGTAGTATTGTTCCAAATGACCGACAAACACGTTATCCAACTTCTGAAACACATCATCCTTCGAGAAGTTCTGCATGAACTTGGACTGATTGTTAAACAAATATTTAATCTGGGGAGCATTCACATCATCCACGTAATCCCGGATAATCGACCAGTTATAATCCTTCAAGTAATCCGCCTCCTTCTGAGTCTGAAAATACCTGTTCACAACATCACGATTCGGCTTCCCTTGGTTTTTCAACTCTCTCAGAAGTTGAATTGTCGTTTGGGGGTCCGCAGGATTCGCCTCGAACTTCTTCACTAAATTATCCAATGAATCCATCTCCTTCTCGTGAGCTTGCACTCCAACAAGATTGAATAATAAAACACCTACGATTAATACAATTTTCAACATAATACTTGATACTTAAATTTGAACTTACACCCATATAACACCTTTAGGAGCAAAAAGGGTGACTCAAAAGTCGATTTTAACTTAATATTTAACATGAATTAATTATTTTACTTACAAAAACGAATCAAATCCCCCCTTTAAATAAAAATTTATAACCTTCTCATTCTTTTTCTCTCTAATCCGTGAAATATTTAATATTTACGGTGTTATATACGGACTAAACATATTGTATGTTTCACCCGAATCCCTCTTTTTACATGAGAATCACTTAAATTTTAACAATCTTAATTTTCAAACACTCCACACTGATACAGAAATGAATGTTTTGTTCAAATTTATCTATAAATTGGATGCCAATATTAACCTACCTCTTTTCCTCGACAAATTCGTCAACACGTAATATCAATAAAATCCTTGGAAATCATTGGGAACTAATTTTTCTGATTGCTCCTTTTTAATCAAAAAAATTAATACATATAACCGTTCCATACACTTGATTTTAAGAAAATTTCAAAGGTATGACTAGACAACGGAAAATTGTATTAGCGAGATTGACCAAAAATTTAACTTTTCAATCAATCTCGTCCTTATTCTAATTCTCGAAAAACTTCGATACCTCGAAATACAAATTACGATAATGTGCCCGTGTATCCCGGTCTCCAGAATTCATTACTCGTTTTAGTAATTTATAAACTTTTTCCAACTCATAATGATAAACAGCATTCGCCACTATTCTCGTGTCAGAACCATCGACTGGACTCATAGCCATACGTTCATGCAAATGGCTTGTCGAACAAGAACATATATCAGTATGATCACCTTCAACCAAAGAACGTCGTCCTTTCTCTCCCGTGATCCCTTTTCCCTCGGCCATCATTAATGACAAGATGTAATTGTACTGCATCACCCGTTCGTAATGATTAAGATCCTGACGTTTTAGCGTTGGTTCCATCACCAGATTATAAACATCATCCATATACTCGACTGGCGTATAAGCATCTTTACCATCCTGTTTTTCCCATACTGAAAGATTCGATAATATACCACTTGACGTTAAAGAACCAACAACCAATCCCATATACTCAGCCACTTTTGTATTCCCGAATGAGAAATTTCGTTCTATTTCGGGTTGACAATACCAATCTGGAAATGCCCGTAATTGTTCTAATACAAAAGCTAATGCTTCCTGTTGTTTTTCCTTGCTTACGAATTTATAAGCTTTCTTTTGATCACCCATAACCGGAGCATCCAAATAAACACCTCCCAAATAAACGAGAATATGTTCAATATACCTCCTATATTGACTGAATATTTCCCGATAAAGTTCTTCTGGCTTCTCAAAAGTCACTCCTTCATCATACGTCCATTCTAACAAATGGCTCGTAATATATTTCAAGTTTTCAATCCCGTAACGATTAGCTTTCATACAATCATTACCCAAAGATTCAGATAAAGCAGACGGGTCTACAATCGAAAACAAAGAAAACTGCTGAGGTCCATAATGATACATTGGATCATCTTGCTTTTCTTGTATCCATTTATTCAGAATCGGACGTTCTGCCTCTGGATTCTCTACTGCAATAGGCGCATATCCCCATTTTATGGCGTATTTATCATAAACTCCCAAAAGTGGGGGAAGTAAATTTACACCTTCGTCTCCCGGTTGCGCCACATAATTAAAACGAGCGTAATCCATGATAGAAGGAGTTGTTCCATATTTCCGAGTAAATGTCACGGAACGCAAAGAATCTACCGGGTAAGCATAAGATGCCCCCATATTATGCATCAATCCAAGTGTATGACCAATTTCATGAGCTGCGACATACCGCAATGCTCGCCCCATCGTTTCCTCGTCAAACACTTTTGCCCTCACTTTAGGGTCAACCTGAGCTAATTGAACAAATTGCCAGTTATGCAACAACTTTATCACGTTATGGTAGAATAATACATCAGCCTGTATGATTTCTCCCGAACGAGGATCAATCCAAGCCGGCCCCATTGAATTGGCTGTTTCTGTAGTAATATAACGATAACACGAGTAACGAATATCATCCGGATCAAAATTCGGATCATCCACCGGATAATCTTTAGCTACTATCGCATTCTTAAAACCAATTTCTTCAAAGGCCGCCTGCCAATCTTCAACCCCTAACTTAATGTATTTTCTCCATCGTTCCGGAATAGCGGGATCAATGTACCACACGATCGGCTTCTTCGGTTCCACAAGTTCTCCATTACGATAGCGCTCCACATCCTCATCTTTAGGCTCGATTCGCCATCGTTGGATATAATCTACTTTTTTCAACTCGTCCACCTTTTCCGTATAAATATGTTTTCGTAACGGGAAGTACCCGATTCGGACATCAGATATACGCGGTCTCATAGGCTCATCCGGTAACAGAATGATCGAACGAGTCATAATAGCTGTAAAAGGATAATCATCAACGGTATACACTAACCGACTTTTAATGTTCAGATTTAAAGGAAATGATTTCACTTCTAATATCGTCGATTTATCACTAGAAAAACTCCCCTCCAAAGGATTCTCCCCAAGAATAAAACTCAACGGGGTTCGCGGTTTAAAAGGACTTAATTCTTTCTGGTCCGAACAAAAGAAAAAAGAAACATCAATCACAATTCCGGTAGAATCTGCATTCTCACACACGATTTTAAAAGCCTCCATTATTGGCTCGACATTATTTCTTTGCAATGATTGATAAATCGGGGACATCGGGTCGCATTGATTCAACGGACTCAACCGATGTAAATACACTTGTTCATCATCCCGTGTAAATTTCACCAATAACGGATGAAGAGGCATTTCTCCTCCCGACACGTCGGTATTATTACTTGTAGCCGTTACCCGTGAAGAAAGCAACATTTCCTTATCCAACAAACATTGAGGTATTTCAAAATACACTTTCTGTTTTTTCTTGAATATTTTAAACATCCCTTCATGCACCTCCGCATCTTTTAAAATATCGGCATAATTACTAGCACCCACCGCCGAATCCTGCTTGGTTGTCACGGGACTCAACTCTCCCAACTTTTTGCCAAACAACTGAGCTTCACTAGTCTTTGCCAGTAATAAACCGGCAAAGATTAGTATTCCTGTCCTTACATTCATTCTTGATTATTTAAATTGTTTATTTCCAATAGCAACAAGATCAATCTGATATTTCATTTTAAAATAATTTACCAAGATGTCATATTTATCTTTCAATTTACTATGAGCATCTAGCACGGGTTTTAACTCTTCATAAGGAACCGTCAGAATTACTCCCATAAAATCTTTAAAATCACCTTCTTTATTAGGTGTCACCAATGAATAAGAATTTGAAGGATCTCTATACCAGAAACCATAATCTCTTACATCCACATCAGTCACCCCCTCATTTTCCGGTAAATATTCCAAAAACGATTGATAATACCCTTTACTCACTTCATAAAAACTCTCCGGAACTTGAATAATACCATTTTGTAATAGATACTCTTGCCAGAACACTCCGTTAGTTGACTCGCGCATGCTTCTCAACTCTTCTTCTGATAAATTCTCTACCCCTTCCCGTATTTTTCCTAAAGCCAAATAACTAAGACCTGCTAAGGCCGCATTATCCTCCAGTACACCCCAATTCATCCGGCCCACTTGTTTTCCAATCAACAATTTCAATGGAAAATACTTCTTTTTAAAGTCTATATCATAGATATTTAAAAATGTCTTTTCCAACATAGAAAACCCCTTCATCAAAACTACTCGGTCTTCTTGTTTTGTCAGATAAACATTTTTTGCTAGTCCACTCATGTTCCACTGGTAATCAATCGTATCGTAATCAACCATAATAATTGATCCGTTCTCTTGATAAAATTTATAAATATATTGATCGACCGCATCCCCTCCTTCCTTCAATTCATAAGGAATATCTCCCTTCGTCGTATGAATGTCATTCTCATCATAACAGGCTGAAAATCCCATACCTAATACAATGATTAACGATAGTAATTTATTTGTTCTCATCCTATTCTTCTTTTAATTATTGTACAATAACCCCTTTTCTCTCCGGACGATTGATATTCTCCAGATTATAGTCAAACTCTTTTACTTCCACAGGTAAAGGTAACGTATACGCTTTATCGTTTTCTTCAAGCACGAATTTCTCTTTTTGAGAACTGTTCACGTCTGTCGTGTAAATATGCTCTATCCTCGGCCGATCCCAGCGCCGAAGATCAAACCAACGATGTTGCTCAAAACACAACTCGAAACGGCGTTCCTGCCGAACCAACTGAATAACATCCGTTTTTGTAGAAACTGTTATAGGCACCTCTGTCTCAAAACGATATCTTCTAAGATGTACAATATCATCTAAGGCCAAATCCGTATGTCCTAACTCCGCATTAGCCTCAGCTCGATTTAAATAGGCCTCTGCCGTACGAAAAGCAAAGCCATATACTCCTGTATTTGCAGCTCCTTTTCCAACAATCAAATCACCCCAATCATCTTTCACATAAGTCCGTTTTCGGGCATCATTTGCATGAAACGAATTATAAAATGCCATTGAAACAGGAAAACACCCACGATATGCAGCACTAAGATAATTCACTTCATAATCACCATACGTCCAAATAATTTCAGGATTTTCTTTTGTAAACACATAATCTTCTTCCGTTAATGTTCGAATATCATATAAAGCTGAATTTATCGTTAAAACTTTATCCGCATAAGAAATGGCTTGTTCATAATCCTTTTTGTATAAATAAAATCTGGAAGCTAGCAAATAAGCAGCACCTTTTGATATCCGAAAAACCGTTTTCGTATAATCCGTGGTTTCAAGAAGGTGAATTGACTTTTTCAGGTCGTTTTCGATCAATTCGTAAGAACGTGCCAATGTTTCCCGCTTATATGTCCGTTCCCTCACGCTATGCTCATAATTAAAGGGTATACCTAAAGCTTTATCAGCCGATTCTTTCTCGTAAGGTTCCCCGTACAGATTTACTAGCATGAAATAACAATATGCACGTAAAAAATAAGCTTCCCCTAGCAGATCATCTTTATCGCTCTGCGTTCCTTCCGCATCATCCAACAAATCAATAACATTATTAGCAATAAGAATCTTACTATAATACGTTTCCCAAGCATTATCCGCATTCAACGCCCCGGTAAAACGATACTCCGGATTCGGTTGCCAACAAAAATAACCATACCCATCCCCCCGAATATCTGACTGCATAACGGGCCAGGTATTCGCTTTTTCTTCAACATCATCCGTCATAATATCCAAATACGTATGAATCGACGTATTATTTCGGATATACCCCTCCCCAAACAAAAATTCACTATAGTCCTTTACCGTTTTAGGAATAATTAGGTCTTGAGAACTCTCTTCCAGAAAATCTCCACACGAAGAGAAAAGTACTACAACTATTATATATATCAATTTCTTCATAACAGTCTCGTTTTAAAGTGAAATATTTAATCCAAAAGTAAAACTCTTCGTCGGAGGTACCGTTCCGGATCCCAAAGTCATCTGTTCCGGATCCTGGCCTCGTAATTTCTTATTAGCCCACAACCAAAGATTCCCAGCCTCTAAACGCAAACTAACTCCAGACACTCCGATGTGTTTATAAAGATGTTCCGGCAAATTATAACTCAACGAAATATTTCTCATCCGTAAGAAATCACCTGATACCACTCGTAGATCCGCATTATTATACATCTCCCACATATTACTAGATATAGTATATTTCCGTTCCATATCAGAATAAGCCAAGCTCAAATCAGACAAAGCCGGGATATTTGTATTTTCATTTACACCTTTTCTCCAACGGTGTACAAACTCATCTGACATATTTTGTTGTGGTAAAGGCAACATCTGTCCTGTCGATTCATATAAATTATTCAACCGAACTTTTTTACCCACAGAGAAAGCAAACAGTGCATTCAGCGTAAAACCTTTAAAACTGAAATAAGTGGAAAATCCTCCGTTAAAATCAGCCACTCGCTTCCCGGAATAAGTAAATGCTTTAGCAAACATTTCCTCTTTCGAGATCCCGTCCGGCTCATCTATATCTTTAAATTTCGGTAACCCCTCTTCATCCAAACCATCAAACTTATAGGAATAAAAACCATCCAAAGGTTTAGACTCCATGATCAAATTTCCTTGTAAATAATCTTTATAATCATAAGTCTGTGTCTGATTTTTACTAGTCACTTTATTATAATTTTGATACATATTCAAAGAGAGTCCCCATGTAAAATCCTTCGTTTTTATCGGAGTTCCATTTAACGTAAATTCCCAACCCTTATTTTCCACATCCCCCCCGTTAATTGAAACATCTCTTTTACCGGAAACCGTTGAAACTCGTTTAGTTATAATCTGATCTTCACCTTTTTTCAAATAATATTCAGCATAACCACTGATTCTATTATTCAAAAATGCAAACTCTAAAGCTAAATTATAAGATTTTGTCTTTTCCCACTTCAAATATGGATTCTGAAGTTTATTTAAAGATGACATATATTCTTTAGAAACATCATCCATTCCACTCATGGACACGATCAGATCCGGAGTCTGGTCCGAATGTACATTACCTTGTACCCCGTATGATCCTTTCAATGCCAATAAATTCATCCATTGGACATTACGAAAGAACACCTCGTTATGAATATTCCAACGAACAGCTGCAGACCATACTGGCAAGAATTTCGTACTCTTATCCTGTCCAAATTTATTGGATCCATCAGTACGGATATTAAAATTAGCCGTGTAACGGTCATCATAAGTATACGTGAAAGTTCCATAGAAAGAAACCACATTAGTCAAACGATCCACCACCACATCCGGATTAGCCATCAACCATTCGTTATACAAAGGCCATTCTGCCGCATTAATAGCAACAAATTTCTTACCTCTATCCGGCAAATATCCACGTTGCACAGTAGATATTCCATCATATTTTACAGAACGAGCTTCTGATCCCACATTCACGTCTATTTCGTGCGTTTCGTGCAATCTTTTGAAATAATTGAATCCTGCCCTTACCGTATATGTAGATGATAATGTATTATCATTTTTCAATTCCCCACCATAAGGTAAACGGCACCTAGTTTCAATAAAATTACGATCGGTCGGCAATTCATCACCATAATTCACACCCCGTAAATCCGCAATATAATATGATTTCTCGTTTGCCCATTCAGAATCCTTCGTATTAGCTTTTGATAGAGAAAACACTCCGGAGAATGTTAATCCTGACAATATTTTATAATTTACATCTACCATGAAATCAATCGTCTGATTCTTTATCTTTCGACCGGTATTATCTCGTTCATTAAGGATATTATAATTCAAGATAGTTTCATAACCCTCTGTTTTATTATAAAATAAATAAGATCCATCCTCATTATAAGCGGGAATCGCACGAGAAGTATTATAAGCATAACCATATGGATCGATAGAACCATGCAAATATTTCTTTGTTGCCGCGTAAGCCCTCAAAGATAACCCGACATTCAATCTTTTACTCAATTCTAAATTTAACTTCAAAAGAGCATTATAATTCTCCACATCAGAACCTTTCACCACGGCATTTGTATTTGCGTATCCTGCAGAAAAATAATAATTCACAAACTCCGAACCTCCCGAAATTGATAATGAATGTTTATGAGACACGTCCGTTCTAAAAAGCTCATCGTACCAATCAGTATTCACCTTTTCAAGATCATACACCCGATCCACAAATTGTTCTTGAGTAATCCGTTTAGCATACAAATCATACAGAGCTCCCTCATAACCGATATTAGAAGGTTTTATTCCGAACGTCAATCCCCTTTCTTCAATCTCTTTAGACACATCAATTCTTTCTTTGGAATTCATCCGATTCAAATTATTATAACTCGGTCTCAAACTAATTCCCACATTACCAGAATAATGCACTATTGGCTTCCCATATTTACCCTTTTTTGTCGTGATCACAATCACACCATTAGCCGCTTTCACTCCATATATAGCCGTGGCTGATGCATCTTTCAAAACATCTATACGATCAATATCTTCCGGATTAATACTGGCAATTGCATTACCTATCAAATTCACGTTATCCAAACTGTTCAACTCTTCAGCAGAAATAGGCACCGGATCTTCTAAAATAATTCCATCTACCACCCAAACCGGTTCCCGATTTCCAGAAATAGAAGAGGCTCCCCGGATTCGCACTTTCGGGGCCGCACCAGGAGTTGAAGTCGGGTTGATAATATTCACTCCCGCCAATTTTCCCTGTAACATATTATCAATCGAAATAGCAGCACCTTCCTGTAACTCAGATCCCTTCACGCTGATCACGGAACTGGCATTTTTACGTTTATCAATACGTTGATACCCAGTAATAATAACCTCATCCATCGTATTTACTTCCTCCTCCAGCACCACATTAATCGTATCTTTACCCACATATTTCACCTCTTGTGTCTTCATTCCGACAAAAGAAAATTGAAGGACAAAATCTTTCTCTCCTTGGGGAATAGCCAACTTATAACTGCCATTCACGTCTGTAGCCGTCCCTACCGATAACCCTTTGATCATCACTGTTACACCCGGAAGAGGACCCCCGCTTTTATCTGTCACTCTCCCCGTGATCGTTCTTTGTTTTGCCTCTCCATTTCTCTGCTCCATTTCACTCAAATTACGGATCACAATTGTCTGGTCCACGATCTTATACCCCAATCTCGTCCCTTTTAAACAAACTTCCAATATTTCCTGAACGGTCACATTTTTCAGCTCAACCGTTAAGTTATCTACTTTAACTACATCTTCATGACTATAAAGGCAAGTATAGTCACTTTTTGATTCAATAATCTTTAAGACTTCCACCAAAGAAACATGAGCCACATTTACGTTTAACAATGTCTCTTGAGACTTCACCACGGCATTCACTTGAAGCACCGTAAGCAACATAAATAACATGAAAAATTTCATCATAAGACAACATTTTCTCAGGCCAGAACACCAGCCCTTGCATTTGAACTTTTTTTTCATACATTTGTAAATTAGATAAGTTACTGTCCTGAACTCGTTTCAGGCTTAGGCAGGTGATATTGGCGTATCACCTGTTTTTCATTCATTACTTCTTACAAAAACATTTCTATCTTTAATCTTTATATCTATTTTATTTATAAGTTTCAACATACTAACAACCTGCTCCAAATCACTATATCGTTTTATATTTCCTGTGAATAAAATGTCTTTCACCGAAGAACTCTCATAGAACACATTAATATTATACCACCGGGCAATCGTGTTCATGATCACCTCTAAACGTTGTTTCTCGAAAACAAACCTTCCATCTTTCCACGAGCAATACAAAAGCACATCAACGGTCTCAACCGTTGTCTTTCCATCTTCTTTATTCAAGCGCAATTGTTCTCCCGGTTTCAAATAACTATAATTACCTTCCCTTTCAAAAGCAACTTTCCCGTTTACCAAAGTTGTTTCTAAAAAATCTTCATCTTGATAATCCCTTACGTTAAAAGAAGTCCCTAACACACGAATATCACCTTGATGGGTATGAACCACGAAAGGAGCCAAAGAATCCCGGACTATATCAAAATAAATTTCTCCCTTCATAAAAACTTCCCGTTGTCCCTTCTCAAATGTTACCGGAACCCGAATTTCAGATTCTGAATTCATTCTCAAACGACTACCGTCACTTAATAGTAAATCATATTCTCCACCCCGGGGAATCGTAATCGTGTGATAAAGAGTTTCTCCCACCTCTTTCTCTTCCTCATTCTTTCTTGACATCACACTCTTTTGAACAAAAGCTAGAAACGTCGTGTCTGAAATATCTATTTTTGTCCCATCTGGTTCTGTCAATATCGCCTTACAAGATCCCGGTTGTATTTTCTGAACGAAAACAATGGATTCATCTTTAGTATCGTGAAAAAAATAAAAACTTCCACCTAACACAAATAATAATACCACCGCAGCCACATAACGATATAATACCAAAGTTCTTTTCTGACGTTTTGCCTGTTTCACTCGTCCTGCAAATTCTTGGTAAGCTTCTATAGCACTGTATTCCTTGATAAATTCAAATTTGCGAGCGATAAAATCCGGTGATTGATAAAGATTATACAATCGTAAATGCTCGGGAGTCTCATGTTTCCAATTTTCAAGCTCGTTTCGACCGGCATCATCAATTTTCCCGGTTAATTCCGCTATAATCAAATCGGCAATATGAGTAATATGTTTATCCTGCTCCGTCATATTTTCTTGTATTTTATTACAAGACACGGAACATCATAAAAAGTGACAAAAATCTACAAGAAATTTATTAGCAAAAGCAAAAACGGGTGATTTAGTTTTTCTTTCAACTGCTCTTTTCCCCTCTTTTTCTGTTGTTTAACTGCATCAATAGATATTCCCAAACGCAGGGCAACTTCTTTATCACTCAATCCCTCCAAATTCAAATTTATCACTTTCCTATATTTCTCCGGAAGTTCTTCAATGGCTTGTTGCAAACGAATAAAAACTTCCTCCTCCAATACCGTGTTATAAAAGAAATCTTCTGAAACGACCTCCGCTCGATCACGATAACGATCCTCCACTTTCTTATCCCGAATATAATTCAAACATTGATTCTGTACGGAACGATACAAATAAAAACGTAAATCCGTGGTCGCAGAAAATTTATGAGGTGTAGTCCACAATTTAAAAAAAATGTCCTGCACAATATCCTTCGCCACCTCACTCTCCACATATTTACAAGCGATGGCAAGCAATGTATGAAAAAACTCTTCATACAAAATTTTAAACGCTTCTTCATCCCCCTGAAAAATTCGTTTAGCTAATAATCCATTGTCCTTATTCATTCTACACCTTCACATTCTAAATGCAAAGATATGACTTTATTTTATACAGACAAGAGTCGCCCGAAATTCTCGGACGACTCTTTATTTTAAATCCAAATATTTCCTGTTATACCAATATACTACTTGATCGCATTTTTAATCTCTTCCAAACTCGGCCCTGTAATCAACACGTTTCCTTCAGGATCAATCAGATATACCGTTGGTACCCCACTCACCTTGTAATCAGCCCTAACTTTACTTTTCTCGAACCCATCCAGATCTACCAATTGTAACCAAGCGACCTGATCTTCTTCCATTGCTTTTACCCATTTTTTACGGTCATTATCTAAAGAAACCGACACGACATTTACTCCTAGGTCTTTTAATTCCTGATAATGTTTATTAAGTTCTTTATTCTTAGCTCGACAAGGAGCGCACCAAGAAGCCCAGAAATCAATTAACAAATATTTCCCTTTAAAATCCTCTAATGTATACATTCTCCCCTCCACGTCAGGCAAACGAAATACAGGAGCTTTCCCCGTGAGTTGCCGCCCTTGTGCTTGACGATAAGCTTCCGTTATCTTATCTTTCAAATCTCCTTCAGGAATTGAATCTCCTAATGCTTTCATCGCCTTTGTAAAAAAACGATAATCAACCTCACAAAGATACATTAGCTCATTAATAATATTCAAAGCGATTTCTGTTCCTGCAAATTCTTTTATACCTGAAATAACCTGATCATTCCGTAATGCAAACTTCCTTTTCATCTGATCTGAAAGTTGAGCTTTCCGATTTATATCAGAAATAGTATCATAACCATGACTCAATCGGTTATAAGTCGCATCCAATGAATCTATTCGACGCATATACTGTACATACCGATTCTGTAAAGACTCTTTCCTGTCGGAAACAACGAAATACTTATCATTTTCTTTAATCACCCGATAATGCTCTTTTTCAACATACAAGGGAAGATGTTGGTAACCAAAATTAAGCGAGGCTGCTTTACCAGGAATAATTTCTCCGGTTAACAAGAAATGACCACTTGAATCCGCTTGAGTCGAAAGAAAGTATTGACGTCCCGGAGCTGTCGGATATCTTAATCCAATGGTACGTTCTCGCAGAACTTGTTCGCTATGCCCTTCCAATTCAAAAACAGCCTCTCTTTTACAAGCTATCAAGCTCATAAAACACATTAAAATCAAAATATTTTTCCCCATCAAACACATATTTTCAAATTCATTTACTTCAAGTATTTCGTGATTTTCTCCCGAATATTCTCTCCCCGAAGTCCCTTCTCCAATATAATTCCCTCCGGAGAAATCAATATAATAAAAGGAATTCCATTATAATTATATAATTTAGAAGTAATCCCTTCCGGGTCATAAAGTTGCAAATAATCCATATTCTCCTCCTCTAACGCTTTCTTCCAAGCCTTATCAGAATTATCAATAGAAACTCCCACAACTTGTAATCCTTTGTCCTTAAATTCCGCATATACTTTCTTAATATTGGGAATCTCTCGACGACAAGGTCCACACCAAGAGGCCCAAAAATCAATGAGTACATATTTCCCACGAAGAGAAGACAACGCAATTTTTCCACCCGTAGAGGTAATCAATTCAAAATTGGGAGCCTCATGCCCAACTGCACAATTTTTGCCACGCTGAATTAAGTTCTCTAATTGCTTTAACGCATAACAATGCCGAATTGAAGGATCAAATTGATTCCATACTTTTTCTGCCTCATCAATGTTATCAATTCCGAAATAAGACGAAATGATAACAGCAAAAGGCATACTCGTCGTATATTGGGGAAACAGACCAAATATCTCTTCACGTCTTTGCCTCTGTAAAACATCAATCTCATGACTTGCTGCTTTTAATTCTTTCATATTTTCCTCAGTCTGTTCGACCTCGTTATATTCATGAAAAGCTTGATTATAGCGATCATACACCTTCTGAATCGTCAAACTTGATGGCAAAGACTCCAGAATTCGATTATGCTCCTCCCAGCCCGGAGAACCTTTCAACGACTTCAAGCACATCTGTTTGTCTTTGAGTTCTGCCTCGACGGTTATTTTAGGAGAATCAATAAAAAAGTGAATCGTAGGAATTGCCATAGAAGGTCCTAATGGACCCACCGATGGCGCATAAAGAATATAATAACGTAGATCCCCAGTCTCCACTTCTGTCACGATCTCGAAATGATCGTTTTTCGTTTTCGTACGGGTTATTTCACTTCGGTCACTATTCATAAGAATCAATTCTTCATTACCAAGTCCCTTTATAGCACCTTTCAAAGTTACTTTCTCAACTTTAGCCATGAGAGTGGCCGGAACAAGTAATCCGACCACGCACATAAAAAATATAATTTTACTCATCATTATTTATTTTACTTTATACATTACTTTAACCGGTTCGTCAGCAACTCCTTCATAAGGCTTTCCAATAACTTTCCCCGTATCACTATCATAAATATACAAAGAGCCTTTCAGATCGGAACGACTACTATTATAAGTCCCGATATAAAGTTGTTTATGATCTGCAGACTGGCTCATGCATTTAATAATCTCACCATCAGGCAAGGTAATAAAAGCCTTTGATGGAATTTCCGATTGATTGTAAGTCCATTTATATACCATATTCTGATTTCCAAAGAAAAGACAAGAACTAGGATCGTTAACTTCAAATACAGAATTTTTATTGAATAAGGTTGTATTCTCCGTACACTCCCTTTCATACACCACATCCAGTTGCAACGTTTCAAAGCTCGTTAAAGTTGATCCGATCTTAGTTAAATAATACTTATCCTCTTTAATCGTGTAGACCAACATATTCCCATCCACATCGAAAAATACCTGAATAATCTCACGTCCATCAAAATAGTCATAACAAGGGAAATAACTGAAACTAAAATCCGCTGCATTAAAACCACTTGCGTATATCTTACTATTTACATCATCAATAAAAGCGATCACTTTAGAGGCAGAATAATTCGGTCGATCATACGTCCGGGTAAATTTTATATTCTGTGGAAGATCCGTGTACGGGAAAATTTCCAAATCGGCAATTTGTACCTTGGTAACTCCACCGTTAGGAGAGGTACTATAAATTTCACTGCAATACTTGGAATCATAGGAGATTAAATCCTGAGGTATAAAATCATTTCCATAGATAGAGTAATCAAACACATGTACCAACTGAAACGATTTCGCATCTATCTGATATAATTTTTGAGCTTTACCACACATAATATAAAGTTTATCGTACACTTTATCGCAATCAATGGGTCCTTCACCCAATTCTTCTCCATCATTCGTGTAAGCGAAAAGATTCTGCCGAAACTCCGGTTGTAATCCTTGAGCGATTTCTTCCGGTGTCAAAGTCTTCATAAAGGCGAGGCTCCCCTTTCCATCTTCTCTTTTACCCAAGATCAAATATCCTTCTTCGAATTCGGAATTAACAAACACGTGATAATATTTAATATCACTCCCATATTTATTGGTAGTCACCAAACGAAGGAAATAATGTCCCAAATCCGTTGTTTTATATTCCAAATCCGGCTCCGTACTAATCTCTTTAAAGACAGTCGACACCTGATCAGTTACCGCATTTTCCGTGTATTTACCGATACTCCATTGCCAACTGATGTCATCTCCCGTGTAAGAATACTGATTTTTAATGGAAATGTTATCTCCCAAATAGAGATTAATGGTATCCTTCACGTTACTTGTTACCTGAATTTCCGCAATCTCTTTCACGGCAAGAGAAGAATCATCATCATAACAAGAATTGAACGAAAACAGAATAACTAGAAATGATATGATATAATATAATCGTTTCATGGCTTAATTATTAGGATTAGGAATTTGATACATCGGATCATTACTCTCTAAATAATATTCATACATCGGGGTCAAAATATAACGTTTCAAATATCCCTGATACCGATAGATTGTCAATAAGTTCGTTGCCGTTCCTTGATCTAAGTTCTCCCCCCACGTTTTTCGAATAAGTTCATAGATTACAGGACTCTTTTCTTTAGACTGGTGATAAAAATCAACGAACAGAATTAACTTTTCCTGATTATATTCCCCAAGTTTACCGGATTGCCACCACACGGGAGCTTCAATATCCTTGTTGCTAAACAAGATTATACACTCTTTAACATCCGTTGGCACATAATTTTCATTTTCCACCAAACGCAGCGTCAACACATACTCTTTGTTCTTTTCAAGTTGTAACTTGTGAAAATCCAAAGGAACATACGCCACCGCCGAATCTTTGGGAATCGTGTTTTCCTCTGCCAACGTGAAATGTTCTCCTTCTAAAGCTGTCGTCTTCTCTTTCACGATCTCAACTTTAAACGTCTTGTTCTGTGACAAATCCACGAAACCAATTAAATTCACTTCCAAATTCAAATCGACATCTTGATCCCGGGTTAACCCATAAGTAAACTGGACTGAATCCTCCGTAAAAAACAGCTTATCCTTCTGATTCTTATCATATATCTGGTAATCGGTATCTTCACAAGAAAATAACGAAATAAGACCACTAAAAAATAATAAATATACAAATGCTTTTTTCATAGTCATATCGAATTAATATCTGTATTCGGTTTCATTTTCCGGAAGCGGAAGTACATAAATATCATTAGACGCCTGATAGATTTTACCGCTTTTAGGCTCATAAATATTTTGATTATATCTCTTCTGCGTGAAAAAATACTGCCCTTCACAAACAAGCTCTTTCCTTCTTTCTTGAATAACTTTTTCTAAAGTAAGCGTTGCTCCTTGACGATTGGCATACCCTGTAAGCCCTCTGGAAACTAACACTTTGTCGAAATACTTCACGGCCTCAGTCTGATTATCTATACTTAAATAATATTCGGTAATAATGTAATACAATTCTGGCAAACGAAGCATATTCACACCCTTCACTCGGGCATCCGAACGTGTTGCATAATTCAATTCATAAGTATCCAAAACTTTAATACAACGCATACCACTTGCTTCAATGGCACTATAATTCTTAAACCATTTTTCATATCGATAATCCGTACCCTCTTTATCAGCCATGTAAGTATCATCATGATCAGCTTTCAAAAACAAGGAAGAAGTACCTCCGGACAAATAGAGATCAGCCCGAACATTCGTGTAAAAATTGGCAGAAAATAATCCCCAGATTGTTTCTTTAGGAGAAAGAACTCCGTTTATCAAATCCTCAATTTCAGATTTATCAGCCAACTCAAAATATTTACAATCCAAAATCTTTTGGGCATATTCTGCTGCTGTTTTTAAATCTCCCTTCATCCAGTATACCCGAGCTAATATTCCTTGAATAGCATATAAATTCATGTGAATCTGACGATCTTTCAAGAATTCATTATTTTGTTTATCAACCTCCTCAAAATACTCTCCATTTTCCTGCATAATCTCTTCCGCAGCTTTCAAGTCTTCGATAATTCTCCCGTAAGCGGCCTCTGCCGTTAAAAACGGACTAACAGTCAAATCATATTTATCCACGTAAGGAATACCTTGAGCCGAAGGGTTATTCACTATATTCTCACAGAAAAATCGAAGAATGTCGAAATGCATAAAACCTCTCAAAGCCAAACATTCCGCTTTATACACGTTATACAATGGCAAAGAACTCTCACTATGATGGCCCAAATTTTCCAGAATATTATTAACATAGGAAATATTTTTATACATTCCACCCCAGATCTGATCCACCGTCGGACGAACCAAAGCATCCTTATATTCGAAGTTACAAATCTTCAGCGTAACGTCTCCCGGCCAATCATGAAAGAAATATTGCGACAAAACATCATTAAAATTATAGGTCATCGTACGCCCATAAAAAGAAGGCCCGGCTAACGTCGAGTATACTCCGTAAATAGCATCCTCAAAACCTGCTGCATTTTTAAAAAGTTCATTGTTCACCACTTCACCTTCCGGCCTTACATCCAGAAAACTATCACATGAACAGTGAAACGTGAAACAGAAAATAATCAGTATATATTTCAATTTTTTCATGACTCTTGTGGTTTAAAAAGTTGGACTAATCGTAAAAGAAAATCCTCGACTGAAAGGATAAGAAGTTCCTCGCTCGTATTTCACTGTTGACAAACGGGCTATATCATTCATTCCAGCCGATAAGCGTAACCGTTTAAAACCAATTTGTTTAAGCCAATTCGAACGGAATTCATAAGCAATTTCTATCCGGTTAATTTCTAATATATCATCATCCTCTACAAATCGACTACTCTGATAATTGGTCCTTGACTCCGTGTCTGCAATATCCAAATAAGGGAAAAGATCATTCACGTTTGTCCATCTCTCGTCAAACGCCCGTTGATCCACGTTCTTCCTCGGGTCCACGTTTTCAACATTCTCGGCACGAGTTAAATTATAAGTTTGTCCTCCAAATTTATAAGACATACTAATATTTAACGACCAATTCCGAAAAGATAACATCGGGAAAATAGATCCCTCCAATTTAGGAGCCTCATCTCCAATAACAACCTTGTCATCTGTATTATAAGTTAAAGTATACTCTCCGTTCTTGTTGATAAAAACCTCTTTTCCCGTGGCTGGATTAATTCCGGCAGAACGAACCGCATATATCGCTGTCGTGGATTGTCCCTCTTTATACAATACTTTCGGTTTACCGGCACTGGATTCATTAGCCACATCATTAGCCGCTGCCAAGGCATTACTGATTGCCAAAATTTTATTCTTATTGTGAGAACCATTGACTTTCAAGCTAAATCGCCAATCTTTATTTTGAACCAATACGGCAGAAATATCAAACTCGTAACCTTTATTGCGTTGTTTTCCCAAGTTACTCTTGACCGTCGTTTCTCCGATAGATGGCGGAATCGTCTGGTCTATCAACAAATCATCCGTTGTTTTAATATAATAATCAAAAGTCAAACTAAAACGATTATCCAAGAAATCCGCATTCAAACCGATATTATGAGTTTTCGTCGACTGCCAAGTAAGGTCCTTATTCCCCATCTGTTTTGGAACGGCACCCATACCATGTAAATAATAATTATCCTGGTTATAAGTATAGGTCGTAATAGCTTGATAAGACGGGAAAGAAATATTTCCAGTTACTCCGTAAGAATAACGAAGTTTCAACGTACCAAGCCATTCTCTTTGCAAGAACGATTCATTATGCAAATTCCAACCTGCACCAACAGACCAGAAAGGAGCATAACGATTATTCGCCCCGAATTGAGAAGAACCGGAACGACGGATCGTCCCATCAACAAAATACTTATTTTGCAGGATAAAATTAAGATAAGCAAAAAAACCGGCTCTAGTCGTCAGGCTTTGACTACCACTAGGACGTGAATCTTCTTGATACGTTGCGGCATATTGCGGTGAATGTAATTCCGGTTTCAAGAATCCCGTTCCAACAAAACTATGAGATTTCGAATCATCTTTATAAATATCACCACCAACATTCACGGTCAACAAACTGTTATCCCCGATTGGCCGATTATAACTTACAACAAAATTTCCACTCAAATTCAAAGATTTCTTATGACTCTCTAATAACTGTCCCTTTTTCGTCAAATCCTCTTCACTCAGATAAACGGCAGAAGTCGGAGAAGTAAAAATCTCTTGATTGGATTGCCCCGTCACAAGCGAACCATTAGCCGTCAAATACAAACCTTTCATAATATCCCAGCGGATATTAACCGTATTCGTAAATGTATTATCAGAAGTCTTGTCAAAATTGCCACATTTCGCCTCATACAAAGGATTATTGACATCCCATGACAATTTCTGAACAAGAACACCGGTTTCATCGTAAGGACTATCATAAGGATTTAAAGTCACGTAATCGGAAAAGGTCCCATAAGGACTATTTTTTGACTTCACGCCGGAATAATTACTTTGGTAAGAAACCGTTACTTTATTGGCAACGTGATAAGACAGAAATACACTTACACTATACGTATTTCGATAATCGCCCTTCATAACCCCCTTCACATTTCTCAAATTGGCATTCACCCGATAAGTCATATCATTTCCCTTACCGCTAATTCCGATCGAATTACCGATCGTATAACCTGTACGCAAAGGTTTGGACATCCAATCCGTATCCATTCCTTTAGAAATCAATAATTTTTTCCGATTATAATCCTCCAAATCATACTTATTCTCGAAATCATACAACTTGGCCCTTCGTTCAAATTCCAACTTATCCGCCGCATTCAAATAATCATACGTTGTCAAGTCAGGAAAATCAACCGATCCATCCAGATTGTAAGTCAAGCGTAACTTGTCATTCAAGATTTTTTTCCGCTCAATAACGATGACTCCATTGGCAGCCCTCTCCCCATACAAAGCGGATGCCGACGCATCCTTCAACACATCAACTCGTTCAATCTCGTTAATATCAAGATCATACAAATCCCGAAGCGTAATTTCAATACCATCTAAAATAATAATCGGCTGATTCGGATTAACATCCGCCTCGGTAGTCAAAGAAGAAGTTCCACGAATGACAATCTCCGGAAGGTGATTCGGATTCGAACCGGCTTGATTATTCTCCACAAGCTTGAGGCCCGGTGTCAACATCGCTAAAGCACTGATCAAATTCGTGTTGGAAACTGCTTTGATTTCTTCAACTGAAACTGTTTTTACCGATCCGGTAAAACTCTGCTTATTTTTCGTGAAAAATCCGGTAACCACCACGTCATCCAAGGCCGTACGAGACTCCTGCATAATGACATCATACACCTGACGTTCAGGAGTAACCTTAATTTCAACATTTTCCATTCCAACAAAAGAGAAAACCAAGATAACCTCCTTCTGATCCGGCAATGTGATCTGATACGTTCCTGCCGTATCCGTCACGACACCGATAGACGTTCCCTTGATCAAAACCGTTACTCCCGGCAGAGAAGCCTTTGCATTATCAGTCACCCGCCCCCTAATCGTTCGGGCCTCTTTTTGTTGATTTTGGGGAGCCTCTTTAATAATAATCATATTATTTTCGATCTCTGCCACGAAACCAGTACCCGCCAATGCCTTTACCAGAACTTCCGACAACAAAACGTTTTGCATACTCACCGTGATATTTTTCACGGATTTCGTTTTGCTGTAATCATACAAAAATCCCATGTCACACTGGCTCTTGATCGCCCTAATCAATTCCTCGATACTCGCATTCTTTAACTCAATACTTACTCGCTGGTTCTGAGAATGAACCGCCGCATTCAATCCGAAATTGAACACGAACAAAAAAATACAAAGGTGTTTCATTAATAAAAGAATTTTTTGACACCACCTTTTTTGAAAAGGTGTGCACAGTTTACCTCTTTTTTTCATAGATTTGTAGTGTAAAATTAAACAATCCAATAAGCTTGCCGGCTTATATGTGACAGGAGGATATTGCCGTATTCTCCTGTTTCGCTTTTATCTCATTACTTGTACTATCTTTTTATCTATAACAAACTTCACATCACTCGTACGTTCTATCAATTGCAACAGGTAACTGAAGTCATCAAACCGCCTCAGCTCACCAGAGAACAAGACCTCCTTCACGTCTTCGTTTCGATAGAAAACCTCAAAATCATACCACCTAGACAAGGTGGATAAAATATCCACCAAACGTTTCTGTTTAAATACATATTTCCCATTTTTCCAAGCCACGAATTCCGCAACATCCACTTTCTTCTCCGTGGCAACATCACTCTCTTTATTATATACAACCTGCATTCCCGGTTCTAACACAAAACTTTGCTTTCTCCGCTCAAAATCGACTTTTACTTTTCCTGAAACCAACGTCGTGTAATCATTTACCTCACTAGCATAACAACTAATACCGAAACTCGTTCCCAACACAGTCACTTTTTGTTCACCGGAATGAACAATAAAAGGTCTATCCACATCCCGTTGCACTTCGAAATAGGCCTCTCCCTCCAAATACACTTCTCGCATATCATTAAAAAAAGCAATCGGATACCGTAAACAAGATTCCGAATTCATCCATACTTTTGTTCCATCTTCCAATTCGATCCGGTACTCCCCCCCTCTGGGCACGCTCAATTTATTGTACACGATCTCTTGAGGTATTTCCTGCTTGTTACTCACGGGCAGATAGCTCACCAGTGTACTATCAATCTTTATCAGCCTCCCCGTTTTCTCTTGCAACGAGCCTTGTTGCTCTCCCAAATGGTATGTGGACCCATCAGCCATTTCCAAAATAGCATTATACTGTCCCGGCACAATATTTTGTACGGCTATATTCATGTCCTTCCTCGTGTTGACCTGATAATACATTATCAAACAAAGCACGATCACCACAGATGCCGCCACACTCATTCCCCACATCCAACGCCGTTTCCTCTCTACACGCCACCGTCCTTGTACACGCTTTTCAAACATCTCCCATGCATCCTGAATTTTTCCTACCGCAACTTCCTGCATATTCTCTTCCTGATATATTCTCTGCATCCGCTCGTAGTATTCCCGATGTTCCCATCCCTCTTTTAGCCATGCATCAAAACGTTCCTCCTCCACCGCAGAAAGCTTTCCTTTAATCTTTCGGTAAATTAATTTAGCCGGTATAGTTTTATCTTCCATAATTCCAGTCTTAAAAACATACCTATAACGGACAGCCATTTATTTTGTGTGACAAGAATTTCAATTTTTTTCCGAATAATATGAAAAATGTTTTTGGAAAGACTTCATCCATCCCTCGTAATACTTGTAAACAAGTCTCACCGATGTCTCGTTAATACTTTCATTCAATTTCAAGACAAAATCAAATAAAAATCCATTGTCTGCATCGTTAACCTATCGTTGACCTATCGTTAACCTATCGTTGACCTATCGTTAACCTATCGTTGACCTCTTAACGAGACACTAAAGAAACTATAACGTAAATATCCTGCAAATATCCCGGATAACATGAACGAATTCGGCTATTTATTTTTCAGAAACATGAAAAATAAAACAGAAGAATCGACCTCTTCCGAGAGAATATCCCGCAATTTCTTATATCCTCTGGACACCTGTGTACGAATCGTATTAATCGTGATTCCTAATTCTTCTGCAATTTCTTGATATTTCTTCCCCTCCAACACGTTCAACTTAATAATCAACCTACATTGTTCCGGCAAACTCTCTATAGCTAAATTCACTTTAGCGTACACTTGTTCGTCAATCTCTTCATCTATATCCGGGATACTAATCATCGCTTCTGCCATCAGAAACTTATACTTATCCTCCACTTGCAGGTGACGCAGATAATCAACCGCAGCATTACGGGCAACTCGATAAAACCATGATTTTAGCAGAAAATCATCAGGCAGGGAAGAACTACTTTCAAATAACTTAAAGAAAATATCTTGTACAATATCTTTTGCAACATCCTCATTACCAATATGACGCACAACAAACATAACAAGTGGCTGATAGTATTTTTTAAATACGACCTCATAAGTTCGGGTGTCTCGTTTCCGTAACCCCGAAATATATGACCGATCTTCATCCAAATTCATTTCCAACTTCTTACGTCTTAATTGATCTACAATTTATCAAGCAATAAACGAACGTTTAATGCATCTTAAAATTGCATGGAGTAGGAAAATAGTTAAATATGATAATTCTTTGGTGTTGAGATATATGAAAGATATGAAATTATTGACCAACAATCAATATTGCTATACTGCGAAAATTTTATTAAACGTTCGTTTATTGATCTTCAAAAATATAAAATAATTCAAACAGACCAACCACTTATCGCCATTTTTCATATACCTACTTGAAAGCACACTTTTTCGCTCCTTTTTTTGTCTTCCTCCCTACCCAAGCTTACATCCTACTATTATCCCTCCCATTTCCCTTCGTCATCTCTTCATTCCTATAGAAGCCAGTTTCAACGATAGGATAACGAACACATAGCGACAAGATGTAAGCTATAACATTGATTATAACAACATTTACCCAAAAATAAGTTAACCTACTAAATATTTTTCCTCACGCCAGATGCGGGTATTTCCAACCGATGAACAACCATTATCATCCCCAGTAAGTCCCTTAAAGACGAGACAAAGACAAGATACAAACGAGATACAAACGACTTATCTCGTCTTCATCACCTTCATGCATCCTAAAAGTCCTCCCCGTTTCTATCTATATCCCTACATAATCAAGACTTAAACGGTTTCTTTCAATATACTATAGTAGCACTTGTTATTTCTCAAATAGCAAAAAGCAATTCCTTGTCCTAAGACATAAAAAAAGTGATCCGGGGAATCCCGGACCACCCAACCACCACACGGTCCATCCAAAAAGCAACATTCAACCCTACATCTGCTTTTCCAACTCGTCAAAATAATAGGTCACGTAGTTTACATTCTCCTGTATTTTCAGATTTGGAACAACAGTCCTCCCCACCTGTATAAATTCTCTCAACGCCGCTTTATCCTCTTGGGTACGAAAATAGACCGATACGGGCATTACCATCATCATCACGTCAGCATCAGAGAAAACTGGAAATGCCTTTTTACTGATTTTCAACAATTCACTGGTATTCTTTTCCTTGTAAGCATTAGCCAAGCTCACGTACGCTAACAATCGTTTTTTATCATCCGTTTTCAACATCCGAATCACTTTCCCGATCTCCTGTACATCAGCAAATGTTGTTTTCGTGTCACGCCCCCAAACAATGGATGACAAAACACCCGTGTAAAGCATCCCTAAACGTCGGTCAACCTTTTCCTGTCCTACCTGTTGACTGAATTGTTTTCTATGCGCCAGTAAAAACCGATAATTCTCAGAATGAAACGGAGCCAAATCATTATTATCAAACAAAATCCAACACGTGGAGTCAATCTTCTCAATATCCGTCAACTGCCCGGATAAAATTCCGGCAACCTCTCTCAACCGGCGAACCTCACTCGCATCCGACAAAGCCCGTAAGTACTTCAACAAAAAATCCTTATCCCGCTCGCCTTGTTCATAGCGAACGGCTAATGTTCCCACGGTCTCCGTCTGTTTCATGGAATGTTCTACCCGTTGAATAATTCCATCAACATCCGTCCCGCCAACCAACTTATCATGCACCACACCATCCGGCCGAATCAACACGAAGGTCGGATACGCCCCGATACCAAGTTTTTTTGCCAACTCTGGGCCTTCCCCCTTCTCCATGTCATACTTCACGTTCACGAAACGGGAGTTAAAAAACACTCCCGCTTTCGCTAGCGTAAAAACTTGTTCTGCCATCACCTTACAGGGACCACACCAGGAAGTGTAGGCATCCAAGAAAATCCACCGATTTTCTTCCTTCGCTTTCTGCAAGGCCTCCTTGAAAGTAAGCGATTCGAACCTTACCCCCTCTTGCGCCCGCAGTAAGGTGAGGGACAAACAACACAACAACATTAAAATTACCTTTTTCATTCACTGAAAATTAAAGAATTAATCTTCTACAGGTAATGTAGCTTTATACTTGTCAAATTCCGTCCGGTACTTATTCCCGGAAACCTGAATATCCCAACCGTACTCTTTGAAATACTTAATTATAATCTCATATTTCAACGCTCTCGACTTGCTATTATCCAAGTAATCTTTCTTGATATTCTCGTATGACTCCATCACGAGTAAACGTAACCATTCCGAAAAATCACTCTCAAAAGAACGAGAACTTCCCCCAGTAATATATCCCCCGTTACGGCATAATTCATTCACGGCATTCCGATACTTGATCACGTAAGAACGGCTGTTTACTTCATCCTCGTCTTCATCATCCGCATCCGGATTTTCCTTTTTCCATGCTTCCTCGTCTTTATCGTACTCGTTACCCAATTTCTCGTAAGCCTCTCCATCATCATAAGCCTTACCACCAGCCACGAATTCTTTTAAGGGTTCCTCCATACGAGCCACGATCATCGAACCCAATTTTTTCCACACCTCAGCCGTCAACACGGAATCTTGATAATAATGGTTCACCGGATCTGTCACCGGAATAGCGCCATCCGTGGTATTGGGCCACATCAAGATCAACCGACTGCGTCCCAACGCTTTCACGGGATAAATCCAGTAAAGAGAACCATATTGTTTCACGTAGAAAAACTCCAACGGGAAAAACGAATTGGCATACTCTTTAGATACATTACTTAGCAACGCTTCTGAATAATTTAATACTTCCGGAATCTTTTCTTCCTCCAAATTCTCCGCTCCACGCATGGCAACAAGAGCATCTTCAGCCAAAATAGAATTCGTCAGCTCGTCAATACTGTTAAAATAAGTACGAACCCAAACCCCATAATCATTATACATCGCTTTTACACGAGGATCTGCATTCTCATCCGGGGAAAACATCTCGACAATCCCCAAATCTTCCGTCGGAGACAATTTACTCTCCTTGTCACAACTACTTAAAAATAACACGAGAGCGATCAACAGTAAATATATATTTCCAGCTTTTATCATGATATTCTATATTTATAAATATTAAACCAACTGTTTATCTAGGATTCAACGGCATATTAGGACTATTCAACTGTTCCGATTCCGGAATTTGCAACACGTAGCGTAAATCCCCCTGTTCCAAGGTATACACCTGTCCGTTCTCGTATGCATGTTGAATTCTCGGTTTCCCTAATCGCCTTAAATCAAGCCAACGCATTCCACAATCAAACGCTAACTCAACCCGACGTTCTTCCAATACTCTTTGCAAGACAGTCTCATCCGTGAAATCAGCTTTATCCAAAGCGACATAATTATCCTTCTTGATACGGGTCACCAAAAGCCGATTCAGATCAGCAATAGCCAAATCCTTCTCTCCAGTCCGAGCGTATGCCTCCGCACGAGTCACATAAGCCTCACTCAATTTTAACCCGATATAATAGCAATCACTCTGTTGAGTAGCAAACATCCGATACACGGTCGGTCCTAATTCCACGTAATCAGCACTCTCCGGATCAGCATTCGATTCGAATATATACCGTCTGTAATCAATCACATTCGGATCACGTTTACAAAGTTTTAATAATTCTTCCGTTGGCTTAAAGCGAGTTTTACCATAATAGTAGGGATTTTGATTAGCGATGCCCCCCACGAAAAACAATACTTCATTCCGGTAATCGGTATCTATGAACCCGTAAGTATAACTAAATGCGTTCGAGATTTTGTCCAACCCATCTAAATAAGACTGGATCTCGTTCATATCAAACAAAGCCTTGGCATCAATCACATACGAAGCCGCCTCAATTGCCTCTTCATATTTATTCATGAACAAATAAACACGAGCTTTAAAAGCCTGCAAGGCAATGTAATCAAAACGATACTTACTCTTACTTTCCTTGCCTTGTAAATCTTTGGTGGCCTCATCCAAGTCTTTCTCAATTTGTTCCCATACTTTACCTACCGGAACACGAACGTTATTCTGTGTATTCTGATGCACATCCGTTGCACTCAATGGCATCGGAACACCCGGTTTCTCCAGATTTTCCGTGGCATAATTCTCAGCGTAAAGATTCACCAGATAAAAATAACAATAGGCACGCAAAGCATAAGCCTCTCCTCTCACCGTTTCAAATAAATTCTTTTCTTCGGCAGAGGGTGTTTTCCCGGCGAATTCATCCAACACCGTGTTGGCATAAAATATAGACTGATACAACTGTTTCCAGTAACCATCCTCGGCCCCGTTATATTGGTGCGTTGCCGCCCAGATAAACCACGGTTCGTATGATTTCGTCACGGCTGCTGAAGCATTCAGGTTTGCATACACGTTATCAGTCGCCAAATCGGTATTAATAAAGAAATTCGACCGCGGGTATCCACCCAATAAAACAGATTCGAAATCTTCCACGCTAACCGGTAACATACTGTTTACCGGTTTTATATCTAGTAAATCACAACTACTAAACAATGTAAGTAGTATCAACACGTGAGTATATAATATCTTTTTCATAATCAATAACATTAAAATTGTACAGATAGCGAGAACGAGTATGTACGAGATAATGGCAAATACGTATTCCCGAAAGAAACATTAGCATTACTCGTTGATCCATATTTCATGACAGCTCCCGTTGCCTCCGGATCTTGGCCTTTTAATCTCGAATTTTTCCACACGTGCAAGTTATTTCCTTGTAACATAAAACGAATATTCTGAATACCTAAATCCCGAAGTTTCTTCAAATTCAAGTCATAACTCAAAGAGAGATTCTGTAACCGCACGAAATCGCCCTTCACAGTTCTCAAATCACTGTTATTATACATCGTCCCGTTTGACGGGTAGGGATAGAAAACAGCATCATCAAACTCGTTAGCTTCTAATCTCGGGACGTCAGTAAACTTCTCGTCACCCGGTTTTCTCCATCTGGAAGCCCACTCTTTCGACATGTTCTGTGTTGCTTCCGGGTAAGCAAAAGCCTGTCCGTCCGTCATGTTCCGTAAACGAATCACGTTTCCAAAGTTTCCAACTAACAGCACGGACAACGTCACATTCTTATACATAAACGTGTTGGTAAAACCACCTTGAACCAAAGGCATCGTCGTACCGGAATACTCCAATCCTTCAACATTATTCATCCCCTTCAGAACTTTCTCCCCTTTCTCGTTATAGAACTGGGCACGTCCCTCCTCATTCAATCCGGCATATTTATATGACCACAACCCGTTAATCGGCTTACCCACGATAGCGGCAGACGCATAATCCGTTCTCTGAGCATTAGTCATAGAACTATATGTCGGTGTTGAATACGCATCCAAAATTTCATTATAGTTATAACCGAAATTAAAATTAGAGGTCCAACGGAATCCGCCCGTATCAAGATTTACCGTGTTCAAAGAAAGCTCCCAACCGGTATTCTTCATGGATGCCCAGTTTACAGAAACTGACGGGAATCCGGATACCAACGATACTTGTTTACTTCCAAGTAAATCAACTCCTTTTTTGTAGTAATATTCCAACGTACCGGCTATTCTACGATTAAATAGTCCGAATTCCAAAGCCAAGTTAGTGGAATAGTTCTTTTCCCATTTCAAATTCGGATTCTTCGGGGCAGAAATGACCAAATAATTTTCGTTCTTAATGGCATCGATCGTACCCACTTTCGCTACTAAATCAGAATAAGCATCTGCCACGTTTCCCTGACTACCGTAAGAACCTTTCAAGGTTAAATAAGTCAACCATTTCACGTCTCTCAAGAAGTTTTCTTCCTTCACCTGGTAATTAAACCCAACAGACCAAAGCGGTTGGAAAAGGTCATTTGTTTTCATTCCGAAACGATTAGAACCATCTGTACGAGCATTGAAACTAATCGTGTAGCGATTCTTATACGTGTAACCGGCCACCCCGAACCAGGAAACAGCCGCCGTTTCATTCAGGTTCTCAGTCCAGTAAGGAACACCTAATTTTGCCATCAAATCCAATTGCAGAATTTGTTGATGTCCCCGATCATGAGCATAACCGTAAATTTGAGTAGTCTCTTCCTCATATTTAGAAGTCCGTATTTCCTGACCGACCATCACATCGAAACGGTGATCTTCGTTGATAACGGGCATATATGAAATCTGGTTACGGAAAGTGATAGAACTATTATTCGTTCCCTTACTCTGACGATACCCGCCATCGTGCCATACCGGTTCGAAAGTGGTATTATCATACATATCTTTCTGACGGGCACGAACAAAATAACTATCCTCTGTTGCAACATCCACATCAGTCGTGTTCGATTTAGAGAAAGAGAATAAACTGCTGAACGTCAAATCCGGCAATATCTTCCATTCGATATCCACGGTTCCCTTCAACCCGAAACTTTTGGATCGTCTCCAAGCTTGCTCCCGATTTTCCAAGAAGTTAAATTTCAAATCATTATAATACATGTAATTGAAATTACCATTCTCATCATAAGCATTATGAGCCCGGGTCGTGTAGATCGCCCATTCGTAAGGATTTTCACGTGAATCGGACGCGAAGAAACTCTTGTTATTACGCATATTCACGTCCAACATTCCCCCGATTCTCAAATTATGTCTTAACTTGGTGAACACCTTTGCTGCCATTGTATAGGTATCCATTCCCACGCTTTTAGCAGTTGCCTGCTCATCCATATAACTACCGGAAAGATAGAATGTCGTGGTTTCCGATCCCCCGGAAATACTAATACTGTGACGATGGGTTATCGAATTTCGGAAAAGATATTTAAACCAATCCGTATTCACGGTTTCCAACTGATTCACTCTATCCTGGAATTGTTCCCAACTCATCTTATGATCATGTACATCTATAAAATAACGTTCAAAATCGGAAACAGTACCATATTGGCCGGCACTATTGGAAGAGGCCTTTAACAACCCTTTTTCCAACATCTCCATGTTCACGTCAATACGTTCCTTGGAATTCATCATGTAAGCATCTTTCAATTTCGGACGCATACCGATCGTGATACTCCCGTTGTAAGTCACCCTAGTTTTACCAGCCGTACCTTTTTTAGAGGTGATCACGATAACACCATTAGCAGCCCGCGTCCCGTAAATAGCAGTTGCCGCGGCATCTTTCAAAACGTTGATCGATTCAATATCATCCACATTCACGCCTCCGATACCGGATGCGATCAAATTTCTATTGTTCAGAAGATCATCGACATTAGCATCCACCGGATCTTCAAGAATAATTCCATCAACCACCCATAACGGTTGAACGTTACCACTAATCGTGGATGTTCCCCGGATTCGTATTTGTGGAACGGCTCCCGGAGCCCCTGAAGTACTCACGATCGTCATACCCGGTACCTGCCCTTGTAATAATTTATCAATACTCGGCTGATTCACCATACGCAAACGGTCCATATCCACCGTGGTAATTGAAGACGTCAACTTACGACGTTCGATTTTCTGGTAACCGGTCACTACCACCTCTTCCATTTCACTCACATCCTCTTCCAACACCACGTTGATCTCCTTCTGTCCCGTGTAAGTCACCGTTTTCGTTTTCATCCCGACAAACGAGAATTCCAACACGATCGACTGTTGATCCGGGATAGACAATTTATAGGTTCCGTTTATATCCGTGGCCGTACCTAAACTGGTACCTTTCACCAGAACGGTTACCCCCGGAAGCGGAGCGTTGTCCTTGTCCACCACTTTACCCGAAATCTCCACGGATTTCACGTTCACCTGTGTTGCCGGTTTTCGGGAAACAACAATCACGTTATCGACCAATTCGTATCCGAAATTCTGTCCGAACACCAATCGAACGAAGTCGGCTACCGAGGCATTCTCCAGATCAACGGACACTTTCTTATTCACATCAATCTCCTGTTTATTAAAAAAGAAATCCTGTTTTAATTGTTTTTCCGCGCTTCGGACGGCCTCTTCCAAGCTGACATCTTTTAATTTCAGATTAATAACTGCATTCTGACTGGAAGCCGTTGCCGACACGTGGGTTAACCCCACCAGCATCAGGAATATCATAACCCTCACACCATGGAATAGGTTAAAAAATCCCCTGTATGTACCGGAATGGCACAAACTAAACTTTTTTTTCATAACTTTGAATTTCAAATTAATTATTGAGGTTCTCTTTTGGAGAATCAGACGAGGGTTGTTGACGGCAATCCTCGTTTTTTCTCCTACTTACTTTTTATTGTCACTTTTATTGTTCGTCCATTTATATCAAAAATAACATTACTCGTTTTTTCCACGATAGCTAACACGTTTTTCAAATCCATATCCCGGTTAATCGCTCCCCGGAATTCATAACCTTTCGCCTCCGGAGCCAGATAAACCACATCAATATCATACCACCGTTTCAACTGACACATCAAGTCTCCCAGGGTTGTAGAAGGGAAAACAAAACGTCCCTGCCGCCAAGCCGTGAATTGCTCGACCTCCACCTCTTTCAATTCTGTTTTGCCCGATTTCAAGTTCAAAACACTCTGCATACCCGGCCGTAAAGTCACCTCTTCATGTTCTTTCTCCGAGGTAAACCGCACCTGCCCCTCCACCAACGTGGTATATATATAGTCTTCATCCCCATATGCCTTAACATTAAACGAAGTTCCCAGCACGGTAACATTCGACTCTCTCAGATGAACAACAAAACGTCGAGATGTATCTTTTCGCACGTCAAAATATGCCTCTCCCCTTAAATACACCTCCCGTTTCCCCACACCGAATTGTACAGGAAACCGTAGTTCCGATTCGGCATTCAACCAAACCCGGGTTCCATCACTTAGTTCTAATTGATAAAAACCTCCCGTCGGAACTTTCAGCGTGTTGTATAAAACTTCCGTCACGTTTTCATCCAACGCCTTTGCTTGCACGTAAGTCAATCCCTGCAAAGAATCATCTTTGATACCGGATACGCCATGATCTTGAATTTGTCGTCCGGAACCGTCCAACAGGACACGCTTACCATCTGCCAAAATCAATTCCACGTTAGCCATTTTATGCTGGGTTAAATTAACCTGTTGAGGAAATTTTTGTTCAAAAGCCCAATAGGAATCATTCCACAAATACAATACACTTAACGCAACACACAACACGACGGATGCCGCCACGGACCAGCGCGTAACCAGTTGACGTTTTTTCTTTCGACTAATGGCTTGATGTAAACGTTCCCGCTCTTCTCCCTTTACTACCTCAAAATTCCAGTTCGTGTATTCCTCCCGGATCGCAACGAATTCCCTCAACATCTCCACGTGTTCCGGATCACTCATCCAAGCCTCAACCAGCCCGTTATCCAATTCATTTCGACGTGTAAGGATCTGATTAGCAAACTCTATATCTTTCTCGCTATACTTCATCTCTTTCTATTTTTCACAGCTAATACACGCACCCCTAAAAAATGGGCGACAAGAGAAATAAAGTTTTTTGAAAAAAATTCAGCATACTGGTTACAGATACCCGTCTATAACAAATAAATAACTGAACACATGAATATTACATTCCTTTTAGACACAAAAGAAGCATGATCAGATCCTCCTGCAATTCATCCCGTAAGAATTTCAAGGCGCGGGTAATATGCGTTTTTACAGTGTTCACGGTAATGTCCAGTTCTTCCGCCACCTCCTTGTACTTCTTCCCTTCCACCACACATTTTACCAATACCTCTCGCTGTTTTTCCGGTAATTGCGCCAATTTTTCCTCCAAACGCACCAATCGTTTCTCATAATCGTCCAATTCCTCATTTGCAGCCTCCAGTAATTCAGTCACGGCTTGCTCGTTACCGGTTACCACACGCAAATGCCTTAAATAATTCAATGCACAATTCTGGGCCAACGTGAACAAATAAGATTTCACCGGATAAACCGGATTTAGACGTTTCCGGTTACTCCACAACGTCAGGAAAGCATCATGAACAATATCCTTTGCCACCTCTTCATCCCGCACGTAATTAAACACGAAACCCATCAGTTTCGTGAAATGCAATTCGAACAAATCCTCAAAAGTCTTATTGTCTAAAAGTTCATTCGCCATATAGTATTCGTAATTAATACGCCCGGGACTTCGTTTTGACAAAATTAATTAATTTATTAAACTAAAAAAATAACATACCAAGATAATGATTTACAAAAAAAGAGGAATTACTGCTCGGATGCCGCAATTCCTCGATAAACTTTTCAAAAAATTATTCTAATAAATTTCAGATATACTCTTTTATCAATATTATTCTCTTCAGAACACAACAAGTTGTATTCATTTCTGTAATTCAGATTCAATTATTTTTTTCAAACGAGGATCTGTAGGACGAGGAGCCTCCTCCATAACGACACATCCTTTCTTGTCAAAGACGACAAAACGAGGTACCCCTACAATATGATAGTCTTCCGCAAACTGACTTTGGTCTCCAGCATGTAACTGAATACCTTCTAAGTTTTTTTCTTTAACAAAGTCAATCCATTTCTGTCGATCTTTTTCTTTATCCAACGAGATCCCGATAAACACGACATCCTTACCTTGTAACTCCTCTTCCAGCTTTTTTAAATAAACATATTGTGCCAAACAGGCTCCACAAGTCATTGTCCACACATCCACGACAACCACCTTGCCTTTGAAGTCCGATAAAGAGATCTTTTTCCCATTCACGTCCGTATACATGAAATTTCTCGCCGGTTGCCCAGCTAAAGAAGGATATAATTTAGTGGCCATCAGTTTAGCCCTTTCCTTTTGATCCTCCGTCAAAAGTCCCTCATTCTCCTTCATAAAAGTTTCGTATTCAGGATAATATTTTGCATGAATAGAGAACATATATAAAAGAACTTCTCCACGTAACCGATCGTTACTAAATATCTTTTCACCTTGCCCATCCGGATCAATTCTATAGGTAAAATTGTAATACATTATCAATAGATCAAAACCCGTCGGGAACAACAATAAATCATCCGAAGAAAATTTCTCTTCAGAAAGAATGGAATCGTAATAAGTAGGCCAATCAGAACGTTGAGGATGTACACTCCGTGGTGACATCAGAAACGATATTGCATAGTAATCCACGTCATAATCAATCTTCTTATGAATCAACTTGTCAAATCCAGAATTTCCACTCCTAATTGTTTTTTTCACGGAATCAATTTTTGTAACGAATCTCGTAAACCAAGGGAAAAACTCTTTATAAGTTACCCCTCTTCCTGTCATGGCACGCAAATCATTCACATATTTTTCCCATTGATAAAGAGCCTTATTCTCTCTCGTATTTTTCCCCGTCAACACAGCCCCCTGTTCCAACAAATCAATCTGAATCTTTTCTCCACCTTTCACATAAACAGGAAAATTTTTTTGTTTATCACCCAAAGCATAAAAACCCGGCTTTTCCGGTACAAACGCAAAACGATAAGCCCCATCCTGTTCTACCGTAGCTGTTGTACATTCTTTCACTCTTCCGTTCTCCACTGAAAAAAGTGAAATTTTCGGTAGTTTTTTATACTTGACAATGCCTTCCAAAGTTGTTTGCTTTTGTGCAAATACAACCATATTCACACAAAGAAACAACAATGATAATAATACTCTCTCTTTCTTCATAATCTAATCATCTCCAGAACAAAAAAGTTCATTCATTATTTTTGCAATTCTTTTTCGATCATCTTCTTCAGCATAGGATTAGAAGGACGAGGTGCATTTTCAGTAACTATATTCCCTCTTTTATCAAACAACATAAAACGTGGGATTCCTTTAATTTCATAATCTCTAGCTATCTGGCTCCATCCTGAAGCGTGTAACTGCACTCCTTTCAAATTTTCCTTCTTCACGAAATCAATCCATTTCTGTTTATCTTTAGCCTCATCCAATGATACACCGATAAATACCACGTCCTTTCCGTGCATCTCTTCTTCCAACTTTTTCAAGAAAGGAAGTTCCCCTTTACAAGGTCCGCACCAAGTGGCCCATACATCTACCACTACAACTTTCCCCTTAAAATCAGATAAAGAAACTTCTTTCCCGTTTATATCCGGATAAATAAAATTCTTTGCAGGCTTACCAGCCTCAGAAGGACGCAATTTCGCTGCAATAGCTTTGGCTCTTTCTTTTTGATCTGGTGTCAAGATCACTCCATTTTGTTCCATGAAAAGCTCATATTCCGGATAAAACTTCGCAGCTGCTGCAAATGTCCATAAAAGAGCCTCTCCTTTCAACTGATTATTATTCAATGCATCAGCACCTTTTCTATCCGCCTCACTCATTGTTGCAAAATTAGTATAAGCTAACACCATATTAATCCCCCGCGGAAATTGTAATACGTCTGCAGAAGTAAATTTTTTGTCTGATACGATCGTGCTAAAAAAGGCAGGCCAATCAGAACGTTGAGGATGTGCAGTACGCGGTGTCATTAAAAACATCATGGCATAATAATCCACGTCGTAATCTATTTTCTTCCGAATTAATTCATCAAATTTCGGATCTCCGCTTTTAATTGCTCCTTTTATTGAATCAATCTTAGTTATGAACTGGGTAAATTCCGGAAAAAATTCTTTGTAAGTTGTCTGCGCCACCATCGTCACGATAGACTGATAACGAATATTATTAGCAAAATCTTCCCACTGGTAAAGAGCTTGATTTTCCTTTGTATTCTTTCCCGTCAGCATGGCTTTTTTCTCCAATAAATCAATATTGATCTCTTCTCCTCCCTTCACGTAAATCGGAAAACTCATTCGACGATCTCCCACTGCATAGAAACCGGTCTTCTTCGGAACAAATGTAAAACTATAGGAACTATCACGCCCCATCGTTGCCGTGGCACATACTTTCATGTCCCCATTCTCAACCTCGAAAAGCGTTATTTCCGGAGTCCGTTTGTGTTTTACAAAACCCTTTACCGTTGTACTTTTTTGAGCAAATAAAGTTACACTTGTACAAAGTACCCACAATAATAAACTAATCTTTTTCATACATACATTTTTAAATACAATACCCTATATTCTGTCTTATCATTATTTTACAAGGACAAAGAGGTAACAAGGGAAGGGGAATCCCCTTCCTTGAACAAATACCTCAACTCCAAATTCTTGAATTACTTATTTACATATACCCGAAATCCGTCATTAATGTCTTTATGATTTCATATTTTTCCAATACTAATGGATAATCGGCATATAATTCTTTAAATTCCTTCTCGCTATATTGAAAATAGGCCAAAACAAAATCTTCTAAATCATTGGCCTTTGTCAACGTGTAATATATCCATTGTGATGGATCTTTTCCTTCATTCATTGCATAATATCGACTATCATAGTCTAAGAAACCATACACTTCACATTTTGCAGACGGCATGGCAGCACTAGGAGATGGAGTAACCATTTGCTGATAGTAACTTAATTTTTTGACTGGATCGTAACTAACCATATAAAAATCTGACAATTGTTCTTCATCCAATTGTTTCAACGCCAATGTCGCTAAAATAAGCCCTTTGTGTTTATTTTGTTCCTCTGGCGTCATTTTAGCAATTGATTTCACTTGTCCTATTGCTAATGTCAATGTCCCCTGGTACACGTTTAAATCTTTTCTCTCCACAGCCCACCCATTCATACGCATCTCATACAAAGAATCCAATAAAAGAATAGAATTAAAATACATATTTTCGGGTAATGCCGGTATAAGATAATTATCTAAAAAAGAAATTCCTGCCAACTGATCTTCCAGGCTTTCCAATAAAGAATACCTTCTGGATTGTAGTCCATTATCTGTGACCGGAGCCCCAACCGTGTAATTTATATCTAAAGTACAATAATACATAACGGGATTCCCATAATAATCCACTCCGCGTTCTTCCACTCCGATCGTATCATTTACAAAAACAGGTATTCCGTATTTTTCATACAACAAAAATCTTTCATGTCCAATGTGATCTTCTGAGTCCTCGATCACAAACCAATCCCGATCCGCACTGGACGGTTTCAATTCGTTTTCATCACTACATCCTACTGTTAGAAAACAAGCCAATATAAACCATATATATTTTTCCATATCTTTCATCATTAAAAACGTATAAATGCCTCTCGATCCGGTCTTGTCTCATTATCAACCATATTTCCTTTATTAAACTCAATCACATGTTGGGGAATCGGAATCACATATGCCGGTTCTGATTCATACATGTTCAGTTTATAACTACCAACATATGTTACCTGTCGGATTGAATTATCGTAGAAATAATGATCATGTACAATCTCTTTTGTAGACGGGTATTTCGGATGTACAGCATAACGACGTAGATCAAACCACCGATGTCCTTCTCCGCATAATTCCCGACGCCGTTCGTCCCGAATCAATTCAATCAGTTTTTTTCCACTTCTCGCATCCAATTCTTTATATTCTGCCGCTACAATCCGTTTCACACGTAACTCTTCCAATACAGCCATTGCCTCCGCATCTTTCCCTAACATAGCTAAAGCCTCCGCCTTATTTAATAACACTTCAGGCAAACGCAGTAAAAATTCAGAAGATGCAGTTGTCAAAGAAGATGTTGTCTGTTTCTGGATATATCGTTTACTCGTCGGATCTGTCTGATTCACATACATGAAAAATGTAGGACGCAAATCTGTCCCCCAATCTTGCTCCTTACTGTACATTTGAACAAGATCTTCAGAAGCTTTATATCTGTTGACACGAGCAAGTTCACTCCCGGCTGCAATACCAAAAGCGCTTATATTTCCAGCAAAAGCACCCGCCCCTTGAGTAAAAATTGTTTCCACAGAAGTTTGATGTATCACATCAACCGGAACAATATCGTGTATTCCATATATATCTGCAGGAGAAGCTACTGTTTGTGCAAATTCATTATAATCCAGTAAAGCATAATCCCCTTGTAGAACAGAATCTGCAGCTTGTAGAGCAGCCTCATACTCACCTAAATACAAGTAGACACGGCTCAAAAAAGCCTGAACAGCATGATAATTTGCTTGAAAACCACTTTGATGTGCCTTCCCCTTTAACAAGCGAGCAGAAGCCTCCAAATCACTCGTAATTAATGCATAAGTTTCTTCCACTGTATTTCTCTTAAAATAAATATCTTCAATATACTCCGTGGTCTTCAAAGGTACACCCAAATCCGTTGAAGCCGACTCTTTCACGTAAGGCTTAGCATAAGTATTCACCAAAAAATAATAATAAAAACCTCGTAAAAAATGACATTCTCCACGCAAACGCTCCACTTCTTCCGGGAAATCGGAAATGTCTTTCAGTTTGGATAACACGACATTAATAGCACTGATATTCTTATACAGGGTCACCCAAGTTTCATCCCGATATACCGTATTATTTCTTGTACAAGGATAACTCGCCCAAATAAAGAAATTCTCATAATCTGTATAATTGGAATTCACTACCGATTCTTCCAAATCGTCATCCATCGTATGTAACCACTTAAAACTTGTACCTCGATCAAGATATCCGTTACCGATCAGCACCTCTTCCAAATCCGTTATCGTCTCAGCATACGCCAGATCCTGAGAATACTCCTTCAGAAAGCTATCACAACTTCCGAACAGGAATATCAGCACACTTAAAATAATATATTGTTTCATCATCCTTCAATTAAAACGTTATACTTAAATTCATTGAATATGTAGGACGAATCGAAAGATTCAATTGATCGGCAGTTCCTGATTGTGAAGGATCCTGACCTTTCAATTTTGAACTGCAAATGGTGAATAAATTCGTTCCAGAAATACCGATATCAGCTGATTTCAAATGCAACTTCTTACAGAAACTTTCCGGCAACATATATCGGAAAGAAATGGATTGCAATTTCAAATAATCTCCACTCGCTGTCCGAATATTCGAATTGTCATACATCTGCCAGATATTTTCTGCAAATTTGATCGAGCTGTAATTTCCGGACTTCCACCAAGGCATTAAAGTCTGTGTATATTCACTATTCTGAAGTAATCCCGGAATATTAGTTCTTTTTTCATCTCCGGGCCTTTGCCAACGATGCACAAACTCTCTACGCATATTTCGTTCCGGTAGGAAAGCCACGCTAGAGCCTCCCGAATTTTCCCCATATAACTTCAACAATCGAATTTTTGAACCTAACGAATAAGAAAAATGAATCCCCAACGTCATTCTCTTATAAGAAAAGGTATTAGTAACCCCGCCTTGTATCACCGGTACTTTTGTTCCCGACACCTTCATTACCCGACGGAACACTTCTTCTTTATCCATCTTCACATACTCATCTTTCATTTCCTCGTCAATATCATAAAACATCGGACGTCCATCTATTGCGGACAATCCTGCAAACTTGTAAGAATAAAACGAGTTTAAAGGTTCTCCCTCAATTAACACATCACCATTCAAATAGTCCTCAAATCGAATTTCATCCTGCACTTTATCAAAACTATTATTATTCACGGCCTTTGACAATAATGTATTCACAATTTGTCCGATCTGAGGATCGAAATCCCAACGGAATCCTCCCACCTCTGCACCTGCCTTAATCGGAGTGAAATTGAAACCCAACTCAAAACCTTTATTCTCCAAGGTACCCGAATTAACCACATAGCTATCCATACCATTTATATCCGAGATCGTTTTGGTCAGGAAAGCGTCTTTCGTTTTCTTATAAAAGTAGGAAACAGTACCACGTACCCGATTATCAAATAAAGCAAAATCCACTGATGCATTGATCGTTCCCGTCTTCTCCCAGCGCAAATTTGGATTCGGGTAATGCTTTATTTCCGATTCATATTTACCAAAATCGTCATTATAATCTCCTCGTTCAATGATTAACTCCGGACTTTGATCACTCAAAATATTTCCCTGATAACCATAGGACGCTCGCAGACTTAATAGATTAACCCAACTCACTCCCGCAAGAATATTGGATTTCATATCCCAACTACCGGAAACAGACCACACAGGTAAAATACGTTCATTACTCCGATCTCCAAATTTATTGGAAGCGTCAGCCCTAGTATTAAAATTCAAAGAATAAGTATTATTATAGGTATATGTCAAAGTTAAATAGCCAGACAACTCATTTTGAATATTATCTGTAATAACTCCTCGGGATACCCCTGTAGTATTCATCTGCCATTGAGCAAATGAAGTATAAACTGTCGGATCAAATGTAGTAATAATCTTTCCTCTCTCCGGTAAATATCCTCTATGGGTTTGCTTTTTCCCTACATACTTGTTAGATGATAATTCAAACCCGACAGATGCATTTATCAAATGTTTACGATCTTTATCCAGGAATTTATTATAATCCAACTGTAAACGTGCAGTATAGTTATCATTCCGAGAAATATCCTCACGATATTCTCCTCCCATCGGCAACAAACTCCAACTTTTAACCTCATCCGGTAGTGTAACCCCATAATCCGTTCCCCGAAGACAAGCTGCATACCAAGATGATTCATCCATGAACGTCTCTTGTGTTGTATTACTCATTCCATAAGAGAACATCAATTGAGCCTTCAAATTCTCGTTAAAACGATAGTTCAAATCCGTGGTAACTGTTGCTGCATAAGTATTATATTCATCCCGGCAATTCGCCATCTCGTTCAACGCATTAAATGCCAAATGTAAACGTTCTTTCCCCTCAGGATGATTATAACTTTTCGTGTAATAGTACAAACTTCCATCCCCATTGTAGGCAGGTATCGTTCTGGCCGTATTGTAAGCATAATTCAATATATCAACTTCCGAATTCGTGTAATGCCGTTCTCCCCGATTCGCTTGAATCATAAAATTGAATGCCAGTTTATCAAAATTCCCGTTCACCTTTAATAACGTAGAATACCGATCATTCTTTTCCCTCTTGATAACTCCTTTTTCATCAGAATATCCTAAAGAAGCATAATAACGTACATTCTCACTTCCCCCCGATAAACTCAATGTATGATTATGCGAAAATGAATCCTCCGTGATCAGTTTAAACCAATCCGTGTTCACAGTCTCAATTCGATTCACTTCTTGTTGAAACTGTTCGTAAGTGTATACACCATTCAACAATTTATTAATAGCATCCTCATATCCCACGTAATTTTGAATATCAGGAAGAGACAATCTTTTTTCAACCAATTCACGGGAATAAGCAACACGTTCCTTTGAATTCATCAAGTAGATATTATTATCCGTGTAACGAGGCCTTCTCGTGTAAGTTCCACTCACGTTATATGTCACGGAAGGAGCTCCAGCCTTCCCCTTTTTAGTTGTTATAACAATCACTCCATTAGCAGCCTTCGCACCGTAAAGAGCGGTTGCAGACGCATCCTTTAAAATATCAATACGCTCAATATCATCCGGATTAATACCAGAAATCGCATTTCCCACTAAATTCACGAAATCCAAGTTATTAGCTAATGTCGGACTCACATTCACGGGATCTCGTAATATAATTCCATCCAACACCCACACCGGTTCTTGATTTCCCAAAACGGTCGATGTTCCCCGCACCCTCAATTTAGGAGCTGCTCCCACCTGACCGGAATTTTGCATAAATGTCATACCGGGAACATGTCCTTCCAGTAATTGATCAACCCGTGTTACCCCCGGAACCTTAATATCATCCATTTGTAAGGTCTGGACAGCACTCGTATTCTTTCTCTTATCAATTGTTTGGTAACCGGTAATCACGACCTCATCCATTTCCTCAACATCATATTCCATCTGGATCTTATACATGCTTACTTCAGGCTGTAATTTCACGTATTGTGTTTTCATTCCAACAAAAGTTACAATCAATGAATCCACATCTTTCATTACCTCTAAAGCAAACTCGCCCTGCATATTGGAAGCCGTTCCGACACTCGTTCCCTTCAATAATACTGTCACGCCTGGAAGTGGTTCTTTTGCTTTATCCGTGATAACACCTCGAATTGTCCGACTCGTTTTTTCTTTCGGCATAGCCTCAATCTTTCGGATAATAATCGACTGCATCTCAAACTTATACGTGAAAGGCTTACCCTCAAATAACTTTTTCAATACAAAATCAACAGTCACGTCTTTCACGTTTAAAGAAACCATACCGATCTCATTCAGTTGCATAGCACTATACACGAAATTCAAACCAGTCTGTTTATTAATCTCTTTAAAGATTTCCTGTACCTTCACTTGTTTCAAATGAATCGTAACTTTTTGCTCCTGAGCCATTACCCCCCACGGTATCAGTAACATTATTTGCAACAAAAATACTTGCAAAACTTTACGCTTTACACTTTTTAAGTTTAAAACACTCTTTAAACAAACCCATTTTCGTTTTTTTTCCATAAATTTGTTATTTACTATTTAACACTGGATGTAAATTTACATCCTAACATATACCGAGAGTTGGCCCACAACTTTCGGTTTTTTTATTTCACGGTAACAATATTTCCTTGAATATTAAACTCCACGGCGGCAGTCTCTTCCATCAGATGAAGTACATCCGAAATATCTGCAAAACGAGTAATAATCCCTGTAAATGTATGTTTTTTAATTCGTTCATTAGCATAGAACACCTTCACATCATACCAGCGACTCAAACGTTCCATGATCTCTTCCATCGGCTCATCTTCAAAAACAAACTTACCATCCTTCCAAGCAACTGCACCATAAGGGTCCACATTCTCGACCTGTATGGATTGAGTGGCCTTCGTGAATAATGCCATCTGGTTAGGTGAAAGTCTCACTTCTTCTCCCGTGGCACTCACCCGAATCCCGACTTTACCATTTACCAGCGTGGTTTTTACCGTTCCTTTCCGATAGGTATCTACATTAAATTCCGTCCCATATACTTTAACTTCCATACCTTCATCCGTGGCAACAATAAAAGGATGTACCGAATCCCGTGCTACCTCAAAATAAGCCTCTCCGGTCAGATACACCTTCCGTTCCTCTCCGGCAAAAGTTACTGGGAAACGAAGTTGCGTGAGTGAATTCAGCCAGACCTTTGTTCCATCGGCCAATTTCAATTGATAAAATCCTCCCACCGGAATTTGCATCGTGTTATACACGATCTCTTCACCAATTTCTTTCCCCTGAATCTTTGCACCCACGTAATTCAATCCTGCCAAGGAATCATTTCGAATTCCGGATTCTTTCATTCCCTCTATAAACTCACTCCTTTGCGCCAAACACACCCTTTCGCCCGTGGACAAGATTAATTCGGCCTTCACCCCCGGAACAATTCTTTCCGTTTGAGCAATCCCTTGATCAGCTTTCATCTGGCTCCACTCGTTGAGTGCAAATCCCACAAACACCCCCACCAACAAAACGACAGATGCTGCCACAGGCCAATAATGTATTATTCTCCGTTTCCGAACTTTACCCGCATATGACTGATGAATAGATTTCAGGAAACGCTCCTTCTCCCGTTGTTTACGAGAAACAGACAGGGTCGGACCATTTGTCATGTTCCATATTTTCTTCCATTGGCGAAAATATTCCCGGTTGCTCTCTTTCTCTTCTATCCAACCTTTCAACTCACGAATCTCCCCTTCTGACGCTTTCCCGTCAAGCACCCGCCAAATTAATTGATCTATTTCATTCGTCATAGTTTTTCCTGTTTATACTCCTATGACAACTTGAAAAGAAAAAACCCCTACGCTATATTCAAAAATTTACAAAGAAAATTAAACTCAACAACCATTCTAACTCTTTCCGTAAACGAGACAATGCTTTTGTCATCTGAACTTCAACCGTTTTTACAGATATATTCAAACGTTCAGCAATCTCTTTATTGGATAATTCTTCCATTTTACTCAACACAAACACCTCTCGACAACGCTCCGGTAATTTATCAATTGCCTCCCGCAAAGCATTATTTATATTCTCACCCAACAATGCCAATTCCGCTTCAGGCGTTTGTACTATTTCAGAAAAATAAAAATCCAATAGTTCCCGATCAATATGGTTATTGACCACTTTCCGATGCTTAATCTCGTTCAAACAACTATTATAAACAGATTTATAAAGATAAGATTTTATAGACAAATGAATATTCAAATTCGCATGATCCTCGTACAACTTACAAAACGTCTCCTGTACCAGATCATAAGCCAACTCGGTCTCCCGAACAATACGCCCCGCATAATTCAATAACCCTTCGTAATATCTGTCAAAAAGATACTCAAAGGCCTTCTCTTCCCCTTTTCGCAGGGCTTCCAACAATACGTCATGATTATCAAAAGGATGCATACTCATTTCCATAAATTTCACAAATCTAAGAAAAAACAGAATATGCAGAGATTATTTTCTCTCAAGAATTTACACAGTATATATAATTACACAAATTTTCTTCTTAAAAGGAGTAAAATATTCCAACGAAAAGAGGAGTTATCCCTATATTCTAAGATAACTCCCCCACACCAACAATTAAAACTATTTTTTACTATACTTCTCCAGTAACGGAATGATCACATCTTTTTGAGAAGGACGAGGCGCAGAAGCAGAAATAATCTTGAAATTTTCATCAATCAACAGAAAACGAGGAATACCCGTAATATCCCATTTCATCCGAACGAAAGGGTCTGTTGCAAATAATTCCAATACATTCCCATGTTCAGTATCTTTTTTCATACTCTTTAACCAAGATTTCATCGTATCATCTACAGCAACTCCAACAAATTGGATATTGGGATATTTTTTACTCAACTCTATAAAATGAGGCATCTCCCCCCAACAAGGACCACACCAAGTTGCCCAAAAATCAACAAACATCACTTTACCTTTATAATCACTTAACTTCCTCTCTTTTCCATCCATATCTAGCACAATAAAATCAATGGCCGAACGTCCCTCCATTAATTTTGCCCGTTCCTCTAGTCGACCCAAAAATGCTTGTTTAAAATCAGCCTGTTTTAATTTTGCCCCCCAAGTATACAATTCATCGTAAAGAGACGGTATCATCTCTTCTTCCATACGTTCTCCCATCGTGCAAACGCACTCAAATTCCCTTAGCCGTTTTGATTTCGGAAAATCAAAAACATCCATATCATAGCACATCAACAATACAAACCTCACAACTGCAATATCCAAATACTTATCTTTAGCCGAGATCTCCTTCAATAGAGGATTCATATACTCCCGAATTGAATTGTGAAACTCACTAATAACTTTTGCTTTCTCTTCCTTTGTCTTTTTATCCCTTAAAAGGCTAGAGTACCATAAATACATCATATAGCTATTAGCAACATCCGCCTTTATACGCATCATCTCCAACTCTATGAATTCTTTACTCACATTCTGTAAAGCTTTCAATTCTTTTTCTCGCTGAGCCGCCAACTCTTCAATACATTTTCTCGTTTGCTCAAAATCATCCTTCACATTATCTCCTCCCCTTAAAAAAGATCCCTCATGTGGAAACAAACGTCCTTTCATGTAATTATTCACGTCAGCACCTTTTCCCTTAAACCAACTTTGTGGCTGAGATGTTCCTAAATACACTTCCATGTCATCCCCCGGAGTCAAATACAACGTATTCCTTCCCACAGAATAATATCCCGGCTTTTTCAAATCAAAAGAAAAATCAAAACGACCATCTTCATTTACTACAATTTTTTGACTTCTTGCTTTAGAAACATCTCCTACAGCCCCGTCAAAGTCCATGATAACCACACTTTTCCCAAACTCTTTCAAAGAACCATGTAAACGCACATTCTTTCCCTCACCGTGGTTAACAACACCAACCACGAATAAAAAAAACAATAAAATATTTTTCATACTATACTAATTTTACAAAATAGAATACTTAATTTTCAAACAAGATTTTCAATTTTTCATTCAACCATCCTCCGCGAGCATTCGTACTAAGCACGTTCCCCTCTTTATCAATCAATACGCACGAAGGCACACCACTAACACCGAACAACTTCATACATTCTTTGGTGTAACTTTTCCCATTCGCCCCATAGACTTGAATCCAAGGCATTTCTTCCTCCTTCACCGCTTTTAACCATGCCTCCTTGTCATCATCTATTGAAATACTAATCATTTCAAAACCTTTCTCATGATAACGTTGATAAGTTTCTTTCAAATGAGGGATATCCGCCCGACAAGGTCCACACCAAGACGCCCATAACTCAACCAACGTGTAATGTCCCTTTTTCAAGAAAGTTGACAATTTCACCGTTTGTAAATCCGTGTTCAACACATCAAAATCAGGTAACATGTCCCCCACATAAAGCGGTTGTTCCAATAAAGCTTTTACTGCTTGCTGCCCTTCCGATGTTGCTTTAACCGTCTCAGGTAAAAGTCCTGCAACCTGTTTTGCCTTTGCCCTACTATAAGCCCTCACCCGCAAATTTTTTGCGATATACAACGCTACTGGAGATGCTTGGTATTGACGAATAAATTCAACACCAATGGCGAACGTACTGTCCCGTATAGCATCCATTTCTCTCACGTAACGAAAAACATCATCTTCCGTCCCCTTTTTACGATAATAAGCCTGACGATAAGCCTCAAACAAACTATCATATTTCAAGGTAAAAGGAATCACACGTTCCTTATATTTCGCATACAAATCATGAGAGGAAGAACCTTCCACTCGTAAATTTTCCGGAACACTTTTTTCCGCTTTTGAAGGCAATTCCGAAAAAGGTAAAGTAATTCTAATCGTTGAATTTTCCACAAAAACGGGCACTACCATAATGTTACTCCAGCCATACAACCTTTGTGCCGGATTTTTAAAAAAAGTAATACAACGTAGTTCCGGATGATCAATCTTCCCTCGGAATTCAAACTGTCCGCCCTTCAGTTGTACACTGTCATAATATACTTTTTGTCCTAAATCCGTTAAAAACACCCACTCGTTTTCCGGAGCTCCCTCAAACATACCTTTTATCACATACCCCTTAGGTTTACTTTGACAAGCACCTAAAAGCAAGAAAAAACAGCATATAATTATGAATGATTTCATCTTATGCTTCATTTAAATAAATACAAAGTCTACGATCTCTCCGAAATCCGGATACACTTGTAAAGCCGGATAATCCTCACTATCTGCACCGACACTACCTGTTGATGATAAATTTAAAATAACGAAATCACTCGTTCCATTACCCATATCAAAAGATACTCCCAAACTTTGCTTCATATCAAATTGATAAGCTGTAAAATCGAAGTCTTTCGGTGGGTAAGGATCTATTCTCTTAGCAAACTTCATTTTGGAAACTTTTCCTCCCGGATGCGTGTATATCACTTTAGCTTTTCCCCCTGATTGTTTAAAATCCAAACGATAGACTTTATTCCCGGATGCATAAAAAATAATACCGCTATAAGGAGGAGATGAAACAACATGACTATTTTCATCCAAATCTTGAGGCAATTCAAACTGATAATAGCCATTAAATGAGGCATACGTGGGATCTGTAAATCCTTTGGAATTAAACTCATAAACACAACATTTATCCTCACTCTTAGCCAAAGCATAACCATACATTTGAGTTCTGTCTTGATCGTACTGGTATCCCACGCCAACATACAATACCTTCTGATCAGGAGATAATTTATTGGGATTCACGACTGATACATTTCCATCCCGAATAGGAATCTCTTGGATTAGGTCAACATTTTCCTCCCCTTCACTAAAATACAATGGATCGTATTTCTTCACACCATACCCATCACTTGTATTATAGTAAAAAGCAAAACGATGTCCTGCCTCATCATACAATAAAGCTGTATTACTCACTTTAGAAGCTAACGTTATTTTCATTTCTCCCTCTAACTTCGTTCCCGGTTTATACACCTTACCAGCCCTCGGAATCTGGTAAAGAACATTATTCGATAATAGCAATGCACTCGCAGAACCATCACCATCCAGCAACTTAATATTTTGGAAATCAAAACTAGAACGAGCCATTGGAGCTACCATTCGTGAAAGACTATCTTTCTTTTCAAATCCTTTCCATTGACAATAAACCCCGGCTTCTGTGGGAACATCCGTAATCACGTAAAACATATTCCAACTACTCCCATATCCATAATATTTCGACGAGGTTGTATATTGCCCCAAACAAAGAGGTTTTCCGGCAAATCGTTTTCCAGTTTCGTTATAGAAAGCCTCTTTTCTCACCTGAATATCTCCATCAATATATTCGACAGCTCCCAATTTCGTCTGCCCATCTTTAGCATGCAACACCATCCATGCTCCGTTATACGGCTTAATTAATTTTATAATTGTATTTGCCGGATATTCAATTCCAGTTATTTCATCATAAACGTTCAACCGAAAATAATGCTCATATTTCAAATTTTTCTCATTAGGATCAATATGAAATCGTAAGTTTACTTCCGTACCGACAGTATCTAAATCTTTATTATAACTCAACGCTTCTGCATAAAACATCTCGTTAATCGTAGAATGCAACCAAGCATATTTCAAATTTTCCGTATTTTCCTGCAAAGATTGTGATAGCTGAGGAATTATAGTAACAGTGGTATCTTTCCCTAAACGAACCGCATACACTTCATTCAAAGAAACATCCACTGTGTTGATTTCTTTATAATCATAATTTCCCTTATCCTCATAACAAGAGGCCAGCAACAAGACAACTAGTATATAAATTAATGTTTTCATCATTTCTTATTTTTTATTAGTACTTCGGGATACTAATCCATTCACCCGTATTTTCATCAATCAAAGGTTTATTAGCAGGATTTGCCTTATAAGCCTCAAGATCCTTGTAAAAAACATTCGTAATCCACTGAGTTATAAATGTATCTGTCGCAGCCCACTCGTTCAATTTTGTACACCCATATTTTGTAATCAGATAACGAGCTTTTGTCTCACTATAAGGCCCAAAGAAAATAGAATAATAATCGTCCCACTCTTCCTTATAAGTTCCCCATAGTTCCATGTTCACGGTATTCTGAACCTTCAATTTGAATACTTGCCGTTCCGCTGTTCCCGCCTTAAAATCTGATTTTTCATAATCAAAAGTCAAATCGGCAGTATATTCGACATTTCGAATTTCCGGACGTTTTAAAAGAATTCGAAACTGGGCTATCCCCGTATCTGCGGGGACATAGTACTCATCCGGATATATCACCTCCAACGCATTTTGTTCCGGAACCTTTGTTGTAAAAACAATCTTTCGAGGATAATCCGCATATATCCCACTAATTTTCACCCCGATAAGTAACGTGTCCATCAACAAGGAATCCCCCAAAGGATTAATCCCAAAATTAACTTCATAATGTAACTTCTCAACATCATCTCTCCACGAAGGCTTAGAGTTTTGCCCCAAATAGTAATCACTCATAAAATTAATCTCTCCACCTTCCCCGTATTCTATCATTTCGTATTCCTCACATCCTTGAAGAAATACACATAACACAAAAAAATGTAATATGATCGTTATTATTTTCATAATTCATTCATTTTTCAACGTTTAAATCTATCAATTGGTTTTACCAAACAAACTCTCATTATCCGGCCACGAGAACATGTAATTACTTTCAGCCAAATGATTCACCGGGCAATGTAAGAATGACTTGTAAGCATGACGTTTATAAAAGAAAAACAATTGTCCTTCTCCATAAAACTCTTTCCGGTATTCTTTTTCGATCTCATCCAAACAATTTAATTCCGTACAAACAACAGGATCAACACCCCGCATATCCCGAACTTTATTTAGGAAAACAGCTGCCTCCTCCGGAGTTGCAGCGCATTCTGCCAAAATATAATACATCTCGGCTAAACGAATGAGCACGATCGTACCCTTTGTGGAAGGCCACAATGACTCTTGTTTATACTTCCGCATAATAATCCCATCAGCTCCATAATCAAACGCCACTCCTTCCCGCACTCTCAAATCATTAGTACCGTCATGAACCACGTCAAATATTTCATATAAAAAGTTTTCATTATCTACATAATATTCCTTCTCTGTAGTTATATCCTCTGCCACTTGTAGATCAAACTTATCCACATAAATAGAAAAAAGAATCTCTTTTGAACGTAAAATATCTGTAGCGTCATTTATCAGTTCAAAATGCTTACTTTCAATTACCTGATTAGCATAATTCGCAGCTTCAGTCTTATTTCCGGCATATAAATACACCCTTGCCAACATTGCTTTCACCGCATATAAATTCATTCGCATATGCCGATATACCAAAAAAGCATCATTAACATCCATTCTTTTCTCTTCATTTTCCGTTTTCGGGAACTCAAACTTTAATGTGTCAGACCCTTTCAACAACATTTCAGCCTTCTTTAGATCAGCGATAATACTATCCACAACTACATTCGAAGGTTGCATTTCTTTCGGCTCCCGGTTAAACTCCGTCCGGTAAACAATACGCTTAGCCGTTGAATTATCTTTATATATCGGCCCAAACATTCTCAACAAATCAAAATGAAGAAATGCTCGTAATCCCAATGCTTCTCCCTTGATAATCTCGTAATAATGTTCAGTAGTGAATACATGCTTATTCTTATCACAATAGTACAGCAAATTATTCACATTGGCGATTACATTATACATTTCAGACCAAATCTTATCCGTATACTCTTGAGTTTTCGTTGATGGAAATGTATACCACAACTCATCTTCATAATTCAATTTATCATTTATGTGATAACGTTGCCCTAAAATATCCAAAAAACCATAACTCAGATTTCTCGCATACAAATCGGTAGAAGTCATTTTTATATAAATCCCGGTCAGAGACTCCTTGAAACCAAGCTCCCGACTAAACACCTCTTCTTCTTCCACCGTTGTCTTCGGTTCCACGTCTAACCAATTGGAACAAGAAGCAAACAAAAGCATACTCAAGCAAATGCTAACTATATATTTTCTCATATCTTATGATTTTAGAACGTTACGTTTAAAGACATTGACACTTGACGAGAGAACGGGTAATCTATACCTCGTTCCATTTTAACCGTCGAGAAACGACAAATATCTTCCAAATACACACCAATAGTAGCAGCACTAATACCTAGTTTTTGCAACCAAGCATATTTCTTCCCCTCAACACGATAAGACAGATTTGTCGAGGAAAAATAAAATTCATTATCATCCATCACAAAACGCGAACTTTCTTTTGTCAAGGTTGATGACTGTATAGCTGTAAAGAACGTCCGATCCCCAGGTTTTGCCCAACGATCATACAAAGCCCGCCGATCAACATTTTTATCCAAATTGGCATTCTCAATTTTATCAACCAATGTTTGATTAAAAATTTGTCCTCCCCAATGATATTGTCCAACAAGAGTTAAACTTAATCCCTTATAAGTAAACGTTGTCGAAATAGATCCCTGAAATTTAGGCTCCGTATCCCCAACAGGAACTTGATTAATAGACGAATAATCATTTGTCAGTTGTCCATCACGTGTATAAAATACTTCCCGTCCCGTCATAGGATCTATACCCTTTGAACGGACAGCCCAAATAGTAGTCTGGGAATAACCATTTTCGTAACGAGGTAACGGGCGAATTTTCCGCATTTTATCCAGATCATCTGGGTCCTTATTTCCATCTGCAATGGCCATCTGTTTTTCATTCATTACCTTCAAAGCATTGGAAATTTCCTCAATACGAGATTCATTATGTGATCCGGTAAAAATAATATTCCAATAGGCCTGTTTATTGGGATTACTATATGGCATCAAACGTAAAATCACCTCGTACCCCTTGTTGGATATCTTTCCCAAATTCTCTTTCATCGTGGCAAAACCGACAGAAGGAGCCATCGTGTAATCCAACAACGTATTTTTCGTGTATTTCTCGTAATATTCAAATTTGGCACTCACCACATTACGAAACACCGTGAAATCCAATGAAACATTATAATTCTCCGTTTGTTGCCACTTCAAATCAGGATTCCCTAAATTGTAAATCTCCGTCCCCACCACATCTGAAGCTTTATACGTCTTCATCAAATTTTTATACGTATACATCTGTAAAGACTGGTAAGGGGTAAATCCTTGTGAACCAGTAATTCCATAAGTTCCACGTAAAACCAATTCATCAAAAAAGCCTAGATTCTTAATAAAATTTTCCTTATCAATATTCCAGCGTAAACCGGCAGACCAGAATGGTGCATAACGATTGTTTTTCCCAAATTCAGAGGATGCATTGATACTCATACTGTAATCAACAGCATAACGTTGTTTATAAGAATAATTTAATGTCATAACCATAGCTAAAGACCGGGCAACACTCTCACTTCCCGACGTATTTTTATGCTCGGTACCCATGTACACTTCACTTAATTTATCATTGGGGAAGCCTAACATTGACAACTTTGTCGTTTTAGAAGAATTTTCATTAATACTATACCGGGCAAAAGCAGCCAATAAATGATCACCAAACGATTTAGTATAGGCTGCCGACAGACTCAAACGGAATTTATTCCCTTCTGTTTTCGTCCATTCGTACAATCCTTTTTTAGCCGGATCTTTTTCCTCGTAGAAAGCATTGTCTTGTGCACTATTAAATATTTCAACCGTACCATCACTCTTGTTCAAGGTAAAATCCAAACTTAAACGCAAACTTTCAATTGGCAAATACTCCACTTTCAACGCTTCCCGAAGTTCAAAACTTCGACTATCATTCTTGGATTCGAATTGAGTATCCCACAAAGGATTCAAGACTGGATTTCCATAAGAAGTTCCAGGTACATTCAACTCTCGTCGAATATTTCCATTTTCATCCCTTCTGCGATAGTAAGGATTCAAACTTGCATATTCTTGTAAACTTCCATAAGGAGATACCCGCCTACCATCCGAATAATCCACAGATAGTTGATTATTAATTAATAACTTATGATTTCGATAACTCAAATCTATTTTTCCGGTTTTGGTATTCAAGTCCGTTTCCTTCATCACCCCCGGTGCCCATTTAGCCCCTAAATAAATTTTATAACGTAATGTTGGATCTCCTCCCTCTACGGTCAATCCATGACGATGGGTAAAAGCCGTTTTAACCGGCTCTGCTAACCAATAAGTATTCACCCCTCTCATCACTTCTTGACGAAGTTTATTATAATCAGACATAATATCTACATAATCCTTATAATCATAGAAACCGGCTAATTCCTCTATTTTCAACTTTTCTTCCGCATCCATCAAATCATACACACTTAAATCCGGCCATTCCAAACTATAATTACCATTATAAGTAAAACGTAATTTACCCATTTGTGGGGCTTTAGTTTCCACTACGACCACCCCATTGGCGGCCTCGGAACCATAAATAACCGTAGCTGCCGCATCTTTCAATAAAGTAATTGACGCCACCTGTTCTGGATCAAGATCCATAATCGTGGTCGCATCCACCCCGATCACCCCATCCAAAACAAATAAAGGCTGATTCGGACGCGTATTCACATCTCCTCTCAAAACCACCACATCATCACTCTGGTAATTCCCCATACTTGCTTGCCCGCGCATCTGAAAATCCGGTACAGCATTCGGATTTGAACCCGCCAAATTACTGGAATTCATCCTGAAACTGGGATCTAACATTTCCAATGCTTTCAACACATTGCCAGAAGTCATCCGTTTAATATCATCTCCGGACACATGCGTTGTCGAACCCGTGAAACCTTCCTTTTTCCGGGTAAAAATTCCTGTCACCACAACTTCTTCCATTGATTCTACGGCTTCTTTCAGTACCACATCAACCTTACTTTGTCCCGTGTACTTTACTTCTTGAGTTTCCATTCCTATAAATGAAAACACAAAAACGATATCGTCAACCTTGGTGAAATTCAACGCATATTTCCCATCGATATCGGTAGCTGCACCCAACGTAAGACCTTTCAACATAACAGTTACCCCCGGTAACGGATTTCCTTCAACATCCTTCACGGTTCCCGTTATTGTCACGACCTCACCCTCATCCTGTTGGGACTTTTCCTTACGTTTAATCAATATCGCACCCATTTCAAAACGATACTCAAAAGAAGTACCCTCAAACAACCTTTGTAAAGCAACATCAACAGTCACATTCTGTACATTCAACGTCACCTTAGACATCGAAGCCAACTGATCTGGATCATACACGAAATTCAATTTCGTTTGCTCTTTAATTTGTCTAAAAACCACAGAAACATCCACCTGTTTCACGTCAATTGAAACCTTTTGCTGTTGAGCTACACCAAACAAAGGACAACCCAAAAACATAATCAGCAGGAACAATTGTAGTCCCCGAAAAAGTTCTGATCTTTTTCGTTCGAAAAAACCAGAAAAAACAAACCTAATCTTGTTTTTTTTCATAAATTTGTGAATTAACTATTAGAATTTACGGATGCGCAAACATCCTATATCAAACCGTAAGCGTGTTGACGCACCTTACGGTTTTTATTAAACATCATAATTATTGACCTCCTTGTACTGTAACTACGTTACCTTTTATCTCGAAATGTAATGTTGCCGGTCCCTCGATTAAATGAAGAACCTGTTCTATATCCTTATAGCGACTAATCGCCCCAGTAAATCGTTTCTGTTTCAACGATTCATCCGAATAAAAAACCTTCACATCATACCATCTGCTTAATCGTTCCATGATCTCTTCTATCGTCTCCCGTTCAAAAACAAACTCTCCATCCTTCCAGGCTACATACTTATAAGGATCAACATTTTCAACTTGAATTTCTCCTGTTTTTTCCCGGTACACAGCCATCTGCTCAGGAGCCAACACCACTTCTTTACCGAGAACACCACCTCGGACTCCGACTTTTCCTTTTACAAGCACGGTCTGTACAACACCTTTCTCGTACGTGTTCATATTAAATTCTGTCCCGTACACCTTTACTTCCATTCCGTCCGGAGTCTCTACAATAAATGGATGCACCGAATCGTGAGTCACCTCAAAATAAGCCTCTCCTGTCAAATAAACTTTTCGCTGTTCCCCCGTAAAAGTCACCGGGAAACGAAGTTCCGTCATCGAATTCAACCACACTTTACTCCCGTCAGACAAAGCCAACTGATAAAATCCTCCCACCGGGATTCGCATGGTGTTATACATGATCTCTTTCCCCTCCACTTTCGCCGTCGCATAATCCAACCCGGTCACGGAATCATTTCGAATCCCCATCTCGTTCAAACCCTCTATTGCTACATTCTTTCGATCCAAAACGACCCGTTCTCCAGTACTCAAAATCAACTCAGCTTTAGCACCCGGCACGTTTCTTTCCGTTTTTGCCAGTACACGAGCATCATCCAAATCCCTCCATTCGGTCACCGTACGTCCCACAAATAAACCAACCAACAAAATTATAGAAGCCGCTACCGACCAACGCAATGTCATTCGACGACTCTTCCGTTCATAAATATCCCTCTCCAACCGAGCAAATTCATTCTCTTTATCTCGGTCAAAATTCTTATTCATACGAGCTTGATAAGCTGTAGCAAACTCCTGCAATAATTTTACATGCTCCGGATCTTCCATCCACGCATTCACCTCCGCATCGTCTAAATTCTCCCGGTCTGTCAGAATCAAATTAGCAAATTCTATATCTTCGTCATTGTATCTCATAAATCGTCATTTTGCATCTATCACACGCTCCCTCAAAAAAAGGGTGACACAAAAAGCAATTTTTTATATAGAATTTGAAAATAAAAAGATAATCACTTCTTTTTCAACACGAAAAGTAACACAGTTTCATCCTGCAATTCCCCTCTCAAAAATTTCAAGGCGCGAGTCATATGCTTTTTTATCGTGTTAATACTCACGTCCAACTCATCCGCCACCTCCTGATACTTCTTCTCTTCCACCACACATTTCAAAAAAACTTCCCGCTGCTTCTCCGGTAACAAAGCTAACTTTTCCTCCATCCGGGCAAACCGTTCATCGTATTCAGCCAATTCCTCTGAAGCCGATTCCAACAAAGCCGTCACCTCCCGCTCGTTCACCTCCACGACCCGTAAATGCCTCAAATAGTTCAATGCATAATTCTGTGCTAATGTAAATAGGTAAGATTTAGCCGAATAAGACAAATCCAAATGTTTCCGATTCGTCCAAAAAGTCAAAAACGCATCATGTACAATATCTTTGGCCACCTCTTCATCCCTCACGTAACCATACACGAATCCCACCAGATTCCCATAATGTAAATCAAATAACTCCTCGAAAGCCTTATTTTCCAACAGATCTCTTGCCATAACGCAATTTTATCCACGACATCCTCCCCACAAAAGTAACCTATTTGTTTTATTTTTCAAGAAATCTTCCAAATATTTCAACAAAAAGAGGAGTTATCCCAACACCGAGATAACTCCTACAAGAACAATAATTAGAATGATAATTTCCTTATTTATTATACTTTTCCAACAACGGTGTAATCACATCTTTTTGAGAAGGACGAGGAGCGGAAGCCGAAATAATCTTGAAATCTTTATCGATCAACAAGAAACGAGGAATTCCCGTAATATCCCAACCTGTCCGCACCAACGGATCTTTTGAAAATAACTCCAATACTTTCCCATGATCCGAATCACCCTTCAATTTATTCAACCAAACTTCCGTGTTATCATCCAATGACACACCAACAAACTGGACATTCGGGTACTTCTTACTTAATTCATTAAAGAAAGGCATTTCACCCAAACAAGGCATACACCAAGTCGCCCAAAAATCAACGAATAACACCTTTCCCTTATAATCACTCAATTTCCCCTCTTTCCCGTTCATATCCACGACAGCAAAATCAATAGCCGGACGTCCTTCCATCAATTTCGCCCGTTTCTCCAACCGTCCCATAAACGCCTGCTTGAAATCAGCATTTTTCAACTTTGAACCGAAAGCATGCAATTCATCGTAGAGAGGCTTAGTCATTTCCTCATCCATACGCTCCCCAGTCACATAAGCATCATTCAATTCTTTCAATCGCTGAGACTTCGGGAAATCAAAAATAGAAGCATCCATATCATAGCAACTCAACAACACATCTCTCACCACGGCAACTTCCAAATACTGACCTTTAGCAGAAATCTCTTTTAACAACGGATTGATATATTCCCGGATAGATTTGTTAAAATCATTCGCAACCTTTTCTCCCTCTTCCCTTGTTTTACAATCCTTTAAAAGATCAGAATACCATAAATATGCCATATAACTATTCGCTACGTCCGCCTTGATACGCATCATTTCCAACTCCACGAACTCCTTGCTTGCGTTCGGCAAAGCCTTCAATTCTTTCTCCCGTTGGGCAGCCCGCTCGTCAATATATTTTTTCGTCTCTTCGAAACTATCTTTCACGTTTCTCCCCGCCTCTAAAAATGATCCACCTTTCGGAAACAAACGTCCTTTCATGTAATTATTCACGTCGGCACCTTTCCCTTTAAACCAACTTTGCGGCTGTGATGTCCCTAGATACACTTCCATATCATCTCCCGGGGTTAAATACAACGTGTTCCGCCCCACCGAATAATATCCCGGCTTTTTCAAGTCAAAAGAAAAATCAAAACTACCATCTTTATTCACCATGATCTTCTGACTCCACTCTTTGGAAATTTCCCCTGCAGCTCCATCAAAATCCATGGAAACCACATTCGTACCAAACTCTTTCAAAGAACCGTGCAACCGCACGTTTTTCCCTACACTATAACCGACAACGCCGATCATAAACAATACGACTAACAATACATTTTTCATACAATACAAATTTTATAAATAAAAATATCCTTTCCCATAATTCTCATTCCTGACACAAATCAGCCAACTTTTCACTTAACCATCCGCCGCGAGCATTCGTGCTGATCACTTTCCCCTCTTTATCAACCAGCACACACGAAGGCACACCACGAACTCCGAACCGTCTCATACACTCCTTGTTAAAACTCTCTCCTTTTGCCCCGCATACTTGTGTCCATGCCATTTTCTCATCTTTCACCGCTTTCAACCAAGCCTCCATATCGTCATCAATAGAAACACTGATAATATCAAAACCTTTTTCATGATACCGTTGATAAGTCTCTTTCAAATGCGGAATATCTGACCGACAAGGACCACACCAAGATGCCCACAATTCTACTAAAGTATAATGTCCCTTCTCTATCAGTTCGGATAATTTCACCGTATCCAAATCCGTGTTTAGCACCTCAAAATCAGGCAACACGTCTCCCACGTAAAGCGGTTGCTCCAGCAAAGCCTTCATTGTTTTCTGACCTTCCGGGGTCGCTCTCACCTCATCGGGTAAAAATCCTACCACTTCCCTAGCTTTCTCTCGATCGTATGCTCTTACTTTTAGACCTCTTGCCACGTATAAAGCCACCGGTGAATTCACATTTTTCCGAATAAAATCAACTCCAATATTAAAAATACTATCACGCACTGCATCCATTCCTCTCACGCAACGAAACACATCTTCTTCCGTACCTTTTTTATAGTAATAAGCACTCCCGTAAGCTTTAAATAAACTATCGTTCTTCACCACGAACGGGGTAACCTGCTTTTTATACCTCGTGTATAAATCATGAACGTGTGACCCTTCTATACTCAAGCTTTCTGGTAACTCCCGATCCAATTTAGTTGGCATATCCGAAAATGGCAAGGTAAACTGAATCTCTGAATTTTCCACGTAAATCGGAACCATTAGGATTTTATCCCATCCATAAATTCGTTGCGAGGGATCTTTAAAATACGTGATGCAACGTAACTCCGGGTTAACAACATTTCCTTTAAATTCAAAATGTCCTTTCTTTAATTGCACACTATCGTAAAAAACATCCTGATCCACATCCGTCAAAAATACCCATTCATTCTCAGGAGCCCCTTTAAGTTCCCCCTTTATCACATATCCTTCCAGCTTATTCTGGCAACTACTTAATACCAATAATACATATAAAATAATTATCCATTTCATCTTAATTCAAATTAAAACGTGTTACTCCTTATCTCGTGGCTGGTATTGTCAGCCACGAGATAATCATTTATTAAAACAAAGATTATAAGAATGTAATATCTTTCACTTTTCCAAAACCTTTATGTACTTGAACTGCAGGCCAAGTTTCTCCATCATCTCCCACTTTCCCAGTCGTTGCCAAATTCAGTATCACCAGTTCGGATGTCCCGTCAGGCATCTCGAACACGACCCCCAAACTACGATTCAACTCATGCTCGTAAGCCGAAAAATCTTCATCTTCATCCACTTTTGCCTTATTCGCAAATTTCATAACAGTTGCCTTACCTCCGGCATGAGTATATATAGGAGTTGCCTTACCACCGGTTTGTATAAAGTCAAACCGATACACTTTATTACCTGCCGCATAAAACAAAATGCCATTATAAGACAAGCTGGATGCGAAACAGCTCTCCGCATTCAAGGCCTCAGGAGTCTTTACCGGATAAAAACCAGAGAATGCTGCTTGACTTGAATTTCCAAGTCCATAAGATCGAAACTCGTACACGTAACAACTATCCTTTTCCACACTTTGAGCAAAACCGTAACAATAAATATTGTTATTCATAGATGCATTATAATTATAACCAGCACCTACAAACAGCACCTCTTTATCGGCACTCAATTTATTAGGATCGGTTGTCGTAATATTTAAGTCGCGTGTAGGAATTAATGATAATTTATACTGTGTCGGATTATCTTTTTCTTCCGTGAAAACATTAGAACGCCACTCACCATCCCTATTAGGAGCATAATAAAACAAGAAACGTCGCCCCGCTTTATCATAGAACATAGATGCAAAACCGACTTTCGTTCCATGAGATAAATTCACAGGTCCGGTAACAGCCTCATCCACGTGTGCTTTATAAAATTTCATCCCGGCAGGGCTTTGATATAAAGTTCCTCCCGAAAGAGATATAGCTCCATAAGACCCCGAAATCGCATCAAAACTTTTAACGTCAGAATAATCAAACATTCCCCGATAAGATGGTGCAACCATACGAGACATACTGTCTATTTTTTGGAATTTTTTCCACTGGCAATATATACCAGCTTCATCCGGATCATCTGTTACCACAAGAAAAACATTACTGTAGTAACTCTCATCACGGTATGCCTGTAAAAAGAAATGATAGTTCACACCCAAACAAAGAGGATTTCCTTGAAGATGTTTTCCCGTTTCCCTAAAATAAGCATCATTACATACTTCCATTTTATTCCCGATATATTCTACTGACCCCAACTTTGTTACTCCATCTTGTCGATGTAACACCATCCATGCGCCATGATAAGGTTTTACAATTTTAAGCGTAACATTATAGCGATAATCCACTCCTGTTGCTTTATCTTTCACTATAAACCGGAAAAAATGTGCATATCTGAAATCTTTCTCTTCCGGGTCAATTCTCCATTTTACAGATTTTTCATAACTTATCGTATCTCGATCGTCATCATTTTCAATATTTGTATTAGTAATTGAATGTAGCCAAAGGAATTCCAAATTTTCCTCATTCTGTAATAAAGACTGTGACAACTCCGGACGAATCTCAAGTACCGTATCCTGCAAACGAATACCAATCTCTTCATCCAACTTTACCAAAACCTCGTTAATGGCATCATAATCATAGTTCCCTTTATCGTCATTACAAGCGATAAATAAAAACAAACTCAATATTATATATATCTTATTCATGTTTTCACAAGTTTAATTAGCTAAAATTCAGGGAAAGAAATCCATTCACCATTATCATCCAATAAAGGTGGATTCATCGGGTTCGCTTTGTATTTTTCGAATTCATCTAATAAATAGAAATAATCACTATAAAAACTAGATGAGCCTTCCCACTTTGACAAGGAAACAGCTCCTATGGTTGTAATAATAAATCTAATTTTAGTATCACTCCACTCTCCAAATAACATATTATAATATCCATCCCACTCAGCCTGGCTTGTCCCCCACAATTCCATGGTCACCTTATCTTGACACGTTAAATTAAAAGCTTGACGCTCCAATGTTCCAGGTTCAAAATCACACTGATCATAATCAAACACCAATTTTGCCTTGTACTCCTGATTCTTTTTTACAGGCCGTTTCACATATACCTGAAAACTTGTCATTCCGGTATCCGCCGGCATCACGTAATTATCCTCAAAAAGGACCTCAATCCCTTCTCCTGTAACATTTTCCAACTTTAAAGCCACCTTGCGAGGATAATTCACGGTTTCCCCTAAAAGCTTTACACCTACTTCGACCGTATCAATCAATAAACTATCCCCTTGAGAATTTATTCCAAAATTTATTTCGTGATACAAATATTGTGTTTCATCCACCCAATATGTTTTTTCTCCCTTACCCCAATAATAGTCACCCATAAAATTAAGCCGATCCCCCACATCATATTTTATCATCTCATATTTATCGCATCCTTGCAAAAACACGAACAGGGCTATTAACTGTAATATTATTATTAATCTTTTCATAATCATCTTTTTAATCTTTGATAAAAGAGAAATCATTAATTTGTCTTACCAAATAATTGTTCATTTTCCGGTAAACTAAACACGTAATTCTTTTCTGTCATTTGAGCCACCGGACAATGTAAAAAGTTCGTGTAAAAATTCCGTTTATAGAAATAGAATAATTGCCCTTCCCCATAAAGCTCTTTCCGGTACTCTTTCTCTATCTCCGTCAACTTTCTACTAGCATTATTTTTATAACTCGTGGCATCAATCCCCCGCATCTCTCGCACCTTATTCAAATAATCAGCAGAAAGATCATCGTTCTCCTCGCATTCAGCTAGGATATAATACATTTCCGGTAAGCGAATCAAAGGAATTGTACCTTCCGTAGATGCCCACATATTATCCTGTTTAAACTTACGAGTAGCTGCCGAAAAAGTATCATAATCAAACCCCACGCCCTCGCGCATACGAATATCATTTCCTCCGTCACTGGCCACATCAAACAATTCATTCAAAAATTGCCGATCGGATATGCTAAAAGCTCCTCTTGTGAACTCGTTTTTTACCTGATCTTCAAACTTATCCACGTATATGGAGAAAATTATTTCCGTAGAATAAATCCGATCGAAAGTATTATCTGCTACTAAAGTAAAAATCTTACTATCAATCACCTCATTTGCGTATTTCATGGCATTCTCCTTATCCTGCATATAGAGATACACCCGGGCCAACATCGCTTTCACAGCATAAAGATTCATCCTTTTATGACGGTACACCAAAAATCGATCCCCCTTCATTTCTCTCTCGTCAAGATCTTCCTCATGAGGAAAATCAAACAATAACGGATCTGTATCGGTCAACAATTCCTCCGCCCTTTTCAAATCAACAACAACGCTATCCATCACAGTTTTAGCCGGCAATAACTCTGTCGCCTCTCTAGAAAAAACACTCCGATAACAGATACTCCTCGCATCCGGATGCTCCTTGTAAATAGGACCATACATCCTCAATAAATCGAAATGTAAAAAAGCTCGTAATCCCAAGGCTTCCCCCTTAATAATTTCATAATAATCAGGCGTAGTAAACACCGTCTTATTTTTATCGACCCAATAAAGTAGATTATTCAAATCTGCAATAATATTATACATTTTACCCCAGATTACAGACGTGAACTCTTCCGTCTTTTTCGAAGGAAAAGTATAATACAATTCATCCTGGTATGTATCAGTTCCTTTTCCATTCTCGTAACGCTGCCCTAGAATATCAATAAAACCATAACTCAAATTCTTAGCATACAAATTTGTATTTGCCATTTTGATATAGGCAGCAGTCAAAGCCTCCTTGAACCCGATTTCACGACTGAATAACTCTTCTTCCTCAACTGTTTTCTTCGGTTTCACATCCAACCATCCGGAGCAAGAAGTCATTCCGACAAACAGTACAAGAACCGCCGATATAATAATATTCTTTCTCATAACCATCTATTTAAAATATAATATTTAAAGACAACGACGTTTGACGCGAGAAAGGATAATCAATACCTCTCTCCATCTTTACAGTTGAAATCCGACAGATTTCCTCCATATACAGCCCAAACGTGGCCACGCTAATCCCTAAATTTTTCAAAAAACGACATTTACTCGCCTCCATGCGATAAGACACGTTAATCGTAGCCAAACTAAACTCGTTATTATCCATCACGAAACGTGAACTCGCTTTAGTATCTTCTTTATCAATAGAAGGATCTATTGCCTTAAAAAACACCTTGTCTCCCTGCTTTTTCCAACGCTCGGTTAACGCTCTTCGATCCAAATTCAACCTCATATTCGCATTCTCGACTTTATCAAGTAACGTCGAATTAAATATTTGTCCTCCCCAAGAATAACGCCCAGTCACGTTTACACTAAATCCTTTATAATTAAAAGAAGTCGAAATAGTTCCGGCAAACTTAGGTTCAGTATCCCCTACCGGAACCTGATCCACGGAACTATATTCGTTAGTCAATTGACCGTCACGAGTCAGAAAAACTTCCCGACCTGTCATAGGATCAATTCCCATAGAACGAACAGCCCAGATTATCGTTTGAGAATATCCATTTTCATACCGGGGTAAAGGACGCATCTTATCCCTGTCCGCACCATTATCATACAGATTTGAACCTTTATCCGCCTCTGCCATTTGTTGCTCGTTTCTTACCTTCAATGCATTGGATATTTTCTCGATTTTTGATTTATTTCTTGCTCCAGTTAAAATAATATTCCAGTAAGCCTGTTTTGCAGCATTGCTATAAGGTGTCAATCGTAAAGTTACCTCGTATCCTTTATTAGAAATCTCGCCTAAATTTTCCTTGATACTGGAAAAACCGATAGAAGGGGCTAACGTGTAATCTAGCAACGTATTTTTAGTATATTTCTCGTAATATTCGAATTTTGCACTTACCAGATTATTCAGAATCGTAAAATCAAGCGAGGCATTATAATTCTTCGTTTGCTGCCATTTCAAATCCGGATTACCAATGCCATACAATCCGGCTCCCATCACGTCCGAACTTTTGTATTTCTTTATCAGACCATCATACGTGTACATCTGCAAAGCTTGATAAGCACTAAAACTCTGCGAACCGGTAATACCATACGTTCCCCGGATAATCAATTCGTCAAAAATACCCAAACGCTGAATAAAATTCTCTTTATCCATATTCCAACGTAATCCTGCCGACCAGAAAGGGGCATACCGATTATTTTTACCAAATTGGGAAGACGCATCGATACGCATACTATAATCTACCGCATAACGCTGCTTGTAAGAATAGTTCAACGTGAACAAAAAACCTAAAGCACGTGAGACACTCTCGTTTCCCTCAATATCTTTATAATCCGTTCCTAAATAAATCTCGCTTAATTTATCATTTGGGAAACCGGTCATTTGTAATGACGCCATATCGGACGAACTCTCGCTCACGTTATAACGCGCAAAGATTGACATTAAATGATCCCCCAGAGACTTGTTGTAAGACCCGGAAATACTCAACCGATAATCATACCCTTCCTTTTTCATCCAAGTATAACTTCCCTTTTTAGCAGGATCAGTTTCCAGTTCAAAATCCGTGTGCTGGGCAGATTTAAAAGTTTCCACGGTTCCATCTTTTCGGCTTAACGTGAAATCCAAACTCAACCGTAAATTATCCATCGGGGTATACTCTACTTGTAAAGCCTCTCGAACTTCAAAATCCCGACTCTCGTCCTTAGAATCGAACAAGGTGTTGTACAAGGGATTCATTGTCGGTGTCGAGTAATATCCCACGAAACTATCAGCAAATGGCCCATCATTAACTCGGTGATCATCCAAAACCCGCTTTATATTTCCGTTCTCGTCATAAGCACGATAATAAGGATTAATTAACGCATACTCTTGAAAACTTCCGTAAGGAGAAGTCCGGGCACCTTTCGAATAATCCAAGCTCAATTGATTACTAATCAAAAATTTATTAAATCGATAACGAATATCCACTTTCCCGCTCTTCGTGTTCAGATCCGTCTCTTTCATCACACCCGGGGCGAAATTTGCACCCAAATAAATCTTATAGCGTAATGCCTGATCCCCTCCCTCTATATTTACACCGTGCCGATGAGCAAAAGCCGTCTGTACAGGCTTGGATAGCCAATACGTATTTACCCCTCTCAATACTTCCTGTTGGATCTTGTTATGATAACGTTGTAACCCCAAATCATCCTTATAATCATAATATCCAGCTCTCTCTTCTATCTCCAGTTTTTCCTTCGCATCCATCAAATCATACACACTCAAATCGGGCCACTCCAACTTGTAATTTCCATTATAGGAGAATCGCAACTTACCCGCTTTCGGAGCTTTCGTCTCCACCACGACAACCCCATTTGCCGCCTCCGAACCATAAATAACCGTGGCTGCCGCATCCTTTAACAAAGTAATTGATTCCACCTGTTCCGGGTCCAAATCCATGATTGTCGTCGCATCCACGCCAATAATCCCATCTAAAACAAACAAAGGTTGGTTGGGACGAGTATTGTAATCACCACGCATCACCACGAAGTCCTCCCCCTCGTAATTACCAATACTTGACTGTCCCCGCATCTGGAAATCAGGAATAGCATTCGGGTTCGACCCCGTCATGTTACTTGTATTCATTTTAAATCCGGGATCAAGCATTTCCAGGGCCTTCAACACGTTACCGGAACTCATTTTTTTCAATTCCTCGCCCGAAACTTGTGTAGCCGAACCCGTGAACCCTTCCTTTTTCCGCTTAAAGATACCCGTCACCACCACGTCCTCCAAATTCTCGGTCTGTTCCTCCATCACAACCTTCAAATCCTTCTTACCGGCCAGAATCTCTTTATCCTTAATATCTGCCAGTTTCACCTTTTGCGTCACCATCCCGACAAAACGGAAAACAACCACCACATCCTTTAGCTCTTTAGGCAAAGGAAGACTAAACTTCCCGTCAATATCCGTGGCGCATCCCACCGTTGTACCTTCAACAAGAACGGTGACTCCGGGTAAGGGATCTCCTCCTTTATCCACCACCTGCCCTTTCATCAGAATCGTTTTCTCTTCCTCCTTGGCAACAACCGCTTTCGGGGTAATCACGATCAAGTTGTCAACCAAGCGGTAGCCGAAACTTTCTCCGAAAATCACTTGTACCAACTCGTCCAGCGTTGCTTGGTTCAGATTCACGGAAATCTTTCTTGTCACATCCACCTCTTTCTTACTAAAAAAGAAATCCTGTTTTAACTGTTTTTCGACCTCCAGAATCACTTGTTCAATCGTAGCATCTTTCAGTTTCAGACTAACCGATGCATTCTGGCTGCGAACCTCTGCCGAAAGGTGGGTCAGCCCTATCAGCATAAATAAAATCACAATTTTCATCACTCGCAATAGGTTAAAAAGTTCCCTGAATGTGCAATTCATGCACATACTTCGTTTTTTTTTCATAGCTTTGTAATTGAATTAATACTTGAATTCTCTTCGGAGAATGAACACGGGGGTTGTTAGCGGCAATCCCCGTATTTCTTTCCTAACGTTTTATAATAGTTATCACTTTTCCTTTTACCTCGAAATCAACATTTGTTGTTACTTTAATCACGGACAACACTTTATCCAGATCCATATCCCTTTTGATCACGCCCCGGAACTCGTAGTCTTTCAATTCCGGATTCTGGTAGAACACCTCGAAATCATACCAACGCTGCAACTGGCGCATGATCAAATCCAGCGTCATCGTCCGGAACACGAACCGCCCTTCCCTCCATGCCACGTAAGGCTCCACGTCCACCTCTCTCACCGTCAATTGTCCCGATTGCACGTCCATCACGCTCTGCATTCCCGGTTTCAGCACCTCTGCCTGCCCGTTCTTCACGGAAGACACCCGGACCGACCCGTTCACCAGCGTCGTGTAGATCTGTCCGTCATCCCCGTAAGTGTTCACGTTAAACGATGTTCCCAGAACAGTCACTTCCGCCCCGTTCATCCGAACGACAAAAGGACGCAAACTATCTTTGTGAACCTCGAAATAGGCCTCACCTTTCAAATCAACGATTCGTTTTCCGTCACTGAATTCTACCGGATATTTTAATTCGGAATCCGCATTCAAAAACACCTTGGTACCATCCGATAATACCAATGAATACTCTCCCCCGATAGGCGTTGTCAACTTATTATACTCTTCTGTCACCACCCCTTTTCCATGCTCTTCATACACGATACCCTGACTACTGGTAGCCACCCGAACCCGTTCATTCAACAAAATATTCAAATTCTGCCCTTGTTCCAACACCACCTCTTTCCCGTCAGCCATCATTAAAATAGCCTTTGATGTTCCGGGTTGCATCACGTTCTTTGCCAACTCTTGTTCCTCATGCATATCCCGAACCTCATTTATCGTACGCCCCACGAATAAACCGACCAACAATATAATCGAGGCGGCAATCGACCAACGCAAAGTCATCCGGCGACTCTTCTGATCATAGATACTCTTCTCCAGATGCAGGAATTCTTCTTCATCATTCTCTCCATAGCTTTGTCCCGACAACTTTTGCCGGATCGCCGCGATCTCGTCCAATAGCTCAACATGATCTTTCTCTTTCAACCATGCAGTCACTTCCTCGTCATTCAACTCTTCCCGTCGAGTAAGTAACCTATTGGCAAATTCTATATCGTCATTCTTATAATCCATTTTTGCTATTTTTTACAATAACACAACAAGCCACCTCAAATGGGTGACAAAAAATTGAATATTTTTTTATCTAACGGAAAATAATCGGATTTGTATGGGTAATCCCATCACAAAAATAAATTTTAATTGATCTTTTTTCGTAATTATATTATACCAACTCCCATTCAACTCCCATTCATTTCCTATTCAACTCTAATTATAATAGATAATAACATATAAATTTAAGATCGTTATAAAATGAATATTACTTTATAAATATGATAGATATAAAACTATAATCTTTATTATACAACTTAATACCTTTTGATAACGTTATAAATTCCCACTTATGAATACCCGACAAAAAAACAGGACTTCAAAAAAGTCCTGTCTTCAAATTATTCTGTAAAAATAAAAAAATACCTCTACTTATATTTCTTCATTATTTTCTCGATAACCTCTGCCGTTAACTCATGCCCCTGTAATAATGGAAAACCTTCCCAACGAACAATGCCTTTCGGATCAATCAAAATCACGTGAGGAATCCCCTTTACCCCAAGCGCTTTCTTCATTACCCCCTTGGTGTCTACCGCACTGTAATATTCGATATTCGGGTCTTTCATCTCTTTTACTTTATCGGCAGTTTCATCGGAAATTCCGATAACAACCAACTTTTTCCCGAATTTTTTAGCAAACTCGTTTAATTCGGGTATCGCCTTCCGGCACGGGCCACACCATGTTGCCCAAAAGTCAATCAAAATAAATTTTCCCTTCAATTTCGGCTGCTGGGAAATCCACTCTTCCACCACAAATTCCGGGGCTTTCTTATTCAAAAAAGAATCTGCCCACAATTTTTTTCCATTATTGGACTCTTGTCCAAAGACGTTTGACAAGGTCAATGTCAGAACGATACATACAATTAACTTCATCATTTTTTTCACTATTTTAAATTAACATCCCAATTTTCAAACATTTATACTCGTTCCCGTTTCAGCAGGAATAACATCACCATTTCCTCCTTCAACTCGTTTCGCAGGAATTTCAATCCTCGTGAGATATGAGTCTTCACCGAATTTACACTAATTCCCATCTCGTCAGCCACGTCCTTGTATGTTTGACCTTCAACAAAACATTTCATCAGTACTTCCCGTTGTTTTTCAGGCAATTCGTCGAGTTTTTCGTTCAAGCGGGCCATACGTTGTTCATAATCATCCAGCTCCTCATCAGCATTCTGCAACGCCTCGACAACTTCCCGCTCGTTCATCGCCACGACACGCAAATGTTTCAAGTAATTCAAAGCATAATTCTTGGATAAGGTGAACAGGTAGGACTTCAAAGAATAAGAAGTATCCAATTTCTTTTGATTCTTCAACACCACGAGGAACACATCATGCACGATGTCCTTGGCCACCTCTTCGTCGTTCACGTAACTACATACGAATCCGACCAAATCCCCGAAATGGGATTTAAATAAACTTTCAAAAGAATCACTATTTAAGTTATTTCCTATCATGATACGCATATAACTAACACGACCTCTATCCATACAAAAGTAAACTTTTTATTGAAGACGACAAACAACTGGGACAATTATAAAATAAACTGTTCTCGCATCAACATGGGAAAAGACATTGACAGGTTTCAAGGGATTCGGATTAATTTTGTAAATTTGCTGACAGGTGGGTAAGAATTTTCCCCGGACAAGGCAAAAAAACAATATTATAAATCAAAAACAGGCTCGCATGACACACGTTAATATAGCACCCCGAAAACTATTTTTTTCCCTCTTTTTACTCGTGTTACCGGTTGTAATCAAGGCCGAGCAGAAGGAATTAGAGGAACAATTACGAAAAGTCATCGCGAATAAAAAAGCACAAATTGGTATTGCCGTAATCATTAATAGTAAAGACACGATCACGATTAATAATGACGCACGTTACCCGATGATGAGCGTGTTCAAGTTGCATCAAGCTTTAGCAGTTGCCGATTATTGCGAGAAGAAGGGCTTGTCTTTCGATACACCTATTTATATTCGTAAGGCTGATCTGAAAACGGACACGTACAGCCCGCTCCGAGACCTGTACCCGGATGGAGAAATTTCTCTCCCGATAAAAGAATTACTAGAGTACACCTTGCATTTAAGCGATAATAATGCCTGTGATATTCTTTTCCAGCAAACCGGAGGCACGGAGGCTACGGATCACTACATCCGCTCCAATTTGGGCATGAGACATTTCGCGATCAAGGCCACCGAAGACGAGATGCACCAAGATAAAAACAAATGCTACCAGAATTGGAGTACCCCACTTGAAACAGCAAAAATAATTGAATTACTGTTGAACGTGCGGCTATTCGATGACGAATACCAAGGATTTATCAAAACGACCATGATGTCCTGCGAAACGGGAAAAGATCGGTTAGCCCGCCCTCTGCAAGGAAACAAAGCAATCATCGGTCATAAAACCGGGACCGGTGACCGGAATGACAAAGGACAAATTATCGGGATGAACGATGTCGGGTTCGTGTACTTACCCGATGGCCAAAGCTACACGATCGCTGTTTTTATAAAGGATTCAGAAGAAAGCGAGGCCGCAACAGCCCGAATTATCGCAGATATTTCAAAAACGGTATATCGACACGTTACGAATAACAGTCACGAATAAAACCATGAAATTTGTATTCAGGAAAGCCACAAAAAAGGATATTCCCGCTCTCGGTCGGATGATGCGGGAGGTTTGGGAGGCCATGGAGCAGAAGGAATGGTTTGCCCAGTATGATGCAGAGAAATATATCACGGATTTATTCAATACACGAAAAGGAGATGTCTGGCAAGCAACAGACCCGATAACCCGACAAGTAGCAGGCATTTTCATCGCGACGTACCCGGGACGTGGGAACGAGAATTTGGGATACGACATCGGGTTGTCCGACCCGGAACTTTCACTCGTTGCCCACATGGACACAATTGTCGTACATCCTCTCTACCGGGGCCAAGGCTTGCAACAGAAACTGACTACATTAGCGGAACAGGATTTATGCTCCCGAGGATTTCGGTATTTCATGTGTACGGTTCACCCGGACAATAAATATTCAAAGGACAACATGGAAAAACAGAATTATAAAGTCGTGAAAGAGGCGCTCAAATATGGTGGTTTACCGCGACTTATATTTCTAAAGATCGTATCTCAACCATGATATTCTTTTAAATAAATTCAAACACACAGCTCAATCCCAACCGGCAGATTCCGCTATTATCCGAGGAATATCCGTGTTGTTTAACGGACTTCCATCAAAACGCCATGCCCCGGCTCCGATAGCGTATACAGGTACCCGTGTTCCCGTATGCTCAGGGGTTGTCCATCCCATCCCGGCTTTGTTGTTTAACAGTTGGACGGCCTGTTTGGCCAAAGGTTCCACAACAGCATACAATCCCCTTAGAGCTGCCCCCGCTTGTAGATAAGAACATTCAAACTCTGATTTCAGGACGTCTTCTTCCTCTTTCGTAATCTCTATTTCATTCCAAAAACCCAGTTCTTCAGACAATACAGTTTTCACTTCTTCCCATCGGACTTTACCTCCCCGTTTTTCCCGCAAAGAAACCAAGCGCTCGGACAGCACATCCAAAGAATTTTGCTGGTAAGATAAAAGTTTCAGATTCAAATCATATCCTCGCGTGCCAAGCCCCACACCTCCGGTCTCATGATCGGCAGTCACGATAACCAGCGTTTCGTCCGGATGTTGGTGGTAAAATTCCAGGACAACTTCCACTGCATCCGAGAAATCCATCACCTCATTCACCATTGTCGCCCCATCGTTACTATGGCAGGCCCAGTCTATTTTACCACCTTCTACCATCAGAAAAAAACCTTTATTTGATTTTTGAAAAAGATAATCTATTGCTCCCCGGGTTATTTCAGACAACGTTAAATCCCCCGGTTTCCGGTCGATCGCGTAAGGCAAACTGAATGGACTCGCCCCTGTTTCCTGCACGAAAACCATTTTAGTTGCTTTTTCCCGTTTACGATTAAAATCGTCATATCCCCTGGCAATCGTGTATCCCGCATCCTCGAAACTACAATACACGTCCGGGGCTGTTGAATCCGTCATTGAACGAGTCTGTAAAAAACCACCTCCCGCATAAAGGTCAAATCCCGCCTTAACGGCATCCATAGCGATCTCGTAGTACATGCTCCGGCTAGACTGGTGAGCATAAAATACGGCGGGCGTCGCATGATCGATACTCACGCTAGTTGTAATACCCACGCTCAAACCTTTTTCCTTCGCTTTTACGGCAATACTATACACGTCTTTCGAGTGAATAGCATCCTTACCGATAGTTCCGTTTGAAGTGCGGGTTCCGGTAGCTAAAGCTGTTCCCGCCGCAGCCGAACAAGTAATCGCATTAAATGCCGAGTACGTGGACATCATGTTTACTACTGGAAATCCGGTAAAAGATAACGAATCCAAACCGATCCGTCCATCCAGTTCTGCCCGGTAAAACTGAGTTCCGGTCACTTGCCCGTTCCCCATCCCGTCTCCAATCAAGAAAAATATGTAACGTATTCCATCCCCCTTGCCGGAAGTACAGGAATACCCGAAAAATACCATCATTAAAACACTGAACCACACGATTATTTTCATCATTTACTCGCTTTAAGATTACAAGCCAAAAGTACAAGTAGGATATGACAAAAATATTACCGCATGGTTAAGAACTGATAACAGATTACTCCGACACGAACGAGCCTCGAATATCCCCGCTAAGAAGCAGTAACGATAATTCGGAAACTTTTGCCTGGTAGATAGCGGATAACTTCCGGTCAACGGCATCAATGTAACTACGTTGAAATTCCCTGAATTCGATTCCGGAAAGCGACCCGATCTTGTATTTTTCTAAAGCCGCATCCAAGTTGGCCTCGGCTACACTAGCGCTTTCTATCTCGAAATTTACCATCAGCAGGTTGTTTTCATAGGAATTATACATCAACGCCAAATCTCCCAGCGTTTCTTTTTCCGCCTCCTGATAGGAAAGTTCCGTATTTTCCAATTCCAGTTTGGCATTCTTGATCTTCGTCCGGTTTTGTAAACGACTGAATATAGGGACATTTAACGAAAATCCCCAGTAAAAACCGTTTGACCGGTTCAACGTGGTACTGGAAGAAGGTGTATCTGTCTTGTTATAGTTGTACCCGGAATTGAAATCCAGCGTCGGGAACAACACGGCACGGGCATTTTTTAAATCCAGTGCGGAAATTTTCTGATCTTTTTTAGCGATCAGCAAGGTGGTATTTCCTGCCAGAGTTTTTTGTTCCAAGGTACCCAATGCCAGTTGCGGGCCCAGCAAGATCGTGTCCTGCACGTAATTCACCATTTGCAAATCCGTATTCATCAATTTGTTCAACGTGATATAGGCACTTTTTAAAGCCTCCTTTTGCCGGACGTAAGTCGAGCTGTCCGTGTTCAAATCAATTTTTGCCTGTTGAGCTTCTAGCCCGGATCTATTCCCGATCTTGTAACGCACTCTGGCCTCGTCGTAACGTTCATTCGAGAGTTCCAGTGAATGACGGGCCGCCATCAATTTATGGTGTTGTACCAGCACGTTATAATAGGCTGCACTCACGTTCAAGATCAAGTTCTCCACGGCTTGCTGCACGGCAAGTTCTCCCATTGCCAGTAGCTCTTTCTGTTTTTCATGGGTGGTGAACATCTCTAATCCGTCAAATATCCGCCAGTTTAGAGCAACACCCGCGGTGTAGTTATCCGTTTTTACATCCGACATTTTATTCACTTCACCCGCACTATTCTCGGTCTTCGTGTCATTGCGGGTCTGTGTCTGTTTCGCGGTTCCTTCCAACGTCGGTAGGAAAGTCGAATAATTCAAATTATTCTTATCCATCCGGGCCTCGTTCCGGATGATTTTAATGGAAAAATTTGATTCCAAGGCTTTTTCCAGACATTCATCCAGACTTACACGCTGCGCGGAACAATCGAAAATTGAGAATTGAAAATTGAAAATGAACAATAAAACGATCATTTTCCCTATCCATTTCATATATCGTAAATTCTGTTTTTTCATAGTCATTCTTTATTCTACTCGCAAAATTTTCAATTTGTTCAATCTTCTATCTCTTCTATTATTTTTACTTCTTTCGACGAGAGGTAGGTGTAAATAGCCGGGATCACGAAGAGAGTCAACAGCGTGGAGCATACCATACCTCCCACTACCGCAATACCCATGGCAACACGGCTCTCCGCTCCCGCACCCGTGGCCATAGCCATCGGGAGAATACCCAAAATAGTAGATAAACTCGTCATCAAAATCGGACGTAAACGAGACACGGCTGAATCCTCGATCGCCTCACGCATGGATAAACCGGCTAACTTACGCTGGTTGGCAAATTCCACGATCAAGATACCGTTCTTCGAAACCAGTCCGACCAACATGATAATTCCGATCTGGCTGAAAATGTTCATGGTCTGCCCGAAATACCACAGAGCAACCATAGCTCCGATCAATGCCAACGGAACTGTAAACATGATGATTAACGGATCACGGAAACTTTCGAACTGTGCGGCAAGTACCAAATAGATAAATACCAACGCCAACATGAAGGCGAACATCAAACTGGAAGAACTTTCCACGAAGTCCTTGGATGTTCCCGATAACGTGGTTTTAAAGTCATCGCTCAAGACCTCTCCTGCAATACGATCCATCTCTTCCAGACCTTGAGAAAGGGTCACGCCCTTTGCCAGTCCGGCAGAAACAGTTGCCGACACGAAACGGTCATAACGGTATAGCTGTGGCGGCATGGAACTTTCGGACGTTGTAATCAGGTTATCCAAATGAATCAGGTCTCCATTATTATTCCGCACGTATATTCCTTTCAAGTCACTTGGTTTATTCCGATCCTGACGTTCCAATTGGGAAAGTATCTGGTACTGTTTTCCATTCATGATGTAATAACCCACCCGTTGTTCACTCATGGTCAACTGAAGTGTTTTGGCTATGTCCTGCACGGAGACTCCCATACTGGCAGCCTTGTCCCGGTCAATATTAATGGTCAATTCCGGTTTCGTGAATTTCAGGTTCAAATCAGATGCCGAGAATACCGAACTCTTGTTCACCTCGTCCATAAAGATAGGTAATATCGCCTTCAAATCATCCAGATTTTTCGCTTGAATAACATATTCAACCGGAAGTCCTCCCCGCCGACCGCCAAAGGTCTGTTGCTGGGAAACCAAGGTACGGCCTCCGGTAAATTCACGCACTTGTACTGCTAACTCGTCGGAAATTTCCTGTTGGGTACGCTTCCGCTTGTCGGCATCAACCAACCATAATTGCAAACTTGCCCGGTTTGTTTGTCCACCCCCGACAAATTCAATCACTTTCTCTTGTTCCGGCACCGTTTCTTCTATGAAAGTCGAGATTTCATCTGCATAACGAGCCATGTACTCGTAAGTAGCACCTTCCGGAGCGACAGAATTCAAACGAATATTCGAACGGTCCTCCAAAGGAGCCATTTCCGAAGGAATCAATAACCACAAGAAATAAATAGCTACACCGGAAGCCCCGAGTATAATGATTGACCAATAACGAACTTTCAAAAATCGTTGTAACCAACGACGGTACACCCGGTTCATTCCCTCGAAGAAAGGTTCTGTTTTCCGGTAAAACCAGTTTTGCGTGGCATTCCGGGTCAATAGTTTCGTGGAGATCATCGGCGTAAATGTCAACGCCACGAAAGAGGAAACTACCACCGCTCCGGCAATCACCACGCTAAATTCACGGAACAAACGCCCCGTGGTTCCTTCCAAGAAAACGATCGGGAAGAATACGGCTACCAACACCACTGTTGTCGCGATAACGGCAAAAAATATCTCGTTTGATCCCTTGAATCCCGCCTGCAACGGGGACATACCTTGCTCTATTTTCGTGAATATATTCTCCATGACCACGATAGCATCGTCAACCACCAAACCGATGGCTAGCACGACGGCCAGCAAGGTCAATATATTGATGGTGAACCCGGCCACGTACATGATAAAAAAGGATGCAATCAATGACACGGGGATTGCCAGAACGGGAATTAACGTCGTCCGCCAACTCCGCAAGAAAAGGAAAATGATCAAAACAACCAAAAGGAAAGCCTCGAAAATCGTGTCCTCCACCTCGTTGATTGAACTCCGGATGAATACCGTGTTGTCGAAGGCTATCGTGGCATCAATATCTTCCGGCAGGTCCTTTTCCAAATCCTGCATCACGAGATAGGCCCGGTCCGCAATATCAATGTAGTTTGCTCCCGGTTGGGGAATCAAAGCACACATCACCATGGGAAGGCCGTTACGCTTGGCTATACTCCGGGTGTTCTCGGCATCCACTTCCGCCACACCAATATCTTTAAAACGAACAATTTTTGATCCTTCTCTCGAAATGACCAGGTTGTTGAAATCCTCGATCGACATTAATCGTCCCAAGGTACGGATTGTCAACTCGGTATTGTCTCCTTCCACTCGCCCGGAAGGTAATTCGATGTTCTCTTTTTCAACGGCAGACTGCACGTCCATCGGGGTCAACCGATGTGCTGCCAGTAAAGCCGGGTCCATGCGCAAACGCACGGAATAACGTTTTTCTCCCCAAATATCCACGCTACTCACGCCGGGGATGGTCTGTAACCGTTCTTTGTAATAGCGTTCGGCATACCCGCTCAGGTCGATCAACGAACGTTGACCACTACGCAAAGAAACAGCAAAAATAGGTTGGGCATCCGCATCCGCCTTGTACACGGTCGGGGGGTCTATATCCTGCGGTAACCGACGTAACGTTCCGGAAACTTTGTCCCGGACGTCATTAGCTGCCGTTTCCAAATCCACGCTTAATTCGAATTCTATCGTGATCCGGCTCTGCCCGTCACGGCTCGTACTACTTAACGAACGGATTCCCTGTATACCGTTAATAGCCGATTCCAGAGGCTCGGTAATTTGTGTTTCAATAACATCGGCGTTAGCCCCCACGAACGAGGTCGACACGGATATTACCGGGGGGTCCACGCTAGGGTAGTCACGCACGCCTAAATATAGCAACCCGATGGAACCGACAATAACCAAAATCAAGTTTAACACGGTTGCCAGCACCGGACGCTTTATACAGGTTGAAGATAAACTCATACCACTGATTAATTTTAGATTTATGATTTTAGATTTTAGATTGTATGATTCAGTGATCTTAGACTTTAGATATTGTAATTCTATTCATTCTAAATTTTAAATTCTAAACTCTACATTACCTGAAGCACTAAATTTTAAACTCTAAACTTTTTCTCTATTTATTCAACTTGACATTCACGATCATTCCCTCACGCAATTGCATCAAGCCTCCCGTTAACACGGTGTCACCCACCTGTATTCCGGAAGTTACTTCCACGAACTGGGAATCCCGACTGTCTGTTTGCACGGGTACGCTGGTAGCCTTTTTATTTTTCACTACCCACAAACGTTTCCCATCCATCTCCGGCACGACGGCCTCAGTCGGAACAAGTATATATTTCAAATTCTCAGCCGTCATCAATTCCCCTTTCACGAACATTCCGGCTACAAGATTTTTAGTATTCCGGTAACGAGCCCGCAGATTTATGGTATGAGTTGCCACGTCGGCCTGTGGATCAACAGCATACACTTCCGCCTCGATCTGATGTTCCATACCGCTAGGCTGGAAGGTAAGTTTTCTACCCACCAAAGGCAGATCAATATATTTTTCAGGAATAGAAAATTCAATTTTCAGATAAGAGTTATCAACAATCGTGGACACCTTAGTACTCGGTTGCAAGTAACTCCCCTCACTCACGAAACGGAATCCCATTCGACCGTCAAAGGGAGCCCGGATTTCAGTTCGAGCAATTTTAACCTTTAATAATTCAATATCAGCCAGATTCATATTGTACTCGGTCTCCAACTGTTGAAATTCTTCCACGCTGATGGATTCCCGTTTTAATAGTATCCGCTGTCTTTCCAATTTGGCAGCCAATAATTCTTTTTGGAATTCGGCACGAGCGAGTTGAGCCTGCAAATCCGAATCATCCACTTTCACCAACAAGGTTCCTTTCTTCACCAACGTCCCTTCTTCAAAAGCGATCTTCACAACTTTACCGGCTGTTTCCGAAACCAGTTCGACTTCTTCATTTGCAACCAATAATCCCGTTACGGGAATTCCATTACCGGAAGTTGACATAGATGCCACGATACCCGATACCGGTAAAGCTCCCCGGTTAGCCGCCTTGGGAGCTGTTGTCGGGGTTGACGTCTCTTTATCCGAAGAAAAATCCAAACGAGGGATCACGATCGCTCCCACGATCACGACCGGAATTCCAATTTGTAAAACTCTCTTTAAACCTTTGTTCATATTTTTAATCATTACATACCAAAAATGCCTGTTTCAGCCGAGCCTAGACAAGTATTCACAACACTGTTGTTATGACATCAAATATCCCCAAAAGTTTATCAACAAACCGTTAATAGTTTGTTAAAATAACGAGATGTTTTAGATATTTTATTTAAAACCAATGGCGCCATTTAAACACGATGAAACCGAAGACGGAAAAGAGTATCGAGATAACAATCACGATTAAAAATCCGTATGGATTTTCCTCCAAAGAGTTCGGGACATTCATCCCGTACAAACTGGCAATCAAGGTCGGTAACATTAATATAATCGAGATGGACGTCATCCGTTTCATCACGATATTCAAGTTATTGGAAATTACCGAAGCATAGGCATCCATTGTACCGCTTAAAATATCGCTATAAATACGGGCCGAATCCTGAGCCTGCCGCAATTCGATCTCCACGTCCTCCACCAAATCCTCGTCGAAAAATTGCCGCTGCACTTTCAAGGTCTTCATTTTGATCAACAAGTTATCATTCCCACGCAAAGAAGTGATAAAGAATACCAACGATTTCTCGATTTTTAGCAACCGTTGTAATTCTTCATTCCGGATGGAACGTTCCAATTCGACCTCTGCCATGTGCATCTGGGCATTGATTTGTTTCAAGTATTTCAAATACCACACGGAGGCAGAAAGAAACAAACGGAAAACAAGATCCCAGTTATTGGCAATCTCCAAGTTTTTACGAATCACGTAATTGATGAAATCGGGAATCATTTCTGTCTCGTAATAACACACGGTTACGAACATATCCTCCTTCACGATAATCCCCAAAGGCACCGTGATGAAAGGAATACTTGTATCTACCGACTTAAAAGGAATACGCAGGATCATCAGCGTCCATCCATCCTCTACTTCCAAACGGGAACGCTCGTCCACGTCTTCAACGTCATCAATAAAAGCCTCCGGAATTCCCATTTCGTCGATCAGGTAGCGAAGATCGTCCTGAGTGGGTGAAACAACATTAATCCAGCAATTGGGTTCCCATACTTTCTTTTCCACGAACCCTACTTTACCCATTAGGAAAGTTCTCATAATAATCCTCCTTCAATTTATGAATAGAGGCATTTATCGAGAACCCCTATTCAGATTAATACTGTTGATGATAGTCGTCCATATCTTGTTCTATGAATTTTGCCACAAAAGTAATCTTTTATTTTAAAAAACAGCAATTATTTCTTTAAATCGATGAAGACCGGAAGATGATCGCTGTATCCTCCAATGTAGTGAGGCCCCCGATAGGTCGGTTTCGGACGAACACCGAAAGTCCCTCGCTCTTCTTCAAGTAGAAAATCCGCATCATAGATACCCATTCTTCGGGATACCTGCAAATCAGCTTTCCCGTTCAACAGGTTCCCGGAAACGATGATGTGATCCAGCGTCTGCCACTCTCCCTTGTAACGATAACTACCATAGTTTTTCCCCAGCAAGTAATACCCGGTGTTGTAAAAGTTTTCAGATTTAATTGTCCCGGATTCCGGATTTTGAGTTTTCAACGCCTTTTGCGCGGGTGTATTCGCCCGCCCGTTCAAATCTCCCAAAATCAAAATCATGGCCCGGGGATGAAGATCCTGTATAGAATCCACCTTCTGCCTCACGACAGACGCCGCTTTTACCCGTTTCCATTCACTTTTCGCCTCCCCACCTCGCATGGAAGGGAAATGACAAACAAAAACATGAAGAGTATCGTTTGGGGCCGATATACCCTCACAATAAAGTATATCCCGGGTAGTCTCCCCGCTTTTCAAACGGACTGGAAAGAAAGCGTTATGCAATAACCGGAATGAATTTTTCCGGTAGAGTAAGGCAACATCAATTCCCCTTGCATCCGGGGAGTCAGCATGTACAATACCATAATTACCATCCGCCAACACCGTTTTGTTTACCAAGTCGACAACAACATCCCGATTCTCCACCTCGCTCAAGCCGATGAGTAGCGGAAACTTTCCCGCCCCGAGACTGTTTAACACTTTCGAGATATTGAGTAACTTTCGGGTGTAACGTTCCCGATTCCAATGCTGTTTTCCCCGGGGAGTAAAATCGTCATCTGCCGTCAGCGTGTCGTTTCGGGTATCAAATAGATTTTCCGTATTATAGAACACGACTCGTTCCCGCACCCCCGTCTGGGCGTATGAAACACAGGAGACACACAATAAAAATACCTCGATACAGGTCTTTAGAAACATCACTAGAGTAAAATAAGATGTTTCTCCAACAAAGCGATAATTTTACTCCTTAATAAATTTGCATTAATCGGTTTTGCCGTGTAGCCGTCAAACCCGCTGGCCATGATTTTCTCTTCATCAGAGGCATAAGCATAGGCTGTAACCGCAATCACGGGAACCGTCCCGGAAATCTTGCGGATTTCCTGCACGGCTTGAAAACCATTCAACTCCGGCATATTTATATCCATTAAAACCAAATGTGGATCGTGTTCTTTAAACAATTCAACGGCCTCCCGGCCATTCCACGCGTGTATCAATTGATAATCCTTTTTCAATATGGATTCAAAAAGCATGTAATTACTCGGATTATCTTCAGCAACCAGTATCTTAAGTTTATTTTTCTCGACTACTTGCTGAACGATTTTCTCTTCCTTTATTTCTTGACAATGCAATTTTACAGCTACATAAGGAATCGTAAACCAAAAAGTTGTTCCTTGTCCTACTTCCGATTCCACCCCGATCTTACCGCCCATCCGTTCCACGATAGTCTTACAGATAGACAAGCCAAGCCCTGTTCCCTGTCCAAAATTGTTTAACTTCACGAATCGTTCAAACACGGCATCTTTTTTATCCGCGTCAATACCGCATCCCGTATCGGACACATAAAAATAAAGAGAGTCTTTCTCCAAAAGATGATAACCGAAACGAATCGTTCCCTCTTTCGTGAATTTTATCGCATTATTGATCAGATTAGTAATCACTTGTGTTAATCGATTTTTTTCCGAACGAATACAACATTCCGGAAGGTACTCGTCAAACTTAATCTCCACAGCGGCAGAGCTTAGGCGTAAACAAGAGGTTTGTTCCAAACCTCGCATCAAGGCATTCAAATCAAATTCCGAATAGGTAAACTCCATGGAACCGGACTCGATCTTGGAAAGATCGAGAATATCACCAATCAATTGCAAAAGCAAAGTATTATTGTTCTCGATAATACTAATGTACTCCTGTTTCTCTTCTTCAGCTTCTGCGGATGCCAAAATATTGGAAAATCCAACAATGGCATTCAGCGGAGTCCGGATTTCATGACTCATATTGGCAAGAAAGGCTGATTTCAACCGATTGGATTCTTCCGCATGTTCTTTCGCATCACGTAATGCCAATTCCATCCGCTTCCGAGCGGTAATCACCACCGAAGAACCCACTAAAGATAAAGGTTTCCCATTTTTATCCCACTGATCCACGGTAGCCTGCGCCTCTACCCATTCGTAAGAATAATGATGTTCGCTCTTATCCAACACCCGATATTCCTCTCTAATCTTGGCTACTTTCCCGGTTATTAAAGCCGAATAAGCTGCCTTCACCCGTCCCCGATCGTCTTTATGTATCTTTGAAAAATATTGTTCTTCGGGAACCGCTAAAGAATCCTCATCATCAATACAATGTTTTAGTTCAATTGGACGATTCACATCACACAAGACGGTATGTCTTTCCAAATCCCAACGCCAAGGAGTTATATTCGCCACGTCAAGAGCCATTGACAATTTATAATTCACAGATTCCAACATGGATTTTGTTTTCCGCAAATCTGTGACATCCACGCAAAAAATATCGACCATCCCTTTTTCCGTGGATTCGATATTTATTATTTCATAGTATTTCTGTGTTGCACAATAATAATATTCAAAGGTAAATGACTTCTTCTCGATAAACATTTTTTTGTACAACACGACAAACTCGTCATATCGACTTCCTCGTAATTCGCTGCCTTTTTTACCTACCACCTTCTCCGCTTTGGCAAAACATTTTTCAAACATCGGGTTCACTTCTTCCACCTGATAATCCACAACGTCCCCTTTTGCATCATAAATCAACCGATGTTTCATGTAAGCCAACGGCATATTCGTGAAAAGCGCTTTATATTTTTCCAAAAGAACCAACTCCCGATCGTGTAACACTCTCTCTTTTTTCAACAACCGTAATCGTATCCATAACAGATACGTGATAAATAGTAAAACGATAATGGCTAGTAACATATAACGAGCCTGCTCCCAGAATCCTTCCGGGGCAAATAAATAAACCGCATTATCCGGATACAAAGAAGTCGGGATTCCGGCCTTCTGAAGAATCGGATAAGAGAGATAATAATTCGGTTTTCCCGCCACTTGCAAAGGAATATCTTTTGCCTCCTTTCCACCCAAGACCTCCCTTAACGTCCGCGTAACCGTATGTGCAAAATCTCTCCCCAAGTAGAAATATCCTCCAGCCATATCCCCATCATGGATTCCATTATCTTCCAACGTGAAAACCGGGTGATTATCGAAATAACTGATAGCTTTATGGTTGTTCGTGGACAAATATTTATTTCCGGCAATTTCCTTACGTTGGACCCATGAAAAATAAAGTAACCCGACCTCATTCATGTCATATGAATAAATAGAATCCAGCATTTGATCCATATTTATCTGCCCTTCAATAAAATAAGACACATCCAAATCCGGAAAATACGTCTCGCACACGTGTCTCATTTTCACCCGTATCTGCGCACTCACGTAGTGTCTATCCGATATTAAGACAATCTTCTTCATGTTCGGGAGCAAACGTTTCATTTCGTCAACCGTTTCCCGGATATAAACGGGACACTCGATGAGCGTAACATTCAATCCGTCCAATTTATCCTGTAAAGGGATAATATCTTTCGGGTTGATCTCTTCTCTTTTCAACATGACATCTAACGGACCGACATAATCTTCCCGCACGCAAAGAATAACAGGAACATCTTTCCAGATTCCTTTAAAAACATCCTCGAACACGCACCAGATACTATTTCCCAACATGACAATACATCTGGGAGCGGTATCATATTTTGCCAAAACATAATCCCTCCTTTTCTGCAATCCCGTCACACTATCCTCCAAAAGCATGTTCAAGGATTCAACCCAAATATCTTCTTTTATCGAATGATCTTTTCGTATACTGTCGATAGCATGGTTTGCCCACACGTCAGATTCCGCATAAGAATTCAGAATCAATATATACCCTCGATCATGGATATTCGCTTTTGCCAAAAAAACATGACAACAACAAATAAACAATAAGCTTATCCGCAAAACATTTTTCGTCGACATGACAATTCCCTTTATACAAAATATAGCACAAAGGTATAAAATCTATTTATGAACCCATCCTATTTTGTCCGAATTCAGCAATATATTAATTAGTCATTCCCGGCCATTCCCTGCAACTCTTCCCAATATTCCAAGGCCCGCCGTGTATGAGGGATCACGATGGTTCCTCCCACCAGATTGGCGACAGAGAATATTTCGAACAACTCTTCCGTGGTCACCCCGTACTGGTGACATTTTTCCAGATGATATTTGATACAATCATCGCAACGCAACACCATTGACGTCGCTAATCCCAACATTTCTTTTACTTTTGAGGATAAAGCACCGTCCATATATGTATTGGTATCCAGATTATAGATCCGTTTGATCACTTTATTATCGGCTGCCAGTATTTTCTCGTTCATTTTAGCCCGGTATGCCCGGAATTGCTCAACCATTTCACTCATAATTGTACATTTTATAGCTAAACAAATAATTTCAATATATCGTTGATGTTCGCGAACAACAACAAGAACAACAAGAAGAACATTCCCACGATCTGGGCGTTCTCCATAAATTTCTCATTCGGCTTGCGACGTGTTATCACCTCGTAGAGCAAAAACATCACATGACCTCCATCCAACGCCGGAATAGGCAAGAGGTTCATTACGCCCAGAATAATGGACAACATGGCCGTTAATTCCCAGAAAGCCCGCCAATCCCACACGCTGGGGAATATGTTCCCGATAGAAATAAATCCTCCCACGGACCTGAAAGCTTCCGGGTTTTTAAATAATTTGAATTGTTTCAGATAGGACTTGATCCAGTCAAATCCCATGTTAATTCCCGCGGGGATAGCACCAAAGAAGGAGTATTCTTTCACGGCGTACTCGAAATCGTTTATCACTTTCGGATACACCCCGATCACTTTACCACTTCCAAGAGCAATAGGGATAGAAAGGGTATCGCTCCCACGCAATACTTTTGTATTCAATATACTGTCCCGGTGTGAACGTATCAAATCAATATACTCGTCATAGAAAGTAAATGAATGTCCGTCTAATTCCAGCACCCGGTCTTCTTCCAACATTCCGGCATTCCGGGCAGGTGATTCATCGGCAAACCCTTGTATCGAACCGTCATATTTATAACGGGGTGTGAGTAAGGCTATCCGCTTAAACCCTTTCGAGGAATAGGACAGCATCTCCCCGATCAATGTAGAAGGGAGATTTATATTCATCACCTGACCATCCCGCATAACCTGTATCGTCTTCGGGTTTTCCATTAAGATATACCCCGGAATTTCGAAGAAATTCTCTACTTTTTTATTGTCCAAGGATAAGATCATATCCCCATTTCGCAACCCGGCATTAAGTAACAAGGAGTCGCATACAACTCCATATTTCGCATTCTCGGTAGGCAAGTACTGCTCTCCCCACGCATAAAGAATCATGATGTAAATGAAAAACGCCAGGATAAAATTAACAAGTACCCCGCCGATCATGATGATCAATCTTTGCCAAGCCGGTTTAGAGCGGAACTCGTAAGGTTTTGCCGGTTCTTTCATTTGCTCCAGATCCATGGACTCGTCAATCATTCCTGCAATCTTCACGTATCCGCCAAGAGGCAACCATCCCATCCCATATTCAGTTTCTCCCCTTTTAAAACGAAACAGGGAAAACCACGGGTTGAAGAAAATAAAAAACTTCTCCACTCGTACTTTAAATATTTTTGCCGCCACAAAATGCCCCAACTCATGCAACATAACCAGAATCGAGAGGCTCAACAAAAACTGTAATATCTTTACTAATACATCCATATACCTATTTTAGATTTTAAATTTTAGATTTTAGATTGAGAAATTCCTCTTTTGCTATTCGTCGGCCTTCTTGGTCTGAAGCGATATAATCTTCCAAGGTAGGTTGGACAATATAACTCACTTTTTCCATCGTTCGTTCAATCACATCCGACATGGCCGTGAAAGAAATTTCATCCTTCAGGAAGGCTGCCACCATAATTTCATTGGCCGCATTTAACACGCAGGGGGCATTCCCTCCACGATTCATGGCCTCGTAAGCCAATCCCAGATTTCGGAAGGTCGTTATATCCGGTTTTTCAAACGTGAGATCGGAATAAATACCAAAATCCAAACGCGGTATCTCCGAATGTACCCGCTCCGGGTAAGTCAGTGCATACTGGATCGGCAAACGCATATCCGGAACTCCCAACTGTGCTTTTATATTTCCATCCTGAAACTGAACCATCGAGTGAACAACGGATTGCGGGTGTACTAACACTTCTATTTGTGAAGGTTTTACTCCAAACAACCACTTTGCCTCGATCGCCTCGAAACCTTTGTTCATCATGGATGCGGAGTCGATGGTAACCTTTGCCCCCATGTTCCAGTTCGGGTGTTTTAATGCTTGTGCTGCCGTTACGGACTTCAAATATTCATAATCCCGTCCCCGGAAAGGTCCACCGGACGCTGTTAATAATATCTTCTCCACCGGGTTGTTGTGTTCGCCCACCAAACACTGGAATATAGCCGAGTGTTCGGAATCCACGGGTAATATCGCCACCTTGTATTCCTCAACCAACCGATTAATTAAATCTCCGGCAACAACTAAGGTTTCCTTATTGGCCAGAGCGATCGTCTTACCCGCCTTAATCGCGTTGATCGTGGGTAACAACCCGCTATACCCAACCATGGCAGTAACGACCACATCAATCGTGGATGTTTGCACGACTTGAGCAATAGCTTCGCTCCCGGCATATACCTTTATATCCTCATCCTTCAATAACTCGGTTAACTCGGAATATTTTGATTCATTTCCGATCACAACCATGTTAGGCTTGAACTTTCTGGCTTGCTGTGCCAGTAATTCCACCTGATTATTTGCCGTGAGAACCTCTACATTAAACCGTTCCGGATTAGCGTCAATCACCTGCAATGTCTGCGTTCCAATTGACCCGGTAGATCCCAATATTGCTATATTTTTCATTTCAAAACAATCTCCAAAACCACTATTCGCAAATCATTTAAACTTAATGAATGTTTCCGGATTCAATGCTTTTCCCGCTTGCCACAACTCGAAATGCAAATGCGGTCCGGTTGTTTCTTCGCCCGTATTCCCTACCACTGCAATCGCCTCTCCCGCACGGACAAAATCTCCCTGCTTTTTCAACAATACCGAATTATGCTTATATACTGAAACCAGATTTCCATTATGCTGTACTTGAATCACGTAACCCGTCTTAATTGTCCAATCCGTGAAAATGACCACGCCATCCAGCACGGACAAAACATTTGAATTTTGCTTGGCCACCAAATCCACCCCGTAATGACGAGTCGTTTCATCAAAATGATTAGTTACCACCCCATCCAATGGTGAGAAGAAATGATAAAAATCATCATCGGAAGAACTGACATGACCAAGGGTTAAATTGTATTTTTCTTCTTTTTCCACGATTTCCCGAAAACCGGCCTCTTCTTCCGACATACCTAACATCGAAGTATCATAGGTTACCTTTACATTCTGCTGCATCGACACGAAACTCGTCGTGTCCAAGTTTTCGTCTCTCAAAATAGTTTGTATGGAATGGAGAAAACGATCCTTCTTCTGCACCTCGTTTAATAGGGAATCAACCCGTAGAGCGTTTTGTGTAATCTGACGTCTCAATTGTTGGCTCGGGTAACCCGGGATGAATTCCCGCAAATTCGTGAAAGCAATCAACATGATAGTCAATATAATCAAGACGACGGCCAATGTACTTAATGCCGTGAGAACGTGCAACGGAGAGAGCCGAAGGTGCATTACCTCCTCGTAAGTAGACTCGTTAAATATCGTCAACTTATAGCGGTTCCTCAGCTTATTCCAATATTTTCGTTTTTTACTGCTCATCCAATTATTTTTAGCCTTCAAAAATAGTATAAAAATCCAACTTTCCCAGCCAGAGGATTCATAAACTTTATCGAGGCAGTAGAAAAGAGTTTAGAATGAAAAAGATTTTGTAATTGCCGATTAAACGATTAAGTGATTGAAAAGAGCATTGAATTGAGAGCAAGAATCACTGAATCGGAAATCATAAATCAAAAAATGGATCGGTTCTTGAATCAATTCGGGGTTTTGATAATCTCCGGGTATTGATAGATTCGCAAGTTAAAATAAGGAATCACTGCTAACAGATGATCGAATATATCGGATTGAACCTTCTCGTAGGCTACCCATTCTTGAATCCGGGAAAAACAATACACCTCCAGAGGAATACCTGTTGCCGTCGGTTGTAATTGCCGGACCATGTATGTCATATCGATATTCAAATCGGGATTGGCTTCCAGCCAGCGCACAGCGTACTGTCTAAACACGCCTAAATTCGTCAACTTCCGTTTATCCAACACGTCAGATATTCCTTTATTTTGTTCGTCCAACTTCGGCAACATATCTTCAATATACCCTTTCAAGACATTCGATTTACGTAAAGTATCGATTTCTTCATCCGAAAGAAAATGGACGGAAAGCATATCTATATTAATATAGCGCATAATCCGACGACCGGCAGACTCCTGCATTCCCCGCCAGTTCGTGAAAGAAGCGGACACTAACTGATAGGTGGGAATCGTCGTGATCGTCATATCCCAATTTTGTACTTTCACGGTATATAAGTTGATCTCCAACACCGTCCCGTTTGCATTATTGCTCGGCATCACGATCCAATCCCCGATACGCACCATCTGATTGGCCAGTAATTGAACTCCGGCCACAAAACCTAATATCGCATCTTTGAATATCAACATTAAAACCGCAGCAAACGCCCCCAACCCGACCAGTAAATTACGGGGGGACTCCCCGATAAACTCGCTGACGATTGTAATGATAATAGCAGAAATCACGAAAATTTTAATCACCTGCACGAAAACTTTTATCGGACGATCTTTCGCGATCGGGTACGAATCATAGATTCGGTTTATCGCATCCAGCACGGCAACAATCACGAAACCGGCAACCACGAGTATCCAAGCCACGATAAACCGATGAAAAAGTTCTATATGTTGCCACTTCCCGTACACGATTTTAAAAGCAAAATCTATAAATATCGGCGGTATCAGATTAAATATTTTCTGAAAAACACGCTCCTCGAAAAAAATATCATCCCATTTGGTTTTCGTACGACGCACCATTCCCCCGATCACCCGGGTTATTCCCTTGCGCAGAAAGAATGTAAATAAAAAAGCAATCAGACAAATGACCGCGATCTGCAAGAGGACCTCTACTGCCGAGGCCGTGGAAGGGTCTTTAATACCCAAATTCAACCAAGAAAACCATTTGTTTATATCTATTTTCAACAGCATCATATCTTTCCCAAAGTTTTACAGGCGTATACGATAAACCACCGGATAAGTTAAACCCCATTAACAACGAATCGTTCTAAATAATCTAAAAACCCCTCTATTTTTCCCTATTTTCACACTTAACCCCTAAATTAACGTTAAAGAATTAACGTATCAGAACAAAATTACTTACACTTTGCTATATTTGCAGACACAAACATTAAAACATTAAAATAATTCGTATGGCAAAAAAATTATTAATCGTGTGTGCTTTATTGGCATTGATCAGCACTAGCCTGTTCGCCCAATATGACATGAAGGCACCACTTCCCATGGATCCGAACGTTCGCATCGGGAAACTAGCTAATGGATTGACTTATTACATCCGCCATAACGCGGAACCCAAAGAACGAGCAAGTTTTTACATCATCCAAAACGTGGGAGCTATCCTGGAAAATGATGATCAAGACGGTTTAGCTCACTTCTTGGAACACATGGCATTCAACGGGACCAAGCATTTCCCGGGAAGAAAAGGTATTACCAACATGTTGGAAAAACACGGTGTTGAATTCGGAAGAAACGTGAATGCTTACACGGCACAAGACGAGACAGTTTACAATATCAGCGAGGTTCCTACAACCAATCCTGATTTATTAGATACTTGTCTACTCGTACTTCACGACTGGTCACATTATCTTTTATTAGTCGATGACGAAATCGATGGCGAAAGAGGAGTTATCTCTGAAGAATGGAGAACCAGAAGAACCCCGAGTTTCCGTATCCGTGCCCAAATCATGCCGGTATTACTGAAAGACTCTAAATACGCGAAAAGAGATGTTATCGGTAACTTGGACATTATTAAGAATTTCAAATACCAAACCCTTCGTGATTATTATCACAAATGGTATCGTCCGGACCTGCAAGCTATCGCTGTTGTTGGTGATTTCGACGTAGACCAGATGGAGAAAAAAGTAAAAGAATTATTCTCCAAAATCCCGACTCCGGTGAATCCGGCCGTGAGAGAAGAGTTCACGGTTAACCCTCACGACGATATTTACTTCGTATGCGCAACGGACAAAGAAGTAACTCAATCGTCTGTCAGCGTGTATATCAAATACCCCTCTACCCCGAAAGAAGAAAAGAATCATGAATACCTGAAAAATAGTATTCTTCAATCTTTCTACAATACCATGTTGGGACAACGTGTTTCTGAATTACTTCAAAAAGGCAATCCTCCTTTCATTAACGCACAAGCCGGATTCGGTGGCGGCATTGTAAGAGGATGGAGTACCTATATTATCTCTACCACGGCAAAACCGAATGAAGAAGCAGCAGCACTGGAAGCTATCTATCGTGAAAACGAAAGAGTAAAGAAATTCGGTTTCACGGAAGGCGAGCTTGAAAGAGCAAAAACCAATATGCTCGTAGGTTTGGAATCTGCTTACAAACAAAAAGACAAAACTACCTCCGAAGATTATATCGGTGAAATGCAATCTAACTTCCTTGAGGGAGAGCCTATCATAGACTTCGATTACTATTACAATTTTGCCAAAGCTATTATCCCGACCATCACCGTGGATGAAGTTTCAGCTTTAGCTAAAAAACACCTTAACCGGAAAAACATGGTGATCGTTGCACAAGGCCCGTCTGAAGGAGTTAAACACATCACGAAAGAAGAAGCCATCGCCGTGTTGGACAAAGTTGAGAGTTCTAATTTAGAGCCTTATAAAGACCAAGTAACAGAGGCATCTTTAATCAACGAGGACTTGAAAGGTTCCAAGATTATCGCTACCAAAAAATTACCGCAATTCGATGCTGAAGAGTGGACCTTGGAAAACGGGGCAAAAGTAGTATTCCGCAAAGCCGACTACGAAAAAGACCAAGTACAAGTAAGTTCTTACAGTAAGGGTGGTACTTCATTATATGGTATCGACAAATTAGCATCTGCCCAAGTCACAGATCAATTTATCGGGGCTTACGGATTAGGAGACTATGACGCAATAACCTTGAGAAAATTATTAACCGGGAAACAAGCCCAAGCCGGTGTAAGCATTGGCGGTCTTTCAGAATCAGTCGGTGGTGCATCTACCCCGAATGATTTCGAAACCTTGATGCAGCTGATCTACTTGCGTTTCGAGAAACCTCGTTTCGACAAAGAAGTACACAATACCATGATGCAACGTAACTACGCTGCCATCGAGAACTCAGCCAACAATCCTCAAAAGATTATGCAAGACTCTGTTAGCATGATCATGAGCAATTATAGCCCGAGAACATTGTTGTTCGGTAAAGAATTTTTAGATAAAGTCAGTATTGAACAAATCGAGGAGATCTACCGCGACCGTATCAAAGACATCAGCGACTTTACATTCTTCATCGTGGGTAACATCGATGCAGAAACCGTAAAACCATTGGTTGAAAAATACTTGGGATCTGTAAAATCTTACAACCGGAAAGAAAATTGGGTAGATAACAAAGTGAGAGGACCGAAAGGAAGAACTGAAAAAGTTATTGAACTGGATCTGACCACTCCGAAAGCAACTGTAATCACCAGTTTCTCTAAAGAGATGAAAACAAGCATTCACGACAATCTTTGCTTGAATATCTTGAAAGGCGTACTGGATCAAAGATACATGACCAATATCCGTGAAAAAGAAGGTGGGACCTATGGTGTAGGTGTTCAATCGGGATCTTCTAAAGAACCGTACGAAAGCTACAGCATGAGCATGAGCTTTGATTGCGATCCGGATAAAGCAGAACATTTGAAATCATTAATCTATGCCGAAATCGACAAATTAATGAAGGAAGGTCCGACACAGGAAGAGATCGACAAGGTAACTACTATCCTGAAGAAAAATAATGAACAAAGCAAACCTCACAATGCATATTGGATGAGTGCAATTCAAACTTATTATCTTCGTGGAATTGATGTAACTGACCCGAAAAACTTCGATGATATTATTGACAAGATCACAACAAAAGACGTGAAGAAATTCACCCAGAAATTATTCAAGGGAGCCGATGTTGTTGATATGATCTTCCGACCGAAATCAAAATAAAATTAGGTTGCAATTTATATAAAAGGAAACGTCCGGGAGTAATTCCCGGACGTTTCTTCATTCATACAGAATTTCATCAAGTGATGAGTTCGAATTACTCCTCTCCTACTCCATCTGCCTTAAACTTAAATTGTTTCGCCACCCTAAAAATAACTTTTTTATTTTCGGGGTACAAAACAACTTTTTGGGTTGAAAGAACATATCGATGACGAACAGCACATTTTTTCACGTTGAAAGATCCAAAGCCCAATACCCCCACATGCCCCTCTTCTTTTAACCCTTCTAACATCGTACTGAAAATTTCATCAAATACCATCGTCACATCCTTTTGTGACATGCCATTTTTTTTGGCCACAATCTTAACTATTTTTCTCTTGTCCATATCTAATTGTAAAATGATTTTTCCTCACACGATAAATACTGACTCATGTCTGTTCAACATTTATTCCTAACAAAGTTAGAAATTAAAAGATAAAATACAACATTTTCCATCCAAAATGCAACAATATAGCAAATATGACTACAAAATACTCCCTCAACAAACCGAGTCAACCGAAACTTCCGTTTTTTTTGAAGATTACCCCAATAATCTATACGGAATAATTTACCAATACTTGTTTAAGGGAAAAAGACTATGTAACTTTGTATGAAAACAATAAAGGGGCAAAATAGAATAAACCAGCAGAATATGGAAAAAGAAACAAAAACAATTCGTTTGATCTATCCTCAATGGCAAGGTGCCAATATCGTAAAATTGATTACAGAGGTTGAAAATCCCGATGATGCCTCAAGGGGATATGTCTTGGGGGCACAACTCTTAAATTTCCTGGCCCCGGACAATGGTCAAGAAACACTAACCGTTCCAGTTTCGACTGAAATCACGGATCGAAAGGTGACAGACGGAGTCCTTGACCGGGATATTATAGTCCGTCAAACAAGAGCTGCATTAAACATGCTACAAGTCAGTAATCCCGATAAAATCGTAACACTCGGCGGAGAATGTTCGGTCAGTGTCGCTCCCTTTACCTACTTGGCTCAGAAATACAAGAACGATGTTGCCCTAATTTGGATTGATGCACATCCCGACATCACACTCCCCGGAGACATCTATCCCGGATTTCACGCCATGGCCGTAACTGCCTGCATGGGATATGGAGACACCAAAATTCTAGCGGAATTACCCACCCGATTTACCCCATCAAACATATTACTCGTGGGATTACGCAACTGGGAACGTGAAGAAATCAAAGAACGCCAAAAGCAATACGGAATAAAGCATCTCACGCCCAAAGATGTTGCACAAAACAGTGATGCAATCAAAACTTGGTTGAAATCATGCGGAGCGTCGAAAGTCGTTATCCATTTTGATATGGATGTACTTGATCCTGCCGAAATCATCGCTGCTGTTGGTACAGACCCCGATGGGATGAAAATGGAAGAAGTCATTCGGGTAATAAAGGACATTGCCGCAGAAAAAGAATTAGTAGGCCTGACAATTGCGGAACCCATGCCTCGCACGGCAATCAGGATCAAAAATATGTTACATCAATTACCTCTATTATAATAAAGGACAAGCCACAAAATTTTATTTCAAAATAACGCCTCTCCCTGCCAGGAGAAACTAAAAGATGAATCTGCAACTTGTAGCCTATAACTCGCCGAAGGCGAACATTCGTCCATAATTACTCCGGGGTTAGGCTAGTGATGGGCTATGACAATTACCAAGCACACACACAGCAGGAACATAGCAAGAACAATCTCCAATGTACTTGCTATGTACCTACAATGAAAATGATTTGTTCTTTTCCCTGCCCATCTGCGGCCAAAGTGTAGCCCGCAGATAACCATAAGCGGACAAATGGCGAATGCTCCGAATATCAAAAGTCTTAACGGGACATTCGGGTATATCACGATAAAAAGAGCATCTATGGGGGCTAAAGTATTCTTTTTATCTTGTCTTTTTTTTGTAAAAAATCCTTTTGTCCTTTGGAAATTCGAATAGAATACCTATCTTTGCAACCGCAATTGAGAAACACAATTGAAGGATTCAGTAGCTCAGCCGGTAGAGCACAACACTTTTAATGTTGGGGTCCTGGGTTCGAGTCCCAGCTGGATCACAGTTCGAATGACAATCCGCTATAATAAACGAATTATAGCGGATCCTTTTTTATACACCAATGTATACTCCCAAAGGGAGGGGCAAATGAAATTCGCTATCCTTCGATACTCAAAGACTCGATCTTCAACAAACGTTCTCTAAGACGAGGCATATCTTTCTGTCTGATAGACAAAGTCATCTCACATTCCATCTCAAAATTTCGGGATAAAATGTCCGGTTCTTCTTCTTTCAATACTTTCATCACGTCATTCATCACGACATAAGTAAAACGCACGTGAATAACTTCATCTACCGTTCGCTCCACGATCTCTGCATGATTGATCGCATCGGCAGCAGCTTCTTTATAGGCTTGAATCAAACCGGATACCCCTAACTTAATTCCCCCGAAATACCGGATCACCACGATAAGCACGTTGGACAAGTCATTGGAAATAATCTGTCCGAGGATGGGTTTACCCGCCGTAGAAGAAGGTTCCCCGTCATCATTCGCCCGGAAACGCTCCCGGTTTGCCCCTAGGCAATAAGCATAACAATGGTGTCGGGCATCATAAAACTTCGTCTTAAGCCCGGTAACAATATCTTTAATCTCTTCTTCGGATTTCACGGGATAAATAAAAGAAATAAAGCGACTGCCTTTTTCCTTGTACAGGCCTTCGGCAATCGCGTTTACGGTTCTATATTTATCCTCCTCCATAAAGGAACGTGATAATTAGTTACGGCAATAAAGTTTCTTTTGGAGTTCCTCCACTTGAGCCTTAAAAGCACGATCGGTCTCCATCAGATCGGTAACAGCCTTACAAGCATACAACACGGTTGTGTGGTCCTTCTTACCAATTTGTTTACCGATGTATGCCAACGATGCATTCGTGTAAGTCTTGCTGAAATACATGGCCAGCTGACGAGCCTGAACAACTTCCCGCTTTCTCGTCTTCTCTTGCAACATTTCGGGAGCCATGTTAAAATGATTACAAACAACCTGCTGAATATGTTCCACGGTCAACTCGACTTTCTGATTCTTCACCATTTTACCCAAAATATCCTTCACCACATCAACTGTCAGGTCTTTATGGTTAAATGTAGCCTGGGCCAGCAAAGAAATCATTGCTCCTTCCAATTCCCGCACGTTATTACTTACATATTTACAGATATATTCCAATACCTCATCCGAGAAGTCAATACCATCTTTATGCGCCTTAAAACGAGCAATTTCCATACGAGTTTCAAAATCAGGAGCTTTTATCTCGGCAGACAATCCCCAACGGAAACGGGAAAGTAAACGTTCTTCCAAACCACTCAATTCAGCCGGAGAACGATCGGATGTCAAAATCAATTGCTTTCCCGATTGATGCAAGTGATTAAATATATGGAAGAATGTATTCTGCGTGGCAGTCTTACCGGCCAACTCATGAATATCATCCAGAATCAACACGTCAATTAACTGATAGAAATGTAAGAAATCATTTATCTCATTTTTACGTACAGCTTCCGTAAATTGAGTCTGGAAAACATTCGTGGTCACGTACAACACGACCTTGTTGGGATAATTTTGTTTCACCTCCATACCGATAGCTTGAGCCAAATGAGTTTTCCCCAATCCGGACCCACCATATATTAACAAGGGATTAAAAGCCGTACCTCCCGGATTTTGTGCAATCGCCACGGCAGCAGACTTTGCCAAACGATTACAACTTCCCTCGATATAACTGTCCAACGTGTAAGAAGGATTCAATTGAGGGTCTATCTGCAAACGATTATTATTACGCTCAAAAGGATTTTTAGGGGCAACACTATCCGGTTTACCATTCACGTATACCGTGTTTGGTTCCACCTTTTTCATGTTATTGGAAGGCATCGTTACGGAGAGAGGGTCACGAGGATGGCTCTCTTCTACTACAACCGAATATTCAAGTTTTGCATTCGGACCAATAGCGGTACGAACAGCCTTTCTCAATATATCCACAAAATGCTCTTCCAAACATTCATAAACATATTGACTCGGCACTTGAATTGTCAACACATCATCTTTGAAACTCAATGCACGAATCGGTGCAAACCAAGTTTTAAACGTTCTTGGCAACACCTGCTCCTTGATCAAGTCTAGACATTCCGACCAAACACTTTTACAATCCCTTTTCATTTATCTATTAGTTTATATCCCTATCTCATTTCTAGGAAATGGAACGCTAAATTCGAAAAAAAAATCCTGGAAAAAAAATGATGCTTTCACTTGTTTTTTATCGATTCTTGCTTACGTTTTAGGTATCAATCCTTTAGACATACACCATTGATAACCAAAACTTTAACCTAAATCAACACAATTACCTATCGTCTCTTTTTTGCAACAGATTCTTAACATAAACGTAACATTCTAATTAACCTATCATAGGGATAAAGCTTTAGCACCTAAGGAAAAAAAATGAACTACGCTATATTTTTTTGATTCTTAAAACTAGTTTTTTATGTTAACAAAATTCAGCCTCCCAAAAGCATTATTTAGAACAATTCTAATTTTCAAATAAAGTCAATTTTAACAATATAAGCATCATTATAACGCTTTATAACATCGTCTAATTTCCTCTGGGCAGGTTTCAATTTCTTGTAGCTATCAATGATGTAAAGATATTTATCCTTATACTTAATCTCCTTCAATCCAGGATTTTGCACATACAATTCAGAATTAATATCCAATCGTTCTGAAGACTCGAAAATCACCACGCCATATTCTTCAAGAGCATTTTTTCCTGAAGAAAAATCAATCAGAGAAAGATTTATAAAGCGTTTCGGATTATACCTGAACTCAACTAATAAACGATTCAAATTTTCACTCACTTGATTCAAATTATAATAGAGATCATTATCATTTAAAAGAGCACCTATCGTTCCCTCTCCTCTATTTATTTTATTCATTATCGAATCGGTTGTAGCCAAAATATAATCCAAGCTCATCAATGTCTGGTGTAAACTTGCCTGCCGTAAAGAATCGCTTATCGCGGATACATTCCCCAAAATAGTAGAAATCTCTTCGTTATTATTTCTCAAATTACCCGTGATGCTATTTACATCCTGCAAGATAGAACTGATTCTCGCGGACTCCCCTTGTATTAAGGTATCCAAATTTCCCGAGGCTCCCTCCAAATTACGTAACGTTCGATCAATACTTCCGAAACTATTACTCAAATTCTTTTTTGTTTCCTCATTAAACAACCCTTGAACAATTAACATCACTGAATCCAATGATCCCAGCAAACGCTCGGCTTTCTGTTTCAATGGCAACATTTGCTGGCTTACCTGTTCCATAAGTCCTCGCTCCACCTGGGAGCGCAGGGTGTCTCCACTTACCGCAGTCACGTGAGAATCTCCCGGTACCAGAGCAACGACTTTTGAACCCATTAAATCAGCACTCTGAATCATGGCCAACGTGTTTGATGGCAGCTCCAACCCTTTATCCACCGAAAACTTCACGAGTACCCGATCGAACCGTTCTCCCGTAAATTGAATCGAAATTACTTGTCCTACCTGATAGCCCCGGTAAATAACGCCACTAGACACTTTCAATCCTTCTACACTATCATACACACCATAAAATGTACTTTTGGATTCAAACAAGGACGAACCTTTCAAGAAATTTATTCCCCAAATCAAGATAAAAACCGCAGCCAACGCGGTCAGGGCTAATTTCGCTTCTCTTCTTATTTTCATGAGTATTATTTTATTTCTTCATTTATTTCTTCTGTTCTAACTTTCTTGCCTCAGCCACGGTAATTTGTTTTCCCTTATAGACAGCAATAATAAAGCAATCCTTTACCGTTTTCCGAACTTCTTGTTGAAACTCTAACGCCTTCTCGTAACTCGAAGTTTTCTTCACGTAATACCGATAACGGTCTGTTCCCTTCAACTCCTCCACCTTATCTTTCAATTTCAGATACCGAAGATCTTTTATTTGTGTCTTGGAAGAGGCAACTTGTATCGCATAAAACAAATCATTCTTACCAGAAGTCGTAACATTCTTCTCTACTTCTTTCTTTTCTACCGTGGAAGTTTTCTGGTTTTGCTTTTGCACCTGCGGAGTTTGTTTTGGTATCACTTTTTGTTCATCCTGCCCACCGGTCAACACGACACTGTTACGTTCCACGTTATTCTTATAGGTCTGAAAAGCCGTAAATATAGCCCGGGCAATATTCGTTTGTCCCGATTCAGACGTTAAAATCTTTTGATCACTCGGATTCGAAATAAAACCGGTCTCAATCAGAACTGCCGGCATCCCTACGTCCATCAACACGATAAATCCCGCTTGCCTTACTTCCCGATCCGGCATACGAGTTCTCGCGATTAACTCCTTTTGTATAGGTGCGGCAAATTCCATACTATTCTTCAAATGACTATTCTTCAAAAAATTAAACATGATATATGACTCTGCCTTTTTCGGATCAAAACCATCATATTTCACAGAATAATCCTCTTCGTAATGAATAGCCTCGTTCTCTTTCATGGCAACCTGAAAACTGGCCTCCGACTTATGCAACCCCAACACGTATGTTTCCACGCCTCTCACGCTTGATTTGGAAAACTTATTCACATGAATAGATATAAACAATTGCGCTTTGGCCTTATTTGCAATCCGTCCCCGTTCTCTCAAATCCACGGCGACATCTTTTGTTCTCGTGTACACGACATTCAAATCAGGATAGGCACTCTTCACCATTTTTCCCAATTTCAGGGCAATTGCCAACGTTATATCTTTTTCTCTCAGCTTTCCACTGATAGCTCCCGGATCTTTTCCTCCATGTCCGGCATCAATACAAATACAATTAATTTTACCCAAAGCTTCTTGTGCAATCAAAGAATTTGAACCTTCTAATAAAAAGATTACCAACAAGAAACATATGAACCTGCACTGATTTATCATGTATTTAAAACTTTTTAAAAAGAATCATGAGCATTAACAACCATTATTTCTTACATTTGCAAAGCAAAAATGCAATATGCGTGATGCAATAATTAGTCACAAAAATAATTATAAAATTGCAAGTTAGATTATATACAGGGCTTTTTATTAAGAAATGTATCATTTTAACAATGATCGCCCTGCCCATAATACTCTCATCGAATGGCTTGGCGTCCGAGATTATTTTCGGACAAAATCTCTTTATCACGGCCATTGACACAACGGGACAACCCGGTGATAGCATTCGTATCGTTTATGATTCTGCAGGAATCCCGATAGACACTATTCGTAACGATTCCACACAATCCAAACCTCTATTCGACGACTTGATCGATTATAACGCGGACGATTCTGTCAGATTTTCAATACAAGAGAAAAAAGTATATCTATACGGAAATGGTTTCGTGAAATACCTCACAACAGAGTTAAGAGCCGATTACATCGAACTGGACATGGATAAAAAATTAGCCATGGCAACCGGAGTACCCGATTCTGTCGGGAAATTAAAAGGAACACCCAAATTTAAAGATGGTGGTCAGGAATTTGAAAGTACTGAATTACATTATAATTTTGACACGAAAAAGGGTTACGTAACCGAGATTATCACCCAGGAAGGAGAAGGTTATATTCAAGGAAAAACAACCAAAAAGATGAGTGACTCCGTCTATTGCGTGAAACACGGTATGTACACGACCTGCGACGAACACGACCATCCTCACTTTGGGCTAAACATGAGCAAAGCGAAGATGATCAAGGATAAAAAGATATTCGTCGGTTTCACCAATTTGGAACTGGAAGGAATTCCTTTACCGATCTTTATTCCTTTCGGCTTTTTCCCGATCACGAAAAAAGCCACGTCGGGAATTATCATGCCCACTTACGGAGAGGAACGAATGAGAGGATTTAACTTGAGAGGTGGTGGATACTATATTTATATCAATGACTATATTGATATGAACATCACCGGGGATATTTACACCAACGGTTCTTGGGGTTTACAATACGCAACCCAATACCGTAAAAGATACAAATTCAACGGTAATCTGAACTTCACGATCAGTAAAAACTATGTCAGTGAAAAGGGGTTGCCTGATTATCAGGAATCATCTGACTGGTCTGTACGCTGGACCCACACGCAAGACGGAAAAGCAAACCCGTACAGTTCATTCTCTGCTTCCGTGGATATGTCATCCGCCAATAACAACTACTATAATGCCAACACGGTAGACGGAATTGCCAACCAAAGAAAGCAATCCAGTATTTCGTGGAGTAAGAAATGGCCGGAAAGTCCGTTCAGCTTGAGTGGTTCGTTCAATCATAGCCAGAATAGCCGGGATTCCTCTATTGCTATAACATTACCGAATTTGAGTCTCCGGATGACACAAATCTATCCTTTCCGTAAAAAAGGGAAAAGCGGTGAAATGAAATGGTATGACAATATTGGTGTATCTTATTCTGCCGAATTAAGAAATAGTATCCAAACCAAAGAAGACAAGTTGTTCAAATCTTCTTTTGAAAGAGACTGGAGTAATGGATTTAAACACAATATCCCGATCAGTTTACAATTTAAGATTGCCAAGGACGTGACTTTCACTCCCTCTTTAAATTACAACGGCTACTTGAACCTCAAAACCATTGAAAAAATATGGATCCCGGACACGAGTGCTAACGGTGGGCAATTTATCACACGGGATGTCCCCGGGTTGAATTACTCGCACGATTATTCAGCCAGCGGATCAATCGGGTATACCCCAACCATATATGGTATGTTCATGTTCAAACCGGGATGTAAAGTTGTTGCCATCCGCCACATGATACGTCCTTCCATATCGGCATCCTATACCCCCGCTATAAAACCCTTGGGTAACTACAAAAAGAGCTACTTCGATGGAGAGAAAGAGGTTGAATATGACATTCACGAAGGTTTAACCTATCGTCCGAACACGACCGGCGGTAAACAATCCGGGAGTATTAGTTTCAGTTTGGATAACAACGTCGAAATGAAAGTCCGAAATGACAAGGATACAACCGGAGACGAAGAATTCAAAAAAGTAAAACTGTTGGAGAGTTTCAGACTTTCAACATCTTATAATCCCTTCGCCGACAGTATGAACTTTTCAAATATCTCCATAAGCGCACGTACCAAAATATTGAATAACAAAGTAGATTTGAATTTCAGCGGTACCATTGACCCTTATGCGATAGATACAAATAATGTAAGATATAATAAATATCACGGAAAACTAGGACGTTTAACCAACGCAACAATCTCTACCAATTTTAGTTTTTCCGCGGATAATGGACAAAATAAAGAAAAAAAGAATGACCTCGTAGGAGGATTTTACGATGATTACATGGATTTCGATGTTCCGTGGAATATAAGTATCAGTTACAATTTTACCTATTCAAGACCCAGTCCTTATAGAAGTCCAACTATTAGTCAGATTGTTAACTTCTCGGGAGACCTCTCGTTAACCCCTAAATGGAAACTCACGTTCCAATCGGGATATGATATTAAAAACAAAGAAGTTACTTCAACCAGTTTTAGTGTCACGAGAGACTTACATTGTTGGGAAATGACATTCAACTGTATGCCGTTCGGACAGCACCAGTCTTACAACTTTGAAATTCACGTCCGATCCTCTTTATTGAGGGATTTGAAATTAACCAAACGGGATTCCTGGTATGATAGAAGACTTTAATCAAATAAATAAACGAAATAAAGCAGACACTTGTCTGCTTTATTTCGTTTATACTAAGTAAGATTTCTACCTTCTTTGTCTCACCGCCTCATACACCAGGATCGCAGCAGCAGCAGAAACATTCAGAGATTCTATTTTCCCATACTGGGGAATTTTAATTTGTTGATCAGCCAACACTAACAACTCTTCATCAATACCGGTATCTTCCGCTCCCATAATAATCATACATCCCTCTTTCATATCCACTTCGGTATAAAATTTATCTGCTTTCTCCGTGGCGGCAAATAAAGTTAACCCTCTTCGTTTCAATTCTTTTATCGTCTTTTTGAGATTCTTCTCCCGACAAACAGGCAAATGGTATAAAGCCCCGGCAGATGTTTTAATCGCATCAGAAGATATTTTTGCAGAATTCTTATTCGGAATTAAAATGGCACTCACCCCGGCACACTCTGCCGTACGGGCAATTCCACCCAGATTTCGAACATCAGTAATCCGATCCAAAATAAGTATTAATGGTATTTTCCCTTCCGCCACCACAGCATCCACGACCGTATTTATGTCTTGGTAAGGAATTGGAGAAACCTCTGCCAAAACTCCTTGATGATTTTTCCCGGCAAACGGTTTAAACACCTCTTCGGGTACGTACTGGAACTGAATCTGACGTTCACGCACCAGCGAAAATAATTGTTGGAACAACTCCCCCTTTATTCCCTGACGGAACATCACCTTGTCAATTTCCTTCTCATCCTGTATAGCCTCCATCACGGCCCGGATTCCGAAAATACACTCTTGTTTAAACTTTGCCATCTTATTCGTTATTATTAATTTCTAGCTTTCAATTCTTCCAAATGCCCGTTCTCCTCTTCCCATTCTTCCATACAGACTTCCAAGCGTTTTTTCATCTCATCATAAGTTTTTAATAACTCATCATTAATCACGCCTTCTGCCATTTTTCCCTCTGCCTCCCCGATCTTTTGTTCCAAATCAGCAATTTCCACTTCTAACTTCTCGATCTTCACTTCTGACTTTTTGATCTCTTTATTCCATTGTTTCCGTTCCTCAAAAGCAATTTTATTTTCAGAAACAATCTCCTCTTCCACAACATCCTCCTGCTGCAATTTTCGAGGGTGCATCTGTTCATATTCCCGGAAACATTCCAGTTTCTTAGCCTCTAGGAAATGCGCAACACCTCCCAGGTATTCCTTTATCCCCTTGTTGGCGAATTCATACACCTTATCTGCCAACCCAAGCAGAAAATCCCTGTCATGGGAAACGACAATCACAGTTCCTTCGAACTTCTTCAACGCATCTTTCAATATATCTTTCGTGCGCATATCCAGATGATTCGTCGGCTCATCCAAGATTAACACGTTATAAGGTTCTAATAACAAACGTACCATTGCCAAGCGGGTTCGCTCTCCCCCGGAAAGCACCTTCACCTTCTTGTCGACATCCTCACCGGAAAACAGAAAAGCCCCTAATATATCCCGGATTTTCTTCCGGATTTCACCTACTGCCACTTGGTCTACCGTATCCAGAACACTCAACGAAGGGTCAAGCAAATCAGCTTGATTCTGCGCAAAATACCCGATATTCACGTTATGCCCGATCTTCAGGTTTCCCTCATAGGGGATCTGATCCATGATCATCTTCACCAAAGTTGTTTTACCTTCTCCGTTCCTTCCGACAAAAGCAACTTTCTCTCCTCTCAGCACATCAAGATTCACTTCATGCAGTACCACGTGATCACCATACGCTTTACTCAAATCCCGCCCACTCACGACAATATCCCCCGAACGTACCGCCGGTTGAAATCGCACATTGATTCGTGCTGAATCTTCCTGTTCAATCTCGATTCGTTCTATTTTTTCCAGTTGTTTGATCCGGGATTGTACCTGTACCGCTTTTGTCGCCTTATAACGAAAACGCTCGATAAAATCCTCCGTATCCTTAATCTGCTTTTGCTGGTTCTCGTAAGCACGTTGCTGTTGCTCGATACGTTCCTTACGTAATTCGGTAAAACGTGTATACGATACCTTATAATCATATATCTTTCCCAGCGAGATCTCTACCGTCCGGGTTGTAATATTATCCAAAAATGCACGGTCATGTGAAACAAGAACCACAGCCCCAGGATAACCTTGCAAGAATGACTCCAACCAAGATATAGACTCTATATCCAAATGATTTGTCGGCTCGTCCAATAAAAAAACATCGGGACGTGCCAATAATATTTTAGCCAACTCAATCCGCATACGCCATCCCCCACTAAATTCCTCGCACCGCCGTTCCAGATCTTCCTGCCGAAATCCCAATCCTTTCAACACGACCTCAACTTCACCGTCCATATTATCCGCCCCTCGCATATGTAACATCTCGGTCTTCACGTTCAATTTATCAATCAGCGCCATGTAACTATCCGACTCGTAGTCTGTACGCTCGCCCAATTCCCGATGCAAACGCTCCAATTCTGCCTGCAAATCCAGCACATCATTAAACGCTGTTTCCGCCTCTTTCCGTACGGTCTTACCTTCTGCATACACTTTCGTCTGTGGCAAATACCCGATTTTCAACCCGGAAGGAACAGATACACTTCCCTCGGAAGGCTCTTGTACCCCGGCCAATATCTTCAATAATGTAGACTTTCCGGCCCCGTTACGCCCAGTCAGACCAATCCGATCTCTTTTGTTCACCAGAAAAGAGATAGAGTCAAGCAACGCGTAATCTCCAAATAAAACACTTACATTATTAATTGAAATCATATATCATCATGCAAAATAAAACCTTCTATATTTTAACGAGTACAAATATACGAAACTTATAGACACGGGCAAACGAGTTTACCCGTGTGTTACAAGTTACAAGTTCACAAGTTACAGATTGCAAATTCAAAATTTGCACATAAAAATAACCTACACCCCGACGAAATCATATAAAAAATGACAAATATCTTGTTTTATCCATCAAATATTTTTTATATTTGGGAAATTTAGAAAGAATACTAACTACATAAAAGAATAAAATATGCCCAAAGGAGTATTTAAACTACCAAACATTACCAATGAACCCATCAAAAGTTATGCACCGGGTTCTCCGGAAAGGAAAGAATTGAAGTCACAAATCAATCAATTGCGTTCTATCGTTGCCGATGTTCCAATGATCATTGACGGGAAAGAAGTTCGCACGGGGAAACTGGTAGATATTCGTCCGCCACATGATCATCATCATCTGCTCGGACACTATCACCAAGGGGATGCCAGCCATGTGCAAATGGCAATTGATGCTGCATTAAAAGCTAAACCGGCTTGGGAAAAAATGAGCTGGGAAAGTCGGGCTGCCATTTTCTTAAAAGCGGCTGATCTTTTAGCCGGACCTTATCGTCAACGGATGAATGCCGTGACCATGTTAGGACAATCCAAAAATGCTTTCCAGGCAGAAATCGATTGTGTGGCAGAATTAGCTGACTTCTTCCGTTTCAACGTGAAAAATATGTACGAAATATACCATATGCAACCGAATTCCGCTCCGGGGATCTGGAATCGTACGGTATGGCGTCCTTTGGAAGGATTTGTTTTCGCCCTTACTCCATTCAACTTTACCTCTATCGCGGGTAACTTACCGGGAGCCCCGGCATTAATGGGTAATGTTTGCGTTTGGAAACCATCCAAGACTGCCGTTTACTCGGCACATCTGATTATGGAAATTCTAAAAGAAGCCGGATTACCTGACGGTGTTATCAACTTGGTTTACTGCTCAGGCCCGACGGCTGCCGATGTTATTTTCTCTCATAAAGATTTTGCAGGTATACATTTCACGGGATCAACTCAAGTATTCAATGATATTTGGGCTACTATCGTGAAAAATATTGATAAATACAGAAGTTATCCGAGAATTGTTGGGGAAACCGGAGGTAAGGACTATATTTTCGCCGACCCGACAGCATGTCCTAAAGAAGTGGCAACAGCCATCGTACGCGGGGCGTTCGAGTATCAAGGACAAAAATGTTCTGCCGCCTCACGCGCCTACATTCCTGCCAATATCTGGCCCGAAGTAGAAAACTACGTGCAAGAGGACATGGCTAGCATAAAAGTTGGTGGAGTTGAAGATTTCACGAACTTTGTAAACGCCGTTATTGATGAGGCATCTTTCGTTAAATTGTCTAACGCAATTGATGCTGCAAACAAATCGGAAGATGCAGAAGTGATTATCGGCGGGCATTACGATATGAGTGCCGGATATTTTATCCAACCGACCATTATCCAAGCTTTCAAACCGGATTACATTACCATGCGGGAAGAATTATTCGGTCCGATCTTAACCGTTTACGTTTATGATCCGGAAAAAGTAGATGAAACATTAGATATTCTGGACAAATCATCGGCATACGCTCTTACCGGAGCTATTTTCTCTAAAAATCGTGCCAACATCGAGGAAATGACAGAGCGTTTAACTCACACGGCCGGTAATTTCTACATCAACGATAAACCGACAGGAGCTGTTGTTGATCAACAACCTTTCGGTGGTGGTCGTGCATCCGGTACTAATGATAAAGCAGGAACGATCTTCAATTTATTGCGTTGGGTTTCACCACAAGCCATTAAAGAAACGTTTGTTCCGGCAACGAACTATATGTATCCTAATTTCTTGGAAGAATAGAACTTTTAATTCTCCATACAAGCTGAACGTCATGCACGTTCAGCTTTTTCTTTTTTAGAAAAGCTGATACTTTCGGTTTACAGCATAAAATGTTTCTCGTGAGATATGATAGATTCGGCAAACAGCCGACACGGACATCCCCTCTTCAAGCAAATGACTAATCTCTTCCCGGTTATCCAGCAACACGTTTTGCTTTCCTTTTCCCGGTGGACGTCCCAAACGCACGCCTTCCGACTTCCGGTGAGCCAAAGCTTCTTTAGTCCTCATCGAAATCAGATTATGCTCAATTTCTGCCACCAAGGCAAAAGCAAAAGCTAAAACTTTACTATTGATGCTATTGTCAAAAGCATAACCATCTTTTGTACTATATACCGTTATATTCATTTCAAGACAACGATGAAGTATCGACATTATGTCTAGCAAAGTCCGGCTTAATCGGGATAATTCAGTAACGATTAACACGTCTCCCTTTTTCAAACTTTTCAATAATCGCCCTAATTTCCGGTCATGCTCTTTCTTTTTGCCACTTACCACTTCCGTCACCCAACGGTTTACGGTCAAGTTTTTCCTTGCAGCAAATTTTTCAATTTCTTCTTTCTGATTCTCAAGATGTTGTTTCCCTGTGCTTACCCTTAAATATGCTATTGTCATAACCCTTCCGTTTTACAAAATAAATTAAAACAAAGACATTAATAGTCATTTTATAAAAAAATTCAGAATCACAAATATAAACAAACAAATCACACAGGTGTCAAGTAAAACGTTCATTAAAGTTGACACTGCTTTTTGCATGAAAGATTAGATTTTTTTATATACCTTTTCTTTCGTGTAAGGGTCTTGTTAGTAATATTTTTGCAAGAATTCATCATGTTTCTCCTAAAATTTGGTATATTTGTCTAGTAAAATGAACGTTTAGTCTGACAAATAGTTTTAAATAAGGCGTTAAATCATATGAAAATCGAATTCACATTCGGTATGTAGAATTATATAACAAATTGATTATGAACAAAAGAGAACTCACTAAAAAAGTAGCAGAAAGAAGTGGACACACCCAAGCAACTTCTGCATTAATCATTAACACTTTTATCAGTTGTATACTGGAATCTCTTGAAGCAGGTGAAAAAGTTACGATTCAAGACTTCGGAACTTTAGCTGTAAAACAACAAAAAACAAGAGAAAGGTTCAATTTGATTACCAAAAAAGTGGAAAAATATTCCTCTTACGATTACATCAAGTTTATAACCAGCAAATCGTTAAAAAACAAACAAAAAGAAAGAAGTTTAGCAACAAAAGAATAGAGATACTTATGTATCTCTATTCTTTTTGTAACTAGCTTTGTATCGTTAAATGATTACAATGTGTTCTTGATCAGTTAGTTTCTCGCAATAGTGACACTTCAACACGATAGGAGAACTCCCGACAACATCGAATTTCGTACGAACATTCTGGTTGTTGGTAATACATTTCGGGTTCACACATTTAGCAATTCCCTCCACGTGTTCTGGCACCATAACCGCTTTTTTCTCCGCAACTTCGAAATCTCTTATAATATTGATTTTTGCCGTCGGAGCAACTAAAGCCAACTTGTTTATCTCATCATCTTTCAAGAATTTATCCCAAATCTTGATAATTCCTTTTTTACCTAACTTGCTACTAATTAAGTTGTAACCAAAAGTTACCGTATTCTCCAAATTCTGGATTCCCAACACGTTAATCACGTCAAATAATTTCTCTGCAGGAATATGATCTATTACCGTTCCGTTCTCCACGGCACTAACCTGTAATTCTTTCTTTGCTGCCATATCTCTTTGTTCTTTAATTACCATTTTAAATCTAATGTCTTGAAAATAATTGCTTGACGAGTGTATACCCCGTTCAAAGCCTGCTGGAAGTAATATGCCTTCTTGTTATCATCCACATCCTCGCTGATCTCATTCACACGAGGCAGCGGGTGAAGAATCCTCATGTTATCTTTTGTCCCAGCCAGCATGGAGTTTTTCAAGATATAAACATTCTTCACTTTCTCGTACTCCAACGGATCTGCAAAACGCTCCCGTTGTACGCGTGTCATATAAAGAATGTCCGCATCATTGATCACGTCATCTAGCTCGGTATGCTCGTAATAAGGAATATGCAATTCATCCAAGAATAACTTGTAGGCTTTCGGCATCTCCAATTCTTTCGGGGAAATAAAGTGGAACGTCGGGTTAAAATGGCTCATTGCCTGTAATAAAGAATGGACTGTTCTTCCGTATTTCAAGTCCCCAACCATGAAAATATTCAGATTTTCAAGGGTCCCCTGCGTTTTATAGATAGAATACAAATCCAACATGGTTTGAGTCGGGTGTTGATTGGCACCATCTCCCGCATTAATTACCGGCACATCAGCAACCTCACTGGCAAAACGGGCTGCACCCTCCAAAGGATGACGCATCACAATCAAGTCGCAGTAGTTATCCACCATCTTGGTCGTATCTTTCAATGATTCCCCTTTTGTCGTACTAGAGGATGAAGCATCGGAAAATCCGACAATACGACCTCCCATTCTACTAATAGCTGTTTCGAAACTCAAACGCGTACGAGTAGATGGCTCGAAAAACAGGGAAGCAACCACCTTACCCTCTAATAAATTACGATTTGGGTTTTTCTCAAATTCAGAAGCTATTTTCAATACTTCCAAAATGTCCTCTTTCGAGTAGTCGGTAATGGATACTAAGCTACGTTTATTCATAATTCTATATATTAAAAGTGTTTATGTTCGTTCATACTCTCCCATATAAAAAAAAACCAACAATGTCAACTAACGACAATGTTGGTTTTCTGTATCTTGTTAAAACAACGACTATGTCTCTGCCTAAACTGCAGGCATAAAAACAATCTTCGCCGAATATTTTGATGTTCTATCTTCATATCGGAATACAAAATTATGCATAATTTCCATCCGAACAAAACGATTTTCCAATTTATTTTCCAAAATATTTCTCACAAAAACGAGAATTCCTGCAAACGAACCAGTTACAAGAAAAAAAATTCACCCCAAAAATCCCATGTATAAACTATAACCGGGAAGCAATCTGATCGACTATATCTTTAGCTACCTCCACCTTTGTCTTCAACTCATAGACAGTCTTATCTCCCGCTTTATCCAGAATTGTCACCTTATTCGTATCTACACTAAAACCCGCTCCCTTATCATTCAAACTGTTCAAGACGATCATATCCAAATTCTTTCGTTGCATCTTAGAAAGAGCGTTCATCTCTTCATCATTCGTTTCCAAGGCAAACCCGACTAATAATTGCGACACAGTTTTTATTCTTCCTAATTCAGCAGCAATATCTTTTGTTGGCAGCAATTCCAGCAACAGATCATCCTTACCCCGTTTAATTTTGTGATCGGCTTTTTCCTTCGGGGTAAAATCAGCCACAGCAGCACTCAAAACCGCGACATCACTGTTGACAAATTCTTTTGACGTTACTTCGTACATCTGAGCTGCAGACTCCACGTCCACCCGACGAATCGCAGGGTGACTCGTTTTCAGATTTACAGGACCACACACAAGCACCACTTCTGCCCCCCGTCCTGCAAGTTCCTCCGCAATAGCCAAGCCCATTTTTCCGGAAGAGTAATTCCCGATAAAACGTACAGGATCTATTTTCTCGTAAGTAGGCCCTGCCGTTACCACAACTTTTTTACCTTTGAAATCCGCCTGCCGAGCAAAATAATCAGTAATAAAAGCAACTATCCTTTCCGGTTCCTCCATTCGTCCTTTCCCTATCAACCCACTAGCCAGTTCCCCACTTTCCGGTTCGATAATAATATTACCAAAAGATTGCAATACCTTCAAATTCCGCTGCGTTGCCGGATGTTTATACATATCCAAATCCATTGCCGGAGCAACCATCACCGGACATTTTGCAGACAAATATGTCGTTAGCAAAAGATTATCTGCTATACCTCCCGCCATCTTTCCAATCGTGTTCGCAGAGGCCGGAGCTATCAGATACAAATCTGCCCACAACCCCAAATCAACATGAGAGTTCCAATCCCCATTTTCCGGGTTATAAAAATCGACCATAATCGGACTCTTGGAAAGAGTCGCCATTGTCAAGGGAGTAATAAACTCTTTCGCCAAGGGGGTCATAACCACTTTCACGCTCGCCCCTTCTTTCACAAGCAGACGAGTTAATGTTGCGGCCTTGTACGCGGCAATACTGCCCGTCACTCCCAATATAATATGTTTTCCTTTTAACATCACTTATTTATAACGTTATAAATTCACGTTTCTCGAATTCAAATACCAAAGAAAGATGAACTGCTTGGCAAATTTAAAACAAAAAACCTGAAAGTATAACACTCTCAGGTATATTCTTTTCCTTAAAGACAGGGACTATTCCTCGTCTGCATTATTTGCATCACCTTTCTCTTTCGAGGAAACACGGAAATAAATGTCCCCGTCCTCAAATTCTTGGGTAGCAATCAACACGGGTTTCGGCAAACGCTCGTAATACTTGGAAATCTCGATCTGTTCCCGATTTTCAAATATCTCTTCCAAATTATCCGCATAAGAGGCAAACTCTTGAAGTTTCCTACTTAACTCCTCTTTCATTTCAACCGAAATCTGATTAGCCCTTTTACCGATCACGGCTACTGCCTCGTAGATGTTATCCGCTTTACTGGCCAATGATGCAGGATTCCGGGTAATAGTATTATTCGGCGCTTTAACTTTCTTAAAATCTACCATGGTTAATTTGAATATTATTGTTTTATCTGGTTATTCTTCTTCATCAACATCATACGGTTTCAAGAACTCGTTGATGATTTCATATTTTCGAGCCATTTCCTTGGCATAACGACTTTCCGGGTATTCATCAAGGAAATAATAATACTCCTCTTTAGCCGCATTATAACGTTCGTATTGTTTATCTTCAACACTATTTACAGCCATCTCGTACTTGGAATTGAACAACATGTACATGATTTCTTCCCGATATTTAGATCCGGGGTAATCCTTTAAACAATTCTCAAGACTCACTACGGCCGATTTATATTTTTCCCTCAAATAGTAATTTCTTGCACTCAAGTAATCTTTGTAAGACAACTTATCCCTCATCTCATCCATGTATTCATGAATTTGCTCTTTACGGGAACTGTTCGGGTAACGGCTCAAATAAAGCTGAAAACTTTCCATTGCTTTCTCTGTCACGGTCTGATCCAATCTCGCTTTCGGAGAGGCCAAGAAATTACAATACCCGATCATGTATAAACATTCTTCCACGTAGGAACTTTCCGGATAGATAGAAACGAATTGTTTAAACAATTCTGCCGCAACCTCATAATCTTTTTGGTTATAACTACAGAAAGCCCGGTAATAAGCCACACTCTGAGCCTTGGATGTTCCCTGAAAAACCATCCGAATTCCATCGAATAAATTGGATGCTTTCGTGTAATCTCCATTATTATAATACTCTACCGCTTTCTTATACATGGCCTGAGAATCACCACTTTTTAAGAGTTTCTGATACTCACTACATGAACTCATCAAAATTATCACAAGCAGAAATCCTATAAAATTCTTCATCATAAAGTGCCTTTTTTGCATCACGCAAAGATAAATTATAAATATCAAATTACAAAGATAATGAATGAAAATTCTGAATATGGATTCAAATCATGAATTCCCTTTCAAACCAGTGAAGAGAAAATAATTTTTATTTATAAAACATTCTAAAATTTTCATTCAACTAATTTATGTCATATATTTGTTGAATAATGGTCATCAAAAGCCTAGTAATGGTTATTCAATTAACATTCAAATCATTTTGTATGAAAAAACAATTAATTATATTCCTATTATGTCTAATTACGCTCCAACTACAAGCTCTAGACAGGCGGATTATTCGGATTTCCACTGCTTCCACGGATTTAATTCTTCAAATAGGAACAAACGGGCGTCTGTACCAGTCATACTTGGGTCCCCGACTTATTAATGAAACCGATATAAATCACTTTTTAAATGACGAGACCATATCTGCCTGCAAATGGGAAGCATACCCGGGGTCCGGAATGGAAGATTATTTTGAACCAGCGTTAGGCATTACTCATAGCGATGGGAACATGACTACTTTGCTGAAATACATATCACAGGAGATTCACCTAATAGATAGTAACACGACAGAAACGATCATTGTATTGCAAGATGAAGTCTACCCAATCGAAGTAAAACTACACTATATGGCTTTTGCCAAAGAAAATGTCATAAAATCATGGTCAGAAATAAGCCATCAAGAAAAAAAATCAATAACCTTATTCCGGTATGCATCAACCATGTTATATTTTCAAAATCCCCACTACTTTTTAACAGAATTCAGTGGTGATTGGGCTAATGAGGTTAACATGACCTCTCAAGAATTACAGTTTGGGAAAAAAATTCTTGACACCAAATTGGGGAGCCGATCCGCCATGCATACCCAGCCATTCTTTCAACTAGGTATAGGACACCCCGTTACAGAAAATGAAGGATTAGTTTTAGTAGGAACCATCGGATGGACCGGAAATTTCCGGTTTACCTTTGAAGTCGACAATATCGGAAATCTACGTGTAGTCCCTAGTATAAATCCTTATGCGTCGCATTATGAACTTCTGCCGGGCAAAATATTCAAAACACCCGAATTCATTTTTACCCTTAGTGAAAATGGAGTCGGCCGTGCCAGTCGCCAATTACACGATTGGGCCCGTCGTTATCAAGTGAAAAACGGACTGGGAGAACGTCTCACTCTATTAAATAATTGGGAAAATACCGGTTTTAACTTCGATGAAAAAATATTACTTAACCTGATAAAAGAAGCTCAACATCTTGGAGTTGATATGTTTTTATTAGATGACGGCTGGTTCGGGAACAATTATCCTCGGAATAACGACCGTGCTGGTTTAGGAGATTGGGAACCCATGACCAGTAAATTACCCAACGGCATTGCCCCCCTAATTGACGGGGCCGAAAAGAGTGGTATTAAATTCGGAATCTGGATTGAACCTGAAATGATCAATCCCAAAAGCGACCTCTTCAAGAAACACCCGGAATGGGCGATACACCAATCCAATCGGGAACCTTACTATTATCGTAACCAACTAGTGCTAGATATGAGCAATCCCAAAGTACAAGATTACGTATATAATATCGTCGATCATTTAATGACCCGACACCCGGGAATTGCTTTTTTCAAATGGGACTGCAATAGTCCTATTACCAACATCTACTCCCCGTATCTAAAGAACAAACAATCCCAATTATACATAGACCATGCACGAGGAGTGTATACCGTTTGGGAACGAATAAAAGAAAAATATCCAGACCTATCCATGATGCTTTGTGCCGGCGGTGGCGGGCGTTGCGATTACGAAGCATTAAAATATTTCACGGAATTCTGGCCAAGTGATGACACGGATCCCGTGGAACGAATCTTTATCCAATGGGGATTCTCGCAAATATACCCATCACAAGTTCTTTGTGCCCATGTAACCAGTTGGGGTAAACAATCCATCAAATTCCGTACAGACGTTGCCATGATGTGCAAATTGGGATTTGACATTAGTATTTCAAGCCTAACACCGGATGAACAAACCTTTTGTCAGGAAGCCGTAAAAAACTTTAAACGCCTATCCCCCATTATTTTACAAGGGGATCTCTATCGCTTGGTTTCACCTTACAAGACCAACCATGCTGCAGTAATGCATGTTGGGAAAGATCAACAGCAAGCCATTCTGTATGCCTACGACTTGTATCCCCGATTCGGAGAAAGCCTTATTCCAGTCAAACTACAAGGACTTGATCCGACCAAAAACTATAAAATTGAAGAAATCAATCTCATGCCGAGACGTCGGTCTTCATTGAAAGCACAAGGTAAAACGTATTCCGGTGATTACTTGATGAAAGTAGGGATAGAAGTGTTTACCACGAATAAAACGCACAGCAGGATTTTAGAAATAACAGCATTATAACATATCCGTTCGTACTATGCTATTGATTAACCATTCGGCTAGGCTTTCTCCGTGCTTCCTCCGTGCTTTCTCCGTGCCACTAGCGAGCGCCCCTCGTAAAATGTTTGTTCAAAAAGGGGGTGAGTTTGGCCCAAAACAAGACCTTAAGTAGAGAGAAACCTAACGAGAGTGTACCAAACGTTGCATGAATAAAAATAGGGACTAAGTATTTAAACGTATTTCTTCCTTCCAGATCGCAACTTTTCAAAAGAACTTATTTGGAATACATTTTTTTAGTTACCTTTGTTTCCACATTGTAAATAATAAGATTAAGAATTTCAAAATATTTATCGAAGTGGACATTTTTGAAAGAGTAAGACAACAAAAGGGAAACATTGGTCAATATGCCAAACAAGCTCATGGCTATTTCTCTTTCCCGAAATTAGAGGGCGAAATTGGTCCCCGCATGAAATTCCGCGGTAAGGAAGTTTTAAACTGGAGTTTAAATAATTATATCGGTCTTGCAAACGACCCGGAAGTGCGTAAAGCTGACGCCGAGGCTGCTGCAAAATATGGTATGGCTTACCCGATGGGGGCACGTATGATGAGTGGGCAAACTTCTCGTCACGAGTACTTGGAATCTCAATTAGCAGAATTTGTGGGAAAACCGGACGCTTTCTTATTAAACTTCGGTTACCAGGGAATGGTTTCTATCATTGATGCCATGACCAGCCGTCATGATTGTATCGTGTACGATGCTGAAGACCATGCTTGTATCATGGACGGTCTTCGTTTGTCTCCGGCAAAAAGATACGTGTACCAGCATAATGATATGGAAAGCTTGCGTAAACAACTGGAAAGAGCAACCAAATGGGTGGAAAACACCGGTGGTGGTATTTTGGTGATTACGGAAGGTTTATTCGGTATGGCAGGAGATCTTGGTAAATTGGACGAGATTGTAGCTTTAAAGAAAGATTTCAATTTCCGTTTACTCGTGGATGACGCTCACGGATTCGGAACCATGGGACCCCACGGAGCCGGAACAGGAGATCATTTCGGTGTAATGGACGGTATCGACCTTTACTTTGCAACTTTTGCTAAAGCAATGGCAGGTATCGGTGCATTCATCGCTTGTGATGAAGATATTTGTATGTATTTGAGATATAACATGCGTTCTCAGACCTTCGCAAAATCACTCCCGATGCCTATGGTTGAAGGTGCGATCAAACGCTTGGAACTATTGAGAACCAAACCGGAATTGCGTGAAAAATTATGGACGATCGTAAGAGCTCTCCAAGCCGGATTAAAAGCTGACGGATTGAATATCGGAAGAACCAATTCTCCGGTTACTCCTGTCTATTTGTCCGGTAGTGTGGCTGAAGGAACACAGGTTGCCATGGATTTAAGAGAGAACTATAACTTGTTCTGTTCTATCGTGGTTTATCCGGTTATCCCGAAAGGCCAATTATTACTCCGCTTGATCCCGACGGCTATGCACACCTTGGAAGACGTGGAATACACGGTAAAAGCGTTCAAGAATGTTGCCCAAAAGTTAGCTAACGGAGAATACAACAAAGACGTAGTTGTTGATGCAAACGCTCTATAATTGAAGCGTTACTAAATACAAGTAAAAAAGAGGGAAATTTCCCTCTTTTTTAGTACCCTAAAGCCCTAATAACAAATAAAAAACCTACCTGCCGAAACAGATAGGTCCATCTTGCTTGTGTTCAATCAAGATGATTTATGGAAAAGCTAATCTAATGAGACATACCTAAAACAAGCCCCAGTCCGTAAGGAACGAGCCAAAAGGCCCAGACAATCACACTGAATTTGCTAAAATTACGCATCGCCTTCTCATTCCCTTTCCGGTAAGTTACTATGGCCCAAACCGCATGAATTGCCATCAAAACAATCGCAAGCATTCCGGTTATCCCATGTAAAGGATCTACATCTCCTTTTTGTCCTGCAATATCGGACATAATCGCCGTCCCCAAAGAATCGGCAACCAAACCCAAAAGAAAAAACACGATGTGCCACAATTTCAGCCTGCCCTGTACCTTCTCAGCCCAAGTCCCTATCGTGTAAAAAACAAGGGCTAACGTGATACTTGTTATTGCTGCTCCTAAAAAAAACATATCTTCAAAATCTTAAATTATTACTCGTAACGAATAGCATCTATCGGATTTAACCGGGAAGCTTTGCGGGCTGGATACCAACCGAAGAATATCCCGGTAAACGTACAAACCAAGAATGAAATGATGACGGAATACAATAAAACAGATACCGGCCATCCCAAAAGCGAACGCAGTGCTAATGCCACCCCAACTCCCAAGGCCACACCTATAATTCCACCGGAAACACTGATGATGATTGATTCGATCAAAAATTGGAACAATATATGTCTCCCCTTGGCCCCGATGGACATTCGCAAACCGATCTCCCGCGTACGTTCCGTCACGGAAACATACATGATATTCATGATCCCGATACCCCCAACCAATAGAGAAATACCTCCGATACAAGCCAAAAGTATAGTCAAAACTTTCGTTGCCATCGTCAACACGGAACTCATCTCTTCCAAAGAACGAACCGTAAAGTCCTCCTCTTGCGTTCCAGATATACCATGCGTTTGTCTCAATACTCCGGTTATCTCCCGGATCACTTTATTCGTGTACTTTTTATCCGCAACGGAAACATATATCCCGTGCATATAAGGAATAGCTAACAATCTTTTTTGTATCGTCGTGAAAGGAGCCACTATAATATCATCTTGATCTCGTCCCATAGAGTTGTACCCTTTGGGAGCTAATACCCCGACAATACGGAATGGTACTTTATCAAAACGAATAACCTGCCCAAGAGGATCCTCCCCATTCTTGAACAAATTATCCACGATAGTCTGCCCTACCACACACACCTTGGCCGCCATTTTCATATCCTGATCACTAAACATTTCTCCTTTGGCAACAGATAAACGACGAATTTCCATATAATCCTCGTTAATCCCATAAATAGAAGTAGGAGTATTATTAGGTCCATAAATAGCCTGTCCCGATTTTGTCACGTAAGGGGAGCAACTTTCCAAGTAGGGAACTTCCGACATAATGGCTTGATAATCTTTCAACTCTAAAGTCTGCACGATCACTCCATTTTGCCGGATACCTCCCACCATCGCATTGGTCGGGTTGACCACGATCATATTAGCCCCAAGCTCCTCTATCTGTTTTTCAATACTACGCTTGGAGCCTTCACCAATGGCCAACATCGAGATCACCGAACTCACACCGATGATAATTCCCAACATCGTTAGGAATCCGCGCAATTTATTATTACTTAATGCCCGAAGGGCTATAACTATCAAATTTCCGTAATTCATAAATCACAAATTAATTGATTTTCAATTGTCTAATCGTTCTCTTTCGGTAACGCCTCCAATGCCTGTTGTGCCGACCCGATCTGTAGATTTACCTTATCTTCGATAATCTGCCCATCCCGCAGCAATATGTTACGGCTACTAAATTCAGCTATTTCCGGGTTATGAGTGACAAAAATAATCGTCCTCCCTTCTGCATGTAAACGTTGAAACAATGCCAAAATCTCGTATGAAGTGCGGGTATCCAAATTACCAGTCGCCTCATCAGCCAGCAAAATAACGGGATCATTCACCATGGCACGAGCAATGGCCACCCGTTGTTGTTGACCTCCAGACATTTGATTGGAACGATGGTGAATCCTGTTTTCCAACCCAACCGCCTTCAACGCATCCAAAGCCCTCTCCCTTCTCGCTCGTTTCGAATAAGAAGGATTATACAATAAAGGTAATTCCACGTTTTCCAATGCTGTTGTTTTGGGTAACAGATTATAGGACTGAAAAATAAAGCCTATCTTCAAATTTCGAAAAGAAGCCCGTTCATTCTTTCCCATATTTCGAACCGACATCCCATCCAGATAATACTCCCCGGATGTCGGTATGTCCAAACACCCTAACACATTCAACAAGGTCGACTTACCGGAACCACTCGTTCCCATAATCGTCACGAACTCTCCCGGCTGAATGGCAAAAGAGACATCTCTTAAAGCATGTACTGTTTCCGAACCTACCACAAAATCCCGACAGAGATTTTCTATTTTTATAATATCTTTCATTTGTCCGTTTCATTTAGGTAGAGCTGTCCAAAAAGTCATTTTTCAAACTCCCTCCCTCCTTCGGGGTACTCCCTCTATAAACAGAGGGAGAATTGAAATACTCCATGTTTTCGGGAAGAGTCACCAGTTCCTCCTCTATTTATAGAGGAGATGGCACGAAGTGATGGAGGAATTTTGGAAATAAAATGACTTTTGGAACAGTCCCTCTCCAATTAGTCATTACTTTAATGCTGTGGCCGTGCCCCGGTCATATTAGGCATCAAAGGATTTCCCCCCGGTTTCGTTTTCTTCACGTCGGCAGCCTTCTCCGGCAAACGTATTCCGGTCACCACGCTTTCTCCTTCTTGAACTCCCTCCAACACTTCCGTGTAAATACCGTCCGATATTCCAGTACGTACATCTTTAGATTTCAATCCTTCAAGCGTTTGTAACCAAACTGATTTACTCGTTTGTGTTTTTACTTCTTCAGTCATCACAGGCATCCCATCTTCATCCTCCGGTTGGAAACGTAGGGCACGCAAAGGCATTACCAACACATTCTTCTTCTCATGTATCAATACGGTAATACTAGCCGTTAAACCGGGTTTCAGTTTTAAATCCGGATTCGGAGCATCAATAACCACCTCGTAAGTAACCACGTTTGAAGTCACGATAGGCTCTAAACGCACCTGAGTCACCGATCCTTCAAAATGCTCATCCGGAAAAGCATCCACGGTAAATATTACTTTTTGTCCTTCTTGTACCTGACCAATATCGGCCTCATCCACGTCCGCAATCACCCTCATCTTCCGCAAATCATTTGCGATCACGAATAACTTCGGAGTATTAAACATCGCGGCAACCGTCTGTCCCTCATCTACTGCCCGTGAAATAACCACCCCGTCAATCGGAGAATAAATCATACAATAATTCAAATTTGTTTTCGCTTTGATCAAATCAGAACGTGATCTGTCCAAAGCCCGACGGGCATTCTCATATTGATATTCGGCAGTCTCAAACTCAGAATCACTCACCAATTTTTTAGCATACAAACCGGACACTCGTTCGTAATTCTTTTTCTGATAGTCAAACTCGTTTTGATTGGCATAAAGCGTTGACTGTTGCGCTTCATATTCCGACTCCAACACGGTCTTATCCAATTCTGCAATAAGTTGTCCCTTCTTCACCTCTGAATTATAGTCCACGAGAATGCGGGCTATCGTACCGGACACCTGCGTTCCCACTTCCACCTGCGTAATAGGCTCTATCGTACCGGTAGCTGTTATCGTGTTACGGATATTACCTCTCCTCACTTTAAACACCTCGTAATCTATCTTCGCTTTTTCTTCCGTGCGAAAAGAAAAAAACAAGAAAATAGCTCCCACGACAACGATTATTAAAATAGCAATCTTTTTCATTTTCAATCTCTTTTATCAAACATTAGATATTAATCGATTCATTTCTATAAAAATTCAACAGCTTATATGCAAGCACTGCCTGATACTTAGCTTGAATCCGTTCTTGTAAAGCCGATAGATAATTATTCTTTTCGACCAGTAGCTCCACAGCATTCTTCATTCCGGCATCAAATTTTTCTTGTACTTGTCGATAACTCTCGTAAGCGGATTTCACTCGCTGTATGGCTGCAGAATACCGACTTTGAGCGGCAACAACATCCTGATGCAAGGATTCAACCGTCTGCAACAAATCTTTTCGGGTATTTTGTTCATCTAACCGGACTTGCTCCGTTTGCAATTTTGCTTTTGACACATTCAAACGGGCTTGTTTCCGGTTCCAGATCGGGATACTGATATTAACCCCTACGTTTTCCACCAACCGATCATCCATCTGGGAAAAATAAGAACCGGAACTCTTGGAATCGTGATTTGTAGAAACGGAAGCCGAGAGCGCAACCGTCGGTAAATATCCGGCCTTGGCAATCTTCTCTCCTAAGACAGATGCTTCCACGCTTATTTGTCTACTTTTCATCTCCGGCATTACCAACAATGCTTCCCGATAAACATCTTCCAATCTAGGAATAGTAACCAACACGCTCTTTTCATCCAGCTCCGGAAACATCACTTCAAAATCTTCTTCCGGTTCCAACTCCAAAAGTTGTTTCAATTGCAATTTAGAAAAAGCCAAATTATTTTCGGATTGTATCACCCGGTACTGATCGCTACTATACAGAGATTCCATCTGAGCCAAATCACTTTGACTGATAGAACCCGCTTGGCACAACTCCCTAGAACGGGCTAATTGTACTTCCGAGCTCTCTAATGTCTGTCGATCCGTCTTTAACGTTTCATTGGCATACAAAATTTGCAAGTACGCCTCTGTTACAGCTATCTCTATATCATTCTGCGCCACAAGCACGTTCAGCTTCATGGCCTTCTCCGTTAACTCTTGTTGCAGAATGGAACGGGAAAGCTTTCTTCCCTCGTAAATCGAAAGATTACCATTTAAAGAATAGCTACCCGTGTAAGCACTCGATGATTTCAAATCCCCGTTTGTTCCTGTCTTTTTCTGATGTGCCCACCCTTGAGTACTGGAAAAACTCAACGAGGGTAAACGTTGTGCCTTCCCTCGGGATAATTCAACAGACGTATTTTCCAATGCCACCCGGGCGTATCCCACCTGAAGGTTATGCTCCCGGGCATGTTCGATACAAGCACGCAGAGACCAACCTTCTTTTTTCTCTTGAGCAACCCCGTCATGAACTCCGGAAAAAAAGATACATACACTTCCGAAAAACACTATAAATCCCTTATTCACGCTTCTAAAACGTGAACTAATATCACCTAAACATCTCATAATTCAATCTTTGAAGTCTATATTGTCCTTGAGCGAATAATATCTACAATATGTTCATTATTAATAATGATCATACCGTGCTTATCACTCGTGATTCCATTTTCCAATTTATACGTGTAAGTCGGCACCTTATCTCTCATCACGGTAGGAAGGTACGCAAATGTCACATTATCACATGCTTTTCCCAATTCCTGCCCCACTTCGATAATATGTGTCGAAATCATAAATGAACAAGCTTTTCTATTTGCCAACGCTTTCGTTACCGCCAAAGTAGCATCAAAAGCATCCTTCACGTTTGTTCCTTTAAATAACTCGTCAAAGATCACCACCAAGCGTTTTGACAAACTGACCTCTTCCGCCACTTTCTTCACCCGAAGCACTTCAGCGTAAAAGTGACTGTATCCCATGTTAATATTATCAGGTACGTTGATTGAGGTATATAATCCGTCTTGAATGGAGAACGTCATACTTTTCGCAGCCACGGGGAATCCCATGTGTGCCATGTAAACGGCAATACCGAAAGATTTCATCAGCGTGGACTTTCCTGCCATATTCGCCCCTGTCAAGAAAAAGATATTTTTACTCTTCGTGATTTCCAAATCATTCGAAACTGCACCGGGAAGAGCCGGATGAAATAGTCCTTTAATTCCTATTGACATTTCATCATCCGTCAAGGCCACAGGAAAACTGAAATCTCGTTCCCGGGCCACCCGTCCCACCACAGTATTCACATCTATTTCATGAAACAATTTTACCAATTCGGCAAATTGTTTATTCATGTCACAACGCAAAAGCTTGTCAAACTTGAACATCTCTGTCAAGCTTAAGTTTTTACCTTGGAAATTCAGCACACAAGCTAATGTTTTATTCTGTAACAAAGCCTCTCCTTTCTTGATGCCCTCTTCCATCGGATTCCCGGCAATCGTCTTACCGACTTCATCTAAATAACGTTTGGCCTTTTGCAAGAAAAACACCGTGGTAATAACTTGTTCATGCCATTGATTGATAACTGTATTATTACCAATCAATTCCAACATCTTTGCTCTGAACAAAAGAGCCAAATTGAACACCCAATGTTTTCCGCTTGCTCCCGCCAAATACTGTTCCACCACGTCGCACTCTTTCGTGTCTCCGGGGAATGCAACATCATGTTCTTTAAAGTGCCGAAAAACCCGTGTGCGTTGATTGATTTCTTCGGCATTCGTCAATGGATTCAAGAACATTTTTTCCAATAAACGTTCTCCTCCACGAGTCACCATTCCGGAAAAGATACTGTAAATTGAATTATTCTTAAACTTACCAAGAATATTCAAGTCCTCTAAGGTCTGTTTATCTGTCTCGAAACTCATCGTGTACCTCCTTCTCCATTGATAATTTCTATAATTCTCTCGTTATTAATAATAATCATTCCATGTCTATCATTCGTGATACCTTCCGTCAACTGATAAGTATAAACAGGAGTGCTGCCCTCCATCTTTGTAGGTAAATAGACAAAACGGATATTTTTACAACGCTCTTTCAAAGCCTGCCCCACCTCAATGATATGTGTCGAAATCATAAACAAACAATCCGGAATTTCAGCAAATGCCTCTGCCACAGCCAACGTTGCATCATACGCATCTTTCACGTTCGTCCCCCTGAAAAGTTCATCAAACACGATGACCAGATTCTTTGTCTGACACAATTGCTGGGCCACTTTCTTTACTCTCAACACTTCAGCATAAAAATGACTATAACCCATACTCAGATTATCCGGTAGATTAATCGTTGTGAACATTCCGTTACGCACAGAAAATTCCATCTCTTTCGCCGGAACCGGAAAACCTACATGAGCCAAGAATAAGGCAATGGTGAAAGACTTCATAAACGTCGACTTTCCTGCCATATTTGCCCCGGTAAGAAATATAAGATTACTATCCTTATCCACATCTATCGAATTCCCCACGGGTTTCTTCAAGAACGGGTGGAAAATACCTCTCATCCTCAACACATTCTCTTCTGCCGGTAAAACCTTTGCAAACACGAAACCTCGTTCTACGGCAACCTGTCCCACGGTGATATACACGTCCATCAAATATATATTATACATCATCTTGAACAACTTATCCCGCTCTTCAAATCGGAATACCCGATCATATGTCACCGCCTGCTCGTAAGTCACCTTTTTCTTCCCTTTTTCCTGCCGGAACCAGTTCCAATTTTCATTGGCAAGTAATGCCTTCAACTCTTCATTAGACTTCTTCACGTTCGGATCTGTCGCCTCTGCCCCGGAACTCAGAAAATCATCCAACACATTCAACATCTCCAAACATCCCATTATCCCGTTATGAATCCAGGTATAGTCTGTATCGGAGCCCATCATATTCTTCATCTTCCTACCCAGCGTGTTATCCTGTACCATCAATTGCGTTCGACGATCCGTGTTATTCAGGTAAAACTCCATTGCATCAAATATCGCACCCCGGAATGGAAAAGCCACCCGGCTATTCATATAGTAAGCAATAATCTTACTCCGGTTTTCAATCGCCTCCACTTCAGAAAGAGGAAACTGAAACATCTCCTCCAATTGCCGGGCACCTCCCCGTGTATGCATCCGATTGAAAATCTCATACACCGACTGATTTCTACCCGTACCAAACACGGCTAAATCATTCAGTGTCTGTTTATCTATCTTAAAACTCATCTATTCACCATTTATATGTCTGATCCACGACTAACGTCCCTATGCCAATAGGGAACGTCAATCATAAACCATCAAATTATTTTGATCTTCTACGAATCCATAAAATCACCCCGGCACCAGCCAGCAACAGAGGTAATACACCCATGAAACCCCAGTTCATCATGTTGAATCCGGTTCTCCTGATATCTACCCGGTTATCCGTTGGTTGCGCTCTCCTTATGTCCACGGGCATTTCATTATTAGATAACCAATGGTAAGTTCCCAAGTCCATCACGAAATTGGTCTGAGAACGGGATTCACCGATCTCACCATTTGAAATACAGTCTGCATCCCCCATGATCATGATCCGTTGTTCCTTATCTCCGACTTTACGCATCAAAGCCAATGCCGTACAGTAATCCCCCACAACTTCACCTTTCTCCGGGTTTGGAATCATCTCATCTTCTGTATAGTCCAAAGATTCCATTTCATTCCAAACTGCATAGGAACGATTTTTCTTGTTAGCAATACTCAAGGTGTCACTTCTCAATACGGGAACCATCTGAAACCCACGATCAGCAACAACCTCCAAACCGGCAGCCGTTGGCAATAATACACTATAAGCCAATCCATAATAAAAACTCAAATTTCTCGCTTCGGGAGTGATCAAACTACACAAGATGTCCGGTTGCAACCACTCTAAACGATATTGCACCAACGTACCTTTCATTAATTCCACCCCGAACAATTTATTCATCAATGGATTCATCACGTCCCGTCTTCTCGGTTCTCCCAACAAGTACATATTTCCTCCGTTGGCTATATATTCTTCCAAAACCTGTTCCTCTTTCTCAGAAAGCGGTTCACGCATATCCGCTAAGGTCAAAATATTTACATCTTCAGGAATACCCTTTTCCAAATCAATCTCCACAACATCAAATCCCTGATTGATCAAAGCTTGACGGAAATCTTTCTTATAAGCAAAAAAACCATAGCCACGGCTCCTGTTATCATGGATAGAACGCATACCATATCCTTCCACAAAACCGATTTTCGGTAATTCCATCACCATCCGTTTCATTGCAGCGGAGATCTCTGCCTCGGTAGGGAAAGGATTCATCGGATCATCGTATGTACGCAACCAAGCTCTACGTCCGTTTTCCCGCACCAATTCCCATGCAAAAGTACGCTCTCCGGTCAAATCCGTCATCTTACGTACCTCTTCTGGTGTTTTCAGACGATTACTATCAATTCGATAGATTTCACACCCTTTTTTAGCCGCTTCCCACAACGTCATACCATCTTTCTTCAACTTATTGGCAAAAGTCTCGGCATAGGCAGGTGAATCTTCTACGGTGATCGTATCATAATAATAAACTACTTTCAATTTTGTTTCCGGCTTAAAGCGTTCATACTGTTTAAACAACTCCCGGTTAGATTGAATAAAATGCGGGAACGAAAACAATGCATAGTTAGGAGACAGTACGTTCACGTAAGCCGTGATCGACATATCCCCATACAATTTCGATACAATTTCCTGACTCTGTGGGGTCAAAGTGTTCCATTTTGTAGAAGACGCATCATAATATGCCATCAATTTCGGACGAGAAGAAAAATATCCTAATGTACAAGCGATCAAAATCACCGCTATATATCTACCGAAAGAAACCTGCCATCTTACTTTCTGACGCACTGCATTCAAACGAATCACCGTCAAGAACAAGAACAAAGCCGTCACGATCGGGAAATACAACAAGTCCTCAGAGCAAATCATACCCATGATAAATGTGGAGGCTCGCCCGTTGATACTGAACCAATAAGTAATATCGCGAATAATATCATACTCTTGCCACCATCTTCCGACCATACTCAGCAACATCAAAATAATAAAAGTTCCAATGGCCGCCACGAACTGATAAGAAGTCAAACTGGACATGAAAATACCCACGGCCACATACGTACACGTCATCAGGAACAATCCCAACAAACCGACCAACACCACTGGCAATTCGAAGTCCTTCACCGTACACTCTGCATAAATAACGTACAATAACAAGATTCCGCACATTACGGCTGCATATAACACCATAGAAAAGAACTTGCCCAAAATGATCTGCGAGTTTCGAACCGGAGAAGAATATAACAACTTGATTGACCCGCTACTCAACTCCTTACTGATCAATCCCATCGTCAATAACGGGATATAATAATAGAGGTAATTCTGTACAATTCCCCAGATTCCTTGTGGGAAAAGTCTCATGGAGACCATAAACGTATTCCCGTTGCCCAGCTCGTTTCCTTTCATGAACCACTCGTACTGCGCTGTGAAGAACATACCCGTCTGCACGGCAAATATCACGAGCAAAAACCACGCAACCGGCGAATAAAACAACATCTGCAATTCAGCCTTCGCAATTCTATATATTAATTTCATACGATCTATTTTAAAATTAGCATTTTACTTCTTTGCTTTTTTAGACAAGGCGGCAAAAATATCGTCTAACGAACTTTTCTCCTGTTGGATTTCCATCAATCGCCAACGATTATGCGAGCTGGCTTCCACCAAACGTTCCACTACACCTTCTGCTTCTGAGAAACGAATACGATAACGTTGTCCCCCTAACTCCTCTACATCCGTTACCCCCTTGATTCTCATCAATTCTTCTGTTGCCGGAGCATCAGCCAACTGCAAGAAAATAGAATTCGAAGTCAAGCAATTATCAAACTCATCCACCGTACCATTAAATACCAATTGCCCCTGTTCGATCATGAATATATGATCACACATAGCATGAACCTCCGTCAAGATATGCGTGGAAAGAATCACAGTACGTTCCTTTGCAATACTCTGGATCAAATGACGAATCTCTAAAATTTGAGTCGGGTCCAATCCGTTTGTAGGCTCATCAAATACCACCAACGCCGGTTTGTGAACAATTGCCTGAGCAATACCCACCCGTTGCTGGTATCCTCCGGAAAGATTCTTGATCAAACGAGAACGGAAATGCGCGATAGAACAACGTTCCAGTACCTCATCCACCGCCGCCTTGATCTCTTTATCCGGCATACGGCGCAAATAAGCGGCATGGGTCAAATACTCCTCTACCGTTAAATCTCCATACAAGGGAGGTTGTTGCGGTAAAAATCCGATACACCGTTTTGCTACCAACGGATCTTTGCGGGTATCCGCTCCATCAATAAAAACTTCTCCTTCAGTTTGTTTCAACACCCCGCACATGATATTCATCACGGTGGATTTCCCCGCACCATTGGAACCCAATAATCCGTATATACCCTGTGCCGGGATGTCGAAACTAATATCTTTGACAGCCCATTGTACACTATATCTATGAGATAGATGGCATACTTTTACAATAGCTTCTTTCATATAAATATCTTAAAATAATCACTTAATCTATTTAATCTCAACCTTATCTTCCTCTTCTCCTAATCCAAATATACAGACCACAACCTAACAACAAGATTGGTAGTCCAAATAAGAATCCGTTCTTCACAATTCCGAATCCGGCAGTTCGTAACGAAACATACTTATCATCCCTTTGCGGACGACGGGTATCCAACGGAATTTCACCATAAGTCAGCCAATTAGCAATCGCCTGTCCAAGGAATGCATTGCTGCTGGACACCCCGCGAACAATCGTAAACTCACTGTTTGCCAAACAATCGACATCCCCGGTTACGATCACGCGTTGCTCTTTATCTCCCACAGTTCGGTTCAATCCGACCACGGTCGTAAATTCTTTCATCACCTCTCCAACTGATGGGTTAAATTTCACCGTATCATCCAAGAAATCAGTGGTCTCCAACTCCGTCCAGAATTGTCCCACCGTGTCACATTTCACCCACTCTGTCACATTCCAACCTTTATCTTCGATCTGTTCAATTCCCGAACAATTTTCATGCACCACGGTAAATGTATTTCCCAACTGATACCCTTGAGTAATTCCCTCCTTCGTCGGACGAGCGGCCAAAATATTCGCCGTGGGTAACGTACCTTTGAAACGCACATCCGGTCCTACTACCAACGGTGTCAATTCCAAACCGAAATACTTAGCCAATAAGGCATTTTGTACTTCACGGTGACGCGGTTCTCCCATGAATACCAAATTACCTCCCCGTTCGATATATTCAGCTAATACGGCTTCCTCCTCCGGCGTCAACTGGATACGTAAATCAGCAATCCATAATATATTGATCTCTGCAGGAATCCTTTTTTCTAACGTTATTTCTTCAATATCAAATCCTGAATTAAACATAGATGTCGAAAAACCTTTGTGGGACATGATGAACCCCATCGCTGTCGGGAAATCTCCATACAAATTTCTTTCACGATGTCCGGTCAAGAATCCGATCTTCGGCACCTGAGCCACCACCATCCGTTTCAAAGCCACGGACGTTTCTGCTTCTTTCACCTTACCTCCGGTAAAATCCCGTAACCACTCTTTCTGTCCATTCTCCCGCACTGCCTGACGAATAAACGTGTATCCTTCCTCCGATAAATCAACCAACTGATCTACCTCTGCCTTACTCAAAAACATCATACTATCCAAATCATACATCTCACACACTCTCCGGGCCTGCTGCCAAGCATAATCTCCCAAATCTCTTCCGGCAGGATCTGCATAATAATAAACCACTTTCAAGTCAATTTCCGGTTTGAAACGAGTATATTGTCTGAATTCATTCCGGTTATTGATGATAAAATAAGGATAAGCGTAATTGTTATATCTAGGATCAAGCAAGTTCACGTAAGAAGTGATCGTCAAACCTCCATCCAATTGAGAAACAATATCCTGACTGACTTCTGTCAGTGTGTTTTGTTTCGTGGACGTCGTGTCTACATAAGCCAATAATGAAGGACGGGAAGAGACAAATGCAATCACACATACGATAGCGATCACGATTGTATTTTTATACAGCGTAATAGAAAATTTCTGTTTTTGGCGGATTGCATGTAAACGAATAATTGTCAAGGCAAGAAACATTCCTGTTACCACAGGGAAATAAATTAAATCCTCACTACAAATCATACCTTGAATAAAGGTTGCCGCTCTCCCGCTGATCCCTAACCAAAACGTAATCTCACGCACTAGGTCATATTGTTGTCCCCAACCACTCACCATACTCAATAACATCAAAACGATAAACGTACCGACAGCTGAAATCACTTGATAAGAAGTCAAACTGGAAACAAAAATACCGACAGCCATATAGGTACAAGTCAGCAAGAACAGACCAAACAATCCGGTCAAAATCCATGCCCACTCAAAACCTTCAATCGTACACCCGGCAAGCAACACGTAAAGGAACAACACCGCACATAAAATAAAAGCGTAGGTTGCCATCGCACAGAACTTACCCAAAATAATATGTACATTACTAATCGGTGAAGAGTACAATAACTTAATGGAACCACTACTTAACTCCTTCGTGATGACTCCCATCGTCAACAACGGGATATACATATACAAGAAATTGGTTACCTGGTACCACAATCCCGGATTACCTCCCCCATATCCAAGTACGAAAAGACGGTTTGAACAATCAAACGCCCGACCGTATTTCTCCATGTTAAGCACGAAATCCCCATACATCCCCGTGAAGAAAACGGCCGTCTGGATAACAAAACACAATAACAATAACCAAGCGATAGGCGAATAAAAAAGCATCTGCAATTCGGTTTTCGCTATTTTATATATTGCTCTCATAATAAATATCTAACTTTTAATTTGTAATACATTACTGACCCTTTTCCGTCAATTTAGCGAATATCGTATCCAAGGAATTCTTTTCCTGTCGAATCTCCAGTAATCTCCAATGATTTTCGATACTTTGATCCACGATTCGCTCGATCACCTCTTGGGCATCCGTGAAACGTATACGGAACTGTTGTCCACCCAGCTCTTCAATTCCACAAACACCCTCTATCCGTGCCAGGACATCCGTTGAAGGTGCATTTGCCAAATGGACAAATATCGTATTAGGCACAATATAATTATCAAATTCATCTACTGTTCCGGCAAAAACCAACTTTCCATGATCCATCATCAAGATATGGTCACAGGTAGCCTGTACCTCCGGAAGAATATGTGTCGAAAGAATAACCGTGCGTTCCTCGGCAATACTCTTGATTAAATGCCGAATTTCCACGATTTGATTCGGGTCCAACCCGTTTGTCGGCTCGTCAAACACCACCAAATCCGGCTTATGTACAATAGCCTGAGCTATCCCCACCCGTTGCTGGTATCCCCCGGACAGATTTTTCAATAAACGTTTACGGAAATGAGAGATCGCACAACGTTCCAATACCTCATCCACGGCTTTCTTCACTTCCCGGGGTGCCACCCAACGTAAATCAGCCGCATGAGTCAAATACTCCTCTACCGTCAAATCGCCATACAATGGTGGTTTTTGAGGCAAGAAACCAATATGCCGTTTCGCTGCAATCGTATCTTGCTTCGTATTTATATCCGCAATAATCACATCTCCTTCGGTCTGTTTCAACACCCCGCACATGATATTCATCACGGTCGATTTCCCCGCCCCGTTCGATCCCAATAATCCATAAATTCCTCGCCTGGGAATCTCAAAACTAACATCTCGAACAGCCCACTGAACGCTGTAACGATGTGACAAATGCTCTACTCTTACAATAGATTCTTCCATAATTTCTTACATATTTACAAACAATACTCCCTTAAGTACCGCTCTGTCTCTCAAGGAGACAGGGCGATACCTCATAAATCAATCACGAAAATTATAACTAACTACGATTTATTCTGCTTCTACGAAACGCTCTGGATACTGGATACGATCATAATCGTCACCCAAGATTTCCCGGATGTAATCTACCACAATGTCATATTTTTGCCGAATCTTCGTAAGCTCGTAAACCGGATTCAACAATCCCAGGTAGTTCATGTAAGGCTGATTAAATTTTTCTCCCCAATTTTCTGCCCATTGCCCCTCACCTTCTTCTAACTCTGCCAAAGAATAACTCATTACGAGATCCACATAATATATGAAATCGTAATATTGCATTTGCTCTTTTGTCAATCCTGCTTTAGCCGTCTGAATATTTAAATAGCCTTGAGTAAAACAGTCACTATTATACCAAGGTTTTGGATACTCATCTGGATAACAAGGAAATATACCATTACCGGTATAAACTGTATAATTAGACACCTTACTAAACTCTTCCGGCACAACCAATTTTTCCTGCCCTAACAAAATACGGATGAATGCCCGATTAATATTCCGCATAAATTCCGTTTTGTCTCCATCATCAAAATTTTCGGATTCCTCTTTGCTTGCTCCATTCAATGCAAAATAATCATACCCTTGATAAAACCATAAACGAGTAGTCTCTTCGGCAGGTACATTACCATCCCATCCCCGACTATCCAATTTCGAACACAAAAACACCTTCAAAGGCATACAAGCCAACTGATCCTCCGTATAATATTTCAAGAAAAACGTTTTAAACATCTCCAATAAAGGACCGATGTATTTCGGATCGCCTTTCGTCACCTCCAAAGAACCATCACTCAGCCCTGGGACTCCCGTGAAACCTTCCCAGTTTCTATCTGCCCAATATACATCCTCCGGGTCAAAATCATACACCACATAAAAACCATATTTTTCAAACCATCCGACAATATCCGGATCATAGTCAGCATTTCCCCCTTGCGGCAAAGTATACATTTTTTCCGCCCCTTCCGTAGGAACAATGTCCTTCTCATTATAGCAACTACAAAGCATTGCTATCGCAAATAATAAATATACAAATTTCATCATCTATACGATTAAATTATTTTCTTTATTTTTCCCGCAAATTGGGATTTTTTTCAATCACACGTTCCGGTATCGGTAACACGTAGCGAGGATCCTCTTTCTGTAAAGTATGCACTGTTTGATGTCCATTCTGATCATCGACATAAATGTGTTTGATTTCCGGCATACCCAAACGACGTAAATCAAACCAACGATGGTTGGCCTCTCCACATAACTCACGACGTCTTTCCCGCAAACAGAAATTCAACAATTCTTCCGGAGTGGCAAAATCTTCCAAAACTTTATCTACATTACCCACAATACGATGATTACGCAAAGTATTCAAATCATCCAATCCCCTCTGTGCTTCCTCTCTATTTTTAGACTCTATGTATTTCCGAATATACGCTTCTGCCCGGTTTATATATGCCTCTGCAGTCCGAACACCTCCATTAGTATAATACAAATTTCCCCAACCTTTATACACATAGAAGTATCCTAACTCGGGTGCCATCCAAGAATTATGCAAGAAAGAAGATGTTTTACCTGACTCTCTTCTTTTATCCGTCGAACCGTCATTATCTATGTCATAAACAGAAGACAAATCCATTGAATTCGGATAAGCTGCTAATTGATCCGGTTGATCCAATGCTTTTTCCGGTCCTGCCCACAACACTTCAACATTACTTCTCTCGTCGTACACGCCACTACTAGAAGGCGTGGTTTTCATATCCAATAATTCCGGATACTCATTCAACACCGCATCTGCCGATTCGATCACCTTATTCCAATTCTCCATGTGCAAATACACTCTCGACAGTAACGCATGGGCAGCCAAATAAGTGAGATGCAATTTCGTTTGGTGAACCTCTTTGTTCTTCTCCATCAACTCCGCTCCTAATTCAAGGTCCTTCACAATTTGAGCATAACATTCAGCCACCGTATTTCGCACAAATAGCTCAGCGGTAACCCCACTCACCAATTTCAAAGGAACTCCTAAATTCTGAGTCGGATCCCCATAGTTATAAGGTAGCCCAAAGAAATTGACCAACATATAGTAATAAAATCCTCGCAAAGCGTAAGCTTCCCCCTTCAAATGCTCTCTTCTCATCTCATCCCCTTGCATACCATCAACATATTCCAACACGACATTACATCCTTTGATACGTTCATAGGGAATTTTCCAGAAAGAAAGATCCTCTCCACCACCGCCTTCATCAAACATCTTTGCATCCCATCTATAACGCCAATGATCCTGCTCTTTCTGGATTTGATAACTAACATCCTCTACTACAGCACAAGTGATATCATCCGTGAAAATATCGGTTTTACGATTAAACAAAGCCCCCTCGCCTATCGAAAAATAGGCTTCACTCTCCATTATTTTTGACATATCCGTCACGGTAGAAGGGCGAATTTCATCTTGACTTTTCTCTTCCAAAAAATCATTACAACGTACAAAACTCAACGCCAAAAAGAGTATAAATAATCTTGATTTCATATTATTATCTCCTTATGAATTAAAAACTAACATTTATACCAACCCCCATGTTTCTCGTCATCGGTTGACCTCCTAGAGCGACCTCCGGGTCACGTCCCTTAAAATCCTTACTTCGAATCTGGAATGGATTTGACATGAAGAAAGAGAAACCCATATTTTTAATAAAATGAGGCAAATTCTTTTCCGGTAACGTATAAGATAAGCTGAGAGTACCACAACGTAAATACCAAGCATCCACTACACGAATAGTTGAATTGGCATACAACTTATACGGATTAACACTCTCTCCCAGCAATTCGATTTCTCTTGCACTCGTGATTTTATTCGGCAACGAAGGTACGTTCGTAAATTTTTCGTCTCCCGGTTTTCTCCAACGATCCACCCATTCCGTGGACATATTTTGATACTCACTCGGTACCGAGTTCGTGATAATTCGATCCAAAGGAGCTAAGAATTGTTGGTTACCCACACTCAAATAAAATCCACTGGAGAAAGAAAGCGTTTTGTAACGAATAGAGAAAGAAAGCCCGCAAGTAAAATCCGGTTCCAATTTACCGGCATAATCCATATAAAGCGTTGCATCACTTTTAGCTGCTTCCAACTCCGAACCACTCAAATCAAACATCGGCCCCCCATTTTCCGGATTCAATCCGTCAAAACGAAATGCCCAGAAACTGGATACGGCATACCCCTCCTTATTCGCATTACCACTTACCGCTTCCTGCCAATTTCCTTTCGGTTCCAATTCCGTTTCAATTTTATTATACACTTTACCCATGTTCACTCCCATAGAGAGGATAAAATCCTTCCCTCTTACCGGAGTAAAACCAAAACTACAATCCCATCCGGAGTTAGACATCTGACCTCCATTAATCGGACGAGAAGCAACACCATTCTCATAAGGCACTTCATTATTTATAACCATGTCTTTTGTCTTCTTATAATATCCGTTAAAAGAGAATGATATTTTCCGATTGAACAACATTCCGCTAATACCATAGTCCATGTTTTGTACCTTCTCCCATTTCAGTCGAGGTGCAGGCAAATCCTTCAATGTCAACGTATAGTCATAATTTTTATCATCCACACCAATGACAGCGATCAATTCAGGACTCACATTGGTTACCACATTTCCTTGGAATCCATAAGAGAAAGTAAAGTTCATGTCATTCACTATATTCTGGTCGGCCAGCCAATGTTCTTCGGCCATGTTCCAACGGAATCCCAACGCCCAAACCGGTTTAAAACGCACACGTCTGTCTTGACCAAAACGGTTGGAAGCATCCCCGCGAACACTCATATTGAATGCATAACGGTTGTCAAACATATATGAAGTAGCCACATAGTAAGACAAATTATTATCTTGAGCGTCCCTAATCGAAGGGGCGACACGGTACAAATCACTCACACTTTTTATATCCCCCTTGTCATCTAACCAAAATGGAGGAACATTTACCACCACTTTCCCACGATCCGGCATATACCCATAAGCCTTATTAGAATACCCGGTAGATCTAGCCGAACGCATTTCCTGTCCGATGGCTAAAGAAACGGCATGTAACCCATTAAACACTTTAACAAAATCCAATTGATTCCTCCAAGTAAAACTGGTTGATTTACTATTAGAGACATTCAACTCACCCCCATGAGGCAAGACCGATCTTTGATATTCCATATCTCCAGGAACAAATTCTTCAAAATTGAATTTTCTTATATTGGCAATATAATTAGATTGCTCCGTATAGTAACTTTCCCCTTCTGATGAAGAAAAAGCATACCCCATAGTAGTTGTGAACGACAAATGATCTATAATCTGCCAACGTAAATTTATACTGGCATTAATATTCGACAAAGTATTCTTGTTACTGCTATTCTGTAATTCGTTTACCACGTTAAACAAGTAACCGTTATCAGCATGCTGATAAAAGAACAACTCTCCATCCTCTGTCGTATTAGGAATTGCCCGGTTCATTGTTGAAGCATACGTGAATGGGTCAGCTCCTAAAAAAGCATTAGTCTCGGATATGCTACCGGCCAAAGAGATTCCTAAAGTAATATTTTCCCACAAATGCGTACCCACACTGATATTACCCGTATATTGCGTCTGATCATTTCCTTTTGCCGTATTATTCGTTTGGTTTACACCCAAACTGGCATGGTAGGTCGCTGATTCATTTCCACCGGAAATACTAACATTGTGGTTGTGACTGATTGCATCTCTAAACAAAATCTTAAACCAGTCTGTATTGTTTTTCTCTAACTGCTTTGCTTCTGCAGTAAAAGTTTCCAAACTGATTTCCCGGTTACGATACGCTTTTGCCAAGGCTGCATAACCGATATTTTGAGTTCCCAACAACGGAATGTTAGTTTCATACGCTTCACGAGAAACCTCCACACGTTGCTTAGAATTCATCAACTCCATTTTATTATAATTCAACCGGGGAGAGTAAGAAATATTACCCGAATAGCTTACTGCCATACGTCCCGTTTTACCTTTTTTCGTCGTGATCACAATCACACCATTGGCAGCCTTTACTCCGTAGATTGCAGTCGAAACGGCATCTTTCAACACAGTGATTGATTCAATGTCATTCGGGTTCAACCAAGAAATCGCCCCACCAACGAAATCCCGAATCATATCCATATTATCTTGATTCAAATTGTTGAAATCATTCGTTGAGAAAGGTAACGGATCTTCTTGGATGATACCGTCAACCACCCATACTGGCTCTGCATTTCCTAACAGAGTAGAGGTTCCCCGAACACGCACCCGCTGACGTTTTCCTGTCAAACCACTCGTATTCAACACCATCATTCCCGGGACCTTTCCCTGTAATGCCTGTTCCAAGGTTGCACCACCACCAAACTCCAAGTCATCCATATTCACCTTACTGTAAGCACCAGCCATCGATTTCTCTTTTAACACTTGATAACCGGTCACCACAACCTCTTCCAAAGCCTCAACATCCTCTTCCAGTACAACACGTAACGTATCCGAAGTTTCAGAGAAATGAACCTGCTTATTCTTAAAGCCCACGAAAGAAAACTCTAAGATACCCTTTTTTAAAGTCATTGGCATAGTAAACCAACCGTTAACGTTTGTAGCTGTTCCCACAGAAGTCCCTACCACTTTAACCGTTACACCCGGCAAGGCCTGTTTTTTGGTATCATGCACCCATCCTTTGATAACCTTAACCTTGTCCTCGTCTTTTACTTTTACCATTTCCAGCTGAGGAGTTGCCTTGATCAAGATCACGTTATCTTCCAACCGCCAAGTCAGTCCAGTTCCTTGAAGTAATTGATTCATCACCTCTTCAACCCCGGCATTTTTCACCTTCAAGTCCTTCTTTCCACATTTCTCCAGATCTTCACCTTTAAACAAGAAACGATAATCAAAAACTTGACGTAACTCCGAGATAATCTCTGATACTGAACGCTGTTTTATATCCAACGTTACCCTTGTTTGTTGAGAAAAGACATTGGCATTTACAACAAATGTCGTCAATAGTAATAAATAGATCCCCAATCTCATAACCTTCAAAAATTTTAACACATACTTTCCCCAAAGGAATGCATACATTCGCTTTTTTTTCATAGATTTGTAGAATTAAATTTATAATATGGACCATGTTCATATGAAACGGAAAGGGGTAGGAGCCTTTCCGTTTTTATTTAGCCCCAATAACTATGCTGTTACCATTTATATTTATTTTCACACCCGCGACTTCTTCAATCATCTTCACGATTTTCTCAAAATTATCATACTTTTTCAAATCACCCGTGAATCGGCAATTCTTCACCTCTTCCCTTGCATAAAAGACCTCGATCTCGTACCACCGTTTCAACTGCTCCATAATCTGCTCCAATCGTTGATTTTCAAAACAAAAATTACCATCTTTCCAAGCCGAATAAACAGAAGCATTCACTTCCCGAAGAAGGGAGGTATGTCTTTTTTTGTCAAACACCAATTGTTCATTCGGTACTATCCGAATCGATTCTCCCCCCACTGTCACCTCCACACTCCCCTCGGCCAGCGTCGTTGTCACATCTGCATCGTCCTCGTATGCCGACACGTTAAATCTCGTACCCAGTACCTTCACCTCTACATCCGAAAGAGTTCTCACAATAAAAGGTTTTTCTTCATTCGAGGTCACCTCAAAATATCCTTCGCCCTTTAAATAGACCACTCGTTGATTCCCTATAAACTGAACCGGATAGCGTAACTCGCTTTGAGCATTTAACCAGACACGCGTACCATCTGCCAACTCCACCTTAAACTCTCCCCCACGGGGAACAACAAGCCGGTTATACGTTTGTTCCCGAACACGTTCCCGTTCGTTTTTATACGAAATCATTTGATCAGAAACTTGAATATCCACGGAAGGTTCCTCTGAAACAGAACCCAATGAATCCTGCAACGTCACCTTCTCCCCGTTCGACAAAACCAACACGGCATATCCTTGGGCCATCTGGATCGGCGTGTTCATCACATCTTGTTTGGCAACCCGCCAATGAATGCCCCCCGCAATACCGAGTAATAAAATAAATACGGCAACATAACGCCACCAACTTATGGAGCGCCGGGATACTTTTGCTCTACGTTGATGGAACATCATCAATTGGCACTCCACCTGTTCCCCGGAATAGGGCCATGTTCTCGGCTGGGTTATTAATTCGTCTTTTATATCTTGGAATATAGTCTTATGTTCGTCCGATTCCTGTAGCCAAGCTTCCAATTCCTGTCTCCCGGTTTCATCCATACACCCGGCAATATCTTCCGCCACACGACGAGAAATCTTGAATGTGTTGAATAAAGCCTCTTGTTCAGACGCCTCAAACTTTTGCGCTTTATCTTGTTCCACCTTTTTCATGTAATACATTTTACTAGTAAAGACGCAACCCCTCAAAAAACGGGTGAATGGGACACTAAAAAATATCAGAATTCTTCTAATAAAATCAACAACAAGATCAAATACTCCTTAGACAACATCTCTCGAAGAGCTGAATATCCATTCTTTTTCAACGTTTTAACGGTATTTATCGACACACCTAACAACTCTCCGACTTCCACGTTAGAATTTCCCTCCATCCCCAACAAAATCACCTGGCGTGTCTGTTCCGGCAAGCGGTCTATGGCAGAATAAAGGATACGGGAAGTCTCTTGACGCATCACTTCCTGCAAAAAGGTAGAAGAAATCGATTCTTCCTCCTGAGAATATTGAGACTGATAATTATCTTCGGCTTGTTTACGCCTCAGACGATCAAAACAAAGGTTACGGGCCGATATATACAAAAAAGCTTTCGCATTTTCCTCCGTCTCAAACTCCTTCCACCGCTCGAACACTTTCAAGAAAACATCTTGAGCCAAATCGGTCACGTCCTCTCGATCCTTCATAACCCGTTCTATAAACAAACAGATCGGATTTAAAAAGGATTTAAAAAAAGAGTCAAAATCATGTCCACCACCTACTTCCATGTATAATAAATCTTTTATCCGAACAAATATATGATTTATTATCGAATTTCACACCTTTATTAACAATTTCATGTATCACAAAATAATAAGCATCATATCGCCTACAATGCTCAATATTTAAAAGCCCCAAAAGTTCAAAATGCGACTTTTTAGGCTGGTTATTAAAGAAATGCCTCACCATTCCCTGTATTACACTCTGCTTGTTTCAGTACAACCCGAAGATCTAAAGCATTCTTTTTTTTAATTCTCATCTTCTGTGCTTGATACCCCTCCTTGAAGAACCAAAGCCGCCGACGTCTCTTCAAACAAAACTCGAATGTTCCTCCATCTATTGTTGTACACTCTGGGAAATTTTTCCCTTTTCGTTTACGATAAATCACAACTCCCGATAAAGGTTCTCCATTCTCATCCTCGACACAACCTTCAACTCGAAACCAACCTTGGGGTACCAAAATATTATCCCCTTTAGCGAAAGTTGTCATCATTCCTGTCATGACAAAATGTTTCGTGCTATTAAAATAGCAATTTACCCCCACCTCATCCAGTGCGAAAATCCCCTGACTCAACACAACCCTTAGGTTGGACACTCCCCCCCTTGGAACCCAGACTTCTTTGCTTTCATACCCGATAAACGAGACCCGTAACGGTAACACACCAGATACTCTCAAAGAGAAATACCCGTCTTGATTACTACACGTTCCCATTGTCATCCCCTTTTCCACGATATGTGCATTCGCCAATGGATTTCCCACACTATCCACCACTCTTCCTCGTACAAGAATCTCTCCCACACCTAAACAGACCGTATCCTGTTCAACAGCCACTTCCTCCCCCATAGTATATGCCGCAGTAGGAACTCCCATCAAGCCTATCGATATTCCCATCAACGAAACAACCTTTCCTGCCAAACGCCTGTGTTCCAAAGCCTGTGTCAGATAACGAACTTCTGCCTCACACTTGGGACAAGTTCCCAAACAATCGCCTTTATACTGGCACTCTGAAACAACATACTCGATATCATTCGCCCGGGCAACTTGCTTGCGAATCTCTTTCAGTATTTTACAAGTTTGTTTCCCTTGCATCATAACACGAATTTATCTTATACGTGAAAAGATCAAAATACTTTATCCCCATCATCTCCAATTGCCTGCAACTTTTCTCCCGGTCTTTATCGGTATTATAACCGGGAATAAGAGGTACACGCACAAGCATATCCTCCCCTCGGCCTCGTTCCACCAACAAACGAAGATTGCAAACAACGGCCTCGTTATCTCTACCCGTATATTGCTTATAAATATCCGGGTTCATATCCTTGATATCAATAATAAAACGATCGACAACTGGGAGTAATCGTTCTATATGCTCCTGCTCCACGTTCAAAGACGTCTCCACTGTCAGCAACCATTCTTTCCCGCAAAGTTCCCGGAATCTCCCAATAAATTCACTCTGCAAACACGGTTCCCCTCCCCCAAAAGTCACCCCTCCTCCGGTAGCCAAAAAATAAAGCTCGTCCACCTTAACCTCTTCGTACAATGTCCTGCAATCATATCGTTTCCAGTACCTCCCATTGTTCAACGATTGTGGATTCAAGCAATACCTACAATGCAACGGGCAGCCATGAAACGCCACCAACGTAGAAACCCCTTGCCCATCTGTTTGTAAGCGATGACGAGCTATTCCTATAACTTTTGGAGAAACTTCTGCGCACCTCATTTTCAAGGTTATATTTCCACATCCACGTACCCGCTAAACATCAATTCCCGGTCTCCCCTTTCCTGCAAAGTTTTTGCCAAGCATCCCATCGTTCTCTCCACCTTTCCCTCAAACAAAATCCTTCCTTGATAAGTAACCTTTACCGACTTATCCATATTCACCATCTTATCATTCAGATAAACTCTTAATTTCGGATAATCACTCTTCACGATTTTCACTTCATTTCCGGCAAGTTCCGCCACCACGGTCATTCCCGGACGAGCATCTGCCGGATTTACTCCCAACCAATACATGGACGGACGAACCACCTCTTCCTGACGCCAGACAATCTCTTTCGGCAAAGCATTTCTTTTGTATTTAGCCATCCACGCAATTGCTGCCGTATCTGCCCGATCCATCCAATGCCCCTTGCCTTTCACAATATGCGTTTCGTGTATATACCCTTCCGGCTCCACTTGCTGTAAAGAATCCAACACGTTCCCTTTCGCTACCGCCAACTTATTCCGGTCGTATGCCCCGTCATTTTCTCCCATCCAGATCATAAAAGGAACGTGACGCAAATTCACCTGCGAAGCTTCTCCCGGATGCCCGGCCATCATCGAGGCTGCCGCCCAGCGATCGGCCATACGGGGTGCCATTCTCCACACACCATCTCCACCGGCAGAATACCCCAACAGATATACCTTATCCGGATTCACCCCCATCTCCACGATAGCCGTTTGAATCAACGCCTCGAAGAACTCGTCCAATCCCGGTTTAAACCACATATTCCAATCATCCCAAGGCGCCCTCGGGGCTACATAAACTCCTTCCGCCGGCTCGTACAAACGAATCTGATTCTGCCATTGCTGGGTGTTTAATGCCTCCGGAGCATTACCCCCTCCATGCATGGATATGTACAGGCAACGCCCATCCGCCGGTTTCTCACCAAATACCCGGTAATCAAACTTCATCTGTAACCCCTCCCGGTTAAAAGTTTTCAATCCCCAAGAACGATGATATTTCTCTTTAATCTCTTTTTCCCATGCCTCAACCAGTACAATCCAGGCATCCCGGGCCCCTGTTGCTGTCAATTTTTTCTTGGCAAACCCTTGCCCCGCCACACTTTCCAACTTATTTTTTTCCAAATAGTTTCTCAACTTTCCCACGTTTTGTGCAAAGGCACTACCAGCAATCAATGTCACCCAAAATAAAGCTAACCCGAATTTTATCATTTTCATACAATAACGCTTATATACATTTTTTCTATTGCAAGTTTACCATTAATTTCAAAAAAAAGCAAAAAAACAACAATATCCATGTAACGCCATGTTAGCGAAACAGATACTCTTACATCTATTCGTTATCCATCCGATATACACCCCTTCTTGGGAACGAAGAACTATCGAAGAGGCATCTCGCCCTTAACGAACAGGTACAAGCGTTGGTAAAAAGTTGGTAAAGAACAAACACGACTATCGCAAAACCCGATATTTCAACAAATGCGTCCCGTCACTCCCTGCGAACAAATAAAATCCTGCATTTCCCTTATCCCCGAAAGCGATCGAAAACGGGGAATTTCCACGTATAGGAAAACCTTTGGAAACATCTTTCATATCCAACAAGAAAAGACGTTCCCCTTTACCATCCATAACCCCAATTCTCGAATCCCGGGCCGAGAAACGATAAACATACGGGAAACTCAGCTCGGCATTTTCCCAGCATTTCTCCAACAGCAATTTACCTTGAACATCATACACACAAAGCATATCTTTCCGAGAATAAACAAACTCATCCTGCCCGTCACTATTAATATCTTCCACGTTGAGTATTCCGCCACCGACCATTTTCTCTCCCTTGACCCGCTCGACACGGCCCCGAAAATCAACCAGCACGATCTCCCCGTTAATATCCGAGAAAGCGATCTTCATCTGGCCATCCTGCCTCGTCAGGTACAAAGGCGTGTTACCGGATAAATTCAACAGGGTAGACACCTTCACCCGTTCTTTTCCCTTACGATCCAAGATATACAAGCGATACTGGTCTGCATACACAAGATAATCCTTTCCATCCACCCGGAAATGATAGATTTTAGATACAATATCATTGTCACTCTTTGGCACATCCCAACCTTTCACGAAATTACCCGACAACTCGTACAAATAGACGTGATGATCCACCCCGGGAGCAAATACCCGATAATTCTTGTTATTCTCGTAATCAGCCACAGAAATTCCCTGTTCGCAAGGAGACTTGAACGCTAGCGGGAAGCGAGGTAAATAATTACCATTACGATCAATCAAATAAAGATGGCTTGGCGTAGAAAACAAATATTGTAACTTCCCGTTTTTAAATATATCTACTTGATAAACCTCACTATTGATCTTCCCCTCGATCGGCAATTTCCACAAGATACGTCCCACGTCATTAATCAAGTAAATCGTGTTTCCCTCGTCCTGCACGAAAAGTTCACGTTCTCCCGTGTTATGATTCACCACGATTGCCGGTTTCATACTCATTCTGGCATCCAATCGTGTCTGCCACATGATCTGAGCCTGTTTCTGCTCCACCTCTTCCGTACTTAAAAACAACGTGTGATACAGCATATCACCCTCACACACCCATTGTAACCCGAGAGAAGAAAATACCTCCATTCCCTCTTTATTCCTCTCTAACAACTCACGCAAAGTCCCTTTAGTCACCTGTTCGTAATAAGGTAACATCGAAACCATCTCGGACAAATACATCCAGTTAAACTTCGAGGACAATTTCGTTCTCAACTTCTGGTACCATTCCTGCTCTCTCACGCTCAAACGACGCATATAATCACTCGCAAACGCTTGAAGACCTCTTTCAGAAGAAGCAAACACCACGTAATTATCCTCCACCAACACATAATTCGTTGCTATTCCTCCCAACACGTATCCCCACATCACGCCGGCAAAATCGGGAACAGGCATCTTAAAGTAACTCACTTTTTTATCTTTATCCAAAGCAAATGAACGATATAACGAAGTTTCAGAAGTCCCGGACTTCGAGGCATACGTTTTCAACATCTTTTCCAGTAATCCTCTAGCTAGGCTCCCGGCTTTCACGTGAACCACCACGATCCCTTCCTCCTGTTTCCGGCTCGCGTCATAAGAAAGCGTCCCTTTTCCCCATTCACCTTTCAACAAAGCCTGCCACTCTTCCTCCAATTTATCCCCGAAAAGACGGGCAAACTCCTGTTTTCTTTTCCGAACATTCTCGATCTGTTCCGCCCCATAACGATAAGTCTCAAGAGATGCCAGATAATTCTTCACGTCATTCAGAGCCAGAATACTAACACTTTTCACATTGGCAGGCATCACGGCATCCAGTTTGGAATCCTGGGGAAGTTGTCCCTTAAACGCAACGGGGAAAGCGGCTTTCAACCCGTCATAATGCACAAAACCGTTAAAACTGACGCCACTCGGTTTTATTTCACCATCTAACGCCCCCCACTTGAACCACTTGGCAATGTTCGTCTGTTTAGCAATAAAATCCTTCTGTAATAACAAAGGAAGTAGATCGGAGAAACAAGTCGTGTTCAAGAACACGTTCAGACCGGCTCCCGCGGAGAAATAACGATTCACGTTTTTAAAACGAGGAGCCCCGTCTTTCTCATCTTCACCGGGATTACTCAACTGGTTCACGGCATCCTCCACATATAGCTCGGAGTTAGAAACCAGCACCATACCACCGACAACAGCGTAACACACCTCATCCTTTCCCCGACTTGCCAAGTATATCTTCTGGTTATTATATTTTCGCTCTTTCACCTGCACCCCGGCAAACATTTTTTGCAAAAAAGCATGTACATCCCCTCTGGAAAACAAGCCACTCCGGTTTAACACGTACAAAAACCGAATCGTTTGTTTTCCCTCCACCCGAATCGCCATCACGTAGGAAGAAGTATCTACCTGAGACACCTGTTTCAACGTATCCACCACCCGACACAACATACTTTCCCGGAACGTCTTGATCTCCCGGTCAAAAGCAATAGCAATTTTCGATGACAAATTTGCGTTCGCATTCACATTAACCACAACAGCTGAATTATAGGGAATAAACGATTCCTTCGGAACATCAACCTCCCGTTCCCGCTCGTTCACCCACCATAGCGCAAATCCTATTCCTCCGAGAAGGACAACTCCAAAAACGATTAATGCAATTTTCTTCACCATTTTAGTCAGTTTATAAAGTTCATAAGGTACATAAAGTTTATAAAGTACTTTACGAACCTTATAACTTTATAAACCTTATAAACGAAAAAAAGCTTCGCTTTTTTTCATTGGAACAAATTTAGTAAAATCGAGCCTTTTTCCTACTTTTGTAAAAAGGAAAATCGCATGAAAAAAATATATACGCTGCCGGAACTGGAAAATATGCTGACTTGTCGGGGAGAAGAAGAAAACCGGCTTTACTCGGAATCGAAAAGAATAAAGAACAAAACCATCGGTAACAACGTCTACCTCCGGGGATTAATTGAAATCTCCAACATCTGTACCAAAGACTGTTTTTATTGCGGCATCCGGAAATCCAACACGGAAACAGCCCGATATGCACTTTCGGACAAGGAAATTCTTGATGCTGCAGACTTCGCCTATACACATCATTTCGGTTCCATCGTGTTACAGGGTGGCGAACGTTCCGATAAAGCATTTGTAGATCGAATTACCCGTTTATTGCAAGAAATCAAAAAGAACAGTAACAACGAGCTAGGCGTCACCCTTTCGCTGGGAGAACAAACGGAAGACTCTTACAAGCGCTGGAAAGATGCCGGGGCACATCGTTATTTGTTGCGCATCGAAACATCCAATCCCGAATTATACGCCAAGATTCACCCGAACAACCCGCTCCATTCTCACACTACCCGGTTGAGATGCCTGGAAAGCCTGCAACGCTGCGGGTATCAGACAGGAACCGGAGTGATGATCGGATTGCCTTTTCAAACAATCACCGATCTGGCAAATGACTTACTATTCCTACAATCCATGGACATCGATATGGTAGGCATGGGGCCTTACCTGGAACACCATGCCACCCCCTTGTACGAGTATCGTCATCTACTCCTTTCCCTCCAGGAAAGACTGCGTCTGTCCATTCACATGGTCGCCGCCCTCCGGATTCTCATGCCGGACATTAACATCGCTGCCACCACGGCCCTCCAGGCCATTGAACCTGCCGGGAGAGAAAAAGCACTGGAAATCGGGGCAAACGTGGTGATGCCAAACATCACTCCCACAACGAACCGCACCCTTTATAAACTTTACGAGAATAAACCAGGGACCCACGAGGGTGCCGCGGAATCCATGCGCAAACTGGAAGAAAGTATCCTGAAAAGCGGCTGTAAAGTAGCCTACGGGGTCTGGGGAGACTCCCGGCATTTTCAATCAAGAACGGAAAATTAAATTCAAAATCCGAACTGGGTAATCAATGAATCACCAGATTTTTAAAAGGAGCGAAAGCAGCTAAAATAACCAGCGCACCCAAAATCGTGATAACTAATCCGGAAACTCGGTTAATCGTGATTAACACGCGTAACCGGAACTTCTTACGAAAGATATTTACCAAAGTCGAGAGCGTGTACCACCACACGCCACCGCCTAACAACACCCCGATCACCACCAACAACTCCCCCAGCATAGAAGAAGATTCCCCGAAAACGGACATTCCGGCAAAAACAGCCATAAAAACGACCACCGTGATCGGATTGGAAACCGTCAAGAAAAACAATGAAAGATAATCTCCCAACAACCCGGTCTTACTCACCCGGCCCTGACGTCGTTGACGGATCTGGCGAATCGGGTTATCAAAATAGATTTTTAACCCGATACACAGAAGAAAAATCCCACCGATAATTTGTAATAATAGCTCATGAGTCTGCACGGTATTTATCACGTATCCCAACCCGAATGCCGCCACCGAAGCGTAAAAGAAATCCGCAGAGGCAGCTCCCATTCCGGCAATAAAACCTGATAGCGCACCCTTATGCAAGGTTTTCTGGATAATTAATACACCCATCGGACCTAATGGTATTGACACCATTAAACCAACCAACATTCCCTTGAAAAGATACAAAATATCGTACATGCTATTCTATCGGAAATTTACAGTTCCACACTATCCGAGGAAAATCGACTCAATATCGTGTCATCATTTATCTCTTTTGACAACGACTCGATCGTCTTCATCGGCACGTCAAAAATATCTAAAATAAGTAAACCATCCAAGCACATATTAAACTTAGGATCGATATTAAAACCGATAATCTTGGCATTCAACGAAATATATTTCTTCAGTAAGACCGGTAACTTATCACTCGATGGCTCGATATCCCCGATCATCTTGTCTAGCACGGATATATCCTTTTGGGCAGCATCCAACATTACTTGTACCCCGGGTTCTTCTGAATGTACTTGATACTTGGAACGAGGGATCACATATTTCGCCAGTTCATGACTATAATGATTTTCTTGGATAAAACGCATAATCAGCTCCTTCGATACTTCCGTGTACTTTCCGCTGATAGTCACCGGACCGATCAGATAACGATACTCAGGGTTCTTCAATAAGAAATAAAGAATACCTTTCCACAACATGAACAAGGGGAGCGGTTTACGCTGGTACTCCTCCGTAATAAAAGAACGTCCCAGCTCGATCGACTCGTACAACACGGGTAACATCTCTTTCCGCATCTTAAACAACGAATTGATATAAAATCCCTTCATCCCGTAACGGTCAACAATCTCCTTTCCTTTCCCCACGCGATAAGCCCCGACAATTTTCTCCTCTTCCCGGTCCCAAATAAACAGGTGATAGTAATAAAGATCATATTCATCCAAGTCAATACTACGATTCGTACCTTCACCCACCGCACGGAAAGTAACTTCCCGCAAACGCCCGATCTCGTTCAACACGTTCGGAATCTTCACTGAAGGAGAACAATATATATCGTAATTTTTCATGTTAAACAACAAGTAATCTTCAGCGATACCCTCGATTTCTTTCTTTAATACCGCACTCTCTGTCTCTGCTGCAACCGGTTCTGCTTTAGGCATTGCTTTTTGTGATTTAATAAAAAACTTCTTTACTTCTAACGCAGATCCCAACAAATAGGTTTTCGCCCGCAAAAATTTGCCATACTGGGCTATATCGTGGAAAGTATTCTGAGTTTCCACGCTGATCGGATTCCCGATTCTTAACTTCACCACCCGGTTTTTCTTATTCAATAACTCGGAAGGCAATTTAATCGTTTTCAATACCGGGTGAATCATTCCCAGCAAATAAAACAACAAACTGTTAGACCCTTTAAAATAAATCGGGATGACCGGCACTTTCGCCATCTTCACCAGCTTCAACACCGAAGAATCCCACTCCTTATCTTCCACGTGATTCGAATCAGCCTGATAAGAAGAAACCTCCCCGGCAGGGAATATCCCCAAAGGTTTTCCGTCAATGACATGACGTATTGCCTCTTTAATCACTCGCATATTCGAATCCTTCTTGCTCTCCTCCGGGTCCAACCCCAAGATATAATCCTGTAACGGAACTATTTTCTTCAAAAGGAAATTAGACATGATCTTGTAATCCGGACGCAACTTACACAGCAAACGCACCAGCACGATACCATCCAATCCCCCGAACGGGTGATTGGAAACCGTGATAAAAGTACCCTCTTTGGGAATCTTCTCCAAATCTTCCTTGCTCACGTCGATCGTCACTCCCAGAGCCTCAATCAAACTATCCAAAAGAACTTCCGGATCGTCATCATTCACCTTCACGTTCAACTTATCCAGTTTATGCAACCGCAAAATATACATCACCAACTTGGATACCAGACTTTCCCGAAACCGGTTCAACCCATGAGAGCCAAGCAAAAAATCATTCGTATCAATTAATTTCATCTATATCCTTATTAAATGTTCCATCCCTAGAACACCACAATATCTTTCACAACATGATCCCCGACCCGGTCATTCAAGGCTTTTATTAGTCCCTCTTTCACCATCAGAATCTCGTTCTTTACCACAGAAGAAGTGAAACTCACGAACACTTTTCCTTCTGAAATCCGTAAACTTTTCGTCCGGGAAGCAATCATTCCCCCCACGACATCCGGCCAAACCTGGCACACCTCCCTCTCTTTGAACTGACGGGATAAGCCCATCTGCTCCAAGTAAAGATTTACCAGTTCATCCATTGTCAACGTCTTACCCTGCTTCAAAATATTCCTATTTATTATGATTTTACAATTAAATTCGTTCTACAAAAATACGATTTTCTAAACAACCCCAACTATTTTAGATTTTAAATTTTAGATTCCACTAAATTTAGTGATTTATAATTTACGATTAGGTGATTCTTTCTCACCAACTAACACATTTTAATCATGGAATCATAGGATCGTAAATTATAAATCACAAATCCATCACTTCACCTCTCTCCACATGAAATATCTTGTATTCCATGGCATGTTGTTGCAAAATTTCGTCAATATGTTCACGATTGGTATCTGTAACAAAAACCTGACCAAAGTCCGTGCTTGAAACAATTTGAATGATTTGGCTTACCCGGTCAGCATCCAGCTTATCAAAAATATCATCCAACAGTAACAATGGCTTCACCCCCTTCTGTTTCACCAAGTAAGCAAACTGTGCCAACTTCAACGCTGTCAGGAAACTCTTCTTCTGTCCTTGGGAACCCAATTTTTTCACGAGATACCCTTCTAGGCTCAAGTTTAAATCATCCCGATGCACACCCACTGTCGTATAAGTCAATATCCGGTCCCGCTCGAAACTACCACGTAATGAAGTCGGGAAATCATCATCCTTTATAGTCGTCGAATATTCCAACATAACCTTTTCCCTTCCCAACGAAACCCGGTCGTAATACACCTGAAACATCCCCTCCAACTCGGACACAAAAGCCCTACGCCGTTCAAGAATGACACGTCCGCTGTCCGCAAGTTGTTCGTCCCACACGGACAACATATCCGCATCAATGGATCGCCCCGCATATTCCTTCAAAAAACTGTTTCGCTGCATCAACACCCGGTTATAGCGGATCAACAATTGCAGGTACTCCTTATCACACTGGCTGATCACCCCGTCAATAAAACGTCTTCTCTCCTCGCTGGCACCATCAATCAACACCACGTCCGCAGGTGAAATAATAACTAACGGTAACAACCCGATATGATCAGAAAGCCGGGTATAAGCCTTTTTATTCTTTTTAAAAATCTTCTTCTGCCCCCGCTTCACCCCGCAGTACACGTCAATCTCCTCCTCCCCGTAATCATATTGCCCTTCAATCACGAAAAAAGCCTCCCCGTGACGTATATTCTGCACATCAGGCAAATTGAAATAGCTTTTACACATAGACAACTGGTACACGGCATCCAGAACATTAGTCTTCCCCACACCGTTATTCCCGATAAAACAATTAAACCGGGGACTACACGTGACACTCGCCTCGGCGATATTCTTATAGTTGACAATATTCAAGTTCTTTAAAATCATTCACTTCAACTGTTAGTGGTTACAAGCAACAAGTTCCAACGCAGACGTGAAACAGATGACCAAAAGTAAGGAAAAGAAGGATATAATCCGCCAGACAGATAATTTTTTGCATAAAATTTCGTGGAGCCCCTTTTGGTATCAAAAAAAAAATTAATTTTGCACGTTGACAAGCGATACGTCTAGGAATAAGAAAAGTAAATAACAAAAAACATATAAACATGTCAAAAGAGAAACAGAAACGTGCGGATGGCTTTGAACAAATTGAAGAAGCCACGATTTCGACCGAACAATTTATCGAGAAAAATCAAAAATTATTGGTAAGAGGTGTACTCGTTATTATCATCGTGGTAGGTGCAATCTTGGGATATTATAGATTCTACAAGGCCCCGATGGAACAAGAAGCGCTGAAACAAATGTTTGTTGCCGAGAATCTTTTTGAAAAAGATTCTTTCAACATGGCTCTTAACGGTGATGGAAACGCTCCCGGTTTCTTGGAGATCATTGACAAATACAGCTCTACTCCCAGCGGAAACTTAGCTAACTATTATGCGGGAATCTGCTATTTACACTTGGGAGACAACCAAAATGCCATCAAACACTTGGAAAAATTTTCTTCTGATGATGTAATTTTCTCCAGTATGGTAACGGCAAATTTGGGTGACGCTTATATGCAGTTAGGCGATTTCAAAAAAGCTTCCAGCTATTATCAAAAAGCAACTACCGGAACGACCAATATGGCTACAACCCCGGTGATCATGATGAAAGCCGGACTTGCTTTCGAAAAAGCAAACGACTACAAAAGTGCGTTGAACATGTACGAAAGATTGGAAAAAGAATTCCCCGCTTCATACGAAGCCCGTGACATCGAAAAGTACATCACTCGTGCCAAATTGAACATGAAATAAGAATCTTGAATTACTGATATAAAGCTATCCTTGAAGGATAGCTTTTTTTATGTCCATTTCTTATTTCCCAACCGATTTTCCGCTTTCCCATATTTCAAGTAACTCGCATATATATTACTGGTAAGTTACACCGGTGTCTCGTTAATATATCAATCAAACATCAGTAAAAACACGACAAAGAATCAACTGTAAACATCGATAACCTTTCGTTAACCTTTCGTTGACCTATCGTTAACCTCTTACCGAAACTATAGTGGAACTATAGCGAAAGTACGGAGCATCACAGGAACATTTCCGACAAACTTTCAGGTAAAAAAATAACCCCGCCTCAACGAGACGGGGTCACCATTATATGGTCTTAATTACTTTTCGAACAATTTGCCGAAATCGTCCATGGATATTTCTTGTTCTTCCAGTTTCACGCCCTCCTTAATAACACTGAAAATCTTATTTTCCAATGCACGGTCGTAAAGACTGGCACGTTGTTTCTCATTCTCAAGCAAACGAACGGCAAAACCATCCAATTGCTCGTCAGATAAACCGTACAATCCGTATTGTTGTAATTGAGCGGCGGCAACTTCACGCCCAACAGCCTTCATATCTTCGTCTTCAACTTTTATACTATTTTCCTTGATCATATCCCCCTTGATCAACTGCCATTTGAATTCATCCCGGTAAGAATCGAAATCTTTATCGACAGCCTCTTGGGTCAATTCTTTATTGGTAGCCAACATCCAGCGTTTCAAGAATGTCTCCGGAAGAACCACATCCTCGTTTTTCTTCAACATCTTGTCACGAGCGTCTACCGTCAAACGGTACTCGCTATGAGCTTTGAACTGTTTAGCCAAGTCTTCTTTCACGCGGGCACGGAACTCCTCAACGCTCTTCACATTACCTTCCCCGTAAACTTTATCAAATAAAGCCTGATTTACTTCTGCCTCAACGTAACGTTTGATCTCGCTGATGATAAAACAGAAATCAGAAGTAATATGCTCGGCTTCTTCCTTGCTTACTTGTAACAAAGCGGCATAATCCGTTTTATTCGGATAAGCTTTTGACGGATTGAAAATCACCTCGTTTCCAGCCTGCTTACCGGTAAAGATTTTCACCTGCTCTTCATCTTTCATGTGTTCTACAGATAAAGAGGCATCCTCAACATGAATTCCACCTTCTTTCGGTTTTCCATCTTCTCCCAACTCGATCAACTCACCCTTCACGTATTCTGATCCCTCAATCGTGTCAACCGGGGTCAATTCGCCATTACTCTTGCAGATGCTTTCAATCTGTTTGTCTATCATTTCATCATCCACCTTGATGATGTAATAAGGAACTTTCTCTCTTTTGCTTAACTTCACGTTCATCGCGGGAGACAAAGCAATATCATAAACGAACTCAAAACTTTCCTCGTCCAGATTCAACTCTTTCTGTTCCGTTTCACTCGGAAGTGGTTCACCCAAGATATTCAAATCGTTCTCTTGGATATAATTAGACAAACTCTCTCCGATCAACTTGTTGATCTCCTCAATCAAAACGGCTTTACCGTACATTTTCTTGATAATCCCGAAAGGAGTCTTTCCTTTCCGGAAACCATCAATCACCGCTCTCTTCTGGTAATCTTTCAACGCGTCGCTCACGCGAGTTGCGTAATCATCCTTATCCAATTGAATCTTAATGGTTGCATTAAGATCGTCGATTTGGTTCTTTGTTACATTCATACTTCTCTATGATAATACAATAATTGATAAAACAAACAAAAAGGCCACCTCATTGTAAGGCGGCCATCTCTTCAAGTGCGGGCGAAGGGACTCGAACCCCCACGCCTTGCGGCACTAGATCCTAAGTCTAGTGCGTCTACCAGTTTCGCCACGCCCGCTTGCTATTTTGACGGTGCAAATATATTGCTTTTTCGTGAAAAGCAAAACGATTTGACCGTTTTTTTATTTTTTCCTGCGTAATTCAAAGTTTTTTCCCAGATAAACCCTTCTAACTTCCGGATCATTAGCCAAATCCTCCGCAGAGCCGGATTGTAAAATCCGCCCGTCATACAACAAATAAGCCCGATCGGTGATACATAATGTCTCCTGCACGTTGTGATCCGTGATCAGAATCCCGATATTTTTCTCCTTCAACTTGATCACGATACTCTGGATATCCTCCACGGCAATCGGGTCCACACCGGCAAAAGGTTCGTCCAACAGGATAAACTTCGGGGCAATCGACAAAGCCCGCGCAATCTCCGTACGCCGACGCTCACCTCCCGATAATTGAATTCCCTTGCTCTTGCGAATATGCTGTAAACCGAACTCATCCAACATCTCCTCCAAGCGGTGACGCTGGTAATCCTTCGGTAAATTACTCATCTCCAAAACGGCCTTAATATTATCCTCCACACTCAACTGCCGGAACACGGAAGCTTCCTGGGCAAGATACCCCACTCCAAGCTGGGCTCGACGATACACGGGTTCCGTCGTGATCTCCGTGTCATCCAAGAAAATACGTCCCCCATTCGGTTTAATCAATCCCACTATCATATAAAATGACGTGGTCTTTCCTGCCCCGTTCGGTCCCAATAACCCGACGATCTCCCCTTGTTCCACGTTCACGGAAACTCCTTTTACCACCGTACGGCTCTTGTATTTTTTTACTAAGTCCTCAGCTCTTAATTTCATATCTTACTATTTTACCGCGCTAAGATAGTCTTTTACAATTGAAAATTGAAAATTGAAAATTGAAAAATATCAGAAATTTAGATGTAACGAGAAATTGATAGCGAAATTATCCACATCCTGCCCCGAACGATCCCCGCGATGCGTTAACCGCCAGATGGCATCTACCCGGATAAAACGGAAAATATTCTCAATACCGACTCCGGCTTCTATATAAGGCTTTGACACGGAGGACATCCCCTCCGGGAACCGGAAAATAGCATCCGTGTTAGGCAGACTACCGTTATTCTTATCCGACAACGTACCCCACAAGGCTTTCACCGTTGCTACCTCTCGCCATTTCAGCCGTTTCATCAACGGAATTTTGCTCAAGAAAAATCCTTTAAAATGATGCTCCCAGAACACGGCTCCCCATAGATCGGATGCGAACTCGTAGAAATTCATACAAGAGAAAGCGTAAGGATCATAAAAATAGGTGGCATTCCCCTCGTGTAACTTCAACAACGGATAAGGAACCTTGTTAAATATCTTTCCCCCGGATAACATAATATCACTGTACCCTAACGGGGCAATATTAAAATCATGTTTCACGGACAATTCCAGACGGTAATACTCGTAATCCCCGTTCAATATATCTTTCAACCCTGCTACCAAATCAATTCCTACGATCGGGAAATCCGACCCCATGGAAACTTTATCAAAGGTCTGCCGCACGACAATCTCATTTCTGGACAAACGCGTTCCTAAACGGAACTGAGTGGTATGAATCTGATCCACGACCTCCCCGTTCGGGCGGACAAAATCAACGTATTTAGTGGGGAACATCTGGCGGTATTCCAAGGCAAAAGAATTCGAAAATCCCTGCCACCACTCTTTCTCGTAATGCACGTCAAATGAATTAATCAACGTCAACTTTTCATTATTTCCCCTAGAAAAGATGGAACTTAATATATTACCCGTGGTAAAGGCATTTTCGCTCGCCCCTAACTGCAACACGTCATGTTTCCCGCTAAAAGTCAACTTAGAAGTCGGTTGATTATTAAAGATATACTCGACAGTCCCGCCTCCTTTAAACTCCCCGTCTTTCGTACTGTACGCCCCATACCCGGAAAGTCGCACGTGTTTACTGAAATCACTCGTGGTCTTCACCCCCAGTTGAAAACGACACCCCTCCAGCTTGTTAAAACTGACCAACTTATAATAAGGTCCGAAACCAATATATTTCGTGTTATAATATCCCAACAGAGCTGTTTGGATAATATCGTATATATTTTTATATAGCGGGACATTCTTAATCGAGTCCACCATATTATATATATTCTGCTCTTTTTCACTTAACTCGTAAGGACGCACCGATTGCCAGTAATTTTCATCACTTTGAAGTACATCCTTATTAATGATCACATCATTATCCAACTTCTGTATCTCGGTAGGAATATCCTCATTTACCCGCACATTAGAGTAGTCTATCTGACGATGTCCCATAAACGAGATTAACTTGGACGAATCCTTCATCTGCACGGTAAAATCGGCCAATATCTTGTCCTGTTTTAAAAACCAGGTGGAATCGTTTATCAACTCGTTCGTGTTCTCGATAGCCAAATCCCGAATCCAATTCACATTCAACCCTTTCGCCATTCTCAACCGGGCAGATTCCAACGCCCATGTCGTCGAGTCAATATTTACCTCCCCGTCAAATACCGGGGTTGACTTTCCTTTAGGGTGAAAACGGATCTTGTATATCTTTCGCCCCTCCTTCTGAACACTATCCACCAGAAAATACTTGTAATACATCAACCCGTGTTCGCTCAACGGGCTGGCGAAATTCACCTCGAATATATTAATGTAATTATCATACAAGTTGACATTCACATGTAGATGCCCCGTGAACTGGGCCAGACTGTAATCCTCCTCGATACCCGAAATCCGGCTCGCTTTCACGATCTCTCTTGATAATTTAGGAGAACGACGATAGTAATAATCCGCCGAAGCCTCGGAAATCATCACGGGTAAATAGGCCTTTCCCGTGATGGCCGAAGTGTCCATGTACTGGAAAATAAATCCGAAATTTTTCTGTAACTTCTTATTTTTAAACTCCGGTTTCATGTTCGCAATATCCAGTTCCATCTTCGTATAAGTGGTATAACTGTACGATTCCTTCTCGGCCGGGTTATTTTTTTTCTTATTCTTTGAAATATTCCGCAAGATCGCGTGAGCCGGATTCTCTCCGGGTTTTACCTTCACCTCGTCCAAATGAGTCACGATCGGTACCAGTTTAAAATCAATCGTGTTGAAAGCTCCTTTCTTGACAGCCACGGTCTGGCGTTCATAAGAGACAAAAGATGCCATAATTTCGCTGACCTCCTCCCGAGTCTCAATATCATAATTCCCATCGAAATCAGTCGTGACCCCTATCGTGGTACCCACAAACACGATACTCACCAATGGCATCGGTTCCCCCGTTTCTGCATCCACTACTTTTCCTCGAACCTTCGTTGTCTGCGCCTCTGCAACAGACACCCACGCCAATAACAACAAGACAAAACACAACTTCAAATATTTCATTACAAAAAAAATTTACGATTTCAGATTCACGATTTCAGATCAGGAACAACCATTCAAGATGAAGATAATACCTCATCATAAATCATCAACCACAAATCATACATTAAACCACTCCTTCACGCAATATGTCGTGTATGTGTACCATTCCTTTGTAATGACGATCTTTATCAACAACAACCAGTTGAGTGATACTATTCTGTTCCATCATCCGGTAGGCATTATACGCCAGTTCGTCCTCCGATATTGTCTTGGGAGATTTTGACATGACATCCTTTGCCGTCAACCCGTCCACATCATCGTATTTCTCCATCATCCGCCGCAAATCACCATCCGTGATAATTCCTTCCAAACGTTCTTCCCCATCCACGATAGCCACCGCTCCCAAACGTCCTTTCGACATGGCCAAGATCACGGGGCGGATTCCCGCTTCTCTCGTAATGCAAGGCCGATTCGTTCCATCGTAAACATCCGACACCCGCGTGTACAAACGCTTTCCTAAACTTCCGCCCGGATGGAATCTCGCAAAATCCCTACTTGAGAAACTGCGACACTCTACCAAACACATTGCTAATGCATCTCCCAGCACTAACTGTGCCGTAGTTGAATTTGTCGGAGCTAAATTTAAAGGACAAGCCTCTTTTTCCACTTTCGCTTTCAGCACATAAAGCGAGTTCTTAGCCAGAAAAGAGTCCGTATTTGACACCATTGCCACGATATTATTATTTCCGTTATTCCGAATCAACGGGATCAAAACTTTTATTTCCGGAGTGTTTCCACTCTTAGAAACACAAATTACCACATCCTCTTCCCGAATCATTCCCAAATCACCATGAATCGCATCCGCAGCGTGCATGAACACAGCCGGAGTTCCGGTGGAATTCATCGTTGCCACGATTTTTGTCGCAATAATTGCACTTTTTCCAATACCAGTGATAATCACCCGCCCCTTATTTTCATAAATTAATCTAACGACCGCCTCAAAATCATCATCTATGTAGTTTATCAAATTTTGAACAGCTACTGTCTCATCTTGAATCACTTTGCGCGCAACCGATTTTATATCTACCATGACTATCTAATTATAAATATTCATTCAAAAGTCGTCCTTAAAGCAAAAAAAGAAAAAAACTATTGCACTTATCATTTTTTGCTATAACTTTACTAGGGACAAAAGTATCATTTTTTATGATAGCTCAAAAACGAGTGATGATAGATTTATTATAGAAGATTTTGTTTGTAGAAACAAATTAAGTTATAAATTTGCGCACCCGTGTAAAAATGGGGTGTGTGAAAATAAAAAAAACAATGGGATTGCAAATAGATTTACATGCTAAATTAAAAGAGTATTTCGGCTTTGATAACTTCAAAGGGAACCAGGAGCAGATAATAAAGAACGTCCTCGCCGGAAACAACACGTTTGTACTGATGCCAACGGGGGGAGGAAAATCTTTGTGTTACCAGTTACCAGCCTTGATACTTGACGGAACAGCAATAGTGATATCACCACTAATTGCTTTAATGAAAAACCAGGTTGATGCTATGCGCTCATTCAGCGCATCGGAGGGAGTTGCCCACTTCATGAATTCGTCTCTTAGCAAAAATGATATTCTAAAGGTGAAAGAAGACGTGTTGAGTGGTAAAACAAAACTATTATATGTAGCCCCAGAGTCACTGACCAAAGAGAGTAATATTGAATTCTTACGGAAAGTACATATTTCCTTCTTTGCGGTGGACGAAGCACACTGTATATCCGAATGGGGACACGATTTCCGTACCGAATATCGCAAGATCAGACCGATCGTGGAGCAAATCGGAAAAGCGCCGATTATCGCTTTAACAGCAACCGCTACCCCGAAAGTCCAACACGATATTCAGAAAAACCTGGATATGCTGGATGCCCAAGTGTTCAAGTCTTCCTTTAACCGTTCCAACCTCTATTACGAGGTTCGTCCGAAGGTAGACCCGACAAAAGATATTATCAAATTCATTAAAAACAATGAAGGCAAATCAGGTATTATCTACTGTCTGAGCCGTAAAAAAGTGGAAGAACTCACGGAAGTCCTTTGCGTGAACGGAATCAAGGCTGCTTCCTACCACGCCGGGATGGATGCCTCGGCCCGTAGTGCCAATCAAGACAAATTCCTAATGGAAGAAGTCAATGTCATCGTGGCAACAATCGCTTTTGGTATGGGTATTGACAAACCGGACGTACGATTCGTCATCCATTATGATATTCCGAAAAGTCTTGAGGGATATTACCAGGAGACCGGAAGAGCCGGACGGGACGGAGGTGAAGGATATTGCTTGACATTTTACAGCTACAAAGACATCCAAAAACTGGAAAAGTTCATGCAGGGTAAACCGATTGCCGAACAGGAAATTGGGAAACAACTTCTCATGGAAACCGTTTCCTACGCAGAAACTTCTCTTTGCCGCAGAAAAGTACTGTTACACTACTTCGGTGAAAACTATGATGAAGAAAATTGCGGGGCCTGTGACAACTGCCTGTTCCCGAAGAAAGAATTCGAAGGAAAAGAATACTTGATCGATGCCTTAAATGCCATCCTTGAAGTAAAAGAGAAATTCAAGGTGGACCATATGGTAAATATTCTTCTCGGGGAAACCGATTCCATGATAAAATCGTATCATCATGATGAACTGGAATCTTTTGGTGTCGGTTCTGAAAAGAACGCACAGTTCTGGAACATGGTATTCAGACGCGCTTTAATTGCTAATTATATAGAAAAAGATATTGAACAATACGGGGTCATAAAATTAACTGAAAAGGGCCACGAATTTTTAAAAGAACCTAAAGACTTTATGCTGATGGAAGATCATAATTTTGAAGAATCAGAAGAGAAACTTCAGGAAAAAGGGGGAGTATCAGCACTCGACAACACTTTATTTGCCATCCTGAAAGATTTACGGAAAAAGATTGCCAAGAAGAACAATCTACCACCGTACGTGATTTTCCAAGATCCGTCCCTAGAGGATATGTGTACCAACTACCCGATCACGTTGGAAGAACTGGCCAACATTCAAGGTGTAGGCACAGGGAAAGCTCAAAAATACGGACAGGAATTCGTAGAGGTAATCAAACAATACGTTGAAGACAACGAGATCGAAAGAGCGCAAGACTTGGTGGTTAAAACCGTTGCCAACAAATCGAAATTCAAAGTATATATCATTCAAAATATTGACCGCCAAATTGATCTGGAAGACATTGCCTCCGCAGAAGGCCTTACCTTCGAAGAACTGATCAAAGAAATGGAAGCCATCGTTTTCTCCGGAACCAAACTTAACATTGATTACTACATCAACCAAATTCTGGATGAAGAACAACAACAAGAGATCATGGACTACTTCATGGAAGCTAAAAGCGACAATATTGGAGATGCCTATGATGAATTCGAAGGTGACTACTCGGAAGAAGATCTTCGTCTGATGCGACTGAAACTACACTCCAAACATGGAAATTAAATAAAAAGCGACCTTAGGTCGCTTTTTTTATTCCATCCGATCAATCATCACATCCGGCAAATGCTGTATAAACTGGAATAGCAAAGTTTCATCTCCAGTCTTATGGGTTCGAATAACCATCGTCACCCGGTAAGTAGTCATATCTCCCAACTTGGACGACTCGGTAGAGTAAGAACTGATCGTATGCTTTTTACGCTTTATCTCATCGGTAACCTCCTTGATTACCTCTTGACTTGTTGTCGTAAATATTAACAATACATTTCTCTGGCTAATCCTTTGGAAAATATATCCTAAACCTTCCAACCCCAACAACGTCAACAACATCGCACTGATTCCCAGCCAATATTGTCCGGCTCCAACTGCAAGTCCAATGGCAGAAGTAGCCCATATCCCGGCAGCCGTGGTCAATCCTCTCACGAATAACTTCTGGATAATAATAGTCCCCGCTCCCAAAAAACCGATACCACTCACCACTTGAGCCGCAATACGACTCGGGTCAAGACCGATCCCCGTATTCCCAAGAATATCCCAAAAACCGTATTTTGACACGATCATAAAAAGCGCACTACCTAAGGCCACCAGAAAATGAGTCCTAAATCCCGCCTCCTTCGCCCGGTATTCACGATCCAAACCTATGATGGCCCCTAAAACTCCGGCCACTAATAACCTAAAGAAAAAATCCCATGTCATCATATCCGTATCTACTTTACTCTATTCTTATCTTCACACAAAGATAAACCAATCTACGCAAAATTGCGTATGAAAGATACAATACGATTGAAAAACTTCATTAACCCAACAACAAGACATGACATTATTACTCGTAATTCTATTTATTAGCGGCTACATTCTGATCGCCCTCGAACATCAGACCGGAATCAGTAAAAGTGCCATAGCACTCCTTCTAGGAATACTATTATGGACTTTCATCCCACATACTGACAATGAAATTATTAACCACCTCGGAGATACCGCCGAGATTTTATTTTACCTGCTCGGGGCCATGACAATCGTGGAATGGATTGACACCCACAACGGGTTCACCTTGATCACGAACCATATCACCACACGCAATAAACGAAAATTATTGTGGATCATTGCCTTGATTACTTTTATCATGTCTTCTGTACTTGACAACTTAACCACAGCCATTGTCATGATCATGTTACTTCGCCGCCTAGTTAACGAGCAACAAGAACGATGGATATTCGGAAGTATCGTTATTATTGCCGCAAACGCAGGTGGAGCATGGACCCCGATAGGAGACGTTACCACAATTATGCTTTGGATTAATGACAACATAACCTCTCTGAATGTTATCCGCCACCTGTTCCTTCCAAGCCTGATTTCATTAATTATTCCATTGGTCATCATGACTTTCCGGTTACAAGGAGAAACACAGCCTCAACAAGCAACAAACACGAACACAACCTTAGCCATCAGTCGCAGAGAACAAATGACAATCCTAAGCATCGGTATTGCCAGCCTCCTATTCGTTCCTGTTTTTAAAGAATTCACGAATCTCCCCCCATTCATGGGAATCATGCTAGCCTTAGGAGCCGTGTGGACATACACGGAAATTCTCTATAATCGAAAAAGAAACCTTTCCCCGGAAAAGATACACCGGATTCCATCCATACTTACAAAAGTTGATTACAGCACCCTCCTATTCTTCTTGGGAATCCTTATGGCTGTCGCTGCCTTACAAATAGCAGGCATACTTGACCAAATGTCCACGTTCTTAAATGACAAAATACACAACGTTTATCTAATAAACATGATCATAGGTTTTCTTTCCTCCGTGATCGATAATGTTCCACTTGTCGCTGCCGCCATGGGGATGTATCCCTTGACTCACACAAGCGGTACCTTATCACCATACCTCATGAATTTCACGACGGATGGAACATTCTGGGAACTCCTTGCATATTGTTCGGGAATCGGTGGCAGCATCCTAATCATTGGTTCTGCAGCCGGAGTCGTCGTTATGGGCATGGAACGCATCAATTTCATGTGGTACATGAAACACATCACCTGGATTGCAATCCTCGGTTATCTGGCCGGAATCGGTGTATATTACCTACAATCTCTTGTATAAAGAAAAAAGACCGTCCTGCCCAAACAGCAAGACGGTCTTTCTATTTTATCGAAATATTCTTTACTCCATATAGCGAATAATCGTTTGTTCTCGATCCGGTCCCACAGATACAATCTTGATCGGAACCCCGGTCTCCTCTTCCAAGAATGCCAAATAATTATTGAACTCTTCCGGAAATTCATCCTCTGAAGTCATTTTTGTCATATCACATTTCCACCCCGGTAACTCGGTATAGATCGGTTTTACTCCTTCCGTAATGTCATACGGGAAATAATCAACCTCTTCTCCATTCACCTCGTAAGCAACACAAGCAGAAATCGTGTCAAAAGTATCCAGCACGTCACTCTTCATCATGATTAACTGGGTTACCCCATTAATCATGATAGCATATTTCAACGCCACCAAATCTACCCATCCACAACGACGTTTACGACCAGTTACGGCTCCAAACTCATGGCCCAACTCACAAAGTTTTTCTCCCGTTTCGTTTTCCAGTTCCGTTGGGAATGGTCCGCTACCTACGCGGGTACAATATGCTTTGAAGATGCCATAAACCTCCCCGATACGATGAGGAGCAACTCCCAATCCCGTACAAGCCCCGGCACAAACCGTGTTGGACGAGGTTACAAAAGGATAAGAACCAAAATCTATATCCAGCATGGTTCCCTGAGCCCCTTCGGCCAAAATGGATTTTTCATCATCCAGCAATCGGTTAATCTCATGTTCACTATCCACCAACTCGAATTGTTTCAGATATTCGATTCCTTCCAACCACTCTTTCTCCGCTACCGCTAAATCGTAAGCAAAGTTTAAACTTTTCAATATCTGTTCGTGACGAGCCTTCGCCTTCGCATATTTTATATCAAAATCATGTAGAATATCACCTACACGAACACCGTTTCTACTAATTTTATCCGTGTATGTCGGTCCGATCCCTTTTCCGGTAGTCCCCACTTTAGCATCGCCCTTGGCAGCCTCGTAAGCAGCATCAAGAAATCGATGGGTCGGCAGAATCAGATGTGCCTTTTTGGATATATGAAGTCTTTTTTTCAAATCATGACCAGACGCCGCCAATGCTTCTGCTTCCGCTTTAAACAAAGCAGGATCGATCACGACACCATTACCGATGATATTGACTTTATCTCCTTGAAAAATTCCGGATGGAATGGAACGAAGTACATATTTCTGACCTTCGAATTCAAGCGTGTGCCCTGCATTAGGCCCTCCTTGAAAACGAGCCACGACATCATAGTTCGGGGTTAACACGTCAACTACTTTTCCCTTACCTTCATCTCCCCACTGTAATCCCAACAATACATCTACTTTCATCTGATACTATATTTTTATGAAACAAACGTGCAAAATTAATATTTATTTCTTACCTGCCAACTTACAATTGCTGCAAATACCATAAATATAAAGCATATGATGATGAACGGTAAAATCATACTTTTCTTCCACGTGTTCGACGATTTCTTCCAACCGTGAATCAGCGAATTCCTCCACTTTCCCGCACACCTTGCATACAATATGTTCATGTTTCCGGTTATTGTATGCTCGTTCGAATTGAGCTATATTATTCCCGAACTGATGTTTGATCACCAGCTTACATTCCAACAACAAATCTATCGTATTGTACAATGTTGCACGACTAACCCTGTAATTTTTATTCTTCATAAATACGTACAAGGATTCTATATCAAAGTGCCCGGAATGAGAATAAATCTCATCTAAAATAGCGTATCTCTCTGGCGTCTTGCGATGCCCTTTCTGCTGCAGGTAAGTGGTAAAAATCTCTTTTACCGTCTCCTTTATTTTTTCCATTGAGTCCAAAGCTAATTCTATTTACAACATCGCTAAGTTACAATAATTATCCGAAGTTCTATCTTTATTTAGACAAAATTTAATTTAGACATCTAAATTCTCTACCCGAGAAACGTTCTCCACTCCCTTCAGAGATGCAATCTTCATCATTAAATTATTCAAGTCGGCCGTGTTATGCACGTACAAATGGATCATCCCCTCGAAAATCCCATCCTTGGTTTCAAAATGCACCGTCCTCATGTTCACGTTACTCTCTTTTGATATAATCATCGTAATATCACTCACGATTCCGATGCTATCAATACCGTTTAATTTGATCACGGCAAGGAAAGACATGATCTTGTGACTGACCCATTTCACGGGAACAATTTTGTCCCCGTAACTGGACATCAATCGGATTGCCTCCGGGCATTTCCGTTTATGCACAGTAATCTTATCCCCATCAATCTTCATGCCAACAACATCGTCACCCGGGATAGGGTTACAGCACGGAGCAATGATAAAATCAGAAGCATCATCGATAATATCATTAATTACTTTCCCCTTCTCTTCTTCTTTCTCTTTATCCGGCACGGGCTTATCCTTGTCGCTCTTGAAGAACTGGAGTTTCCAATACTTGACAAATTTATTTTCTGACTTCTTCTTTAAGGCTTTACGCACTTCCTCTATGTCCAAATGTCCTTTAGCAAGACTCACGTATAGATCATCTTTATGCTGCAACTTCAAATGTAATAAAGCCTTATTCAGATTTTCCGCCCCGAAAGGCAATTTCATATCTTCCAGCAATTTTTCAAACATGGTAGTTCCGATACGGATTTGCTCTTTTTTCTCTCTCCGGAAAACCATAAGTATATTATTCCGAGCCTTAGCAGTAACGATAAAATCAAGCCAATCACTCTGTGGCTTCTGTTTATCGCTGGTCAGCACCTCAACCTGGTCGCCACTCTGTAACCGATGACTCATCGGGACCAGTTTGTGATTCACCTTACCGCCTATACATGAATTCCCGATCTCCGTGTGAATATCATAAGCAAAGTCCAAAACAGAAGCTCCTTTCGGAAGTGTTCTCATCTCCCCCTTCGGGGTAAACACCCGGATCTCCTTGGCAAAAAGATTAAGTTTAAATTCATCTAAAAATTCCAACGCATCAGTTCCCGGCTGCTCCAACATCTCCTTGATACCCGCCAACCACTTGTCCACCTCGTTACTCGCTTCGGCATTATCCCCCTTGTATTTCCAGTGTGCAGCCAATCCCTTCTCGGCAATCTCATCCATCCGACGGGAACGAATCTGCACCTCTATCCACTTTCCCCCGGGCCCCATAACGGTAAGATGTAAGGCCTCGTACCCATTAGCCTTCGGAACACTCACCCAATCCCGGATTCTCTCCGGTTTTGGACTATACATATCAGTAATCAACGAGTAAATATTCCAACATTGCCATTTCTCCGGTTGATTATCCTTCGGATCGAACACGATCCTCACGGCAAGCAAATCATATATCTCTTCAAAAGAAATGTGCCTACGCTGCATCTTGGACCACACAGAATAGACACTTTTCGTTCGTGCTGTTATATCATAATGATACCCACTCTCTGTTAAACGCTCCCGAATCGGAGCAATAAATTGCTGATACAAACCAGTATGTTCATCCCGGTAATCATGAATTCGTTTCTCCAGTTCCTGGTATTCAACCGGATTCTCGTACTTCAGACTCAAATCCTCTAACTCCGTCTTGATCGCATGCAATCCCATACGATGCGCCAAGGGGGCATATATATAGAGTGTTTCACTCGCTATCTTCACTTGTTTATGTTCCGGCATGGAATCAAGCGTTCGCATATTATGCAAACGGTCAGCAATCTTGATCAGAATTACCCTCACATCATCTGCCAACGTCAGAATCATCTTACGAAAACTCTCGGCCTGCTTGGTTGTATTAGACCCCATAACCTCGCTAATTTTCGTCAACCCGTCAACGAGTGAAGCTATTTTAGGGCCAAAAAGATTGGCAATATCCTCTACCGTGTAATCGGTATCTTCCACCACATCATGCAGGAGTGCAGCTACAGCCGATTTCGTACCCAATCCGATCTCCTTTACCGCAATCTTCGCCACGGCCAAGGGATGCAATATATAAGGTTCCCCTGACTTACGTCTAACTCCTTGATGAGCTTCCCGGGCAAATTCAAATGCCCTGCGAATCATTTTCACACTCTCCTCTGTCGTCCCCTTTCGCAAAGATTTTATCAAATCATCGAAAGCCGTTTCAATCATTTCCTGCTCGTCCATAACCTAAAACAATTTTAAATTTTAGATTTTAAATTTTAGATAGAAGAAGACAGCGATTCCATTCATTCTAAATTCTAAACTTTAAATTCTAAATTATTGAATCTCTATTTTTACAGTTCTACATGCCGGGATGTCACTTCCGCCTGCATAAATAGCGCTGCCATCTTATCAAACATTCCACCTTTCTCCGTGGTCAAGAATTCAATCTGCCCCCCCCGGGAAAGTTCTCGTTCCATCTCCGGGTGCCGACACAAATAGTCTTTCAAACTTCGTGCTACAATTTCACCCTGCTGGATGACGGTTATCCCTTCCGGAATAAAGCGGTCAATAACACTTCTCAACAACGGATAATGCGTACAAGCCAACACGAGAGTGTCAATCTGCGAATCAGCTTGCAGAATTGTATCTATATACTTCTGTACAAAGAAAGCCGCCCCCGGAGAATTCATCTCGTTATTCTCCACGATCGGAACCCACATGGGACAAGCCTGCTGCGTGACCAGAAATCCCTTCTCCGAATGAATTTTGGCAATCTCCAACAAATACGACTCAGACGCCACGGTCCCCGAAGTTGCCAAGATACCGATATGCCCATTCCCGGTAAAATCCGCCACAGCCTCGACGCTGGGACGAATAACCCCTAACACTCTTCGTTGAGGATCTATCTGGGGCAAATCGACTTGCTGTATCGTCCGTAGTGCTTTCGCCGAGGCCGTGTTACAGGCCAGAATAACCAGCTTACACCCCATCCCGAACAACTTTAAAACCGCCTCTCGCGTGTACTTGTAAACAACATCAAAAGAACGAGTTCCATAAGGTGTACGGGCATTATCTCCCAAGTAAATATAATCATACTCAGGCATCTCTTTTACAATATCTTTCAATATCGTCAATCCCCCATATCCGGAATCAAACACCCCAATCGGACAAGACATATGTCTATTATATTAAATTTATAGCTGCTAATATACCTTTTATTCCCAAAGAATGCAAAAAAAAAGCCGCCCAAAGGGCGACTTTATTTCATTATATATATAAATTATTGAATACCTAATTTTTTCTTTACCAGCGGTAACACATCCTCACTATTATCAGCCATGTACAATAATGCACCTTGACCAAAATTAGGAGTTGCAGCAAAAATATAAGTGAAACCACCTTCTTTACCTACGGCTTGAACTGCATTTTGAATTTTAGTAATAATCGGCGCTAATAAATCTTCCTGAGTCTTAGCCATTTGTTCTTGAGCTAATTGTTGAAAGTTTTGAATTCTCTCTGCCAATCCTTGAATTTCTTGTTCTTTAGCTGTACGGCTTAATTCAGTCAGTGTTTTAGCATTGGCCTGATATTCTTGCATCAATTTTTGATAATTCTCGTGCATTGCAGTCAATTCTTTTCTAATCTCTTGCTCCTTAGCTGCTAAATCATCCTGTGCCTTTTTAAACTCCGGCATACTTGTCATCACCTTTTGAACATCAAGATGACCTAACTTAATTGGTTTTGCAGTTTGAGCAGAAGTAGCAAAAGCAGCAAACATAAATGCTACTAAAGCAAATAATTTCAACGTATTCTTCATAATGTTTGTCTTTAAAATGATCTACAAAAGTAATAAAATAAAATTCCTTTTCCTAGCCTACATACATAATGTATGCAAAGAAGCTCAAAATTATTTAGAGATTCAGTGATTTACGATTATGTGATTGTATTAAATCACGAAACCTGCAATCACTAAATCACTCCATTTCTAAAATTCTTGTCCTAACACGAAGTGGAATTGTGAACCACCAGCACCACTACGTCCCGGCACATCGTCAAATCCATACCCCCAGTCAATACCGAGCAAACCAAACATCGGGAGGAATACACGCAAACCGACGCCGGCAGAACGATACAAATTGAAGGGTTCAAAATCTTTCAACTCGTACCAAGAGTTACCTGCTTCCAAGAATCCTAAAGCATAAATCGTTGCTGATTGTGCCAAAGAAATCGGGTAACGCAACTCCATCGTGAACTTGGAATACAAGCTTGCATCTGAAGATTTCGGGGCAATAAAAGATGAACCGGCATTAGTCAATGATCCGTTTTCATAACCGCGCAATCCCACGTACTCTCTACCATACAAGCTATATCCAGACATTCCGTCACCACCCATCTCGAATCCCTCGAACGGAGATTTTTTGTTCTTATCATAGTAACCCAAGTACCCGTACTGAGCCGAAGCATACAACACTAACGGACGTTTCTCACTACGAGTCAACGGCATGAAAATCTTTCCGCTGAATTTCCACTTATGATATTCGATCCATCTATACTTCACTTGATCCTTCTCTGCCTCGAAATGACGGTTTGAGAACAAGGAATACGGCGGGGTCAATGTCAATGAGAATGTAAATTCACTCCCCATTCTTGTAAACAACGGGTTGTCAATAGAACTTCTCTTGATAACCGTTGCGATAGACAAGTTATTAGAGTTACCATCACTGAAGATATAATACGGCCAATTCTTCAACTGATAACGCTGGAACGAAATCTCATTATACATCGTAAACCAGTTATCCGGCCAGTTAATTCGTCGTCCTAATCCCACGCTAAGACCGTAAGTCAACATTAACTGACGAGAGTCGTACATCTGAGAAGTATTACTCATATAATAAGAGTTCCGGTAACTACTGGAATATCCCGTTTGCCGAGAGAAATACAGTGATACACTCAATGAATTCGGCTTTCTTCCACCTAACCAAGGTTCACGGAAAGACAAACTGAAAGAAGTATAGTATTTACCATTCGTCTGAGCCTTCAAACTAAACGTCTGACCATCTCCCTGCGGCAGAGGCCGGTAAGAATCCCAATTAAATATATTACGAATAGAGAAGTTCGTGAAGGTCAATCCCACAGAACCAATGATCATACCGGCTCCCCAACCTCCGGAAAGTTCGATTTTATCATTCGCTTTTTCAACTAAACCAAATACGACATCAGCCGTTCCTGCCTCTGCATTCACATTTGCCAAATCGGGTTTAATCTGCTCCGGGTCAAAATGTCCCATATTCGCCAACTCTCTGGCACTTCGTATAATATCCTCACGACTGAACAATTCTCCCGGGTAAACATATAATTCCCGACGAATTACATGCTCGTGCGTACGATTATTTCCTTTGATGATTACTTTGTTAATCGTCGCTTGAGGGCCTTCAACCACCCGGACTTCCAAGTTAATGGAGTCTTCTCCGGATATAGTCTCCACCGGAACCAACCGGGAGAACAAGTAACCATTATTCTGATATAGATTAGAAACAGCATCATCATCAGATGTCATTCGTTCCTCAAGATATTTACTGTTATAAACATCACCTTTCTTGATATTCAACACATCACTCAAAACATCTGAACCATAAATGGTGTTACCCACCCATGTAATATTATTGAAATAGTATTTGTTTCCTTCTTGTACATCAATATAAATTTTTACCCGCTTAGGTGAAATCTGTACCACGCTATCCGAAAGGATCACAGCATCCCGGAAACCTTTCTCGTTATACTTATCAACAAGAAGGAATTTATCTTCATCGTAATTTTTTTCTATATAATTAGCCGACTTGAAGAAATTACGAAGAGATTTCTCTTTCGTCTTCTTCATGGCACCTTTCAGACGACCATCTTTCATTAACTTATTTCCGGTAATGATAATCTCGTCAATCTTGATCTTATTATGTTTCTCCACGATAGCATCCAAGATCACGAAATTACTATGGTCCGGATCATCACGTTGAATAATCCTGATATTCGTGTTATAATATCCCTTTTCTTTCAGATACTTCTCGATCTGCATCTTTAGATTTGACTTCATCAAATCTGTCACCTGGGCACCCGGTAACAAATTCATCTTTTCTTTGATTTTATTCTCCTCTGCTTTTTTCAGCCCGACATAATTAATCTTGGAAAGTTTATGACGCTCCTTTATATATAAAGCCAAATAAACTTTATCCCCTTCGATCTTATCTATGGCAATAGATACATCTGAAAAGATTCCATGCCCATACAATCTCTTAATTGCACGAGTGATTGTTTCTCCGGGAATCTGTACCGCCATCCCGATTGACAATCCAGCCATCTGTGCCAAATAATCCTCATCATAATTCTCCCCTCCCCCAACAGCTCGCACTCCAGCTAGTTCGTAAGTTTTAGGCGAAGAATAAAAAATATCATATTGTTGTGTCGTATCTGCGACTTGGGCCTTTGCCCCATAAACACACAGTATAAAGATTAATAAAAGCGTTATTTTTCCTGTCATCTGAGTCACTTTTTTAGTTGCTCTCCGGTTAACCCGAATCGTCTTTCTCTTTTTTGAAAATTACGAATGGCCAAATATAAGTCTTCTTTTTCAAAATCGGGCCAAAATTTATCAAGAAAATATAGTTCAGTATACGCTAATTGCCATAAAAGGAAATTACTAAGCCTACATTCACCACTTGTTCGGATCAATAAATCGGGATCAGGGATTCCCGACGTCGTCAGGTAAGTGGAAAAATCTGCGTCTGTAAATGCCTCAACATCTTCTATTTTGCCATCCCGCACATCTTGAACTATCCGCTTGGCCGCTGTTAAAATCTCCCATCTTGCCCCATAACTTAATGCCAACACTAGAGTTAACCCGGTATTAGATGCCGTTCTCGTTATTAATCCCTGTAACTTGTTATATACCTCTTCCGGCAAATCCGACAAATTCCCGATAGCCTTCACCCGGACTTGTTTTTTCATCAAATTATCAGTTTCAGCCAAAATAGCGTCCACCATCAAGCCCATCAACACGTCTATCTCTTTCTTCGGACGATTCCAGTTCTCTATCGAAAAAGCATATAAAGTCAAATACTTCACCCCAATCTCCCCAGCAGCCTCCATTGCTGTTCTTACCGCATCTACTCCTTTTTTATGACCTTCCCATCTCTCCAAACCGTGACTTTTGGCCCACCTTCCGTTTCCATCCATAATAATTGCCACGTGTTCCGGTATATTCTCTTTATCCATAATTAATTGAAAATTGAAAATTGAAAATTGAAAATTACTTTTCACTCTCCAATAAAATTAACCCTATTATTTAAAATTGTTTCAACTTTTATCTTTCTTGTTTCTCTTGTCCTCGCCCCAATTCAATTTATTCCGTAACGTGTCGTAATAACTATGATCAGGCATTTTCACAACATTCATTTTAAAATCGCCCGAAGATATAAATAATTCGTGATTATCCGACATTCTTTGCATACGAGAATCAGCACTCAACATGAAGTCTCCTGAACGACTCTCAACTTTTAAACGGATTTGCACATTACCGGGCAAAATCAACGGACGCATATTCAAATTATGCGGGCTTACCGGAGTTATGATCAAGTTATCGCAATCAAAAGCCACGATCGGCCCCCCGCAACTTAACGAGTAGGCAGTAGACCCGGTAGGCGTGGCCACGATCACGCCATCAGCCCAGTATGTGGTGAGATATTCTTCCCCGATATAAGCATGAACCTTCAACAAAGAGGAACGTTCTGTCTTCAATACACTTATCTCATTCAATGCATAATTAAATTCAGCAAAAGGATTATCTTTCATCTCGAATTTCACCAACGCACGCTGTTCCACGTCAAAGTTTCCGGCACATAACCAATGAATAGCCTGAGGAATCTCTTCTTGAGCTATATTAGCCAAAAAACCCAACCGTCCGCTATTAATGCCCAACACGGGAACACCATGATTTTTCACTCGCATCGCAGAATCAAGAAATGTCCCGTCTCCTCCCACACTGAACAAGACATCCGTATCCCGATCAACATCCTCCTCATAAAACGCTTGAAAAACATCAGAAATACCACATTTCTCTTTCAAAAAATCATAGAAAGGTTTATAACAAGTCAAACAAACCCCCCGCTCATTCAGATCACGCAACATTTGTTTGAAATAAGGATAAAACTCTTCATGAATCACCCGTCCGTAAATCGCAACTTTACTTATTTTTGAACACATCTATTTATTTTAGATTCAATTAATTTAAAACTTCCTACATTTCCATAAACTTCAACAACTGCCCGTAACGATCTCTCATCTCTTCATTCATCTCTTCACCGGAAACAAAAGTATTTTTGATCACATAACGATAACGAATAAAAGTATCCAGAATCGGTTCTATCCGGGCCGTATTCACTTTAAGAGTAATCGCTACTTTATTAGAATCCGGCATACACGTAACATAGCAACTTAACACCTTCGCCTCGTTATACTCCACGATTTGGGCAACCTCGGCCAAAGAATAATCAATTTTATTTACTTCCAACACGATAATTCCGCCAGGATCGTCTATACACAAAAGTTTATCAATATTATGCAAGATGTCTGTTAACAAAATAGCTCCCTGATATACCTCTTTTCGGTTCAAAACCGGTACCACCGACAAAAGCCGTGAAGAGGCAACCCCGATAACATCATACATATGTACATCTTCGTAAACGAAAGTCATTTCCCTGGGTATATCCAACTTACCGATCGGATCATGAATACTCCCGTGCGCATACATGATTTCATCAGATAACAACCCCACGTACGTTTCTCCATCCAAGACAGGCAAATGAGACACCCGAAACAAGTCCATCCACCCCAATGCCTGGGCACAAGTATCATCCTTCTTCAATACCGGTACAACATTTGATAGTAAACTTGATGCGATCATATTTATTTCATTTCTCGCCCTAAAGATACATTATTTTCCCCAGTAAATTCCACCCTTAAAATAATTTTCAATTTTCAATATCACCGTTTTCAATTATTTCTATATTTGCCACGTAAATTTAAAAACAGTGAACATCATGTTACCAAAATTTCTTATTGCAGACAATTCCCAGGAAGCACCAGATCTAGTATATGTTGTGCACACGGAAAAGCCTCAATGTATTATTCAATGTGACATGGATGGCTTTTACAGCAACCAGAAAATTTACTGGATTGACGAAGAGCCTCTCTGCACAGACGACATTGAATCTCTCATGGAAGAAGCGGAAGAATTTTTCGAAACCGAATTAGAGAATCAAGAAGAATTATATGACGAAGAAGAAGACAATTAATTGTCTTCTTTCTCGTATAAATAACAAGCTAACAAGTTACAAGTTCACGATAAACACCCATAACCCTCAGAGTCAGAGACTCACCCGGCAGCCTGCAACGCAAAAGACAAATTTTGCTTTCTGCACAATAATTCGTAACTTGCAAAACTATTTACGTACTTACAAACCTGAAATTATGTACACGAAAAGTGATCTCAAACAATTTAAACGCAGGGGAATAAAACCCGAGCAAATTGAAAACCAGCTTGAAAATTTCAAGCAGGGGTTTGATTTTGTACAGATTCGGGATGCGGCAACAATAAACAACGGAATCTACGGTTTGAATGACGAACAAGCCGATGAATTCATCCGCATCTTCGAGGAAAGAATGAATTCGTTGAAAATCGTGAAAATGGTTCCGGCCTCCGGTTCCGCATCACGCATGTTCAAAACGCTAAATACGTTTTTCAACACGTACACGGGTAGCGATGAAGACTATTTGAAATTCCGGCAAGACAAGGAACCCGGAAGTATATTCTCGTTCTTCGAGAAATTGAAAGAATTTCCATTCTACCCACACCTAAAAGAGGCTCTTTACAAAGATCGCCTTGATTTAGACAAATTACTCTGGAAGAATCAACTCATTGAAATTCTAGAATACATCCTTACCCCCAAGGGGCTTAATTACAATGCCACACCCAAGGGATTAATTGATTTCCATATTTACAGGGACCATATCCGCACGGCTGTAGAAGAACACTTGGTAGAAGCGGCACTCTACGCCAACGACGGTAAGGAAGCTCATATTCATTTCACGGTATCAGAAGAACATATAGGCAAATTCAAAGCCCTCATGAAATCTGTTCTCAAAAATTACCAGAAAGAATTCAACTTGAAATACGACATTACATATTCTGTCCAGTCGCCAGCAACAGATACTGTGAGTCTCGATACAGAAGGTAATCTCGTGAGAGACAACGAGGGAAACATCGTGTTCCGCCCCGGTGGTCATGGTGCATTGATTCACAACCTCAATGACCTGAAAGAAGACCTAATCTTCATCAAAAACATTGACAACGTGGCACCCGATCGTAGCAAGGCAGACACAGTAAAATACAAGAAAATCCTTGCCGGAGTTTTGTTAAAAACACAGAACCAGATTTTCAATTACATGAAAATCTTAAGCAAAAAAAACAGTATTACAGACGAAAATTTGAATGAAATCGAGCAATATATCTACGACCACCTCGGTTATAAACCCAAAGAGGGATTAGTTCATACTGACCGTAAGGAAAGAGTCGCTTATTTAAAACAATTACTTGATCGACCATTGCGTGTATGCGGAATGGTGAAAAATGAAGGAGAACCGGGTGGAGGACCGTTCTGGGTTGAAGACCACGAACATGCAACACGCTTGATGATCGTGGAGAGCGCTCAAGTCAACCTGAAAGATCGAAATCAGAAAAAAATATTCACCCAATCAACCCACTTTAATCCCGTGGACATCGTATGTAGTACCTATAACTATAAAGGTAAGAAATATGACTTGGCTAAATACATCGATAACACACAGGGATTCATCACCAGCAAATCACTAGGCGGGAAAGATATTAAAGTTCAAGAACTACCCGGATTGTGGAATGGTGCCATGGCCAACTGGAACACGATATTCGTGGAAGTTCCGCTATCCACCTTCACCCCGGTAAAAACTGTCTTTGACTTGTTGCGTTTTGAACACCGTAACGTGTTTAAAGTAGAATAAATGAATTTAGATTTACGATTTATGATTTCAGGTGATTCATAAATCGTAAATCAAAAATGTTGATTCGTGAAAGGAAATCTAAAATTTAAAATTTAAAATCAAGAAATTAATTTGTTGTTCATGGAGAAGAAAAAGAACTACTTACTATTAGTACTTAGAGGATGTGCCATGGGTGCCGCAGACGTAATCCCGGGTGTTTCAGGAGGTACTATTGCATTTATCACGGGTATCTATGAAGAGTTGATCGAGTCGATTCGGTCAATAAACCTGAAAGCATTACGTTTGTTGGGAACCTTCCAGCTAAAAGAGTTTTGGAAACACATTAACGGAAACTTTTTAATTTCTGTCGTTGCAGGTATTGCCATATCCATATTTTCACTGGCAAAATTGATGAAATACTTGCTAGAAACCCACCCGTTATACATTTGGTCCTTTTTCTTTGGTCTCATCATTATTTCTGCCCTCATGGTTTCAAGAGAAATAAAAAAATGGGATATACTAACCATCACCTCGTTAATCGTTGGCGCCATCATCGCGTACACGATCACGGTTCTCTCCCCAACCAGTACTCCGAATGACTGGTGGTTTATTCTCCTTTCCGGGGCTATCGCCATTTGCGCCATGATCCTACCGGGAATATCCGGTGCCTTCATTCTGTTACTTTTAGGGAAATACGAATACATCATTACCGCCGTCAGCGAATTCAACATTCCCGTTCTACTTACCTTCTTAGTTGGAGCTGTGGCTGGTATAGTCGCTTTCTCACACTTGCTATCCTGGTTATTGAAAAACTATCATGGAATGACAGTAGCCCTATTAACAGGATTCATGGTCGGATCACTCAACAAAATCTGGCCCTGGAAAATTACAGATACAGAACTGGTTAACGGGATTGCTTTTAATGTTGAAAAAAACGTTCTCCCCAATACCTTCGAGCAAGTTAACGGGAGCGATCCTCTTGTATGGCAGGCAATCCTCATGTGTATCATTGGTATTTTACTCATATGGGGTATTGAAAAACTAGCAGTAATACTTAAAAAATAGTTCGCAAAGTTTATAAAGTTCGTAAGATTCATAAAGAAACAGAGTCTTTATCTGTCACAAACCGCTGAAGACAAAGTATCCCATAGGGAATTATGTATCTTCCGAACTTTTTAAACCTGATAAAACTCATAACCCACATAAACTCTCATGCAACTTTTCGGATTACTCGGTTTTCCTTTGGGACATTCATTTTCAAAGACTTACTTCACGGAGAAGTTCAAGGCAGAAAAAATAGATGCAGAATTTGTGAACTTCGAATCTGATAATATTGAACAGACACTACAAGTCATTAAAACAACCCCCTCGCTAAAAGGATTTGCCGTCACGATCCCTTACAAGGAGAAGATCATTCCCTATTTAGACCATATCAGCGAGGATGCCAGAAAAATCGGAGCCGTTAATTCCGTGAAAGTAGAACACACGATTTCCGGTTCCATCCTAACCGGATACAACACTGACATCTTAGGTTTCAGAGAATCTTTATTAGAATTTATCCAGACACCGCCTACACAAGCTTTACTTTTAGGCACTGGCGGAGCGTCCAAAGCCATCCGGAATGCACTTGCCTCTTTGGGAATAGAAGTATTCACGGTTAGCCGTACCCCCCATTCTTCCTCTGAAATCTCCTACAACCAAGTTGCCCGTTACTTACCCAACACTCCTTTAATTATTAACGCTACCCCCGTGGGGATGTGGCCGTATGTAACCGATTGTCCGGACATTCCTTATCATCTTCTCTCCTCAAATCATTATCTTTTCGACCTTATTTATAATCCGGAAATAACCGAATTCATGCACCGTGGAGAGCAACAAGGAGCACGAATAAAAAACGGCTTACAGATGCTCCATCTGCAAGCCGATTATTCGTGGAAACTCTGGAATACTTAATAGTTCAGAGTATTATTTTAAGAAATAAGCTACTTGTTTTGCCTGAGTTCCTTCACATACTTTGACAGGAGTCATCGGCACGTCATTGTAAGGAATGAATTCCATGACTTGTAACAAAGCATATTGTTCATCTTCACTACAATAAGCCTCCAAGCTTAAATTAGATTGTCCGGAACGGGTCAATGATTGTAAATCATCATACCTATTTTGCTCCAAAATATCATACAATCGTGAGGACTGATTTGCAGCCACATACACTTTATGTTTCTTCAACACCTTTCCCGTTGGTTTGTAAACGTAACGCTCTTTCTTTACCAAAAATGCCACGACTCCCCATGCTGCAACACCTAAACCGATCATAATAACAACAGAAGAAAGCGTATCACTCTGAGCCGTGTTAATATAATTCGCACCATACCAAAGGATTGCAGCACCCAAGATCAACAATGCCAAAGGCTTTATAGGAGATTTTTTCTTTTTTTCTATTTTATCTTTATCTACATTCAAGAGAACATCATCGATATATTCAAATTTACTATCACTCATGACTTTATAATTTTTGTATAATTAAATAGTTTATTTTTTCCACATATTCATGCGTATGTTCTTGTTCCCGAATACAATTCAGTCAAGACACAACTCTACCCGCTAATAATTAACGAGCAGCGTTTTTACAAATAAACCCAAAATCATACAATGATTTCGCGCAACGCAAAGACATAGTATCCAACGTCCTGCTTTAACGCAAAAGAGTCGAGATAATCGTTTTCAATATACCTAAAATAAGGAGTAAAAACCCTTTTATATTCTTCTAAATAAACAGAAATATTATTTTTTTGCAAATAACGAAAAGTCGGTTGCACATTTGTTACATCCTGAACAGTGTTGACCGGTAATGCATTTCCGTTCATCGCCGTCAGCATGGCTAACCGTTCAAAATCATCCTTCTCATGTGAAACAAGTCGCTCTTGCCCCGTTGCCTTTGCTAAATAACGAGTAGAATCTATCCCTTGTCCAAGATAGATTACTGCCACCAAAAGCAACACGCAATATTTCACAAAAACTTTCATTCGATATACCTACAATAATACATGACAAAGGTAAATATTTTTTCGAATATATACTAGTTTTATTCATTCTTTCCCTGCATCAACATTCTCAATGAACTCACAGGAATTGTCAGTTTCACATTCATCTGCTGGCTATAAGGCGGCTGATTAGAATAAAATATCGCACGTATACTAGACACCATCGCCACCATGTTTCCACAATCATCCATGATCGGTCCCCCACTTGACCCCTTGGCGTAATCAACCGTAAGTTCCATCCGGCGTGCAAAGGGATCTTTAGCGTCAGAAGTCGTTGTTCGCATAACCACCCCGTTCGTGTATGCATACGGATATCCTTCCGGATGACTTAACAAATGTACCCCTGTCCCCGCCGGGAGGTCATTTCCCAATGGTATCGGGGTAAGCATATCTCCCCGTGTATCAATCTTGAAGAAAGTCACATCTGCAGCTTTGTTAAAACTCAAGATCTCGGTAATCGGGTATACTCTCCCCTCTTCCGTGGCAACAAACATAATACTATCCCGTGGATTCAACTTAGCTGTTGAGTCCAGAAATTCCCAAAACACATGGTAATTCGAGACACAAATCCCGTCGTTCGATAACACGACTGCCGTTGCCCAGCCTGTCACTCCTTCCGGATGCATCATCGCACGATGATACTTGTTGACAGTCAACACGCTGCCCCTTCTCTTCTCGATCATATCTTGTGGGCTCAATTTTTTCTTCTCTACCCGTTGAGATTCCAACCGGACCGGAGTACTCTCTTTTACCTGCTGAGCCTGCTGCCGTAACACATGCACCCCACGGAATAACGTTTTTACCTCATCCCGTTTCAAAGAATCCAACAGATCTGCCTCCATGTGCGTATAATCACGATACACAACCTCTTTCCCCTCTTGAGCAAGACCATTCACGCCCCCGATCACCACAATAATCATAGTAATACATACTAAACGATAATACTTCCCTATTATATTCATAACACTTATTTCAAGTTCTGATAATCACAATACATTTAGACCCAAAAAATAGATATATTCCTATGTTTCAAAAGGAATTGATTCATAATTGGTATTAAGATTATCTCTTTAATTTATTTGAGAAACATCATTTTAAAATCTCGTTCATATATCACTACAGAGTAAAGGGGTTCTAAAAAGCCCCTTTGCTCTATAATCCATTCAATCCATTTAAAATAGTTTCAAACTCCGGATCAGAAGGTTTAGGTAATTTTAAATCCATCACCTTTCCTTTCCGATCTAACAAAATCAAACGAGGAATTGTCGTCACCCGAAAGGCTATCATAAAAGCATTATCATTTGCAATCCACCACTGATTCCCGACCATTTTCCCCCAAAAAAGCTCATTGAGCCATCTCTGCTCTTGGGTATCACAAGAAATACTCACGAATTCTATATTTTTATCTTTATACTTCTCAGCCCATCTCTTCAATGTTGGGTATTCCTGTTTACAAGGATGGCACCATGAGGCCCACACATCAATCACCACATACTTTCCTTTAAATTGTTGCAAAAAAACCTCTTGTTTGGAAGTATCTCTAAATACAAATTTAGGACACACCATTCCTTGCTTCAATTCTATGGTATCTCGCAATTCCCGAGCTCCCAAGAACAAAGGCAAACACGATAAAAAAATGAATAAAAATCTTTTCATACTATTCTTCTCTCTTTCAAATAAACCTCATAAAATCATTCAAAACTTAGGCAATGCTTCCACAAAATTTTGCATTGACAATTGCATCACTTGTGATTCCATTCGCATAATCAATTCATTGGTAAAATTTATAAAACCGATCTTTTGCTTTTCGGTCCATTTCCCCTGCCCTTGAAAAAGAAGAATTGGACGAAAATACAAGTAACTCAATTTACTCTCGCTCATGTTCTGGTAAACTTTCCTATACAAAGAATAAATTTTATCCGTATCTTTCGCATTAATAGCCCTCATCATCTCTATATAATTACTCAAGTCCTCCTGCTCCAAATCATGTTTCTTCAACTCTTTTTCCACAAGGTCTAGGTCGGCATTGGTTGCAGGCATCCTTCCTCGCAACATCTCTTCCAATCTACTAACATATAAAAATGTCAATTTCGCATTCACCTTCTCTACCCCCACACCCCTGCGAAATTGATCAACGTGTTTCAGGAAAAAGCGTAAATTCTCTGAACCTACTAAAGATAAACGAGGGTTATCATAAATAGGCCAGTAAGTCTCCGTACATCTCTTCTCTACTGACAGTGGAGCCAAGATCTCACCAGCAACTTCCCGAGCCTTCTCGTCTAACCCAGAAGCCAGTAACGATTTCAGGAAATCAAATAAATACCCCTCTTCCCTATCTCCCTTCAGGTAACGTTCTTCCATCCTGAAGGCTGATTTCTCCCCGAAACCTTCCTCCACCTTGGAGATGAACTCGTCGGCCCCTTCTGTTCCTCCAACGATTCGGTAAATTAACGTCCCGTCTGTCTTCAAGATCAAAAACGTGGGATAAGCAGAAACACTATACTTGCTGGCGATATCCACGCCCTCGCCCTGCTCCGCATTAATCTTCAAGCTCACGAACCTATCGTTCAGGTACTTCCCCAACTTTTTTTGTGGAAACACTTTATCAGCCATATACTTGCAAGGACCGCACCAAGAAGTATAACAATCCACAAACACCATTTTGTTTTCCTCTTTTGCTTTCTTCAACGCTTCAGAGAAGCTTATATCTTGAAAATTGGTCTGAGCAAATACAGACAGACAAAAGCACACACATCCAAACAACAATACAAACTTTTTCATCTCCAAATTATTTATTACCATTGAGAAAATTTTAATCTTCCTTTCATTAAACAAGTATCACCCACTACCAAATCTTCCGTATCAATCAATTTAAAATCTAACTGAAAATAACCACTGGAAATCGCTGGGTTATATTTCACGATCACGGGAATATTCACATAAGCAGAATCTCCCGGAATCGTCAGATAAGGCTTCATCAAAGGATCATCGAATGCGATATAATTTACGTTAGCCACAGCCGGTTCGTAATAACTATACTCCATCTCTGTTTCATAAGATTCAAACATCACTTTTCTCGGCTGATTAGACTTCCTCCCGATCAAGTGCAACCGGAAATAAACAGTATCCTGAAGCTTTGTTGAATTCAAGGATGGCATATACCCCTCATAAGGTAGATGAACCGGAGCTATATACGGATTCTGTACAGGCCACAAATAATAAAACTGTACCCAATTATTCTCCCCCTCATAATACCCAGGACGTTCTTCCGTGCAAGCTATACACCAGAATGTACAACACAACACTATAATTAAAAAATTTTTCATAATTCAAATCATTTATCATTCAACAATTCAGATTCCGGGAGTGGTAATTGATACTGCTCTTCCGTACACTCTCGCACTCCAAACAACATATTTTTAGTATTATACCGCTTGTATGTATAAAAATTCTGTCCTTCACCTGTAAATTCCCGGATAAATTCCAACAAGATTCTCTCCTCTCGATCGCTTTCTGTCAATGGCACGTAAGTCAAATTGCGAGCTTTACAATACTCTTCATAAATTATATTCGCTTCTTCCAATGGTGCATTCTCCGCAATAATCAAATACATTTCTGCTAATCGCACAATAGGGAAATTTTTTTGAGAAGTAGAAGAATTATAAAAATTCAAATATTTCCGACAATAATATCCACTCGTTCCAAAACGGTTATAATAATATGCCCAAAACCATTGATACCGCATATCTTCAGCGTTTCCTGCAAACAAATCCTCAAAAAATGTATCACTATAGTTTAAAATCGAAACATTCCTAGCTAGCCAAGCTGTACCCTGCGTATAATCATAATTATCACATTTCACTCCGCAAAGATGTTCACTATAACATGTCAAATCCGTAGTCTTATTATTCCAAAGTCCTTCTGTAGTATTATCATCTGGTGTCATCAAACGGACCTTGGCAGTTCCATCCCCATTCTTTGCTTCTTTCACCAGCCGAGCGTAACGCAACGCACCTTCCACCTCTCCTTTCCATAAGCGAGCCCTAGCCTGTAATCCTAATACCCCATAATAATTTATATGATTTTTACGAAAAGACCAAGAAGCGCTTGAAACTTCCGTTTCCTCAAAGGTCCCCGTAACGACAATATCCGATTTCTCTAATAATGCTTCAGCTTCATCCAAATCCGCCAACAAATATGTCATGTACTCTTCAAATGTATTATATTCGTAATCTTTAATATCATTCACCCTTACATAAGGTAAATACTTCTCACTCATATCCACATTCGATGGAACTGGCCCGAACAAACGTATCAAATCCAAATGAACCAAAGCCCGTATTGCCAAGGCTTCCCCCCGACCTATATTATAAACCTCATCCTTTAACTTGTTCTTATTTGTTTCTGTTCCTAGTATTAAAGAATTCGCATTCGTAATAATATTATACAACCCCACAAATATCATAGCTATATCTGAATCACCGGATAAATCATTATAATAATGTCCTGCCCACCTATATCCAGGAGTACCTTCTGCAAAAGTATGTGTACAAGCCATTGATTCCAATACTGATGCACCGCCCAAGCGGCCTTCCGGGTAATACAATCCTCTCATGTTAAGATAAAGTCCGTTTAGTCCTTCCTTTACACCTTCATTCGTTGTATACAATTTCTCTCCCGTAATAGCAGTTTCGGGCTCAACAGTCAGCCAACCTTCACATGCACTACAAACCAATGTCAATACAACATATAACAATAAATAAAATTTTCTTTTTTTCATACCATTAACTATTTGAATTAGAAGGAACAAGATATTGATAAATTCGGATTAATTGAGTAAGGATAAGACGTTCCCCGTTCTCGATGAATTGTCGAAAAATAAAAAATATCTGTCAAATCTGTAGAAATAGATAACATTTCCATTCCCAACTTCTTTATCAACTTTCGTGGAAAATTATAGCGAACATTAATACTATTCAAATTAAATATATTATTCTTGTGGATAAACATATCACATCCATAAGTATTCACGACATAAGCTCCTTGCCTTTTATATAACGCTTCATCTCCAGCTTTTTTCCAACCATCTTTTAATACTTGACGATCCACATTATAGGTTAAGTTTAAATTTTCTCTCTTATTCAACTCGGTGAAGTTCTCAGCGACACCGCCCCATTGTAAACCAAAGCCCAATGATACAGAGAGTCCACCATACGAGATTGTCGTGTGGATGGAACCATTCACCTTCGGTTGTGAGTCTCCCAAATAAACTAAATCTTTACCATTCTGATACATTGTCATTTCTCCATCTTTAGTTAAAAATACCCTCTGACCAGAAAGAGGATCCACGCCAATCGTACGCAAACCATAAACAGCCGTCATAGAATGCCCTTCTCTATAGCGCAAATACGTCGTAGCTGATCCCATTGAAGTATCATAATATTTTAACGAATTCTTAAAACCTTCGGCCAACTTCACTAAAGTCTCCTTGTTATGAGAAAAGCTACCACTTAAATTCCAATTAAACTTTTCTGATCTCAATACATTGAAAGAGATGCTACCATCATAACCTTCATTCCGCACTTCACCCACATTTCCTTTTACAGTGGTAAAACCGTGTGATGCAGGAATATATATATCAGTTAAGGTATTATCCGTCAATTTTCTATAATAGTTTAAATTAAATGTTATTCGGTCTTTAAAAAGACTCAAATTCATCCCCACATTATGTTGAAATGTATTCTGTTGTTTCAGATTCGGGTTTGCGAAAGTTGCCATCTTTACTCCCACACCTCCATTATAAGTGTAATTGGTTTCTCGATTAAAAACCTCCATTGACTGTTCCGGGGAGAATGCCATATTACCGGAAACCCCATACGAATAGCGGAATTGCCAATTTGAAATAAAAGGTAAGTGTTCAATTATAAACTCTTCCTTACTAAGCGTCCATCCAACACCTAAAGCATAAAAAGAAGAAAAACGACTATTTTTCCCAAAAGAAGAACCTCCGTCTAAACGATAAGTCAAATCTATAAAATAACGCGTATCATAATAATAATTACAAAAACCACTTAATGATACTCTACGAGAGGTTGATTCTGAACCATAAGTTCCTCCCGTAGAAGGATAACCTAAAGAAGTTGCCAAATGGTCAATATCCGATGTTAAAAATCCTGTTGCAGACCAAGAAACATTATCATATTTTGTTTCAGACATTTCTCCAGCAATACCTACTGTTAGCATATGTTTTTCGTTAAATGTTTTTGCATAATTCAACGCCCATCTCGTTTCCCACAATGATTCCGTTTTCTCTCCTCTACCATAACTTCCTTTTTGCTCTATATTCTCCTCACTATCATAATATTTATGCGTTGGTGGGATAAAAGAATCTTGTGTTCCCATTTTTTTAGTTAAACCCAACATTGCTGTTATTTGAAAAGCCTCTGAAATATCAAAACGAGCCTGCGTTGTGCTACGTAATGACGTGTATTTTGATTCATTCCAACACCCAACCTCCTTATTATACATCGGATTATCTATAAGAGCCGTTGCATTAGGATGATAATATTGTTCTATCAATTCTCCATTTTCATCATAAGGTTCCCAATATCTGTTCATCCTCACGTAATCAGAAAATTGTCCATAAGGACTATCTTCACTTGTATTCAATCCTATCGTTAAAAGTTGACGTACATTCCATTTACCATGCACGTAATCAATTTCCATCGAACCGTTGAAATTTGTACGATCAGATCCCTTCATAACGCCAATTGTTTCATCATAAAACAGATCAAACCGAAAACGCCAAGCCTCAACTCCTCCCATGATATTCAATATATGCTGTTGTCCAACTCCTGTACGAAGAGGCTCTTTAGCCCAGTTATAATTCACACCTGAATCAACCACATCTTTTAAAGACTGGTATAACTCCTGAAGACTTGAATCATCCCACACGCCATACACTCGTTCTAACTCTAATTTTTCTCTAGCATTCGTTAAGTTGTCATACGAACTTAAATCTGGAATTTCGACTTTAACTTTTCCCGAATATGTCACCGAAATTTTTCCTGCTTTAGGACGTAACGAAGTAATCACTATGACCCCATTCGCCCCTCTAGAACCATAAAGAGCTGTAGCACTCGCATCTTTCAAAATAGTGATGCTTTCAATTTCATTATCATTCAAGTCCATTACTCGTTCTAACGTTACCTCGAAACCATCCATGATAAACAAAGGTTGATTCAATTCATAATTACTCTTTTGATCTCGTATATCGTCTGCACTAAGTAATGTGGATGCCCCTCGCAATTGTAGTTCCGGTAAAGCATTCGGATTAGATCCTTGTGCGTTATTCTGTATAATTCGTAAACTAGGATCTAAACTCGCTAATGTCTGAATCAAATTCCGAGAATAATGAGTTCTGATCTCTTCTTGAGATATAGTTGTCACAGCCCCTGTAAAACTCTCTTTCGGTTTATTGAAAATACCTGTCACAACCACCTCTTCCACCTGTTGGAAATCCTCCTCCATCACGATCTGCAGTGTATCTGTTTTTTCTGTGAAAGTAATTTTCTGTTTTTTATATCCCACGAAAGAAAACTCCACCTCCCCTTTCGTCACAGGTAAATCTATCGCAAACCATCCTTGAGCATTGGTTGCCGTTCCCAAGCTCACCCCCACCATTCTTACCGTCACCCCTGGTAGCGGTTCCTTTTTCTTATCACGGACCCACCCTTTTAATCGCAGGGATTTCTTTTCTTCCTTCGTTTCCTGAGGTTGAATCACGATCACATAATCTTCAATCTGGTAAACGAACCCCGTGTTTCGAAGGACTTCATCCAGAATCTCTTGGATAGTAGCCTCGTGCACGTTTATTGACTTCACCCGAATATTTCTCACGTCATCCATATTATAGATAAACGTGAACTCACTACTTTTCCGAATAGTTGAAAAAACATCTGTTAATGCGACATTTTCCAACGTCAGAGTAAACCTTGCATTCTGTGAATAACTTGCTGCTGATACCGAAACAGACAACAAGAAAAAAAAGCACAAAAATTTCATAACCAACAATGTTTTTCGCAGCCTTATTTTCATAAGACCACCAGAATTACATTTTTTTTTCATAACTTTGTTCTTGAGTTTTACATTGAATTAAATATTGAATGTATTCGGACAGATAGCATGGGGGTGCTGTCTGTCTTTTTTATTCATACACGTTTATAGTTCTATCTTTTATTTCAAATTTTACACGTTTAGTTTGTTCTATTCTTCTCAGGATCTCGTTTATATCCCCATAACGTCTAATCTCGACAGAGAATTTCATCTCTTTCAACGCTGGGTTCATATAAAAAACATTCACGTTATACCAGCGGGCCATATCATCCAGAATTGTCTCCAAATCAACATCTTCAAAATAAAAAATCCCCTCTTTCCATAACACATAATTACGGGCATCTACCTGTTTCACTCTAAACTCGTCATCAGACCATATTGCTTGCTGGTTAGGCGATAAAATAACCTGTTCATTACCTTTTTTCAACTGCACCTTTCCTTCGACCAACGTGGCCACCACCTCTTCTTGATAAGCCGAAACATTAAAACTTGTTCCCAAGACCCGAATATCAACCCCATTCACGGTTACAATAAAAGGTTTTTCCTTATTCTTTGCCACTTCAAAATAAACCTCTCCCTCCATCTCAACTTTTCTCTCCTTACCCGTGAAAGCCACCGGATAACGCAACCTCGACTCCGCATTCAACCACACCCGAGTTCCATCTGCCAATTCCAACGAAAATTCACCTCCTCGCGGCACGATCAACGTATTATACTTTACTTCTGTCGATTGTCCGGCTAAAGAATCCTTCCCCGAATACTTTACCCTATTATCTGATGTCAAAATTCGGGTTCCCCCCTCCTCTTCTAATTGTAAGCTTATTTCTGGCCTCAAATCCACCTTTTTTCCATTAGCAAGTACAAGCTGCGCTTTCATGCTACCATGTTCAATTTGGGCAACAGTACCATTCTCCACCTCCTGCTTTTCTTCATTTACAAGCCAAAAAATTCCAATGCTCACGAATAACACGATAACCGCCACATACTTACTCCACGTAATCCACCGGTCAGTCTTCCGAACCGTATGAGATTTCACTGTCCCCCATCGGGATTCCATTAACTGCCTCCCCCGCTCCTGATCCTTCCAAGCCTCGTTCCCAGCCTTTAATGATTCTAAAATATTCGCATATTCCCCCCGGTGTCGTTCGTCCTCATCCAACCAACGGGCCAACACGAGCCGATCCTTTTCATCAATCGTTCCGGTCAACTCTTCGGCAATAAGCCGGGCAATATCCAAACGTTTTTTTAGTAAATCCATACTTTTACATTTGTAATTTTATCATAGAGATTACTTCAAATGAAAAGTGGGTAGGTCAGACTAGAAAAAAATTCAAAAAAAGAAAAGATTTAACATTTACACCCCTAACAGGAACATCAAAATCACAAAGTAATTTTTGGATAGGGCCTCCCTTAATGTCTCGTAAGCCGACTTTTTCAAACACTTCACCGTGTTCACGGAAATACCTAATTCTTCCGCAACCTCAGGGTTCGTTTTCCCTTCCAGATTCAAAAGGATCACGTTACGAGTCTGTGGTGGCAACTGGTCAATAGCAACATATAACATTCGCATGGTTTCCTGCCGGGTAACCTCCTGCAAGAAATCGTAATCATCCACGTTACTCTCATCCAATTGTGCGAAATAATTTTCCTTCGCCCGTTGATGCTTACAATGATTCCAGTACAAATGACGTGCAACCGTGTATAAAAAAGCTTTCCCGTAATCAACAGAAACAATCTCATCCCGCCGTTCATAAACCCGGATAAAAGTCTCTTGTGCTAAATCTGCTGCTAATTCATCATCCCCCGTGTAGCGTTTCATGAAAGCGTACACGGATGGAAAATTCTCCCGGAAGAATACTTCAAAGTCTTTATTGGTCTGAATAATAGCACTCATAGTGCTACAAAAGTAACTATTCCTCCGAAATATTCAAATACACAATAATTGAATCATTACAAAGTCCGATACAATCTTGTAAACAACTATATCATCTCTTTCTCCCTTAAAATAACATAGGGGAGAACTTTCAAATCTCGTTTCCCCCTGTTATTAAATTACTCAAACAAAGCATTTATATATTCGATCATCTCTTCCCGACGTAATCCTTTCTCCTTTATTTTTCCCTCCGGATCGATCAGATAAATCATCGGAATACCACTCACATTATAACTCTTCGCCACGGGACTTTCAAATGCTTTTAAATCTGAAATAACCTTCCACGGTAAATTATAATGTTTTACATCTTCCTCCCATTTCCCTCGCTCGTCATCCAGATTAATCGTAAACATTACAAAATTCTTATCTTGCGTATTCTTATAAACTGTTTCAAGGAAAGGTATCTCCAATTTACACCATCCGCACCAAGATGCACTAAACTCCAGCAATACATATTTTCCCCTATAATCTGACAATTTGTAAGTATTACCCTCCAAATCCTCTAACGTGAAATCATACGCCATCACTCCCGGTTGTACTCGTTTTTCCTTTTCTAATTTTACCCGGCAATTAGCGATATATGCGTTCTCGGCTAAAGAAACATCGAAAGCATTCAGTGCTTTTTCCATCAAGGGAAGATTATCAGCACTAATATATTCCGAAACAAAATAAGGAGCCACCTCACTACGTGCATACCCCGGAAGATTCAGAATGTAATCCACCACCTTATCATAAGCCTGCTTGTAAGGCTCTGCTAAAGAATCATATAAAGTCCGGTTATCTTTAAACGCCTTACTCCGGTCGTAACCGATTCTGCCATACTCTTTCATAAACTCTTGCCCGTTCTTTTCTATGGCAACAAATTCATCATGTGTTTTACTCCCAGTAATTGTTAGACTCTTCAAATTATTAAAATCCCCTTGAACTTCAACCTCACTATTATCCAAAAATATACTGAAAGAACCCACAAAATCATCTTCTCCCTTCTTAACAACGAAAGAAACCAAACGAGGGTAATCCACCTTACCCGTGTAAACCACTTGGCCATCTTTCAACTTCAAAGTATCTATATACCACTGGGCAGGATTCGGAACCCTTTCACTCACGAAAATTTCACACTCCGGAGCATTTTCCAAACGCATTTTTACCTTAAAACCATCCGTTTTGGATGCACACGAAAAACAGAACAAACATCCTGTCAACAAAATCAATAATCTATTCATCTTTATTATCTTTAAATTTATCTTTCAATCCGGAAACCACGGCTGCAAACAAAGGATCATCCACCGACCACCCACAATCTTTCATCGTTTTCTCTATCAATTCCAATCCTCGCTTACACATTTTTGCATCTCCCTTACGAATCAACATTCCATTTAATTGTAAAGTTACATCAAAACGAGCATCATTATCCAAACGAGAAAACTTCTTATCATACATTTTCAATGCTTTCTTCAAATCACCAGACAAAAAGGCTCTGGTAAACTCCACTATATCCAACAAATAATCCTGTCCGACAATTTCCGATTGAGCAACACACGTTTTATATGTATCTAAAAGTTGAACTGCATTCACTTTATCATGAAAAATTATTTCGTTACAATCATTCACAATCAACGGGAACAAATCGTCGTATATTTTACGATCCACACTATCTTTACTAACCGCTGCATCAAAATCCTTTTTATATTCCAGAAGATACTTGTATTCTGGTAACGACGGATTCTTCACGAATCGTTTCACGAGCATCCAATTTTCTTTACCACTTTTCTCTTGATCGGTCAATGTCCCCCAATATTCGTGCAACACCTCTTCCATCCGCTCTTTCATAAAAGCCCTAGCCAAAGTCTCTATATAACTATACACGAATTGTGGATCACGCTCCCCGTTGACATATCTCTTCTCATAAGAATACAAAGAATGTTCTCCAATACCATTTTGCACATTCTGTAAAAATTCCTCTGCTTTCATTCCTCCCACCATTTTATGAATCACCTCTCCATCTTCATTCAAGATCAAAAAAGTCGGGTAAACCTTCACTTGATACTTCTTAGCCAATTCCCGTCCCTCCCCTTTTTCCATATCCAATTTAACATTTACAAAATGCGTATTCATAAATTGTCCCACGTCTTCCCGGCTAAAAACATCCTGCACCATCATTTTACAAGGGCCGCACCAACTCGTGTAGCAATCCATAAACACCATCTTTTTTTCCTGTTTTACTTTTGCCAGAACTTTCGTGAAACTTCCCTCATCAAATTGTATCTGACATTTTGCCTGCAAGCACAATACAGATAAAAACAAACCGATTAATATCTTATACATGATTTTTTCCATTAATTACACAATGTAGATAATGTCTCCAATACTTCATCCCCCCTCAAGTCCCGACACACGATTCGCCCTTCCGGATCTACCACGAAAGAGTCTGGAATCCCGCCCAAATTATATGCTTTAGCCAAAGGACTGTTTTTCATCCCTTTCAGATCAGACAAACAATACCATTCGATATTATACTCTTTGATCTCATGTAACCAAGCCTCTTTCCGATCATCCATCATCATCGTTACAAAAGCAACATTTTTATCTTTTAAAGCGTGATATGCTTTACGAATAAAAGGAATCTCTTTTTTACACCAGCCACACCAGGATGCACTAAATTCAACAAATAAATATTTTCCCCGGAAATCAGCCAAGGTGTACTTCCTACCATCTTTATCAAACACCTGAAAATCTGGGAAGGCTTTTCCCGGCTGTAAAGCCGTTTCCCGCTCTACGCTTTCTTGCATTCCGTTCAGATAATAAGAATCAGTTAAACTCGGGTCAAACTTTTCCACGATCTTCCCTCTTTGCATAACATCCAGAGATGCGGACAATTGAGCCACCAAATAAGCTGCTGCCGGACTTTTAGAAACTCCCGGCTCAAAAGCAAACAACCGGTCAATAATCACCATTTGCAACGAATCTCGCTTTCGACTCATCTCTCGTACTTCTTCCATCCTAGCCTCGGCAAAAGCCATCTGGATTTTTCCATTAAACTCTGCAACCAATTGTTTCTCCGGTAAAGACTTCAAATAAACATTATACCTGTGAATATCTTCATTAATCGGGGCTGAAGTAATCTTCAACGTTTTCTTCACCTCATCCAATTCGCTGTACACCTTCATATCCTCCGGCTCTATAAATATAGCCACCATCGAGGCCCCCAATCGCTGGTATTGCGGTTCCATGTCAAAAAACAATAGACCGGCCTGAGGCTCCGTGATCTTCCCTTCTAAAAAGTACTTTCCATCCTTAACCTCGCAACTATCCAATAAAACATTTCCCGGCGGATTCGTGTACAACTTCACGATACCTTTAGGTAATCCCTTCATCTCCCCAGAAATCGTGAAACGATCATGCTCCCGTTCTTTACATGCACAAAACAGGCATAGCAAGCTAACCAATAGCCATACATTTTTACATACTTTCATCACCTATACATTAAAGTATTCTCCCGCTAAGCGGGAGAATACTGATTTATTAATAAGTATCCCACTGATTACCTATCTTATAAATTAAATCCACCACACGACCGAACTTTCCGATAAATTCCATTCCTTCCAGAGTTTTTCCATCCCCAACGACCGAAACATCCAGTACCATAAAGTCACTCTTCGACGTGTCATCCGCATTCTCCAAAGCAATACCCAAACGTTCATAATTCGTGGGACAAACAGCAATATCCCGAATCGTCCGCCCAAAATCAGAACGTAATGGTTTTACCGTATTATCCTTGTGATTATAAACATACAGCACGTTACCTGATGCAATATACACGTAAGGACGATTCTGGCAAACAGCAAATTTCGTATTCTCATTAATGATTGAAGGATCAGGAAACTCCACCTCCGAGATCGACCGATACGTCTTCGCTCCCCATCCGGAGAATCGGAATTTTTGCACGTATGCCTTGTTTTCCGAATTCGATTTCAGAACTGTCAGGAACTCATCCGTCGGGGTTTCTGTCGAGATCGGTCCTCCATCCAGCACCGTTTTCCCCATATCGTAAGGAATAAATGCCTTTTCCGAATCATTCGTGTAATCAAATCGTTTCATTTCCCCGGTTCGCACCAGCATATAACTTGAAGTTTTCTTATCAAAACAGATAATATCATTACTAAAAAGCAGGTTTCCCCGAATGCCCAGATTCGTTAATTCATAATCACCCGGATAAGGGAAATTTGGAAACAGACCATCCTGATAAAGAGCATCATATGATGCTTGAATATTACGCACATACAATTTACCATTACTGATAAGATAATCGTAATTCGTCACGCAATTCATTCTCATAGGCTTGAAATCCTTGGGTACATCCCCCACGAACTCATCTTTCGTGGCGACCATTTTACTAAACGTGTTTCCATCCAATTCCACAGAATATTCCGGTCCGTTCTGACAAGCCACGAAAATCTGTCCGATCTCTTCTGATGTCGGCAACCAATGTTCCATCAAGGCACAAGCACCCCCGGCCAAATCCGTCCCGTTCACGTTTTTATAAATATCCGCATAAAGGCCCCCATCATCCCGAACATAGGACAACTCGGAAACGTTACCTTTATCCGCCAAGAGCATCCATCCGGAATAATATGTGGAATAAACCGACACGTTAAAACGGTTGATATACTCTACCCCTAAATCCTCATTCGTAATCGTAAACTCGGCATACAATCCAGCTTTCACGGGAAGGTCACCCACAACAAAATTCAGACTTTCTTCCTCGCAAACCACCTTATTGTTTATTCTCCAAGCATAAGAAACCTTATCCGGCTTGCCATTTGTCCAGGTCACGGTTGGGGTAATCGTTTCCTGTGACCCCACGTAAAAATCATAACTTTTCTCTATACCGCTCACGGAAACCTGCGGCACGGTCTCATAGTCATAATTTCCTTTATCTTCATAACATCCGGCAGCGAACAACGCCATTACCGTGATGATATATATAAATAATCTCTTCATAACTTCATCTTTAAATATTAACCTCTCATTGCCACTTTCATCAAACTACCATCCTCATCTTCAGTTGGATGTTCTTGCAACCAATATTTGAATTGCAGCACGTAAGCCCGCATCGTCGAGTAATTCATCTCTCCCCCGTCGGCCTCTAACGTCATATCCGTCACCCCGATTTCCCGGATAAAAGTTTGATATTTCAAGTCCGAATAAGTACCCAACCCGTTCGCCTCGTGCCAGTCATTCCACCACCCCGGACGAGTTAATTGATTCGTGATAAAAATCCGTCCTTTCCGATTCGCTTCGATTCCCGGCATAAAATCCCCTGACCCCTGCACCTCAAAAACCGCTAGCACACTCCCTTTAAGAGCCTCGTTTCTCGTTACGGTAACATTCAGATAAGCAACCGAATCATTCGCCGCAATCACCTGTTCTTCCACCGGCATCTCAAAATCCACCCCGGCTTGGGCAGAACTTTCATCCTGCAAAAACTTCACGTTATACTTCCGATCACGATCTACCAGAGGCGAAATCATCACTAATTTCAAAGCCACCGTTCCCGACTCCAGCGTCTCATCATAAGCAAACGAGAAAACGGTACTATCTTTTGACAACTTATCAAATTGTATATAGTTACTACTGGAATACCCTTTCAGGTTATCTTCCGAACATGACATCATTCCAAGAAACAACATCATGATAATTACATATAATATTTTCATAGCCAAATATTAATCTACTACTTATTATTTAAATAATCTTCCTTACGCCCGCCAAACTCTACTTCAGTGGCCGGCAATGGCAAACAGAATTGAGACGGTTCAAGCTTTATCGTGGTACTCCCCTGATCAACCGGTAATCCCAAACGTTTATACCAGTAAAACAACTGACCTTCCCCGATAAATTCCCGACGAGCCTCTTTCGTCAACTCCTTCACGAAATTATCATAAGTAATCGTCGTTGAAATCTCCCCGGCTATCCCCCTATTTTTACGCAATTCTTCGAGTAAACCGATAGCAACCTCCTTATGGGCATTAAAACCGCTCTCCGCGGCAATCAGATACATTTCAGATAAACGGATCATCGGAACTTTCCCGCCATTTTCAGAATCCACATCCGCATATTTAACCGATATATCATACCCGTTACTATTCGTGATTACCAAATATTCCTTCCGGAAATCATCAGAAGAAGGATAAATGGAAGTAACATCATTTATCGTGTAATAATTATCTTGAGAGGCGTCATAAGAGTACCACAAATCATGAATACCAGCATAATTCAAAGCAAACAGAATCTCGTTTTGCATCACGACATCCCGACTCTTCAAAGGGGCACTCACCGCACTTTCCTCGGTGAAAGGGAAGAACCCGTCTTTCCCGGCCTGAATAACTTCTTGGGCATACGTGTAAGCTCTCTCATCCCCCATGTAATGATACACACGGGCCATCAACCCGGTAATTGCCCAATAATTCATGCGATATGCCCGGGCCGTTGTAAAATCATTCCCGATTTCCGTCACGTAATGGTTATACATCTCCTTAAAACTCTCTTCCCGAGCCGGATCAACCGTACTTAACATCATCCGGGCGCTATCAAGGTCCGTCAGAATCAATTGAACAATCTCGCTCGTCTTTTTTTGACCATGCACCCGGTCCGTGAAGTTATCGGCATAAGGCAAACACAAAGCCTCCGAATTCTCCTTCCATGACGGGGCAAATGCTCTCAACAAGTCGAAATGCAAGTAAGCCCTTAATGCTTTCGTTTCCGCAACCAAAAACTTATACTCTTCACCTTCAAAAAACGAGGGGGACTTCTCGCTCAAGTAATCCAATAAAACATTACAATTCGCAATACTATTGTAATTTTTTAACCACAAATTCTTAATCACATCTTGAGAATTCGAATTTTTATAATTATACCGGGACGCCTCGTAAAGAAGATGATACTTGTCCTGGTAAACATCATAATACTGGGCCAACACATCCATCAACCCGAATGTCATGTGCGTTCCATACGAAGATGCATCCGTCATCGAAGTATATATACCATATAAGGCATTCTCGAACCCCTTGGGTTTAGAAAACAATTTCTCTGCATTCACCTGTGCTTGCGGGGTCACATCCAGCCAACTATCACAACTGCTGTTCGTCACAGCAAACACGAATAACGTAAAAATAATCAATATTCTCTTTTTCATATCATCCATTATTTTACATTTCTACAGGATTAGAATTGTACCTGTAATCCCACGTTAAAAATTCTAGCAAACGGGTAATCCAGACCTCGTTCCCGTTTCACGTTAGATATTCTGAAAATATCTTCCATCTGGAACGTCAATTTTAAACGTTCCAAGCTCCATCTTTGAATCAACTCGGTCGGGAAAGAATAAGAAAATGACAATGATTTGAATTGCAACACGTTCTCATCCTGAACAAAACGAGAAGAAACCTCCGTCCGATCCCGGTTCTTAATATCTTTAAAGAAAGTGTGATCTCCCGGTTCTTTCCACCTGCCTTGCAACACCCGGCGATCCACGTTCCAACTCAAATTTGCATCCTCCACCCGATCTACAAGCGTTTGGTTATACACCTGTCCTCCACATTGATACAAGAAACTAACATTAATATTAAATCCTTTCCAGTCCGCATTGGCACCAAAAGCTCCCGATACCTTGGGTTCCGTGTCCCCGCACACTATCTTGTTGGCAGCACTCCATTCATAAGTCAAGTTACCTTTCAAATCCTCAAACACCTCTTTCCCGTTCATCGGGTTTATTCCGTGGGATTTTACCGCGTAAATCGCCGTAGTTGACTGTCCCTCTTTAAATTGTACCTGAGGTTTGGCTGTCTCCATCGCTTCACCCCACCCCGGTTCATAATTATCCTGCTCATCATCCACTTTCTTGTTGTACGTTTCCAATGAATTGGAAATCTTTTTAATCACGTTCTTATTATGCGCAATCGATCCGAAGACATTCACGATTAAATCCTTATCCCGTACCACGAATCCTCTCAACGAAATTTCATATCCTTTATTCTCCAACTCTCCCAAGTTATCCCTGTAACTTTCAAAACCTGAAGAAGGCGGTAAAGTAATATCTGCAAGCAAATCTTTCGTTGTCTTCACGTAGTAGTTCATATTAGCACTAACCAATCCATTCAAAAACTGAATTTCAAAATTCCCGTCAAACGTGTGTGTCTTTTCCCATTGCAGGTTTGTATTTCCCATGTTGTTCATGATCACACCCAAACCTCCGGCATACCATTGTCCCTTGTAATACTCGTACACATCCTGGGCCTCATATGCCTCGAAAGAAGCTTTACCGGTAGCCCCGACATTCGCGGAAAATTTCAAATGATTAATCACACCTTTCAATCCTTCAAAAAATTTTTCATTATGCACGTTCCAACCAATACCTGCCGACCAAAACGGGGCATATCTCTTCTTGGAGCCGAATTTTGACGATCCATCCAGACGACCGGATAAATCCAGTAAATAAATATTATTCCAAGTATAGTTCAAGTTCACAAACAAACCTACCAAACGGGATAATCCCTCACTTCCTTCCGGGGTTAAATCCTTAAACTCCTTACCAAAAGAAATGTAATCCATACTACCCGACGGAAAACCGATCACACTATATGATTCATTCTCAAACCGGGTCTCGATAACATTACCTCCCAACACGGCATTCAAAAAGTGACTCCCCAACTGCTGGTTATAACTGAACACCACGTTCATATCCAAGTTAGAACTCTTCTCGTGGAAACTATACGCCTCCCCTCTCTTCAAAATTCCTTCTCCATCCTGATAGTCAGACTCATTGTAAATCGCTGATTCCGGGTCCGTGAATTTCTCTTGCTTATCCGTACGTTCCGAGTATGACACTCTGGCCTTCAACCTGAAATGCTCGCTGATAAACCAGTCAAAATCAAAATTATCCGTCCACTCCGTGTACGTCGTGTTATCTTTATGATTCAACGTTGACTCGTACAATGGATTCAAGAAACGATTGCTCGTACTCACGTGCGGTTGGTATGATTTAATCAAATTTCCATCCTCATCATAAATCTGGTCATACGGGTTCGCCTTGGCATAATCCTTGAAGGAACCATACGGTGATTCTTTCGCTTTCACCTTATCCACCGTCAACTTGTTTCTAAACAACAACTTATTATTCAAATTATAAGAAAGTAGAAAGCCTATCCCGAACCGGTCTCTCGAAGATTTTTTCATCACTCCCGGATTAGCCTGGTAATTCACGTCAATCCCGTAACGCACGCTTTGGTCACCCCCCTCTACATACAAGGAATGTTTATGCCCGACAGCAACGTGCAAAGGTTGAGACAACCAATACGTGTTTACCCCTTTTTTCACTCGTTCCAAACGCTCTGCATAATCCATTCGTAACAACTGCTGGGTATAAAGATCATCCGAATCATACAACCCGGCATCCAACTCGGCCTGCAATTTTTCCTTGGCATTCATCAAGTTATAATCAGACAAATCCGGAGCATTGATCGCCATGTTCATATTATAGGACACTCTCAACTTTCCTTCTTCTGGAGCTTTCGTCGTCACCACCACGACCCCGTTTGCTGCCCGGGAACCATAGATCGCGGTAGCCGAAGCATCCTTTAATATTGTCACGTTCTCGATCCGGTCAATATTCAAGTCAAAGATTTTTTCTACATCGACCTCATAACCATCCAAGATAAAAGTGGGTAAATTCGGATCATTCCTAAATGTAGCCTCAGACACGCCTTCCACCCCGAAACCGGAATTACCGCGAATACGAAAATCAGGTAAACTATTCGGGTTCGATCCCATGTCAACATTCTCACGCAGCCGGAAAGAAGGATCAAACACCTGCAAAGCACTAATCAAATTATTGGACGACACCTTGGCCAACTCCTCTTTATTCACGGAAACCACGTTACCCGTGAAACTTTCCTTGCTCTTAGAAAAATAACCATTGACAACAACCTCTTCCACTTCCAAGGCATCTTCCTCCATCACCACGTTAAGATATTTTTGGCCCGTGTACTTCACCTTCTGCGTTTTCATTCCGATAAAGGAAAAAACAAGTGTCCCCTTTTCCATGGATAACGTCAGTGAAAACTCCCCATTCACGTCTGTTGCGGCACCTAAACTAGTACTATCCAAGCGTACCGTTACACCGGGAATCGCCTCACCTTTTTTATCCGTCACTTTTCCCTTTATCTGGAATTGTTTCACCGTACTATCCCGCATCGTCTTCACCTCGGGAACTATAACGATATAATCATCCACGAAACGATAAGTCATCCCGCTACCAGCCAACACCTTATCAAGCACAGCCCGTACATCTGCCTCTTTAAAATCGGCCTTTACCACCCGCTCCAAGGCTAAACGATCATCATTATAGATAATGATCTTTCCCGTTTGCCGTCGAATTTCCTCAAAAACCGTTTTAATTGACGTCTTCCCAAGATTCATGTTCACTCTCTGCTGCGACATCACGTTTGCAGACAGAGAACACACGAAACAGACGCACAAAATCCAAGTCAATTTCATAATTTTCGACAATTGTTGCTGCTTATTTTTTGACAAAACAAGCCACAAGACATTACTTTTTTTCATACATTTGTAAATTAAGTGATACTTAAATACTTCTTCGGGAGTGATTACCGGATCGTGGTCCTAACACTTTCCGGTATTTTTATTCCTCAGAAGTAATCCTATTCTCTATTTTTCATTAACAACAATCACATCTTTATTGATTTTAAAGGTAACATCGGTCATTGCCTCGATTAAAGAAAGTATGTAACCAATCTCGTTATATTTCTTAAACGCCCCCGAAAACTTTAACCGTTTCAAGCTCTCTTTCGTGAAAAAAAACTTCACTTCATACCAACGTCCCAGTTTATCCCCCAACTCTTCCAACGGCATTCCGTCAAAATTAAGTACCCCGTCCTTCCAATCCACGTAAGTAGCCACGTTTACGGTCTTTACCTCGTATTCACAGTTCTCGTTATTCATCACGAATTGTCGGCTAGGAGTCAATATTTCGTTGATTTTCCCGCTTTTTACATCCACCTTCCCCTTCACCAAGGTGACCTCCGTTCGGGGATCTTGTTTATAGGCCATCACGTTAAATCCTGTGCCTAACACCATCACGTCCAATCGTTCCGTACGCACGATAAAAGGATGCACCTCATCTTTGGAGACTTCAAAATACGCCTCCCCTTCCAACTCCACCATGCGATCTTTCCCGCTAAACATCACCGGGTACTTTAACCGGGATTCGGAATTCATATAAACCACCGTGCGATCGGCCAGCACTAGCCGATACTCTCCCCCCGACGGAACGATCAACTCGTTATACACAACATCTCCCTGTAAGGAATTTTCCTGTTTACTATAATCAATATATTCTTTCCCGTTCAAAATTGGGAAACCCTTTTCACGGATCGTATCTCCATTCGTGCATCCCAACTCAACCTCAAATCCAGATGACAACACCAAGCGAGCTTTCGCCTCACCCGGTTTTACCACCGGGGACTGAGCCACAACCGAAGAGGGAATTTCTTCTTCCCACGATCCCACAAGCCATGTAATCCCAATCAGCACAGCCACACTTGCAGCCACACTCCACCCGATCCGTCTGAAATGACGCCTTTGCCTCTGTTCCTTCCTGTGTTCCACTGCTTTCCATGCGGCACTCATCTCCACGTTCTTCCACCGGGCCACATACTTTCCCGTGTACCAGGCCCGCTCTATTTTTTCAAAGAAGACACGGTGTTCAGCATTTTCCCGCAACCATGCCTCGAACTCCTCCCGTTCCTCCACGCTCGCCTCTCCCACTAGAACTCGATAAATTAAGTCTTCCATGTAGTCTGAAATAGCCATACTTATTCTTATTTTTTACAAGTAGGACTAAATAAAAATCAAAACGGGTGAATGGAGGCACATTTTTTTCGAAAAAATAAACTTAAAAAACGATAACTCCTACCATTCTCTCTAATTTTGAGTGACTGTTACCTGACCGTTGCCTGACTGTTGGGCGCTATCGCCGCCTTGTCGCCGCCTTATCGCCCACTTATAGCCGCCATTTTAACAGACATCATACAAATTAAACAGACCTGACATTACCACCTAAGTGATCTATAAACACGTAACAATAAACCAAACATAATACATCAGAGAATAGCAAGGGGTTAATCTCCCAAGCTCTTGGATAGGATAAGCAACAGAATCAATTCTTCATCTCCCTTTAATTCTTCCCGCAATATACGCATTCCATTACGTAACAACGTTTTCACCGTGTTTAGAGACACCTGTAACTCGTTGGCCGTATCCTGATATTTCATATCCCGCATCAGAACGCAATCCACCACTTTCCTCGTTTGCTCCGGCATCCGAGCGATAACAGTCGTCACCCGATCCACAATTTCCTGATTCAGCACCGTGGCCGTGTCTGCGGCCACGTCAATAGCCGTGTAATCCACCCGTCTACGCAACACATCCTTCTTGTGCGTGTAAGTGTAACAACTATTGCGAACAGAAGAAAAAAGATAAGAACTAAGAGCCTTTTCCTCAATATGCTTCAGATAATCATCTTCCCATAAACGCACGAAAAATTCCTGAACGAGATCTTCTGCCATCGTATCATCATCAATCAAACTTCCCGCGTACAGCACGAGAGGACGATAATATCGATCAAACAACATCCGAACTCCTTCCTTACGGTTCTTCACGAACACATCCAATATATCTCGATCACTTTTTCGCATTAGTGCAAAAATAAACTTTTTTCAACAGCGATCGACAAACAATGAACTTTTATTTCTTAAAACAACAAACCATCCCGCACTTCAAGATATGACTGAATTAATCGGGAAACGGCATATTCTCCCACCCGATCATCAGGCACTTTCAAATATTTTTCCATACTCTCTGAAAACGAATCGACCCGGATTTCATAAAATACAGGGTATATCACCCGATGAGACAAAACGTGTTTCTTTGCCACGTACTCCCGGGTAATTTCAACCTTTTCGATACCATCAAATAACTCTTGAAAAACAGCCATCCCGGACAATTCCTCCCACGTAACCGCACGTTCCGTTTCGATTAACGGGAACTCGTAGAGATTACGCCAAATATCATTCCCCGTTCGCTTAAATAAAAGGGTCATACCTTGCCCATGTATATACAAATAATTAAAATAACGGGGTTTCACCACGGTCTTCCCACTTTTCACGGGTAATCGCTCCACTTGCCGGGCGGCTAATCCCAGGCACTTCCCATTTAGAGGACAATGCTCACAATCTGGTGATTTGGGTACACATTGCAATGCCCCGAACTCCATCATTGCCTGGTTGAACAAATCCGGACGACGTTCATCCAACAGAGATTGAGCCAATGCCGTAAAATATTTCTTCCCCTCTCCCCCGTCAATGGGTAAATCTATATCAAACAACCGGGCCAATACCCGGAATACATTTCCATCCACGGTTGCATAGGGTAACCGGTAGGCAAAAGAACAAATAGCCGCCGCCGTGTAATCACCAATTCCTTTCAACGAAAGCACTTCCTCACGTGTACGGGGAAAAACACCACTGAAATCATTCATGATCTGCCGGGCTGCCGCATGCAGGTTCCTAGCCCGGCTATAATACCCTAACCCTTGCCAGTACTTCATCACCTCGTCCTCATCCGCCCGGGCAAGAGCCGCCACGTCGGGAAATCGCTCCGTAAATCGGTTAAAGTACTCCAATCCTTGTACCACCCTAGTTTGTTGAAGTATGATTTCCGAAATCCAGATCAGGTAAGGATCGGAAGTCCTTCGCCACGGTAAGTCCCGTTTATTCTCCTCGTACCAACGAATTAATATATCGCTAATCTCTCTATCTTCCATCTCGTGTAATTATTCGCCACGAAGATACAAAAACATCGGATTAGAATATTATTATACACACAACAAAAGGGATCACCATCACAGCAATCCCTTTCCATTCACTAATAACAAAAAAATCTATCCTTATTCCAAATGAGCCCGGATCATCCAAGTTACTTTTTCTTTCTTCTCGATCATATCCTCCAAGAAATTGGATGTCCCGAAGTCCTTTGATCCTTCTTTCTCCATGGTTTCCAAATCGGAACGAATTTGTCGAATCACCTCGGCATTATCGTCCAGCAAAGCTGCCAGCATACCCTTTGCATCGGGAAGCGGTTTTTCATCATCATGTTCTTTGATACGATTATGCTCCAAACATCCCTTCAAAGAACCGATAGGACGTTCGTCCAAATCACGAACACGCTCGGCAATGCTATCTATATCTTCAATCAAGCCGTTATAAAGATCTTCCAAAAAAGTGTGATAAGACCTGAAACTCGGGCCCTTCATATTCCAGTGGTAATTCCAAGTTTTAGCGAGTAAAACAAAATGATCAGCCAACAGGTTATTCAAAATGGTTTTGCTGGATTTAATCATTGCAGCATCTAAACCGATATTTCCTTTCATCATAACTATAAATATTTAAAAGTTCGTTTTTATTTCGTTTTCAACACCTATAGAAACGAAAAGAACTTGATAAAGTTTCGATTTTATAGCCTAAAATTTTATATGTTTTTCTCTTGCCGCAATAAACAAGGTGCCTAAAAATTCCGTCCAGTATCCCACCACAAAGGAGTTCCGGCATGATCCGGACCTCCCAAGGCATCGACCAGCATCTCGTATTGCCCGTTATCGCTATCAAGAATAGAAGAGGGATAATTCAGACGACGAATCATCTTTTCCGTGTCAACACACCCGTTACGACTATTGTTATACCGTACGGGGAATAATCTCGGATAACCTGTCCTTCGTTGTTCTGCCCATGCCTCGCACCCTTCCGGGAAAACTGCCAGCCATTTTTGCGTGATAATCCGTTCCAGTTTCATCTCGTCAGAGGCGGCATCATCCCAACGGGGAGTAACCAAACAACGAGCCTTGATATTATTCCCGGGGGTAAAGGCATCCTCGAAATCAGTCGCCCGACAATCACTCTGTAAATAAGTTTCCACACCGGGCACCTGCCACTGGGAGAATGAACACCGGATGCCCTGTTCGTAACAAATTCCGGGGTCCTCCGTCGTCCATCCCCGCAAAGCGGCTTCCGCCCGCAGGAACCAGACCTCGGCAGCCGTCATCAGAATTGGTTTCGTCCGGACATTCACATAGATTTTCGACAAAGCGGAATAAAGCGTGTGGGCAAACATGGTTCCTTGACGGATTCCCCAGTACTGCCCTTTCAAGGGGATACGAACCGAATCCCGTCCCTCCCGATCCTGCAAAAGAACATCATCGGGACAAGGCTCGAAAAAAGCCTCCCGCCGGGGATCATCAAAACCATTCAGAATAGATTCCATGGACGCATTCATGTACACCTCGCCCCACACCCGGTTAATCTCGCCCAACGGGTTAGTATATTCATTGTCTGTCGTCACGGCCACCTGTTGCGCAGGTTCTTCAAAAACCCCGTGGGGATCAGCGAAAGCGTCCACGAACTCTTGCCGGGCTCTATCCGGATCGGCCATTGCCATCCGGATTGCCAGACGCAAACGCAACGAGTTGGCAAACCGAATCCACGATTCGACCTTGCCATCCAACAACAAGTCGAAACGGGAAAATTCAGGCGTGTAGCCAGCTAAATTCACGTGATTTTCCAGTATTCCCACCGCCGTTTTCAAATCATCCAGAAAACGATAATAAACATCTTGTTGCGAATCCGGCAGGTATATCATTTTTTTATTTCCGAAACTCGTGTAAATGACAGGACCATAATAATCAGAGACCCGATGCATCACTTCCACTTTCAATATTTCAGTGACAGCATAGACGGCAGGGTATTTTAACCGGGTAGAATCCTCCAGTCGTTTAATCTGGGGCATGATGTAAGCGTAGGTATTCTCCCACAACGTCCCGTTCCACCCGTCTTGCAGATTATAATCGGAGTTATGACTTCCACCGTTTAGAGGTTTGTAATCGTGCATGTACCCGCTAAACATATCGGCACTCAGATTCTGCATCAACTGATAAGGCCAATTCTTCCCCTTCCCGTAATCATAATTAAAATAAATCCCTTGCTGAATCACGTTTAACGGTATGCCCAGGTGATTCAGATCGACTTGCATATCCTCATCCGTGATTCCCGTATTATCCGTGTTCAAGTCCCTGAAACGTCCCGTGCAAGAGACGAACATCAACCCCATTATCATGTAGATTAAACCTCTCATTCTTTCTTCCAATTAAAACATAACACGTAAACTGAATCCCATACTTCTCGTGGTGGGCATCCCGTACACTTCTATCGCTTGGTTATCATTCCCCGTGGAAAGAATCAGATCCGGGTCAAAAGGCGCTTTCTTGTATATAAAAAACAAATTTCGGGCAGTAAAAGCCAGTTGAACATCCCGGAAAAACTTCGTTGCCTCCATCCAGTGCTTGGGGAAGGTATAGCCCAAAGCCAACTCCCGCAAACGGAAATTAGTGGCATCATACATATAATATTCCGTCACCCCAGCACGCCCCCCGACGATAGACTTGTAGAACCCTTTCACGTTAGTAATCTTCTCTCCTTCCAGCATCACGTACCCCCTGTCCCGTGCATCCCCAGTAACTTTTGTCACCCCGTACATATCCATGTCGGCCTGTGTCTGCGACAACACTTTACCCCCGTACCGACCATCTATCAGCAAGCTCAACACCAATCCCTTCCAAGAGAAAGTGTTCGTCCATCCCAACGTGAAATTCGGATTAGCATTTCCCACTTTCACCGTGTTCCCATCTCCTTCAATCATCGGCAATCCCTGATGTTCTCCATCCGTCTCGTAAAGAATTTTCCCGTCAGCATCCCGCTTGAATGCCTTACCGTATATATCCCCGAAAGACCCTCCTTTCTTCAATTTCATCGCGTAACTGGATGAAAAACCATAAGGCCCGTATTGAAACACGGGTAACTCGGCGTGCAAACGAACCACTTTATTCTTGTTGAAAGCGTAATTTATTCCTGTTTTCCAACTGAAATTTTTAATCTCAACCGGAGTACCCTCAATCATCAGCTCGACACCTGTATTCTGAATATTTCCAGCATTCACGTAACGATAGGCATACTCGTCGCCATCTTTTGCCGGTAATTTGAAAAACTGATTCTTGGTATGCGTCTGATAATAGGTAAAGTCAACGTGCAGGCGAGAACCAAAGAATTTCCATTCCGTTCCCACCTCCATTGACAAGCTCATCTCCGGTTTCATCTCTTCAAAAGGAGCCGCATCCGATGCCTGTATTCCCCCACCGGCCAGAACGTGAGCCACGGGATTCGTGATATACAAAGGAATGTCATTTCCCACCTTACTCCACGTGGCCCGCACCTTACCACTCGTCACCTGTTCGGGTAATTTCAGCACCCGGTTCACCAACCAGGAAAAACCAACGGACGGATAGAAAAAGCCTCTCGATTCCCTGGTCGTGTACGCTAAAGTAGAACTCCAGTCATTCCGGGCTGAAACATCCAGAAATAGATAATCTCGAAACCCTACTTGTGCCGTGACAAACAATGACTGCATCTCCCGGACGGCATCAATCTGCTCTGAAATATAGGCAGATGTATTCATGTTTATGTTCGCTATATTAAACACGTTAGCAAATTTCAAAGAGGCGGTCTTCGAATCGTATCGAAGTTCATTGACTTTTTTCCGGTTAATACTGGCCCCTAAAGATACATCCAGCGAAAAGTCATTAAACTTTCCTTTATAAGTTCCAATCACATCCCCGTACGTTTGCACCTGTTCGTTCCCGGAATCTATATAACGCCCGTTATCTCCTGCCAGCGCAGGAGCCGTCGAGGCATAATATTTTTGACGGAATTTATCGTTCACGTAATCCACGTTTCCACGGGCCTGAACTGAAAAACAATTTGTAATTTTCAAGTTCAATGCGAGGGAAACAATAGCCCGTATTCGTTGCTCCCGGCTCGTGATCCGCTCCTGTATCCAATATGGATTCTGCTCGAAATCCTCTGTCGGGGCATGCCAATTCTGCACGTTCAAATGCCGTTCTTCATTCCATACTTCAAAATGTTCTTTATATTCGGTTATATCCATTCCCCGGGGAAAACGATACAGACCCACTAACGGGTTCATGTAGAATCCTCCCGGAACAGGACGATTTTTCACGTGTTGGCTCAATAGATTTACATTCCCGTCTATTTTCAAACGCCCCTCGTAAAATGTCGCCGTTTCCCGCAGATTAATATTGTGTTTTGACAACTTATGATTCTCCAAAATCCCTTTCCCCGTGGTATTAGCATACGAGAAATAAGTTTGCACTCGCTCATTCCCAGTCATGAAGGACAAAGAGTGAATCGCTGTTACTCCCGTCCGGAAAAAAGAGGGTATCGGATTACCCGTGGCTATATTCTCTCGCTCTCCCCAACTCTCGATTTCATCGCTCATCCCGTAATGATTCTGCAACTTCGGTAACATCATCGCCTTATCAAAAACCACGCTGGAAGTAAAAGAAACCTCTTGTTTCCCGACCGATCCTTTCTTCGTGGTAATCAAAATAACCCCGTTGGCAGCCTGTGTCCCGTAAAGGGCCGCGGCCGGGGCCCCTTTCAAGATGCTGATACTCTCTACATCTTCCGGGTTCAAATTAGAAATTCCATCTCCGGCATCCCGATTTCCCGCATCAGCCGTTCCCCCGATAGCCGTGTAAGGTTGTTCACTGCTTTCGTTCAACATCGGTACCCCGTCAATCACGTACAACGGTTGATTATTCCCAGCCACGGATCGACTTCCCCGCATCACGACTTTCACTGAGCCACCCATTCCCGAAGAACTCCGGTTCACTTGCATTCCGGCCACTTTTCCCATCAACGCCACGATCATGTTCGGATCTTTCACCTGGACTAACTCATTCTTGTTCACCTGAACAGCGGCGTAAGACAAGGCCGATTCTTTCTTTTGCAATCCCAATGCCGTCACGATCACGTCATCCAAAAGAATATAATCATGCTCCAACGTGATCACTAAATCGGTTCTCCCGTCAATCGGGATGATCTGGGTTCGATAGCCAACAAAAGAGACGATCAACGTTCCATGCAAATCTACCTCAAGCGAGAATTTCCCTTCTCGATCGGTAGTTACCCCGTTCATCGTTCCTTTTTCAATAATATTGACCCCGGCTATCGCCTCGCCTTGTACATCATACACGACTCCTGTTACAACAGCACATTTTTCATTCCGAGCCAATGAATCAATTCCCCGTACCACGGCAAACAGTCTTCCACCCTGTACAGATAATAAACAAAGCAAAAGAACAAATACACGCACACACATCGTAATTAGTTTATAAAGTCCGTAAAGTTCATAAAGTCAAAAGTTTTTGGTATCCTTCAGACTATTTATTGGCAACAATGCCATCATGAACAAATCATCCACAAGGATTCACAAACTTTACAGACCTTATAAACTTTATAAACCTTACGAACTTTACGGACTTTCCTGTTATTTCAATCCTCTCTTATGCAACAAAGGATCTTCCGATGGCTCCTGACCACGGAATTTGATATACTGCTGCATAGGGTCAGCATATCCGCCTTCTGACAGAACATATTTTCTAAACTTGGCTGCCAACTCTTTGTTATAAATATCCCCAGAAGATTTGAAAGCTTGGAAAGCGTCAGCGTCCAACACTTCGGCCCAGAGATACACGTAATATCCGGCACTGTAACCGCCATCAAAAATATGAGAGAAATACGTGGAACGATAGCGAGGTAATATCTCTTTGATCAAACCGTATTTATCCATAGAGGCTTTCTCGAAAGCGTTCACGTCAAAATCTTTCACTTCTGTATTAGAGTACCAATCCATATCCAGTAAAGCCGCTGCCACGTATTCTACCGTCGCAAATCCCTGATTAAAATGTCCGCTCTCCTGAATCTTCTGGATTAACGCGTCCGGCATAGTCTCGCCAGTCTGGTAATGTTTTGCATACATTTTCAACACTTCCGGTTCACTCGCCCAATTCTCCATCACCTGCGACGGTAACTCTACCATATCGTGAGGAATCGTACCCGCAATCCGCTGGTAATCGCCACGAGTAAAGAATCCGTGCAAGGCGTGTCCGAATTCATGGAACATCGTTTCCGTGTCATCCCAACTCAACAAAACGGGAGCATCCCCCACGGCCGGAGAGAAATTATAAACCACAGAAACTAATGGCATTTCTTCCTGTCCGTTCACTTTCGTGTAGTGACGGAATTCGGTCATCCATGCTCCTGCTGACTTGCTGGCACGAGTGTAATAATCCAAATACAAAATTCCGAGAGAAGTTCCGTCAACATCTTTCACCTCGTAAGTTTCCACTTGCGGGTGATATAACGGAATATCCGTTCTTTTATGCATGGTGATTCCATATAATTTATTGGCAACCGCAAACATTCCATCCCGCACGTTTTCCAATTTCAGATAAGGAGCCATCTCGGATTCGTCCAGATCATATTTCTGTTTCCGCAATTTCTCCGCGTAATACCACCAATCCCAACTTTCCAGTTTAGACGTCATCCCCTCTTTCGTGGCAATAGCTTGCATTTCAGCCAATTCCTGTTTGGCAACTTTCAATGCTGGTTCCCACACACGTCCCATGAAATCATAGATAGCCTTCGGGGTTTTGGCCATGTTCACATCTACCACGTAAGCGGCATAAGTGTCAAATCCCAACAATTTAGCTTTTTCCGTTCTCAAGTTCACCATTTTAGCTAACACGGCCTTGTTGTCATTAGCATTGTCATTATTCCCGCGCATATAATATCCCTTGTATAACTTCTCCCGCAAATCACGATTTTGGGCATACGTCAGGAAAGGAATCATACTTGGTTTTTGAACCGTGAAAACCCATTTACCTTCCATGCCCCGGTCTTTAGCCTCGGCCGCAGCGGCGGCAATAGAAGTTTCCGGAAGTCCGGCCAAGTCTTTCTCGTTATCAACAACCAACGTGAAAGCATTTGTCTCTTTCAATAGGTTATCACCATATTGTAAACTCAATTTAGCCAACTCACCATTAATCTGCATCATCTTAGCCTTATCGGCATCATTCAGATTCGCACCACCACGCACGAAATCATTGTAATACAGTTCCAACGTACGCAAAGCCAGAGCATCCAATCCCAAAGTCTCCCGTTTGTCGTACAATGCCTTGATCCGAGCAAACAATTTAGGATTCATGTTAATCTCATCCCCGTGGGCTGTTACGGCAGGACTGATTTCCATGGCTAATTGTTGCATTTCATCATTCTTCATCGCCTCGTACAGGTTAAAGAATATCGATGAGGTCTGATTCAGCAACTCCCCGGCTTTATCAAGAGCCACGATCGTGTTCTCGAAAGTCGGTTCTTCCGGGTTATTCACGATAGCCTCAATTTCTGCCTTGTGTTGTTTCATACCTTCCTCGAAAGCCGGCTTGTAATCCGCCGGTTTTATCTTATCAAAAGGCGGAGCTTGAAACGGGGTTTCAAACTTCTGCATTAACGGGTTGTTTACCTGCTTAGCTCCATCCTTACAAGACGTTACTAATGCGGTAACACTCAAAAGTAATATAACGCTCTTTTTCATGAATAAAGTAATTTATATTTAAGTATATTTCTCCCCACGTCCACAAAAACAAGGTAAAGATATAGATTATCCGCTACAAAGCATTCGTTTTGCCGGTAAAAGATTATTTTTAGTGTATGCAAAATTTTAATTAACTTCGCCACCAAAGTAAAAATACCAAAATTAATCAGATATGATAAAACATTCGTTCTTATGCATGGTCATCCTGCTTGTTTCTATCAGCACGGCCGTGTTTGCACAAAAAGGCGGACCTCGTTCCGGCTACAACTTTACAACAGTCGTTGACTTGAAAACGACCCCGGTGAAGAATCAACAAAGCGTGGGAACCTGCTGGGACTACGCAACTCTCTCATTCTTAGAATCAGAATTACTGCGCAAAGGCAAACCTGTCTATGATCTCGCAGAACTTTACGTGGCTAAAAACGCCTACTTCGAGAAAGGATTACGTTACGTTCAATTCCACGGGAAGACAAACTTCAGCGAGGGAGGACAAGCTCATGACGTAATAGATATGATCAAAAAGTACGGAATTGTTCCGGAAGAAGTATATACCGGATTGCAATACGGACGAGACTTTCACATTCATGCAGAAATGGTGGCTGCTTTGCAAGGAATCCTTGACGCCGTGAACAAAAATCCGAACCGACAGATTACTCCCGTGTGGACAAAAGGTTTCATGAGATATATCGAGGCTTATCTGGGTGACACCCCGGAAACATTCACTTACGAGGGCAAGGAATATACCCCGCAAAGTTTTGCGGCATCCCTAGATCTAAACTTAAATGATTACGTGGAATTGACTTCTTTCCAGATGTACCCTTTCTACGAAGAGGTGGAACTCACAATTCCCGATAACTGGATGCACGCCCGTTACTACAATCTACCGATTGACGAGTTAATGGAAGTGATGAACAACGCCTTGAAAAACGGTTACTCCATATGCTGGGATGGAGACGTAAGTCACAACGGTTTCAGCCACCCGAACGGGTTGGCCATTCTCCCGACCAATAACCCGGAGGAAATGATCAATGCCGAGATCGACAAGTGGACCACACTTAGCGCAAAAGATCGGGAACGTAAAATGCAGTCTTTCGAATCTCCCGTACCGGAAATGAGAGTAGATGACAACAAACGTCAATTTACTTTTAACAACCGCCAGACAACAGATGATCACTTGATGCACATCACCGGAATGCTAAAGGATCAGAACGGAACGATCTATTATAAGACCAAAAATTCTTGGGGAGAAGATCGTAACCCGTTCGGTGGTTATCTTTATATGTCCGAACCATTCTGTCGCTTGCAAACCGTGGCAATCATGGTTCACAAAGATGCTATTCCGAAAGCAATACGTAAGAAATTAGGATTATAATAAGAAATGAAAAAACAGCATCAAAACCGATGCTGTTTTTTTATTATCGTTAAAACGAATTATCATCCGCTATCGACATGAATTTCTTACGAATCCACTGAGAAATCTTCGTTGTGATCTCCGGACCGGAATAAGGAATAAACTCTTCATACATATCCGCCTGTTCGAAATTATCAATTCCCACGGACAGAACCTCGATTCCTCTCTTCTTTCCTTCCCGCACAACCTCCCACACGTGTTCACGGGCATCCTCCCCGTCATATCCCGTGGCTGAGGGAGCCCCGTCGGAAATCATGAAGAACAATTTATTCTTGGCATCCGACTTGAACTTATCAAAACAATACAGCATGGCATACCCGTCAGCATTGGCATTTAACGCTTGTTGAGAAAACAGTTTTCCTAGTTGCAGTTTTTCGCCCCGATCGTGGAAACGAATAATCTCGATGCCCTCATCTCCACAGCGATGCCCGTATATCGAGTAATACACCACGTTCGGATACTTGTTGAAAGCCAAGGCTAACGCAGAAGAGATCACAATTTGCGTGGAAATCTTGTCTCCCGTACACATCGAACCAGACAAATCCAAAAGGATAACCACTTCGAGTATAGCCGAAGGAGCCATTACTTCCTCGAAAAATATATTCCGGTTATATCGGGATTGATACAATTCATCCTCATCCAATTCCCCAGAATCCTGCTCGTAGATCACCCGGGTTCGATCCATTTTCCCGGAGAACATGGCCAGACTCAACTGTATTTTGGCCACCAGTTCCTTTGCCCGGTTCAATAAATCATCCGAAATTTCGGCCACATCAGCCTCGAACTCCTCGATACGGTCACAAATTCCCAATGTTCCCTTCCATTCCAGCTTTGACCGTTCCGGGCTCACGTATAACTGGGTCGAAAAAACAGGCTCTTGATTCAACGTTTTCCGCAAATCACGAATAACGGATTCAGCCATTTTAATCTGCTTATCCGTCTTGAAATCCTCGATACCCTTCATCGCCTTCTTCATCTCCTGTAAAAAGAAATGATCCGGACATATCTCCTTTTCTTGAAACAACTCGGTCAACATTCCCGCATACCAAACAACCTCCTTGTAAGTCAATTCCCCGTAATCCTTGATCGATTTCAAGATCGCATTCACTTGCCGTACTTTCCCGTCATTACCGGGAAAAGACAATACTTCCCGCATATAATTGCTCTCGTCCAGAAGATTCGGGTACAATATTTTAGAACAGATATAATCATACAAAGCCTCGGAACCATCCATTCCCCGATGTACACCATCTTCACTCTGTCCGCCATAAAATCCCATATAATGTTCCACGGCATTCAATCCCATCGCCAACCCCAACTTACGAGCCGCATACAAATAATAGTGATAACCGGGAAAATCCTTTACGAGTTTCGACTCCACTCGCCGATCCTCAATAAAATGAATCATATCATAATGCATTGGTGTGTAGCGCAATTCATCGTCACTCAACTCTGCAATATCTTTTCCCGTGTAAATCAGATGTGCCAACTCGTGAACGAAATACCCGAAAAAGACAAATACTCTTGTCTCGTCCGACACGCCCAATCGCAACAATTTTAAATTCAGGGCTATATGTTTGGGATTCATCGACAAACTAGGAACCCGATTAGAAAGTACCATTTTAGGAATCTCCCCCGTGACATGAAAAGCGATCCTCGCACATACCGGAACCAATTTCAATAAATCCGTGGTTCCCAAATCCCGATCCAGTAAATTTCGAGCCATGGGAAAATTTCCCCACCAATCCCGGTCGATAAACTGCTCGTCATATATCTCTTCTATCCGTCGATAATCCATGACCGCACGTTCAAAGGGTCTGTATTAAGGAACGAGCCACCGTCTCCTCCCCTGTAATCACGTAGTTTGTGAGAATCACCCGCTCGATCACCTCATCCAGCCTGTACCCTAACGGGATATAAGCCGCCGCATCCAGCACCTGACGAGTCGAAAGTGAAACGGATAGCGTTTCTTTCTGTTCGGCCAAACGTAACACCTCGGCTACCTTGGCCAATTGAGTAGCCGCATCACGAGACACCTTCGGGAACCGAGCCCGAATCAATGCAGCCTCTTCCGTCGTGGTCAAGTAATTTAATCGAACTTTGATAAAACGATCTTCAAAGGCTGTATCCAAACGCTGCGTGGAAACATAGGCAAATCCCACGTTACCTGCTGCCACGAAAAGCACATTTTCGCCTTTATTATAGCGTTTCCCGGAATCCTCATCATAGATATACGATTGTTGACGGTCCAAAATAGTCATCAGGAAATTCGCCGCCACCATCGGGGTACGTGTCAACTCATCTAAGAATATTAACGTTGGTTTAGTCGACACAAAAGCCTTGAAAAACTCCGAACGCACCGCTTTCGTTTTCCCGTCATCCCCGATAATCAATCCTCCCACGAACATCTTTTTCGGCTTAAAAGCCTGCCCCATATCGAAAGCAAAATACTCCATCCCCATAGCATCCGCCAATTCCTTAGCAATGGAAGACTTCCCACATCCTTTCGGACCGAGTAAAAAAGGATACCGCTTTAAATAGAGCGTGTGACATAAAAATTCCCACGTCTGAACGGGAATACACAAACTATCCGAATGTTTCGGCGGGGTAAAAGGGAAAAGAGTTGCCTGTTCGGCCACGGACATATTATTTTTCATGTTTTAAACCTTACTTTATTAAGGTGTAAAATTAATATTTTCTTAACGTCAAACCTTGATAAAAATCAAGCAAACGATATTTACTTTCAATCAAATCGTTGATAAGTGTAGTAATATTCAGTATATACAACACCATCAACCCCACACGAATTATACGACAAAAGATTCCCTGCCTCATCGTATTTATGATCTTTAAGCACGTGCGCGGGTTTTCCATCTTGATATCCCTCCTCCAATATCAAGTAACCCCCGGAATCATAAGAATACTTCCACGTAGTAGTAAGCGTTCCAAAACTCAAATACGATGTCACCGTGCTTTTTTCTATTTTCCCTGCCCTATTATAAGTAGCCTCATATTTCATTTTAAGTTGCCCGTCTTTATCAACATCATGAACCAAAAGCAAATTCCCGGAATTGTCATACTTGTAATTCGTATGTACTCCAAGAATCTCGTCATTGAGGTAAGAAAGCTGCTGAATTTCACGATCCTGTTCATCATACGTGTATTGTGTCAGGTAATGATCTGTCTCCGCCCCGTACCCGCTCTCTGCTGTCGGAAGAAAAACTTTGTCCTCCACCAATACCTTTCCTGACGCGGAATAAGTATAATCCATCGTTAACCCTTTCCTCCCATCCGGGGCAAAAGCTTCCCAATGCAAAACTCGTCCCTGTTCATCATGCTTGTAATTTTTCCTTTCCTCCACGTTTTCACCATCAACGTACAAGATAAAACTATCTTCATACCCGAAATCGTTGTAAGTATAGACCTCCTTCATCTCTTTACCCTTTTGGTACTCAGTTGGTAACATTTTTACAGTCCTAGTCAATACTAAATACCTTGGTTGAGAAGGCTTGTTATCACTTTTCTCGCATGAACAAATTATACACGCGAAGATGAATAAGATTATAAATTTCTGCATATCTTTTTGTATTTCTACAAATATATACATTTAAATCCTAAAATATCTATTATTCCCCATAAAAAAAACACCCCAAACTTAACAAGATTGGAGTGTTTGTATTTTTTATCGAGTTAATTCTATTCTGCCCAAAGCTGAATCAAGTTCAAAATCGTCTGCTGCGCACGTCTCATCGTGTCTAGAGAACAGTACTCGAACTTACCGTGGAAGTTCATTCCCCCAGTGAATAAATTCGGACAAGGTAATCCCATGTATGAAAGACGGGCGCCATCGGTACCTCCGCGGATCGGACGGACAATCGGGGTTACCCCGGCTTGCTCCATAGCCTTAAACGCCTTGTCGATCACTTCCGGATGCGGCTCAACCATCTCACGCATATTATAATATTGATCCTTCAAGGTCAACGTCAACACGCCTTCGCCATACTTCTGGGTCAACAATTCGACCACTTTCGTCATGAACTGTTTTTTAGCCTCAAACTTCTCCCGGATATGATCACGAATAATATAACTGATTTCCGCATTCTCCACGGAACCGCTCAATCCTACCAAATGATAGAAACCCTCGTATCCATCAGTATGCTCCGGACGCTCCCAGGCAGGTAACAGGCTATTCACCTCGGCAGCTACCTGCAAAGCATTAATCATCTTATCTTTAGCATAACCCGGATGCACGTTACGTCCTTGAATAGCAACCTTGGCACTGGCGGCATTGAAGTTTTCATATTCCAATTCGCCCTCAAACCCACCATCAATGGTGTAAGCGAATTTAGCGCCGAATTTCTCCACGTTGAAATAATCCACTCCCCGACCCACTTCCTCATCCGGAGTGAAACCGATACGGATCTTCCCATGTTTGATTTCGGGATGTGCCATTAGATACTCGGCAGCCGTCATGATCTCGGCAACACCCGCTTTATCGTCAGCACCCAACAAAGTTGTCCCGTCGGTTGTAATCAATGTATGTCCTTTAAATGCAGACAATTCCGGGAAATCCTTCACCGTCATCATCAGATTTTCGTTCAAACGAATATCCTTTCCATCATAATTCTCGATAATTTGCGGTTTGATATTCGCCCCGCTCATATCCGGACTCGTGTCCACGTGAGAGATAAAACCAATCACCGGACGATTCTCATAACCCGGAGTAGCGGGAATCGTACCCATAGCATAGCTATGCTCGTCCATCTCCACCTCAGTTAACCCAAGAGATTTCATTTCCTCTACCAAGTATTGCAGCAACACTTTCTGCTTTTCGGTAGAAGGGAAAGTCTCGCTCATTTCATCACTCTGCGTGTCGAAACTCACGTATTTCAAAAAACGATCTTTTAAATCCACCATTTTTATTTTAGATTTTAAATTTTAAATTTTAGATTAAAACGGCTTAATCATTATTTTAGATTACAAATTTCCAATTGCATTGTCCAATTTAAAATTTACAATCTAAAATTTAAAATTAATCTGTCAGTTTAGCTTTCATTGAATCGTAGATGAAGTAAAGGATGATCAAAATATACATCACGACAGCCAATACTTCAGCACCACTCCAAGTGATAAACCAGTCAGCACCGCAATATTTCAGAATAGCACTGATCACACCCATTAAAGCCCCACCAGCAATAAATCCGGAAGCAATTAATGTACCACGTTCACGGCGAGCTTTATTCACATTCTCGTCTTTACTACGAGTACCCACGTACCAGCTAACCAAACCACCAATCAACAGCGGGGTATTCAAATCCAACGGGATAAACATTCCTAGAGCAAAAGCCAATGCGGGAACACCGATCATCGTCAAGATCAATGCCAAAGCCGCTCCGGCAAAGTACAACAACCAAGGAGTTGCTCCACCTTCCATTAAAGGCTTGATCACGGCAGCCATCGCGTTTGCCTGCGGGGCAACCAACGCATTCTCTCCCACGAAACCATAAGTCTGGTTCAACACCATCATTACACCGGCAATCGTGGCGGCAGAAACAGCCGTACCCAAGAACTTCCAGCCTTCCTGTCTGGCAGGAGTTGTCCCCAACCAGTAACCGATCTTCAAGTCGGTAATGAAACCTCCGGCCATAGACAGCGCGGTACAAACCACCCCACCGATGATCATGGCAGCCATCATTCCGCTCGTTCCGCTCAACCCGGCACTAACCAATACCAGCGAACTCAAAATCAACGTCATCAACGTCATTCCGGATACCGGATTCGACCCCACGATAGCGATAGCGTTTGCTGCCACCGTCGTGAACAAGAAAGAGATAACGAATACAATCAAGGTTGCGATGATCGTGTGAGTTAAATTACCCAACACGCCAAATTGGAAAAACACGAAAGTAGCGATCAGCACGGAGATAATCCCGGACAGGATGAACTTCATGGAAATATCACGCTGTGTACGCTCCACCACACCATCTCCTTTTTTCTTACCACCTAATTCACTAACGGCCAAGCCTAAAGCCTGCTTGATAATACTGGAAGAACGGATAATACCGATAACACCGGCCATGGCGATACCACCGATACCGATATGACGGGCATAATTCGAGAAGATCTGTTCCGGGGTCATATCCCGCAACAACACCGTAATTCCCTCTCCAACAGCTAATGTCTGTCCATCAGCGAAATGGCTGATAAAAGGAATCAATACGAACCACACGGTGAAAGAACCGGCACAAATAATCGCCGCGTATTTCAACCCGATAATATATCCTAAACCGAGTACTGCCGCACCCGTGTTCACTTTAAACACCACTTTCATCTTGTCGGCAAGCACTTCTCCCCATCCCATGATACGGGTTGAGATTCCTTCTGCCCACCAACCAAAGGTACTCACGCAGAAATCATAAAGACCTCCGATCAGTCCACTCACGGCCAATAGTTTAGCTTGGTTACCTTTCTTTTCACCAGAAACCAGAACTTCCGTGGTTGCTGTTGCCTCCGGGAAAGGATATTTCCCATGCATATCTTTCACGAAATATTTCCGGAAAGGAATCAATAACAAGATACCCAAAAATCCCCCGAACAAAGAAGAAAGGAATATCTGGTAAAATTGAGCCTCCAGTCCTAAAATGTAAAGAGCCGGTAGCGTAAAGATTGCCCCGGCCACGATCACACCGGAACTAGCTCCGATAGACTGGATAATCACGTTTTGTCCCAACATATTTTTCTTCCCCAACATATTGCCCACACCAACAGCAATAATAGCGATAGGAATCGCGGCCTCGAATACCTGTCCTACTTTCAGTCCAAGGTAAGCTGCTGCCGCAGAAAAAATGACCGCCATGATAATACCGAATGTCACGGAATAAGGCGTAACCTCCTTGGGTTTCGTATTCGCCGGCATCATCGGCTTGTACTCCTCGCCCGGGGCGAGTTCCCGGTACGCGTTATCCGGGAGTGAATTCATTTGTTTGTTCTCTTGCTCCATTGTTTCTTTATAGTAAGTGATTTATTTTTACAACACCTCAAAGATAACGATTTTAGCGAAAAAACGGGAATCGTAACAACCTTTATACAAAAAATCCGTAATTACGACATTATAAATACCATATTATGAAAATCATGCACTATCTTGAAATATTATCCACGGGAATCAGCGTCATCAGCCTGATCATCGTTATCTATGGGGCGATAATTGCTTTTTGTGCGTTCATCCGTAATGAATCCCAACGTTTTACCGGGAAATACTCGTTCACGGCAACTCGTGAACTTCGTGCCGATCTAGGAACTTATTTACTATTAGGCCTTGAGTTTTTGATTGCCTCCGATATTCTAAAAACAGTTCTGGAACCCAGCTTGAATGAATTGGCTATACTTGGGGGAGTTGTAATTTTACGGACGATCCTGTCCATTTTTCTCAACAAAGAAATCAAAGAATTACAAGTACAAAAAGAAGGAACGGGTGGTCCCGAGAAGGATTAATCCAACGTTTGGACACCGCCCCCGTTCACGAATAACACCTGCCCCGTGATCCAACTGGAAATCGGTGCTGCAAAAAAGAGGACCGCCCCGGCAATGTCTTCTATTTCACCCAATCGCTTGATTGGCGTGTGTTCCAACATCTTTTTCTCGATCTCCGGAGTCAGCACGGATGCGAGTGCTTGCGTTTCCACGGCTCCCGGTCCCACGGCATTAATCCGTACATCGGGTCCGAAATCCATTGCCAAGTTGGCAGTCATGTGATTCAAAGCCGCTTTTGACGAGGCATAGGCACTCATGTTCGGACTCCGGTTGATACTCCCCATGGAAGTAATGTTCACGATCGAACCGTAACCAGCTTGTTTCATATAAGGTACGGCCAACTGGCACAATCTCCAAGCACTGAATACATTTACCTTGAAAATATGTTCGAAATATTCCACCGTCACCCGAAAAGGATTTTCACGACCTCCCCCGCCAACTCCCACGTTATTCACCAAAATGTTCAATTTACCGAACTCCACGATGGTCCGTTCCACGAGATTCATCAAATCCGCATCTTTCGTCACGTCACATTTCAGAGCCAGAGCCCGGCGCCCCATTCCACGTATATCCTCAGCTACCTCTTCGGCTGCCGCCAGATTCACGTCACCAATCACCACATCAGCTCCCGCCTCTGCCAAAATACGAGCACTCCCGCAACCAATACCATTACCGCCCCCTGTCACGAGAGCTACCATTCCCGTCAAGTTCAACATTTTATTCAAATCCATCATCTTTCTTGTTTAATTTTCACACATTACGCTTTTCCCCCTTTCAAGGTTACTTCGAAACGAGAAAATTCCAAAAACAAGCGCCGGGAAACGCTATCCATTTCACGTATTTTCAATCTTTCTGATATAGGTTTACTCTATACAATAAACTTTTTCAGGGTAATAAACCGTGTTTACCCGTTGCATATTCGATGTACTTAGGGATTAAAGACGTATTAACTTCGCTACAAAGACGTATCAAAGACGTTCGTGAACGTCTTTGATACGAACTTGATAGGCTTTTACTCTATGATTATCTGACAATTACCTTAAGTACTCATTCCTTCTTCACTTGATAACGGGTAGTTCTATACGCATTCTTGCATTTAGGAATTCACATTTCACTACAAAATTGTATACAAGTACCTTAAGTTACACTTCTATGTATTTTTCTCTTTGCCAGAAAAGAATACCTATTCAAATGACCAGTATTTCAAACTAACTTTCGAATAATAACCATTCACGGGAATCTTGAAAAAGATTTCCGTGAATACTCTATTTTATATGACCGTTCAGAATCCCTCAGGTAATTACTTCCACCCGGCCAACAATAATATTTCCAATTGATTCCCTAATTCATCATTACGCCCGGCTCCCCAAACCATTTCTACTTCATTTCCAACCTTTTCCTCAAAATAATTCATTACCCGGACCAATTCATCCATCATCAAATCCTCCGCACCATATTCAATGTACATCAAATACCTAGCATGATCCGCTTCTTCGACAACCGATCCCAATTTTGTCAGCACATCTCCGATTGCATCTATGGCTCGACTTTCACCGACTCCGGTCCCGATCTTCAACCGAAACTTATTATTACCATCCATAAGATGCTCCACATCCCCTCGATCCAGACCTACCAAATTCTCTCCATGCACGAGAGGAACAAGGTCTTTTATAAATACATTTCTTAATTCTTCAACTGTAAGTGACGAATTATTAAACAATTCTTCCAATCTTTTTTCCATGCAATATTATTGATTACCATTTTCTCAAAAATAATCAATTTTTGGAAATTACAAAACCTCTCCCTCATCTTGAATGTGCCACGTCCAATCATTAATGATCACTTGCACGGCATGCCATAGACCTTCCCCGTTCTCCCCGGCAAAATAGAAAACAACATCCCATTCATCCTGACGATCAAAATACTCTTGGGTACTCCAATTACGTCCGGCCATCATGGTCTTGCTAAAATAATCGGTAAGACTTATATTAAACACCGGTTTATTCGTGGCTTTTTCCGTCACGACAAAACGAGTCGGTCGATCATCCATCAAACGCATCGTGTTCAATTCCACACCGATGGCCGCAGGACTGATCTGTTTGCTATAATAAGGACGAAAACTCAACTCATCATCATCCTTCAATTGATTCTGATGATCAAGATACCCGTTCGATTCGAGTATCTCGTAATCATAATCATCCACGGCAAACCCACCCCCGCTATTCTCCGGCTGTTGGAAAATAAATCTTACGGTATTTGTATTCTTGATCAAGTTAATCGTCTCGACAAGATTGATATTACCGGTAAAGTTTACATCATTGATTTCACCATACCAAAGCGGTTCCAACGCTTTATCAATAATAAGCGATGACGTTCTCTTCAATTTTAATTCCAACTCCGTGATCGACGCACCCGGCGCTAACTGAGGAACATCGTACGAATCATGTACCCCGGCCCAAGCCATCAACTTGTATTCGCCCAAAGGAAGTGCCACGGACATCTGGTAATTACCGGTAGCCAACGCATCCCCCTCTTCGGCTTGCTGGAAAAGGAATTTGCCATCCTTGTCGAAAACATAGAGTTCCACTTTATCTACCTGTTTATGAAAAGCGCAGACGGATAGTATGTTATAGTCATATTTAAACTTGACAAACAAACGACACTCCGGCAAATTTTCATTAAAGGCATCACAGGATATGAAAATCCCTGTACCAATCATCAGAAGTCCAATGATCAGTAAATTTACATGACTTTTGAAATTCATTTCTTTCTTTTTTGGCATTCCATTTTACCAATGGCAAACAACATCCCCTCAATTTCAAGAGGTATTAAGTTTGCGAGGGACAAGAGTTGTCCCTCACAATTTAGTAGCATTATCGAACAAATTACAGTTCTTCAGTTTGAGTATACCAAGTCCATGGGTTAACATTGATTCTGATAGACAAATAATTATCCTCATCTTCATCTTTGGTACCCGGATCTGGTTCCGGAATATTCGGATAACCGGGATTATTTACCCTAGAAATATTCACGTCGTAAACAGAATTACGAACCACTCCAAATTCTCCCAGTTCGTTATACACGTCCCCAGAATCATCATGCTTGATCATGATCGGGTAGTAATTCACTCCGCCCACGTAGTATGAAACAGTACCGTGACGATCGGCACCATGAGTTGTTACTGCATTTTTCTTTACATTAAAAGCATCAACAACATCCCCAGCTTGTTCCTCCGGACTTCTGGCATTATTTCTATCAATCGGAACTTTAGCTTCATTAATTGCCTCCAAATAAGCATTCAAAGCATTCGTAAGTGCCGTATTATGAATGATCGTGGGATCATTATCTTCACTTTGATATTTGAACGTCAATTCTGCTTTAATATAATCCATCAGCAAATTCCACGTGTAATAACCACCATTCACCATAAGCCAATCTTTTCCCGAATCCAACGCACCGGCATTCACGAAATCTGCAGGATTATCATAAACGTTTTTATCAGGAGTTTGTAATCCTTTCGGAGAGAAAATAACTTTGAATAACACTTGGGTCGTATAAGCCCATACATTATGATCTTCAGTTTGAGTATTCTCTAGACAATATTCTGCATTATCCGAAGAAGCATCTGTCGGGTGCCACGCTCCTGCGGGAACATCCGTTGCATCCAGATAGTAGCTATAATCTTTCAAATAGTCTGTGAAAGCCGGAGGCAACACTGTTGGTTGATTATCATAGTTCGGATCTATTCTATACGAACCTAATTTATACTGATCGAAAGGAGTAATACACCCTCTCGGTTGAGTTTCATACCAAGTTTTTTCACGTTTCGACACAGGGAAATACTTCTTGTTCGTCGCGTTCAATACCCAACCAGGTTGAGAAATATTAGCCTTCGTGTTGTTAGAGGAAATACCTGTATTATCTGTATATACCCTTACTTTTGCAACAGCACGGTCAACATTGATGGAAAGAGCCTGACTTTCAGCTTTAGAGGCTGAATTATAAAGGACCAAATTCGCATCCGCCCCATCCGAGTTTGATGCAGACGGTTCCAAACCACCTTTGGCATTACTCATCATAAAATACTCATCGCCAGAAAGAGAGGCAACAGCAAGAATAGCTTGATTAAAAACGGTATATGTGGTTGTCCCCACAGATGTTACGGGCAAGTCCGAACTCGGATTCGCGATAATCAAAATTCGTTTGGATGAAGCAGGCACTTTAAAAGCTTTTCCTTGATCACCTTCCGGCTGATTCGGATTTCCAGCTTCTAAGTCTGTTCCAACTGTAAACGTTTTATCCGCAGTCACTTTTTCATCTTTATCAAAAAATATAGCCCGAATTTTTTTCACGTTTGATTCTTTGGCCGTTCCTATTATTTTATCAGGATCGTGTAGAGCCCGAGAAAATGAGGTCGTCGGGGGTCCCACGTTTAACGCAATCCAAGCCTCTCCAGTAGGATCAGTTACGATCCCGTCATCATCATCTTGATCAATATGATCATTGGTACATGCCGCGGACAACAACACTAAAAGTGCCGCGACTAAAAAATACATCTTCTTCATAGTTACAAAGTTTAATTGAAAATTGGTTTACTTATTAAAAATCGGTTCGTTTGTTTTTATATTATTAATATTGGTTGTTTTCTCAATTCAATGATTGATAATTTCGTTATTCATTATTTTTTTCTTGACTTTATTTCAAGATCGGTTTGTTCTCTTTTTTCCAGTTCTTCCAGATTCTTCCCGGCAACCTCCAGTCCTGCATCCACCGCTATCTGCAAATACTTCCGGGCAGACTCGTAATCGTCCTTAAGCAAAGCTAACACTCCCGCCGCATTGGCATATTCCGGTAACTCCCGGTGTTTTACCTGATCCAAATATCGTTCTGCCGTTTCAATATCCCGGCGAGAAAGAGCTGCCACCGCCGCATTAAGCTTGGCAATGTCATCCTCAGGGAATAATCTCACGGCTGTCTCGAATACGTTGATAAACTCTTTCGAGCCATTCGGATAAGTATTTGCCACCAAATACATCTCGTTAAGACTCAAATTTTGCGGCCGCACTTTCATAATCTCTTTGGCCTCCTCCACGTTGAAATTCTTAACGTGATACTCCACCTTACAAATAGCGACACGCAATTTGGGATAAACGTTTCTAAGCAAATAACGATAAGGCGCACCTCCCTGCAATCTCATCAAACGTTCTTTCCGTTCCTGCCCATCGTAATCATCAATAATCGATTCTACCGCTACTTTATAAGGCACGTCAAGCTTCGTCAATGCCTTACGCAATCCTTCCCAGTTTTCACCCCCGAAAACGACATGATAAAGGGAAGGTGCAAAAGTGTAGCGTCTTGACAAATAGTTCTTCAATGCCAAAGCCCTTCCTTCCGACAACCGTTTATTACCAGCCAGAGAACCCTCGGGAGAGGCATAACCAATAAGATCCAAGCGATTAATCGTTATATCTTGATCGACACGTAATTCATCAATCATTGCCCGAATCTTCGCCAATTCCACGGGATTATTCATGTATTCCGGTTGAATATAAGTCTGATTCACCTCGAAATCCAGAAAAGCCTCCACCTGTTTCTCCCGGTTCTTAACGGGTTCAGGCACGGGTTGCACGTAAGCCATGTGGGGGATCACCTGATAAGGTTCCGGAATGAAATCCAATCTCACGGAATCGACAGTTTCCACTTCCATCCAAGCAATTTCCCCGCAACCGCACTCATCCTTTTGGACATCCAAGTACGCTTTGGCCATCCAAGGCTCGTAAGGCACGGTATGTCTATACTGAATCGTCCGGCTTTCAGGTTTCACGTTTCTCTCAACCAGATAAGGTATTGCACGATCCGAACGTTCCGAATTACTCATCAAAGCAAGTATTCGCTCGTAAGTTGCATACTCGTTACGTCCTTTAAGTGAAACTTTCGGGAGTTCTAGCGTATCGGAAGACGCCACTAAGCGAGGAATAATATCAACGGCTCCGGCAGACTTCACTTTAACCTGATCCAAGATAATATCCATCTCCACGTAAAGCATTTCACCCGCTTGTAACACCCGCACCGGTTTTACACTTATTGTTCCCACATAAGAGGGTCTTGACTGGGCCATCGAAGTTAATGTTCCCAATAAAAGGACCATCAACACGCAAGCCATATATCGTAACATGATTCTCATACTTTACTTGATTAAATAGATTAATGATATACCAACTTTTGTAGGGCCGAAATAATCACGATTACCGGATTTTAGCCGGGTACCACATACCGCACAAGGATACTTGTCATAAACGATCCGGGCATAGCCTAGCCCGAGAGTAGCCTCTATACCCCAACGTTTTTTTAATATCCAAGCGTGACCGATAGAAATCCCGGCACCATAAAGATGTCCCTCGTAACGGTTCTGTTGCATATTCTTGCTTATGAAAGACCAATGGGGTAAACTACCGACATTAAAATCAGCATAATGGGCATGTAACCCGATAAAAGTACGTCGGAAACGCTCGCAAAACCAGTAACGAACTTCAGGCTGTATTCCCCAGTGCCGTAACCGCATACCATCGCTAAATTTCCAAGGATTCACGTTCACGGGAACATCAAGCGTCCACTTCCGAGCCAAGCCGAGTTCCACCCCAAGATTAAAAGTAGCTGTTGCATCATATAGCAGGTTACTTTTTACCGCAACTTTCTGTGCCTGCATTTCGGAAATGGCACAACAAGCAAGTAAAAAAATAAATATCAATCGTAGTTTCTTCATAGTTTCATTTTATAGTTGATTCACATCAAGAGGCTATTACCGCTTGAGTTATATAAACTTTTATTCTTTGAGTTGAACCTTTACCTACCGCAACATATACAACTCCCACTCTCTTGCCAGATCCATTCCTCTCTACATTCAAGTTGATCTTTCCATCATCCACATATATGTAATCCGGATCATTACGTACCCCTCCTTCCCCGGGAGATAATTTCAGCCAAGTATGACTCGCGTAATCTTCCACGTGGGCGGAAACATAATACCCGTTATCAATAAACTGGTTAATTACTCTCGCCACACCGGATAGCATATCGTTCCTTCTGACCGTTATCACTTTTCTCAGATTACCAAGATATAGTTCGATCTCTCCCGAGGTAAAACCGGCCAGCATCTTTATTTTCACCTCGTAAGGAGAATCTGTTGAAACCGGGATCCTACCATTAGCAGGAGAAACAATCTCCAGCCCATTCGTAAGCGAGGTTATAGTCCTTTTATCCTGGAATTCTGTTTTACAATCCGTTATCATGGTAAAAGCGGTATAGGTGTCACTTGTACCCGCAGAGGCGTAAATCTCGAAATGAGAATTGGTCACCCCTAGATAATACTCGTTATTACTCATGATCTCGTAACCCGCTTGATCCTGTACCAAAATAGTATAATTCAGATTGGTATTAGATGCCAACGAAGCTTTTACATCTGCAATTGTACCGTATCCCATCCCTTTAACAGAAGTAATCGTGAAAATGTATTCCGTGTTACGCTGAAGATTCAACATATCCAGGTGATCATCCACAAGAGCCATTTTGTAAAAGAACGGATCGTTCATATAACGTCCCCGAATAATAAGATAGGTATTATTTGACAATGTATGTGTCTCGTAAACATAAAGGGGATTATTCCCTGTCGTTTGCTCACCCACAACGATCGTTTCTGCATTCGCAATATTTGAACTATACAGATTATCTACTCTATATTCCACTAAATTTCCGGCTCCAATACTTTGTTTCAAGGTTCCGTTTAAATTATATAATCTTGACTCTTTAGCAACATTTGTCACCGTTGTAATTCCCTCCAATACAAAATCCGGGTCTGTGTTCCGTACAATGATTTTCCCGACAACACGTTTCAATTGTACTTGGGGTATTGTCACGCTGGCATCGATCTTAGTCACATCAACCAAATCGCTCATAGGCAATTTTTGTCCGACATAAGGCACCGTCATTTGCGGATCGGTCAATGCTGCCGTAAGCAAGTTCTCACTTGCATAAGTAAGTGTCTTATTTTCCAGACAAGTATTAAAATTCTCCGCGGTAAATGCATATAACGTGTTTCCCACATAGAAACCACTTGACTGATTCGCCAGTATCAATAACCGACAAGCCACGGTTTGTTCCGTCAGGTAAACGTAAGTTTTACCGTTAAGCTCATCAGCCTGAACTGCCTCCACAAATTCAGCATCCCCATTGGTTCCTCGAAAAACAAGTACCCAAGGTCGTTGGTCTACATTAGTTTCATCCGCCCCGGCCCGGGAAACAGGTAGCCCGTAGGCCCCAATCCGGGTGAAAAGCTCAAACCTGATCTTTTCTTCCGTGACCACAGGCCCACCTCTCTCCTCTTCCCGTATTGAACAAGTCGAGAAGGATAACAGCAGCGTGAATAAAACTAATATATATCTATACTTATACATCTCTTATTAATTTGAGCTTATTTCATCTTTTACACAACGGATAGAATGACCGAATTCCGGTAGCGTATGTAAATGGCCAGGATTCCAACTGCCAATTTCAACTGCCCAAACAGACCGGACAATGATTCCATCCCAAGTTGGAGTTTTAGGTGCCGTCGAAGAACTCCAATAATACGCAGCTTCTCCTGCATACTCCAATTGCCCTGCCGTATTCTTTCTCCGCCCGGAAGCCGGGAAAAAGACGGAGGCATTCGTCTCCGGATTATAAACTATTGTTCCTCGATAAGCCACACTAGGACTATTTACGGCAACTCCGACCTGAACAGAACTCGTCGTTGATGACTGAATCTTTTTCGGTCGCCGGTCAAAGTAACCGTCGGCATATAACCCGAACAACAAGAAAATATCTGTATTTGCTTGGTAAGCAGGCGAGGTTCTTTCTCTAACAGCTGTTTTCACCAGAGAAGTTCCAGCCCCAACTTTAACTTGCTCGTTTCCCGGAACAGTTTCCCCCTGCCAAGGATTCTTCCATAGAGATTGTCTCCATTCAGAAAAAGCGATATTACCAGAACTATTTGTCTGACTCACCTGATTACCATCAATATCAACATAAACACCATTCCATTTATAATTCGGATAAGGCCCGTTGTACGAAATTTGATTCGTGTACCCGTCTGTTGGTCTATGATACCCCGGAGGACAGATCTCAAATTCATTTCCATACCCATACTCGTAGTCTGTCGTCGCTCCCGCTCCCGAAGATGCCCATATCGGAATTTTATTTATAGCTTGATCACTCGCCCAGTATCCCGTGGGAGAAGTCCCGTTAAATGGCTGGGCCGGATGATAAGCCCGACGAAAGTAAGCAAGAAAAGTATTATCTGCCTTGTTTACCCCCCATTGATAGAAAGTTCCGGCCTGAGTCGGATAATCAACAAATTCCGCTCCTTTTTTATCCGTTTGCTCATATAATTCGACATAATTCTGATCCTTATTTTTCATTTTCGGATCTATCAAGTTAAATGGAGAAACTTTTCTGGCATAACTCCGCTGCACGCCACTCAAAGGTCCGCTGGCAATTGATGTTCCTTTATTCATAATATAGTCGTCAGCCTCTCCTTGTCGTAAATAAAGTTTATACGAAACCTCCCAATTGGCAGTAGCATAAGTTACTGTAAGCGTGGCATACTTAGGCGTTTTCTCTCCTGTATTTCCTGAATTATTATTCGCCTCCCGCCAAGCTACACGGAAATAAATTCGGCCTTTACCTTTTATTTCGGTTCCATCACTAACCAATTCTTCTCTTTTATATTCATTCGGACGCACAGGGTATAACTCCGGTCTTCCCGGATTATCCGTCCCGGCATAAGGATCAAAACTCGGTGTCGTACTCAAGATAACTTGACCTTTATATGAATTATCAACTTTCACATTCCAAAATCCAAGAGCCCCGTCCGTTCGTTTAGGTAACTGCATCGAAATAATCCGTTCACCTGTTTCATTTTCCCGAAAGAAAGCACCGATATATGTATACCCATCCCACGGATTAGCCGCAAAATGTATTCCATTCTGGCTTGTATTTACAGTGATTTCTCTTTGCAGGCTATTTCCCCCATTCTCATCTTCCGCCGACAACACAAGCCGGAATACAGTAGAACGCCCATTAGGATTCGTTTGAAAAGTCGCCATATCCATGTTATATTCGTCTAACAAAATATCCATGTATCCGGAACCTTTACCACTTACCGCATCGTAAGTGTACGCGAAACGACTTGTTGAAGTCTCTCCTGTTCCAAGCACAAGATCATTAAATACTTTACCCGTTTCCATGGTCTGCGACCCACTCCCGACAATCACGTTCGGTAACACTTTTACCACGGGCATATTGGATGAAAATGTAATCCGGGCTCCATTATAATCAGTAATATTCACGTTTATGTCAGAAACATTCAAATACCGATTCTGAACTTGCCAGTCATGTTGCTCTTCTCCCCAGGGTGTTACTTGGATATTAAGATTCAAAGGAGCCTTAATCGTACCGGTAAGTAAAAGTGCAGAATTATAAGGTAAAGTGTAGTTATCCTTCGAGGCTCCAGCCACTCCCTTGCTCTGTATTTTCAAGTGACAAGAAGGGCTATACCGATTCTCCATATCAACTTTTAATGTAATAGCCTTGCTGTCGTCATCTTCAGGTGAAAAATTACTGAACGGTAATATGAACCGAGTGATTTTCTTTACCCACACGATACCACGAGATTGTTGCTCCAAGCTAGGAAAAACACTCGTGAAATAGCCGGCATCGTCTGTCAATGTAAAGTTCCGGTTCTTACTTCTACCAAGCGAGGCATTACTTGCTGACATCAACGTGATCCCTTCCGGAAGATTATAAAAAGTAATTCCTTTAAAATAATCCGTTAAATCCTCTTCTCCTTCCAATACAATATCTACGCGAGTACCAAGCCGTTCCAATTGCAATTCTATCAGACTCTGTATTTCCCCTCCATCAACTCTCGCTCCACCCCGGTTAGGAAGAACCTCTACATTCTTTAATTCTTGAAACATCGGAACGGGTACATCAGATCTAAAAGCTTGTTCGGGATACGTGATATTTCCAAGATCAGCGTAGTCATTAATCCCATTCAAACCATCCAAAATACTCACTAAGTTCGGTTCATTCGCCAAAAACACGAAATCATATACACCCTCATCAATAGGATGATTGATCACATCGTTCAATTCTGCACTATACAATTTATTGCTTACACATTGTCCCGTGTTTTTCTTGAACGCAAGTATCCTAAGGTTCTTAATCTCATTATCAAGCGGGTCTGTTGAACTTAACAAACTGTTCCCTCGCACCTGTAAATAGGCCGATGCATTCTCTGTATCATCTGCGCTCAAACGCTCTTCGATACAAGACACCAGTAGAACAGATGCCAAAATTATCCCCAATATATGTATTTTCTTAATCATTCCTTCCAACTACAAATAGTCTAATATACACTCATCAAATTGAGATAAACAAAAAGGTTTTATTTTACTTCTAACAACCCCAGCATGATCAAAATACTCTCAATCATCATTTCTACTTGAAATAAGTAACTGTAATTGTCATCTACCAAAAAATACCTAATTATTATCCATTATTCCTTCTCATTTTATACAATACAAAAATACTTTCAGTAAATCAAGAATTAGTACTATTTATAGTGTATTTACAATCTATCGTGCCTCTAATGAAGTAATTAAAATTAACAACTGAACCGTATTTAGGTAATTTCATCGTATACGGGTGCGTTTTGTTTCGTTTTTCAGAATACAGTAAAATGAAGACACGGATAATACAAAAGAGTCGTGTTTATGGCTTATCAGTGGAATCTACAAAAAAAATCGCCCGGAAATAAATCCCGAGCGATCTTTTTCTATTATTAATGGAGTATTACTCGCCGTATTTCATTTCTGCACGACGTTTGTACCCCTCGTAACGCCATTTAGCATCAGACTGCGTCTTGGCAAACAATTGCTCAGCTTCTTCCGGGGCAGCTTTCAACAAGGAGTTGAAACGAACTTCGCCCATCAGATAGTCACGGAATTTGCTATAATCCGGTTCTTTAGAATCCAATTGGAACGGGTTCTTACCCTCTTCTTCCAATGCCGGGTTATAACGGTATAATTGCCAGTATCCGCATTCAACAGCCTTCTTCTCTTCAGCTTGAGATTTACCCATGCTTGCTTTCAGACCGTGGTTGATACACGGAGCGTAAGCGATGATCAATGAAGGTCCATCATAAGCCTCTGCCTCTTTCAAAGCTTTCAAATATTGAGCTTGGTTAGATCCCATAGCAACTTGTGCAACATACACATAACCATAAGACATTGCCATTGCACCCAAATCCTTCTTGCGAACACGTTTACCGCTGGCAGCAAATTTAGCCACGGCACCAACAGGGGTTGATTTAGAAGATTGACCTCCAGTATTGGAATACACCTCGGTATCAACCACTAATACATTCACGTTGTGACCGCTTGCTAATACGTGATCCAAACCGCCGTAACCGATGTCGTATGCCCATCCGTCACCACCGAAGATCCATTGAGATTTCTTCGTGAAGTAAGCCTTCAATTCTAAAATCTCTTTAGCGATAGCTGAATTTTCTTTAGCTAACGCAGCGGACATATTGTCGCTGACAGCTAAAGTCTTCTCTCCATCCTCGAAAGCAGCAAGCCATTCGTTAACAGCAGCCTGAGTTTCGGCAGAGAAACTTGACAAGTTCTCTTCCAACAATCTCTTAGCACGGTCACGCAAACGGTTATTACCCTCTGCCATTCCAAGACCATACTCGGCATTATCCTCGAACAATGAGTTAGCCCAAGCTACACCACGCCCTGATTGATAATTCTTGCAATACGGAGTTGAAGGAGCAGAACCTCCATAGATTGAGGTACATCCGGTAGCATTAGCCACCATCATTCTCTCCCCGAACAATTGAGTGATTAACTTGATATACGGAGTCTCACCACAACCGGCACAAGCTCCGGAGAACTCGAACAAAGGTTGTTGGAACTGAGAATTTTTCACGTTATTCGGCTCAACTACTTTCTTGTAGCCAACCTTCTTATCCATATACTCGAAACGAGCGATTTCAGCTTCTTGAGATTCAAGCGGTTTCATGATCAATGCTTTCTCCTTAGCCGGACAAACATCAGCACAGTTACCACAACCAGTACAATCTAACGGAGATACTTGAATCTTGAATTTCAATCCTGCAAGTTCTTTACCGATAGCCGGTTTGGTTTCTGTTCCGGCAGGAGCAGCAGCCAATTCAGCGTCAGAAATCAGGAACGGACGAATAGCAGCGTGAGGACAAACGTAAGCACATTGGTTACATTGGATACAGTTGTTCACTTGCCATTCCGGTACGTCAATAGCGATACCACGTTTTTCGAACTTAGAAGTTCCAGCAGGGAAAGTTCCGTCTTCACGTCCTGCAAATGCACTAACAGGAAGATCATCCCCTTTCTGTGCGTTCATCACGTCAACCACGTTACGGATAAATTCCGGACGGTTTTCGTCACAAACACATGCTTCGTCTTTCAAGTTTGCCCATTCAGCAGGAACAGTAACTTTCACTACGTTTTCAGCCAAACCACCTGCATCAACAGCAGCATAGTTCATCTTCACGATAGCCTCACCCTTCTTTCCGTATGACTTGTCGATAGCTTTCTTCATCTCGCTAACAGCCAAATCGTAAGGAATCACGTTCGTGATTTTAAAGAATGCAGACTGCATGATCGTGTTCGTACGGTTACCCAAACCTAATTGCTGACCGATCTTCGTTCCGTTGATAATATAGAAATTAATTTCGTTTTCAGCCAAATAACGCTTCATTGCATTCGGAAGATGCTCTCCAACCTCTTTTTCATCCCAAAGAGAGTTTAACAAGAAAGAACCACCTTTCTTCAAACCTTTCAATACATCATACATATGAATGTATGCAGGCACGTGACAAGCCACGAAGTCAGGAGTAGTCACCAAATAGGTTGAACGGATAGGATCATCCCCGAAACGAAGGTGAGAAGCCGTGAAACCGCCTGATTTCTTAGAGTCATAAGCGAAGTAAGCTTGACAATATTTATTAGTAGCTCCACCGATAATTTTGATAGAGTTTTTATTAGCACCTACAGTACCATCAGAACCTAATCCATAGAACTTAGCCTCATACATGTGGTCTGAGTTCACTTTTACTTCCGGTTCAATAGGAAGAGAACGGAAGGTTACATCATCCACAATACCAAGAGTGAATTGATTCTTCGGCTCGTTCATAGCCAAGTTCTTGTAAACAGCAATGATTTGTCCCGGAGTTACATCCTTAGAACCTAATCCATAACGTCCGCCAACGATCATCGGGGCATTCTTCTGGCCATAGAACACGTCTTTCACGTCAAGATACAACGGATCTCCGTTTGCACCCGGCTCTTTCGTACGGTCAAGCACTGCAATACGTTTTACAGTAGCAGGAACAGCCTCCATAAAATATTTAGCAGAGAACGGACGATACAAATGAACAGCCATCATACCTACTTTCTCGCCATTAGCAAGTTTGTAATCGATCACCTCACGGATAGTCTCGGTTACAGACCCCATAGCGATAATGATATTCTCGGCATCCTTAGCTCCGTAATAAACGAAGGGACGATAGGTACGACCCGTAATCTTAGACATTTCATCCATGTAATTAGCCACGATGTCAGGTACGGCATCATAGAATTTGTTAGCAGCCTCTCTACCCTGGAAATATACGTCCGGATTTTGAGCGGTTCCCTTTGTTACAGGGTTCTCAGAATTCTGAGCCCGGTCACGGAACTCCTGCAAAGCCTTCATGTCAACTAAGCCACGAATATCTTCCATATCCAACTCTTCGATCTTCTGGATCTCGTGAGAAGTACGGAAACCATCAAAGAAATTAACGAAAGGAACTCTTGACTTGATTGCAGTCAGGTGTGATACAGCAGAAAGATCCATTACTTCTTGCACAGAACCGGAAGCCAACATAGCAAAACCAGTTTGACGGGCAGCGTAAACGTCTGCATGATCACCGAAAATAGAAAGTGCATGAGCAGCCAAAGCACGAGCACTCACGTGGAAAACACAAGGAAGTAACTCACCTGCAATCTTGTACATATTAGGAATCATTAATAATAATCCCTGAGAGGCCGTATAAGTCGTGGTTAACGCACCAGCTTGCAAAGAACCGTGAACAGCTCCGGCAGCACCTGCCTCTGATTGCATTTCCATCACTCTTACAGTCTCCCCGAACAGGTTCTTTCTACCTTTAGCAGCCCATTCGTCTACATACTCTGCCATCGGAGACGACGGAGTAATAGGATAGATACACGATACCTCGCTGAACATATAAGCGACATGAGCAGCGGCCGCGTTACCATCACATGTGATAAATTTCTTTTCTTTTGCCATTTTTTTAAACATTAACTAACAATAGTTGATCACTCTATTTAAGATTTTTACTTCTCTCAATACACAAAACCGGCAAGCCACAAGGGTATAACATTCTTTTTACCTCGTTCGATCATATCGGTCATCAGAATTACTGAATCCCGGACTCGCCCTTTATCTCCTTGTTGCCGTACAGAAATCTCGTATTTCTGGTTCACGAATAAATCTTCATTTCCCGAAAAATTCAATCTTGCCACGGCACATAATTGACTAATTAAAAATGTTTTCCGAATCATCAATGAATCCGTCTGATCCAAACAAACCGCATTCAGCAAATTGGGATTATGCAAAAATACTTGATTCGGTTTTAGCCCGTTCTCATCATCACTTTCCCGATCAAACAACAAAGTCAACAACCGAGCATTCTTCATGTAATGCAGGTAATTTAACACCGTTGCACGAGAAACACCGATCTGCGCACTCAGCTTACTGATATTAATATTACTATTACCATTTGCCACGATAAAAAGTAATTGTTTCAATTTTGTCAAGTACTTCAGCTCGATTTGATTATTGTACGGAATATCAAACTCCAATGTTAAGTTGATGTTTTTCAGCAAATAATCAATATGTGATTTCTCCTCCAAATATATAGGATAATAACCATATTTCAAATAGTTATTAAAAAAAGCTAACGGACGCACCTTTTCAAGAATATCGTTCACGATTTCCTCGTGATGTTCCACTATTTCCTCGAAAGAATAAACGGGAAACTTATATCCCGTTTCTAACTCCAAAAACTCCCGAAACGACAAACCGCTCAGGTTGTACATTTCCACGATTCCATGCAAATATTTGTTGGATTTGACCCGTAAAATAGAAGATGCGGTGAAAACGATCTGCAAATCAGGGAAACGATCGTAAGCCTCCCGCAATTCCCGGTCCCAGTTTGGATACTTATGGATCTGATCCAATAACAATACTTTCCCTCCCAGCTTGTAGAAACGTTCCACGAAATTAAACAATCCTTCCATCGCAAAGAACAAGTTATTGATGTTCACGTAAAGACAAGAAGGATCGTCCTTGTAATGATCCTTGCAAAAGTCTAGTAGGAAATTGGTCTTCCCCACACCACGACTTCCCTTTATCGCAATCAACCGGGCACGAGAATCTATCGTATCCAATAAACCACGACGGATAGCAGACGTCCTTTCTTTCATCAGGATCTTATGCGTGTTACGTAAACTCTCCATTTTTTATTCTTTGCAATGCAAAGGTAATAAAAAAAGCATTGTTTTGTAATCTACATGTTGCAAAACATACATTTCATACACCCCAAATGAACGTTCATTCACACATAACCCGCTACAGCATTGCGATATAAGCACGTACTTAAAATGATTCTATATTTGAGGCATCAAAAAAGCGAGTCCATTATGAACCCGCTTTTCCATATTATAAAACTTATAAAACTATTTATCATTCATCGAGATCAAGAATTCCTCGTTAGATTTCGTCTTTTCCAAACGATCCTTCACGAATTGCATTGCCTCAACAGAATTCATATCCGTCAAATAGTTACGCAAAATCCAGATACGGTTCAACGTGTAGTCCTCTAACAACAAGTCATCACGACGCGTACTTGATGCCGTAATATCCACAGCCGGGTAAATACGACGGTTGGACAACTTGCGATCCAACTGCAACTCCATATTTCCAGTACCCTTGAATTCCTCGAAAATCACGTCGTCCATTTTTGAACCGGTCTCAGTCAACGCAGTTGCCAGAATCGTCAACGAACCACCATTTTCGATATTACGGGCTGCACCAAAGAACCGTTTCGGTTTGTGTAATGCATTTGCATCCACACCACCGGAAAGCACCTTTCCGGATGCAGGAGATACCGTGTTATAAGCACGAGCCAGACGAGTAATTGAATCCAACAGGATCACCACGTCATGCCCACATTCTACCATACGCTTAGCTTTTTCCAACACGATATTGGCCACCTTCACGTGACGCTCTGCCGGCTCGTCGAAAGTAGAGGCAATCACCTCCGCATTCACGCTACGAGCCATATCGGTTACCTCTTCCGGACGCTCGTCAATCAACAGGATAATCAAATACACTTCAGGATGATTGGCTGAAATTGCGTTAGCAATTTCTTTTAGCAACATCGTCTTACCCGTTTTCGGCTGAGCCACGATCAAACCGCGCTGTCCTTTACCGATCGGGGCAAACATATCCACCACACGAGTAGAAATCGTAGCCCGCCCACTTCCGGTAAGATTGAATTTTTCATTCGGGAAAAGCGGGGTCAAGTGATCAAACGGGATTCGGTCACGCACCGCTTCCGGAGACTTCCCGTTAATTTTCGATACTTTAATCAACGGGAAATACTTCTCTCCTTCTTTCGGGGGACGCACGGTTCCTTCCACCGTGTCACCCGTTGACAAACCAAATAACTTGATCTGACTTTGAGACACGTAAATATCATCCGGAGAATTCAAGTAATTATAATCAGAAGATCTAAGGAATCCATACCCGTCAGGCATGATTTCCAACACACCCGAGTTTAAAATAATTCCTTCGAACTCGTAATATTTATCGCGTTTGTCAAAACGCATCTTGTTTTGAGTTTCTCTTTTTTCTTCAAACTCAGCAGGAACGCTTTCATAATTTTCATTTTCAACCTCTTCCTTAACGCCAGATTCATTTTCGACATCTTCAAAATCATTCTCTTCCACATCTTGACGAATGGTTTCTTCATCTCTCTCAACACGTCTATTCCGTTTTACAAACTTCGGACGGCTGGGTCTTTCTGCCACCTGTTCCTCTTTAACAACCTCTTCAACCGCCTTCTCCTCTTTCACCTCTTCTTCACCTTCTTCACTTTTCACCTCTTCTCGATTGGTTTGTTTCCGGTTACGCTTATCAAAAAACTTACGGTCTTGCTTTTGTCCGGCTTGCTCACGTTTAGGAGCCTCTGAAGTTTCATTCTTTACTTCCGTTTCCTGTGGTTCTGCAACAACCTCTCCTTTTTTCTCTACAACAATACCATTTTCCGTTCGACTGAAAACCAGATCCTTATCCAAAATATCACTATGCACGACATTGATCGGCTGCACTTCCTCTACGGGTAAAACTGCATCTTTCTTTTCGGGAGCCTCTTTGACTGTTTCATTTTGGGTTTTCTCCTGTTTCGCATCGGCCTTCTTATCTTTATTCCGATTAAATTTGGCTAATCCACCCTTGGAATCTCCCACTTTTTCAGCACCTCCCCTTATCACTCTCACGCGAGGTTTCTTCTCCTTCGGTTCAACGGGAGCTGTTTCCTCGGTAGCAATCATGGCTTGCTGATCTAAAATTTTGTATATTAATTCTTTCTTTTTAAAGGATTCAATCCTTTTAACATTCAGTTCTTTTGCAATTTGACGCAAATCTGAAAGTAACTTTTCATTCAGTTCTAAAATATCGTACATATAGTCACGTTATATTTGGATAATTCTCATTACGTAAGTAAAATCACCCGGCATGAACCAGGTGGAAATGTAAACTGCGACAAATTTAAGAAGAATTCTTCTTATTCCCAAATCGTTAATAGAAAATTATTTGAGGAATTTCATATAAATTAATTTCTTCGTTTCGAAAAACTCTTCCTCAAAAAAATCAGGAATATTATAAACAGAAATTTTATCCTTGAAATCCCGAATCTCATCTTCAAAATCCCCTCCCTTCAGATACAAAATCCCATTGGACAAATCGTTGAAACTATTCTCTCGAATACGCTTTCTGGTCAAGGCTACAAAAGCCGGAAAAGCCGTCACGGCACGACTCACGATGAAATCAAATTTTTCTTTCATCGTCTCTACTCTCAATTGCCTTGCTATCACATTTTTTAAGCCTAAAGCTCCTGCAACACCCTCTACCACTTTAATTTTCTTCCCGATAGAATCTACCAGGAAAAAATCTACCTCAGGAAACATAATAGCCAACGGAATTCCGGGAAAACCTCCTCCCGTTCCGACATCCAACACTTTTGTCCCCGCTTTGAAAGAAATCACCTTTGCTATCGCCAAAGAATGTAAAACATGATGCACGTTCAAAGCATCTATATCTTTCCTCGAAATCACATTGATCTTTTCATTCCATTCCCGGTAAAGCCCCTCCAATTGTTGGAACTGTTTCAATTGGCTCTCACTTAACCCGGTAAAATATTTTTCAACAATATCCATAAACATGAAATTTACTTCCGATTATATATTGGCAAGAATAACAAACACAACACGCCTACCACGATATACAACAATGTCATCGTGCCGTGAGTCAACAAAGCAAATGTCTTAGACAGGCTGGCAATTTCTTCCGTATGCGGTAAATAAATCATCAAGGCTGCAATCACCATGAAATGCCACGCACCCACGCCACCTTGTACCGGAGCCACCATCCCGTAACTGGAAAGGACAAACACGGTCAAACCAACCATCGGTCCCAAGTGAGAGGTGAACCGGAAACAGAAGAAACAAACGTATAGCATCAGAAAATACATCAGCCAGATAAAAATCGTATGACCGATAAATAACCACTTATGCTTCACGTCCTTCACGGTCAATAAACCTTCTTTCATTCCCGATAAAAAATGATGTAACCGGGTGAAGAAAGTACCTTTCCGTACAAACCAGAAGAAACCTGCCACCCCCACGATCAATACTCCCAACACCACGTAAGTCCATGGGGAATGAAACATCGTGTATAACTTTTGTTTAATCTCTTCATTATTATCCAGGAATATCCCGACCTGTTTAAATTGCGAAACAACAACAACCAAAGTAAGCAACAGCAACATAATCATGTCAAATACCCGCTCGGTAACAACCGTTCCCAATAACTTCGAGAATGGCACGTTCTCATATTCACTCACCACTCCACAACGGGTAAACTCACCCATCCGGGGAATCGCCATATTAGCAAAATAACCAATCATCACCCCCATAAAACTATTCATGAAAGAAATCCGGTATCCCATAGATTTCGTCAACATCTGCCAACGCAGAGAACGACTCACGTGGCTAAGTAAACCGAAAACAATCGCTACCCATATCCACGTATAGTCGACATCATCACGCAAAACCTTCATCAAGTCATCGAAATTTTGATCTCGATACACCAGCCAGAACAAAAAAACTGTTACCAGCAAAAAGGCAAAAAACTTTATAACCTGTTTATAAAATGGCTTCATCCACAAAATTCGTCAAGATTGAGACTCTAATAATTTTCACAAATCAAAATAAAAGCATTATTTTGTAAGTCGTTTGCAAAAGTAAATAAATAATTGGAAGTTTAACCCATAACACCCTGAATTCATACTATGAGTATCGTTCGAGCAAAAAAACATCTGGGACAACATTTTTTGAAAGACCAAAACATCGCTTGTAAAATCACGGCGAGTTTACTACCTGTCACCAAAGGGGTACTGGAAATCGGGCCGGGTATGGGAGTACTGACACGTCATTTATTAAAAGATACGAAATTTTCCGTGCTTGCCATTGACATCGACCAGGAGTCCATTGACTACCTGCACGAAGAGCTACCTGCCCATAAAGAGCAGATTATTTACGGGGATTTTCTAAAATCGGATATTCGAAATTTCTACACAGAACCGTTTTCGATTATCGGGAATCTTCCTTATAACATCTCTTCGCAAATCTTTTTCCGTATCCTAGAAAACCGGGATCTAATCCCCCAAGTCGTCTGTATGATACAAAAAGAGGTGGCCGAACGCATCAGTGCCTCTCACGGGAACAAAACATACGGGATTTTAAGCGTATTCCTACAAACATTTTACGACATCGAGTATCTTTTCACCGTGGGAGAACAGGTTTTCGATCCACCACCAAAAGTAAAATCCGCCGTAATCCGACTCACCCGGAATAAAAGGGAAAAACTCGATTGTGACGAAAAACTTTTTTTCAATATCGTAAAATCAGGTTTCAATCAACGACGAAAAACCTTACGTAATTCTTTAAAATCAATTATTTCTCCGGATTTTGCCTCAGAAACGTTATCTTTGCGCCCGGAACAATTAAGTGTAGAGGATTTCATTACACTATGTAAAGAGATTCAGCAGGCAAACAAGTAATTGATGAACTATGCAACAGTTTGAACTCTCGGAAGAATTAGTTTCCCAGATAGAGGGACTGATAAAAGCGGATAATAAAGAAGATGTCGCCAAGTTGGTAGAACCTCTTCATCCGGCGGATATTGCCGAAATCATGAATGAATTGGACACCAAAGAAGCCCAATTCCTGTTTCTGTTGCTAGATGAAGAGAAAGCCGGAGACGTTCTGGCAGAAATCGAAGAAGACGAAAGACAACGATTTATCGATTCTTTCCCCCCGGAAGTTATAGCCAAACGTTTCGTGGACAACATGGACACGGACGATGCCGCCGACCTCGTGGGTAGTATGCCCAACGAACAGCAGCAAGAAGTTCTTTCACACATGGAAGACCTCGAACAAGCGGGAGACATCGTCGATCTATTGCATTACGACGAAGATTCTGCCGGTGGACTTATGGGTAAAGAGCTAGTGAAAGTCAACGAGAATTGGACCGTCCTCACCTGTCTACGCGAACTTAGTCGACAAGCAGAGAACCTAGATGAAATATTCTACATCTACGTCGTTGATGACGACAACATCTTGAAAGGAAGACTTTCATTGAAAAAGATGATTCTTTCCCCGACATCTACCAAAATCCAAAGTATATATAACCCGGACGTAACCTACGTGACCACCGATGAACCAGCCGAATCCGTGGGACGTATCATGCAGAAGTACGATTTAGTCGCCATTCCCGTGGTTGATTCTATCGGACGTCTTGTCGGACGAATCACGATCGACGACGTGGTTGACGTGATCCGGGAAGAAGCAGAAAAAGACTACCAGATGATGTCCGGTATCTCGCAAGACGTGGAATCTTCCGACACGATCTGGGACCAAACGAAAGCTCGTCTCCCGTGGCTGATCATCGGTTTATTCGGAGGAATGCTTGCGGCCTACATGATTTCTTTCTACGAGGCAGACATTGCCTTATTCCCAGCAACAGCCATGTTCATTCCTGTTATCACCGCTATGGGGGGAAACGTGGGTATCCAGTCTTCCGCCATCGTGGTAAAAGGACTTGCCTCCAACACACTGACATCAAAAAACATATTACAGAGTATCTCAAAAGAAATTTCATGTGCGGTCATAAATGCCTGCATCTGTTCTTCCATCATTTTTATCCTATCCCTTTGTTTCAACCTAACATCACTTGCCATGCCCATCACGGTAACTATATCCTTGTTTATCGTGATCATGTTCGCATCCATGTTCGGTACAGCATTCCCGTTATTACTCAATAAACTAAAGATAGATCCGGCTCTAGCTACCGGACCGTTTATCACCCTAACGAACGACATCATCGGTTTGAACATTTATCTTTTCACGGGAAAGGCCATTCTAGGCTGGCTACTGTAAGTAAAAACCGTGTCACAAATTGGACACTAATAATTACGGAAAAAATTGTTTAATTAAAAGAGTGTTGTTAACTTGCACCCCTCTTTCAAGAGGTTAGCTAATAATTAAATCATAAGAAATCAAAACAAAATAACTTGCTATGTATCAAGGAATCAAAACAGTGTCATTTGAAGAGGCTGTAAAAGTTGTAAAATCCGGAGACCGGATTCACATTCACAGTGTGGCTTGTGCCCCCCAAGGTCTAATTCAAGCTCTTTGCAACAGAGGACGTGCAGGAGAATTGAGAGACGTCAAGTTGCAACACTTGCACACGGAAGGTAGTGCCCCGTATGCAGAAGCAGAATTCGAAGGAATCTTCTTCCTAGAATCCTATTTCGTGGGCAGTAACGTGCGTAAACCGACTCAAGAAGGATATGCAGATTATGTACCCGTTCATTTGAGTGAAACCCAGAAACTGATCAGAAGCGGTATTCACCCGGTTGATGTTGCTATGATCCAAGTTTGTCCCCCGGACAAACATGGTTTTGTATCCATGGGAACCTCTGTTGATGCCACGTTAGCTGCCGTACAGAATGCAAAAACAGTTATTGGCGTTATCAACCCGAACGTACCGAGAGCATGGGGAGATGCAATTATCAGATTATCTGACATTGACATTTTCTGCGAAGACAATACCCCACTTATCGAAGCTCATCCGGCAACGTTAACAGAACAGGATATTGCTATCGGTAAAAATGTAGCTTCCTTAATTGAGGATGGAGCTACCCTGCAAATGGGAATCGGAGCAATCCCCAATGCGGTACTTTCCCAATTAGGAAACCACAAAAACTTAGGTATTCACACGGAAATGTTTGCTGACGGAGTATTACCCTTGTATGAAAAAGGTGTTGTCAACAACATGAATAAGAAATTCGACAAAGGTAAGATCGTATCAACCTTCTTGATGGGATCAAAAAGAGTATATGACTTCATCGATGATAACCCGGGAGTAGCCATGATGGATGTAGGTTACACGAATGATCCGTTCATCATCGCACAACAACCGAAAATGACGGCTATCAACTCGGCTCTTTCTGTTGACATCACGGGGCAAGTCAACGCAGACTCTTTGGGTATTAAATTTTATAGTGGTAGTGGTGGTCAATTAGACTTCATCCGCGGAGCAGCAGCCAGCGAAGGTGGAAAACCGATTATTGCCTTACCGGCAGTAACAAACAAAGGCGTGAGTAAAATTTGCCCGACCTTGTTAAACGGAGCCGGAGTTGTTACCACTCGTTTCGATGTACACTACATTGTTACGGAATTCGGTATCGCAGACCTTTATGGTAAAACCCTTCAGGAAAGAGCAAAGACTTTAATCAATATTGCTCATCCCGATCACCGAGAAACGCTTGATAAAGCAGCATTCGAAAGATTTGGTAGTCACTACCACTTCATTTCAAAATAAAGATCGAAAGAGGAAGCAGTTTGCTTCCTCTTCTTTTTATTACTACATTTGTATAACCGTTACAGGTCTCCAATTGACATACTTTACTTAAACCTGTAACCTATAAATTTGTAATCTGAACTACCATGATGGACTGGAATAAATTATTATCATCGAGACGTTATCAACCGGGAAGTACTATCACCATGTTTCGCTCTCATGACCGATCACAATTTCAAAGAGACTACGATCGTTTAATCTTTTCCTCTCCGTTTCGACGATTACAAAATAAAACTCAGGTATTCCCGTTACCGGGCAATATCTTTGTACATAACCGTCTAACTCATAGCCTAGAAGTAGCTAGCGTGGGACGTTCGCTAGGAAACAAGATTGCACAATTTGTTAAAACCAAAGAGGCATTGGAACACCCGGAAATCCTCGAAGAAATCGGTACCATTGTTAGTACGGCCTGTTTAGCTCACGATTTGGGGAATCCTCCTTTCGGACATTCCGGAGAAGAGGCTATTTCTTATTTTTTCACGGAAGGAGAAGGACAATACTTGAAAAAACTCCTGACGGACGAGGAATGGGCTGACATCAGTCATTTCGAAGGTAACGCAAATGCTTTCCGGTTATTAACCCATAGCTTTAACGGACGCAGGCCAGGGGGTTACACAATGACCTTTACCACACTTGCATCCATTGTTAAATACCCATTTGAATCTAAAGCCTCCCTCAAAGGACATAAATACGGATTTTTCCAAAGTGAAAAAGAAATATACAAGGAAGTAGCCGAAGAACTTGGTATTATCCAACTCAACTCAAAACCTTTGCAATACGTCCGCCATCCACTCGTTTATCTAGTTGAAGCTGCCGACGATATTTGCTATCAGATCATGGATATTGAAGACTCTCATAAGCTGAAAATTCTATCCTATGATGAAACTACCCGGATACTTCTTAATTTCTACGACAAAGATACAGACAAGGAAGATTTAAAGACGATCTCCAGAACCTTCAAAATTGTCACGGACAAAAACGAATGTATCGCATTTCTACGTGCAGGTATTATTAATAAATTAATCAATGCCTGTGCAGACATTTTTTGCCAAAACTACGAGGCAATCATGAACGGAACCTTTCAAGGCAGCTTGATACATCACTTAACAGGCACCAATAAACAAGCCTATGAAACCTGTACCGAATTAGCCTATTCCCGGATTTATCACACGAATATCGTTACACAAATACAGATTGCAGGTTTCAAAATCCTTGCCACCATATTAAAAGAATATATTGATGCTGTTCTGAAACCAGAAACCTATTATGCCCGGAATATTCTATCCGTCATGCCAGAACAATACAAAGTTCATCAAGATGATTCCATTTACACGAAAATACAAACGGTAACGGATTACGTCTCAGGAATGACGGATTCTTACGCTTTAAATTTATACCGCAAAATAAAAGGTATCGAGTTACCAGAAATCAGATAAATTGATAGTGTTTCAAAAAGTGTGTATTTTCCTTCTTTTCTCATGCATGCAAAATTATAAATAGTTCAATAAAATAATCTTGATTCTAAAAAATTATAAATAGGATATTTATAAATATCTGCATTTTGGGCTACCGTTCCCATGAGTAGTATGACGGCTTGGGGGTTTGGCATGGCGCCCCTCATGTTGATCACCCTCTTGTAATCCCTGTTCAGCCTTTCGATCCAGTTTGTGGTGTAAATCATCCCCCTGATTTCCCTCTCGTACTTGAAGTAGGTGAAATAGA